>Ga0209536_100008269_pt1 | contig 15626 bp, 11 predicted proteins | sample DeeMarSeWOR28_12_FD_187461 | JGI IMG/M metagenome (GOLD analysis project Ga0209536, IMG submission 187461) | Marine sediment microbial communities from White Oak River estuary, North Carolina - WOR-2-8_12 (SPAdes) (version 2) | ecosystem: Environmental > Aquatic > Marine > Intertidal zone >...
TGCCCCGTATGCCCTACCAGAATATTCCTTATTATTTCCTGCAATCGCATAATCTCTCGGGCGGCAATCTCGATGTCAGCTGCTTGTCCCTGTGCACCACCAACAGCTTGATGTAAATGAATAGTAGAATTTGGTAGGGCAAATCTCTTACCTTTGGCTCCTGCACAAAGAAGAACAGTTCCCATACTGGCAGCCATACCGATACAGATAGTGGACACGTCAGGACGTATCAGCTGCATGGTGTCATAAATAGCAAGCCCAGAAGCAATAACACCACCGGGACAGTTGATGAACAGCTGGATATCCTTATCTGGGTCTTCCCTTTCTAAAAACAAAAGTTGAGCTATGGTTATATTAGCTACTTGGTCATTTATTGGCATACCCAGCATTATAATCCTTTCTTTCAATAGCAAAGAATATATATCGTAAGCCCTCTCGCCCCTAGCTCCGCTTTCGATAACCATTGGGATCACGTTTTCTGGTTTGTTTTTCATTTCGCCTCCTTCTGCTTTGTATTTTTATTTCTATTACCCTTGGCAATATCAACAAGCCTATGTACCGTTTTACGGGTTGTTATCAACCTTTTTATATAGTCCCTATTTTGAGCAGACTTTAAATACTGTCTCTGTTCATCCTTTCTTTCTCCAGCATCTTGTATCATGATCTCAATTTCGGCATCTATCTCGTTATCATTAACTTCTATTTTTTCAGCTTCTGAAATCTTCGCCAAAACCAGACTACTCTCAACCCTTTTGGTGGCTAATGGTTTATATCTAGTTACCAGTTTCTCTCTAGGTATATTCTTAAGCATCTTTTCATATTCACTCTTAGTTTGGACACTCATACTCAACTGCTGCAGGTATTGAGCAATCATATTTTTTACTTCTTCATCCACCATTACTGCAGGATACTCAAGTTCACTTTTTTCAACTACAGCTTCGATAACCTGATCTTCAAATTCGGCCTTAACCTTTCCCTCTTTACTGTTTTTCAGGTTTTCACCCAGTTCCTTCTTGAGGTCATCTACATTTTTTATATTTGGCCAAAGGGTTTTAGCAAACTCATCGTCCACTTCTGGCAGTTTCTCTTCTTTTATCTCAATGATCCTTACGTGGAAAATTGCTTCTTTCCCAACTAGTTCTTTTTTATGATAATTCTTTGACAATTTAAGGCTAAACTTCTTTTCTTCATCTCTCTTCATATTCACCAGTTTCTCAGAAAATCCGGGTGCTGGGTAGGTCATACTACTGATAACATGATAATCGGTAGCTTTTTTGCTAATAATCGTTTCTGTGCCCACAGCACCAACAATATCTACAGTAACTAGGTCAGTAATCTGTACCGGACGATTTACGGGATTATAAGTGGCATTCCTCTGCCGCAGCTCATCTACAATTTTATTTATTTCGTCTTCTCCAATATTCACCTTTTCCGGCTTCATTTTTATCTTGTGATAATCACCGATTTTTACAATTGGTAGTAGGGGTATCTTGGCTTCAAATGTAACCGGCTCCTTTTTATTTAACTTAATTGACGGCTCGGTTAGCGGTTCTATTTGCTGCTCCCTGATAGCATTTTTATAGGCATCGGGTATAAGACTTTTCAATGCGTCTTCGAGTAGTCCATCCTTGCCTAAATGCTGTTCGAGCACGGACCTTGGGGCTTTCCCCTTGCGAAAGCCGGGTATCTCTATCCTACGGTTAATCTTTTCATATGATTTTTGCAGAGATTCCTCAATTTCAGCTTGATCAAGTTCAATGGTTAACAGCGCTTCCCTGTTCTCAATTATTTTATTCACTACTTTCATTTTTGCCTCAATTCTTCAGTATCATAATCTGAGTAATAGGTTTAACTCAGCAAGTTGCTCTTCGGAAACGGAAGAGGGAGCATCAAATAGAACATCAACTGCATTCTGGTTTTTTGGGAATGGAATTACTTCTCGTATAGTTTCTTCTTGTGCCATTAGCATTAGGATACGGTCTATACCAGCAGCTACACCACCATGAGGGGGTGCGCCATAACTGAAAGCCTCTAAGAGGTGTCCAAATCGCTGTTTCACTTCGTCATCGGTATATCCCATCAGGCGAAAAACCTTTCGCTGAAGGTCACTTTTATGAATCCTTATACTGCCACCGGCTATTTCATAACCATTCAATACCATATCATAATGCCTTCCGAAGACCTTTTCTGGTGCGGTATCCAGTATTTTTATATCTTCTTCTCTGGGAGAGGTAAAAGGATGATGCATCGGTTGGTAATAACCGCTTTCCTTATTCTTTTCGAACAATGGGAAATTCTCAACAAAAACGAATGAATATTTATCGGGATTTGCCAGATTCAATCGATATCCCAGTTCAAGCCTTAGTTTTCCTAATACCGTGTTTGCCAATCCATTATCACCGGCAACAATTAGCAACAAGTCGCCCCCATTTGCTCCCAACCTGATGGCCATATCCTTTACCTGATCAAAGGTGAGGTGCTTAGTAGCCACCGATTTGACTTCTCCGATGGTCAATTCATTAAGACTCTTAACAAAACTGTCAAGTGATATGGTGATAATCCCTTGGGCACCGTTATCTTTCGCCATATTACTTATTTCGTTAAGCTGGTGGCGAGAATACCCGGCACAGCCCGGAACACATATCCCCTTTACTCTACCACCATTTATTAAAGCATCGTGAAATATAGCAAAATCCGTCTGTTTAGCAATATCCGACAAATCTCCGATCTTCATGCCAAAACGCAGATCGGGTTTGTCTGTACCATAGAGCTCCATCGATTTGGCATAATCCAAGCGAGCAAAGGGTCTAACAAGATTAATATCTGGTTTAATTGCCTCAACCAGACTGGTAAACAATCCTTCAAGCAGGTTTAAAATATCCTCTTCATCAACAAAACTCATTTCTATATCAAGTTGGGTAAACTCCGGCTGCCTATCAGCCCGGGTGTCTTCATCACGAAAACATTTAGCTATCTGGAAGTACTTTTCTACACCGGCTACCATTAATAGTTGTTTTAGCTGTTGTGGCGATTGGGGTAAAGCATAGAATTTACCTGGATATATTCGGCTTGGTACAAGATAATCCCGGGCGCCTTCCGGTGTACTTTTTATAAGTATCGGAGTCTCTACATCAACGAAACCCCTATCATTTAGGTAGTTCCGCATGAACTGAATGACGCGGTGTCTCAAAAATAGGTTATCTTTCATATGGGATCGCCTGAGGTCAAGGTAACGAAATTTTAAACGGAGATTCTCGTCTATCTCTGAATCTTCATTAATATAAAATGGTGGTGTCCTTGATTCATTTAATATTTCAATGCCATCGGCGATGACTTCAATGTCACCACTTGCCAGTTTTTTGTTTTCGGTGCCCGTTGGACGTAATGCCACCTGGCCACTTGTACTTATAACATATTCATTGCGTAGCTTATTAGCGGTATGATGACAACCTTTTGAAATCTCCGGATTGAAAACAACTTGAACTTTACCATCTCTATCTCTCAAATCGATAAATATAAGACCCCCATGGTCACGCCGCCGATCAACCCAGCCAGCAAGGGTAACTTTCTGTCCCTTGTTCGCTTTGTTTAACTTTCCACAACTGTGGCTCCTAATCAAACAGAATGTCTCCCCATATATAATACAAAGCAGATTATAGCCTACACAGCTATAATCTTCAAATGTAGACCTCTACCTCTCTCTATCCAGAATAAGGCAAGTTGTTATACCGCCTCGTAAGAACCAAGTATGAATTCAAGGTCATTTTGGAAGGATATAACCTTGTTTTTTGAGAACAAACTAGTATCAACATCAAGTAGCAATTTTGTCTCCCCTTGAGCCGATCCCAGGATATGCCCACAGATACATTCTTCATCTTTTATTTTACAGACAAAGGTACCCCGTGAAATAAAAGATGAAGAATCACTGGGCAATGAATAGGTTTCCATTTTTGATTGATCTACAATAGCACCCTGTTTAGCAATAAGGTCTTTTACCTCATCAAAAAGTAACTCCGGCCTTATATCTCTGTAGTTCTTTTTAATCAGCACACACACCTCCTTAATAAATAGTAATCTTCATGATATTTGTCACAAAATATTGCCATACAATTTTATGGTAGTTTTACATTAAAAGTAAAAATCAATTTTTACTTGACCGAACAATCATTATTAATTATAATTACTTTTTTATATCTATAATATATCATTCTTTGATTTCTAAACTATATTTTATATTCCAGTATCCAGTAAACACATGTAATCTATAATTTAACTTCCTACCCTTCAGAATTAGGCTTTTTATGAAAATTGCTATCAGCGGAAAAGGCGGTGTTGGCAAGACACTACTGGTATCCCTCCTTGCCGGGATTTTTGCCGATTCCAATTATTCCGTAATCGCAATAGATGCCGACCCCGATGCCAATCTTGCAACATCACTCGGTTTCAGTGATGCTACCGATATCACTCCATTATCGGAGATGAAAGAACTCATTGCTGACCGCACAGAAACCATTTCTGGTAAGTCGGGACTCTATTTTAAAATCAATCCTAAGGTAGATGATATACCCGAAAAATATTCGATAAAACATGGGAATATCAGGCTCATTATAATGGGTCAGGTTAAACAAGGTGGTAGCGGATGCTATTGCCCCGAAAATGCCTTTCTATCTGCTTTACTAGCCCACTTACTGATTACCAAAAACGAAATCGTTATTCTAGACATGGCAGCCGGTATTGAACATTTAGGAAGAGGAACAGCAAAGGCAGTTGATAAACTTCTCGTTGTTGTAGAACCCGGCCGAGGTAGTATCGAAACTACCTATCGAATAGAAAAGTTAGCGAATGATATTGGCCTCACTAATATTGCACTCGTCGGTAATAAAATAAACAATCAATCAGAGAAGGACTTTCTTATATCCAGCCTGAAACAATTTAATTTTCTCGGCTTTATACCCTACGATGTAGCTATTTTACAGGCTGAAATGCACAATAGATCTCTTCTTGGTGCAAGCCATGGAGTGAGTACTGCAGTTAGGGAAATATATAATAATCTAATCAAAGAACAAGGGAGTAAAGAGTTATGACAAAGTTCGACATTACGACACTCGATGCAACCAAATTGAAAGATTGGCAAATTGCCGAAGAAGCCGAAAAACATATGAAACCTGTCCAGCAGCTTGCCGATGAATGGGGAATAACCAAGGAAGAGCTTTTGCCCTACGGCCACTATTTAGGTAAGGTTGATTTTGCCGCTATTACCGAACGTTTGAAGGACAAACCCAATGCCAAATATATCGATGTTACCGCGATTACTCCAACGCCACTAGGCGAAGGTAAAAGCACCACCGCTATGGGACTGGTACCTGGCTTGGCCAAAAGAGGTAAAAATGTATCTGGTGCAATTCGCCAACCTTCCGGTGGTCCGACTTTCAATATAAAAGGTAGCGCTGCGGGTGGTGGTCTCTCACAATGTATCCCGTTAACACCCTTTTCATTGGGGCTCACGGGTGATATAGACAATGTGACCAATGCCCATAACTTAGCTATGGTGGCATTGACTTCCCGTTTACAACATGAGTTTATCAATACCGATGAATTTCTAGAAAATAGAAACCTTAAAAGACTTGATATCGATCCACGCAATGTCGAGATGAAGTGGATCATGGACTTCTGTGCCCAAGCTTTGCGGGATATCGTTATCGGCATCGGTGGTAAGATGGATGGCTTTATGATGCGCTCTGGCTTTGCCATATCGGTTAGCTCTGAGGTTATGGCTATTCTTTCCGTGTTTAACAGTCTTAAAGATCTACGTCAACGCATGTCCAAAATAGTAGTTGCCTATGATAAACGAGGAAGCCCGATAACAACCAAAGATCTTGAAGTCGATGGCGCCATGACTGCTTGGATGGTAAAAGCATCCAATCCTAATCTGTTACAGTCCCTCGAAGGACAACCAGTTCTGGTTCACGCCGGCCCTTTTGCCAACATAGCTGTCGGTCAATCATCAATCGTTGCCGATCAAGTAGCATTGAAGCTCTCCGATTACCACGTTACCGAGAGCGGTTTTGGGGCTGATATCGGCTTTGAAAAATTCTGGAATATAAAATGTCGCCTAAGTGGTTTAATCCCAAATTGTGCCGTAATAGTAGCTACCGTTAGGGCCCTGAAAATGCATGGTGGCGGACCAAGGGTTGTCCCTGGCAAACCATTAGATGATGCTTATACCGAAGAGAATGTCGGACTGGTCGAAAATGGTTGTACCAACCTTATAGCTCATATAGAGACCGTTAAAAAATCCGGTGTAAACCCTGTGGTCTGTATTAATAGTTTCCACACCGATACTGTAAATGAAATCAATGCAATAAAGAGACTGGCTGAACAGTCAGGGGCCAGAGTTGCTGTATCCGAACACTGGCTTAAAGGCGGTGTTGGCGCACTTGAGTTGGCTGATGCTGTCATCGACGCATGCGAAGAAGAGATTGATTTCAAGCTGCTTTATGAAAATCATGTCCCCTTACGTCAGAGGATTGAAATCGTCGCAAGGGAAGTTTATGGTGCCGACGGAGTTACGTATTCACCTGAGGCACAAACTAAAGCTGAGCGTATGGAAAAAGATCCGAACATACAGAATATGGCTACTTGTATGGTTAAAACCCATCTTAGTTTGAGTCATGACCCAAATCTTAAAGGTCGCCCTAAAGGTTGGATATTGCCCATAAGGGATATACTCACTTATGGTGGTGCCGGTTTCATTGTGCCAGTAGCAGGTGATATAAAGTTAATGCCAGGAACTTCTTCCGATCCGGCATTCAGAAGAATAGACGTTGATGTTGAAACAGGAAAGGTAAAGGGGCTGTTCTAAAGATATGAAGGAATGTAATGGCGATTAGCTCAGAGCTACCAAGGCACAATGTCCACTTTGAACCGGATAATATAAAAATACAAGTGGATCCGGGTGCCAACCTTATGGAAACAGCAGTCGCTGCCGGTGTGCACATTAATGCCTCCTGCGGCGGTGCTGGCGTTTGCGGCACATGTAACATCCTCGTTAAAAGCGGACGTGTAGAGAGCATCAGAACAGATAAGATTTCACAAAAAGACTACAATAGGGGAATTAGACAGGCATGTCAGACTCGGATATTCTCAGATTTGAATGTTGAAATACCAGTTGGATCAAGGCTAGAGAAGGCTGTCCTCTCCAGAGAGGTTGAAGAGGTGTCGGCCCAGAAACCAGTAGCACTTGTCAGTGGATGGAGTTTTAATCCGCCGGTAAAAAAGGTGTTTCTAGAATTGCCGAAACCTACAATGGAAGATAATGTCAGTGACCTTTCAAGATTACTTAGGAGTATTAAACAGCAATGTAAACTGGAGAATATTTCTGTGAACGCTGAGATATTAACCGGTTTAGCTCGAATACTGCGCACGAATAACTGGCAGTTAACAGCCACCATCTTACTAGAGGCTAATTCGAGTTGCAGAGTTATTAATATCGAACCGGGTGATACTAGAAAAGGACATTACTCACTGGTTTTTGATATCGGTACTACAGCGGTTCGTGGACAACTTCTAGATTTGAACCGGGGAAAGGTGATTTCCCATTGTATAGATTATAATCGACAGATAAGCTACGGCGAGGATGTTATCAGTCGTATTGCCTGGTCTCAAAAAACAGGGGGTTTGAAGAGGTTGCAAAAGGCAGTTACTGCCACCCTTAACGATCTTATCAAAGGATTGATTAATTCAGCAGATATAGAGGTTCAGAGCATTTCCCATATGGTTGTTGCTGCTAATACGGTAATGACCCAGCTTTTAATAGGGCTCGATCCAAAATACCTTCGGCTGTCCCCTTATGTACCAACAATCAGCAATGTGCCTCTTTTAAAAGCCAAATCAATTGGTATAAATACGGAAGAACATGTGCACTTATATATAGTTCCTTCGGTAGCTAGCTATGTCGGCGGCGATATAGTTGCCGGCATTTTAGGGACTGGTATTCATCAAAGTGATAAGATAACACTATATATAGATATCGGCACTAATGGTGAGATTGTAATAGGAAACTCAGATGTAATGCTGACCACCTCCTGCTCCGCCGGACCTACTTTTGAGGGTGGTGGTATCAAACATGGGATTATAGCCACTTCAGGGGCGATAGAGGGATTTGAGATAAACCCTTCAGACTTTGAGCCAGTCATTACGACTATAGATAGTGCAAAAGCAAAGGGGATATGCGGTTCCGGACTTATAAATATAGCTGCTAGATTGCTTGAATCTGGTATCATAACTCAGAATGGTAAAATTAACACAGATTTTCCTACAAAAAGAATAAGGGAAAGTGAAGACGGCTATGAATATATCCTTTGTAAAAAGATAGAAACCCAAATCGATAAAGATATTGTTATCACCGAAATTGATTTGGATAATTTAATGCGTTCAAAAGCGGCGATGTATGCTGGCTATAAGACATTGGCTAAAAACATTGGGATAAATCTGACCGATATAGAAAGGGTTATTATAGCGGGTACATTTGGAAATAATATCGACATTAAAAACGCCATAACAATTGGTCTTCTACCCGATTTACCACGCGATAGGTTCTTTTTTATTGGCAATGGCTCTTTATTGGGATCCAGATTAATCTCTTTCAGCACCGATTTACTGTATCATGGTGAAACTATTGCTAATAAGATGACCAATATAGAGTTATCAGAGAATACTGAATTTATGTCTGACTATATGGCAGCTCTGTTTTTACCTCATACTAATATGGATGAGTTTCCCTCTGTAACAATTAAGAAAGGAAAGAAGTCTTGAGTTTTTCGATAGCCATAGCTGGTAAGGGTGGTAGTGGTAAAACTTCGACCGCCAGTTTGATCATCCGCTATCTGCAAAGACAAGGATTCCTTCCTATTTTGGCAGTTGATGCTGATGGTAATGCGAATTTAGGAGAAAGCCTAGGGCTCAATACCGAAAAAACGATTGGCTCCATAATCGCCGCCTTTAATGATGATAAAATGAGCATACCCAGCGGCCTAACAAAAGGGGTTTATCTTGAATTGAAACTGAACGAAGCCATTGTTGAAAGCAACGGCCTTGATCTTATTTCTATGGGGCGAGGTGAGGGAACTGGCTGCTATTGCTACCCAAATACTGTGTTAAAGAAGTTTATCGACGAACTGAAGAGCAACTATGCTTATATGGTTATGGATAATGAAGCTGGTATGGAACACCTCAGTCGCCGTACCACTGAAAATATTGACGAGCTTTTTATAGTCTCCGACCATTCGGTAAAAGGTATACGCACGGCGGCACGTATAATACAGCTTATTGAGGAATTGAAGCTTATAGTTGGAAGGCAGTCGGTTATTATCAATCGAGTTCCCCAAACAATTGACAATTACGTATTAAAAGAACTGGAGCAGGTTGGTATAAAACCGGTAGCTACCATACCCATGGATGAAGAAATTCTTAAATACGACCTTGAGAAACAATCATTGCTTGACCTGCCTAACAACTCAAAGGCAGTTCAGGCAGTCATGAGGTTAATGGAGATGATTCTGGCTAAAAAGTAATCCCAATTACTTATATCTAGGAGGATCAAATGGCGGCAGAGATTATTAGTGGTAGTGCTATATCAAAACAGATCCGAGAGGAGCTTAAACAAGAACTTGTTCGCTTAAAAGAAAAATACAACATTGTACCTGGTCTGGCGACTGTACTCGTAGGAGAAGATCCGGCATCCCAAACATATGTTGGTTCAAAGGTAAAAACATGCAATGAATTGGGTATTTACTCAGAGAGATACGACCTTACCGCTGATACTGATGAACAAACACTGCTGGCTCTTATTGATAGATTAAATAAGGATACCAAAATAAATGGTATTTTAGTACAACTGCCGTTGCCTAAAGGCATTAATGAAAATAATATACTCCTGGCCATTGATCCGAAAAAGGATGTCGACGGTTTTCATCCAATTAACGTCGGTAAGCTTATGATTGGTGAGCCAGACTACCTTCCTTGTACTCCATACGGCATTCAGCAACTCCTTGTCCGTTCGGGTGTGGAAACTGAAGGTGCCGATGTCGTTGTTGTCGGTAGGAGCAATATAGTTGGCAAGCCAGTGGCAAATATACTAATGCAAAAAAGAACTGGTGCCAATGCTACCGTTACTGTCTGTCATACAGGGACACGAGACCTTTATTCCCACACTAGGCGCGCTGACATACTCATTGTCGCTGCCGGAAAGCCCAAAGAGATTACCGCTGAAATGGTAAAGGAAGGGTCTATTGTCATAGACGTTGGTGTTCATCGCATAGGTAAAACCAAGGAAGGCAAGAATATACTTTGCGGCGATGTGGATTTTGAATCGGTAAAGAAGAAGGTGAAAGCCATTACACCAGTTCCCGGTGGCGTTGGTCCGATGACTATAGTCATGCTTATGACGAATACTGTAAAGTCAGCCAAACTAGCCGCCGGCGTAGTTTAATCATCTGTTTTGATGATTATTTAAATATTCATATAATATAATGAATCGCTTTTTACTTTTTAGGAGGAAAGTATGGATTATAATATCGAGGAAAAGAGTGCACCTGGTCGGGGTAAAGTTAAGGTATTGGCCGAAACATATGAAAAAGGCGAACCTGAAGGTGTCTCCGATGGGAGATGGCTTGATAAATTGAGAGATAGGCAGGGAAAAATAAAATACCTGAAATCCATCATGAAATGATGATATCAAATATCAAAACTTACCTTTAAATGGAGGCAAGAATGATTTTCGAAGTCCCCAAAATAGAATACAGCGGTCAAATAAAAGAAATAACAATGGGCAATGGTGATAATGCGGTAACTGTTGGTGGTGAGACGTCTTACCCGTTTCATCTTTTTGAAGGCAGAGTTCCGAATCTACCTAGAATCGCTATGGAAATTTACGATACACCTCCGGATGACTGGCCGGAAGCAGCCTTGGCTCCCTTTAAAGGTGTAACGGATGATCCTGTTAACTGGGCTATTAAATGTATAAATGAATACAACGCGGAGATGATCTGCCTTCAGCTATTGAGTACAGATCCTAATGGACTTGACAGAAGCTCGGATGAAGCTGCTGCCGTTGTCAAAAAAGTGATTGACGCTATTGAAGTACCATTAATTGTTTGGGGAACTGCCAACCATGAAAAGGATACGGAAGTACTTAGAAAGGTTTGTGAAACCTGTCAGGGCAAGAGACTTGTAATTGGCCCAGTTGAGGAAGGTGATTACAAAAAGATAGCGGCAGCTGCTTTGGGATATGACCATACGGTTATTGCTTCAAGCCCAATAGACATAAATCTTGCCAAGCAACTTAATATCCTATTGGGCAATTTAGGAGTTCCCGAAGAACGCATTATCATGGATCCTACCGTTAGCAGTATAGGTTATGGAATAGAATATTGCTACTCTGTCATGGAACGTATAAGGATGGCTGCCTTAACTCAACAAGACGACAAACTACAACTTCCAATAATATGCAATATAGCGAAGGAAACTTGGAAAACAAAAGAGGTAAAAACATCAGAAGCTGAAGAACCCAAGCTTGGAGATGCAAAGAAGCGCGGCATCCTGATGGAAGCTATGTCAACCCTGGTTCTCCTTTTGGCTGGCGCCGATGTTGTTGTTATGCGTCATCCTGAAGCAATAAACCTCATACGTGAGATAATTATCGAACTAACCGCATCCTGATGTTTCTTTTTGAAAATACAAAATCAAGGAGTATGTGTATGTCAGAAGATGTAAAGAATAGGAGTATTGATCCGGCAAGCAATCAGATGCTTGAGAAAGCAGCTAAAGAAAATATTCGTACCGTTTTCGATCGCGCTGAGAAGATGAAACCCTGCCCTATCGGAGGTGAGGGTAGTTGTTGCAGTATCTGCGCTATGGGACCTTGTCGTGTACCTCTAGCAAAGGGTAAAGAGGAAACCCCTGAAGAAAAAGCCAGAAGAACCGGGGTGTGCGGAGCTACTGTTGAAACAATTGCTGCCCGTAACTTTGTTCGCAAGATTGCCGCTGGTACCGCCTCTCATAGCGACCATGGACGGCGTGTTGTGGAAGCCTTTAAGCTTATGGCAGAGGGAAAGATAAAAGATTTTGAAGTAAAAGACGAACAGAAGCTTCTTAAACTAGCACTTGATCTGGGAATCGAAATTGGCGAAAGAGACAACAATGAAATAGCGCTTGATATAGCCAAAATATGTGAGAATGAATTCGGTAAACAGGAAGGCGAACTTGCTTTCGTTAAGAACGCACCTCTGAAACGGCAGGAAATATGGAAAAAGCAGGGTGTCGTTCCTCGCGGGATAGACCGTGAAGTCGTGGAACTTATGCACCGTACCCATATGGGCGTAGATCAAGACTACAAGAGCCTTATGCTGCAAGGTACCCGAACATCTCTGGCAGACGGCTGGGGTGGTAGTATGATTGCTACCGAACTTCAGGACATCATGTTCGGGACACCAACACCGGCACTCAGTGAGATAAACCTCGGTGTTCTCAAAGAAGATATGGTTAACATTATCATACACGGTCACGAGCCGGCTTTAGCTGAAATGCTAGCCGTTTTGAGCCAGGATCCCGAGCTTATAGAATATGCAAAAACCAAAGGAGCAAAAGGTATTAATCTTGCCGGAATGTGCTGCACAGCCAATGAAATTATGATGCGCCATGGTGTTCCTATCGCTGGTAATTATTTACAACAGGAACTGGCAATCGTCACCGGTGCAGTCGATGCTATGGTTGTCGATGTTCAATGTATAATGCAGGGACTTCAAGAGGTCGCAAGGTGTTTTCATACAAAACTTATTACCACCGACGAGCGCGCCCATATAACAGATTCCTCCTTTATCTTGTTTGATGAACATAACGCCCGGGAATCTGCCAAGACTATTCTTAAAGCCGGTATTGACAACTTCACAAATCGTAGTAACAATATCAGGATCCCACAGATTAAAACGCCACTTATTGCCGGTTTTTCACATGAAACTATAAACTACCTGCTCGGAGGTCTCTATAGGGCTTCGTATCGTCCGCTAAACGATAATATTATTAACGGTAGAATCCGTGGCCTTGCCGGTGTGGTTGGTTGCAACAATGCTCGTATCGTACATGATAGCGCTCATACCCTTATGATAAAAGAATTACTTAAGAACGACGTTCTGGTACTTTCTACCGGTTGTGCTGCTATGGCAGCTGGTAAAGCTGGTCTTATGCTACCGGAGGCTGCTAAAGAATTCTGCGGGCCTGGTCTTGCCGAAGTGTGTGAGGCCGTAGGTATACCACCTGTATTGCACATGGGTGCCTGCATTGACAACAGCCGAATCCTTATAGCGGCCACTGCTGTTGTCAAGGATGGCGGTTTAGGAGATGATATCAGCGATTTACCAGCAGCCGGGGCAGCACCTGAATGGATGAGCGAAAAAGCCATTGCCATTGGTCAGTATTTTGTTGCTTCTGGTGTATTTACTGTTTTTGGCACCAACTGGCCCACTCTTGGAAGTCCGGATTTCACTAATTATCTTTTTAAAGACATGGAGAATTTGTATGGTGGCAAGTGGGCTTTTGAGCCGGATGCTGTCAAAGCTGCCCACCTTATGATTGAACATATCGATAAAAAACGGAAAGATCTAGGTATTGATAAAGCCAGGGAACGGGTATTATATGATATGCAGATGCGACGGGAAATGGAAGCGGTTTAAAACCTAATCTAAAAGGAGCAAAGAACTTACTATGTCAAAGATAATTGCATCAGCGGCTATAAGAGGAGCCCATGCTATCGTCAACCGGGCTGATAGTGAATGGCAACAAGCAATGGAAAAATGGGGAGCCAATGAACCGGTTGGTTTTCCCAATACTGCCTATTACCTTCCCATAATCTACGGTATTCTAGGTATAAAAATTGAAAAATTGGATGATATGCAACAGGTCATTGAGCATTGTAAATCTCTATTGCCGCCTCCTGTTAAAGAGAGGCATCACTTACCATATCTAGCACCGGCCCTTGATGCCGGTATGGCAACATTTTTCGCTGAGGAAATTATTGAGGCTATAAGATACCTCAAAACACCTGATTTCTACACCAAATCAGAAGACCCAACAGACGAAAATATCTGGCTTGGAGCTGCCGATGATATCATCCTCAGAAAGCGAGGAATCGAATTCGTCGACGGTACTGCTCCTGGATTTGCTGCTATTCTCGGTGCAGCACCTACCAAAGAAATTGCCGTCAATATTGCACAAGAGCTGCAACAAAAAAATCTTTATGTCTTTATGTGCGCTGAAAACGAGGGTAAACGATTTTCAGAACAACTTGTTGAGAGTGGAGTTCAGATTGGTTGGCCCACTCGTCTCGTTTCGTTCGGACCGGATGTATCCGGCGTAATATTTGCTATGGGATTTGCCACCAGAGCGGCTATGTCATTCGGTGGTATCGAACCGGGCGAATATAGAAAGATTCTATTGTACAATAAAGACCGTGTTTTTGCCTTTGCTATGCCTTTGGGCTATATAAGCGACGAATGGTATGCAAATGCCGCTGGAGCTGTCAATTGGGGATTTCCCACCATCGCCGATACTCCCATACCGGAAATTTTACCGACTGGAATTTGCACCTATGAGCATGTTGTTTCCAATGTTCCACATGAAAATATCGTATCAAGAGCTATAGAAGTGCGTGGTCTTAAGGTGGCAGTAGCCGAAGTGCCAGTGCCAGTGGCCTACGGTCCTGCTTTCGAAGGCGAGAGAGTACGGGGCGATGATATCTACTTAGAATGTGGTGGCGGCAGGACCCAGATGGTAGAATGGGTTACCTCTAAAAGCATGGATGAAGTAGAGGATGGCAAGATTGAGGTCATCGGATCCGAAATAGCCGATATTGCGCCCGGTTCAAAATTGCCCTTGGCAATAACAGTTGAAGTAGCTGGCCGGGAGATGCAGGAGGACTTCGAACCCATCTTGGAACGGCAGATTCATCATTTACTTAATTATGCTCAGGGAGTCATGCATATCGGTCAAAGGGATATAGCTTGGTTAAGAATTAGTAAAGCGGCAGTAGAGAAGGGATTTAAATTGCAACATATAGGCGTTATCCTGCATGCTAAACTGCATCAGGACTTCGGCCGTATTTTCGATAAAATTCAAATAATAATATACACGGAAGAAGGTAAGGTGCGCCAAATCGTTGAAAAAGCCAAAGAAGTTTACACCACCAGGGACACGCGTATCGAGGGTATGGTGGATGAAACAACTGATATCTATTATTCCTGTACCCTATGCCAGTCATTTGCTCCTAGTCATGTTTGCGTTATAAGTCCAGAGAGAACCGGCCTTTGTGGTTCTTATAATTGGATGGATTGTAAAGCGGCTTATGAAATAAGCCCTACTGGTTCTAATCAACCAGTAGCCAAGGGAGAAATAATAGACGCCAAGTTAGGGCAATGGAAGGGCGTGAATGAATTTGTAGCTAAAGCCTCGCGTGGTAAGATTGATCATTATAACTTTTACAGTATCATAAACGATCCGATGACAACCTGTGGTTGTTGTGAATGTATCGCTGCCGTACTGCCTGTGTGTAATGGTGTGATGACAGTCAATCGTGA
>Ga0209536_100008272_pt1 | contig 15622 bp, 11 predicted proteins | sample DeeMarSeWOR28_12_FD_187461 | JGI IMG/M metagenome (GOLD analysis project Ga0209536, IMG submission 187461) | Marine sediment microbial communities from White Oak River estuary, North Carolina - WOR-2-8_12 (SPAdes) (version 2) | ecosystem: Environmental > Aquatic > Marine > Intertidal zone >...
TAACACCCTTTGTTGATGTTATGTTGGTGCTTCTCATTATTTTCATGGTGACGGCGCCAATGATGATGCAAGGTGTGGATGTCAATTTGCCACGGACTAAAACGCAGCCGATTGCCTCCGAAGAAGAGCGACTGGTGATCTCCTTAACGGCAAAACGTGACATATATATGAACGAGTACAAAATTTCCCTGGATTCACTGCAGAGGAAACTGCAAACCATTTTCCAGAACCGACCGGATAAAGCTGTATTTCTCCGTGCGGACCAGAAATTGCCCTACGGATTCGTTATGGAAGTAATGTCTGCTATTCGTCAGAGTGGGGTCAAGAGAATGGGAATGGTTACTGAACCATTACAAGAGATACCATGATTGACGGCACAGTAAAAAGTCCATCTGCGGCGTTGCACTTCATCTTCAATCATTGCGGCGTACCGACAAGTACGCCTCATTCCTAAAGTTTCGTGCGCCTGGCATCTGGAGCTTTTTACTGCGCCGTCTCTGAGTCTTGATTTTTTGTGAGTCAATCATGTTAGCGGACTCTGTTTATCGCACCAGGCTAAGGACACATGCAGATAGGAAATTGATGTCTCTGATGCTGGCATGTTCTCTTGTCTTGCATGGTGTCGTGGTAATAGTCGCTACAGCCAAGTTGGGGCTAACCTTCGGGAAACCACGCTTGGCTCCTGTATACTCTGTGGAGTTGGTAACCTTGCCTGCTCCTGGCAAGAAGAAGTATCCTGCGTTCAGTACTGGCCGGAGGACAAGGACGGTGGCGCGACCGCAAGCAATCGCAATCCCGCGCTTTCGAACGAAAGAACAAGCGGTAACCCTGAAGAAAAAAAATCGATCCTCAGCACCGAACGACAAGGCAGAGGAGGCTAAGTTTGCCAAAGAAGTCTTGACTAAAATTGAGCGACGTCCATCCCCACAACCAACGGTATCGAAAAAGCCAGCAACTGTGCCACGGCAGTCTGCTCCAAGCATGCAGAAGGTATCGCTGGTAAACATAGGCGGCATGAAGGGTGGTGAACTCAGCCAGGCTTTAATGCTCTACCGGGCGCTGGTCAATGAGAAAATAGAAAGCAATTGGGTGCTTCCTGAGCGGCTCAGTCAAGAAAAAGAAGACCTCGAGGCAGTAGTGGTGGTTCGAGCTCGTAGGGACGGCACCGTATTTGATATTAATTTTGAAAAGAAGTCCGGGAATTCTTACTTCGACGACTCGGTGCTCAAGGCTATCCTTAAATCAAAACCTTTTCCTCCATTTCCTGATATCTACAGCCCTCAAGAGGAAGAGATTGTCATTCGCTTCGCACCTGAAAACGTGAGATCTTAGTACAATGCGCTACTGCTACCCTCGGAACCTCCGAGCGTCTTTCCTCTGTCTGTCGGTCTTTCTCCTGGTTATCTTCCAGGCGACGCCTGCTGTAAGCAGGATTTACATTGATATTAACTCCCCCCTGCAAAAGAAGATCCCTATTGCCATTCCAAGTTTCCGCTACGAGGGTGGCGATGGCGCCAACCAGTCAATGGGGAAAGATCTGGCAGATATTTTGAACAATGCCTTGTCTTTCAGCGGTTTGTTCCAAGGGTTGGATCCGGCGGTATTCCTTGAGGATCCTGAAAAAATGGGGGTCAAGAAGGAGGAGATAAAGTTTTCCGAGTGGAGATTTCTTGGTGCAGATCTATTGGTGCGAGGCAGTTACCAGATTCAGGGTGAGAAGCTGGGTTTGGTGATTCGTCTTTTTGATGTAATTCACCAGAAGCTATTGTTGAAGAAGATTTACGCCAATGATCTGAGTGCTGCAAGGCAAACGATTCTCACCTTTGCAGACGAGATGATGTTGCACTTAACTGGAGAGCTCGGGATTTTCCATACCCAGATCGCTTTTGTGGGAAATGCTACAGGCAAGAAAGAAATATATCTTGCTGACTTTGATGGCACCAATATTCGCCAAATGACTCGCGACCACCATCTGAACCTCGCACCGACCTGGTCACCGAACGGAAAGAAAATTTCCTATGTTGGTTATAAGCGAGGGAATCCGGATCTTTACACTATGGATCTCGTCACCAAAGTTGGGGAGCCCATCAGTATGCGTCCAGGGCTGAATGTGGCACCAACCTACTCCCCCAAAGGGGACACATTGGCCGCCACCTTGAGTTTTACTGACAACTCCGAACTCTACCTGTTAGATGCCAGGGGTGAGATAGTGGAGCAACTGACTAATGGCTGGTCTATGAGTGTCTCTCCTTCTTGGGCGCCAGATGGCCAGAAGCTGGCCTATGTCTCCAACCGAGCGGGCAAACCGCAGGTTTACGTCTTGGATCTAGCCACTAAGCGCAGCACGCGTTTGACTTTTGAGGGCGACTATAACACTTCACCTGCCTGGTCTCCCCGCGGTGATCGGATACTCTACGCTGGCTTGAATGGTGGTAGGTTTAATATTTTTATGATAAACCCAGATGGTACTGAATTACGCCAGCTTACAGGGGGTGAGGGGAACAATGAAAATCCGTGTTGGTCTCCGGATGGAAGGTTGATTCTTTTCGAGTCAGACCGCCGCGGTACCCGAACCCTCTGGGTAATGCAGGCAAATGGCACGGATCAAAGGAGACTTCGTCTTAACCTCGGCGGCTCCCATACAGAGCCCGACTGGTCTCCACGATTGACGAGAGCAACTCCTTAGTAGTATAAAGGGACCCAGCAAAAATGACTGGTCCAAAAAATGTGTGGTTTTTTGCGCCAGTCGCTGTATTTGGTTGCATTTGGTTGGGTTTTTGCATAGGGCATGAAAGAAGCGTTGACAAGGAGAGGAGGTAAATGAGGCATGCGTAAAAGCAGAGCGTGGATTTTCGGTGCGATTATGTTGGCTATGCTGCTGGCGCTGGGAGTTTCATGCGCCAAAAAACAGGTAACAATGGAAACCCAGGAAATGTCTGCAGAGGAGGCAGCTGCGCAACAGAGGGCTGAAGACGAGGCAGCTCGTCGGGAAGCTGAAGAAGCGCGTCTGCGCGAGCAGCAGGCACTAGAAGAACGCCAGAGGCAAGAGGCGGCCAGGATGTCTGAAGAAGCTACTCGAGCAGCCTTCGAGGATGAAGACATTCACTTTGACTTTGACAAATATGTTCTCACCCCTCAGGCCATGATGATTCTGGACGAGAAGGCGGCATATTTGCGCGAACATTCTGGAGTGAACGTCCTCGTTGAGGGTCACTGCGACGAACGCGGCAGCAACGAGTATAACTTGGCTTTAGGTGATCGCCGCGCAAATAGTGCGAAGAATTACTTGGTCAAATCAGGGGTGCCTGAGAGTCGCATTACTACCATTTCCTATGGTGAAGAGCAGCCTCTCTGCATGCAGCAAGACGAGTCTTGCTGGTCCAGGAACAGAAGGGGTCATTTCAACGTGAGATAGATATCTGCGCCTGGCCAGGCTGTCTGACCGTACCAGGTTGAATCAGTACCGGAACTGCAGTTATTGGTCCTGGCTATCTGCTGATGGGCCAGGACCGATATCTGCTTTACAACTCTAGCCCGGATATTTCATGAATAACTTGCTGCGACAGCAATTCATGAAATATCCGGGCTAGGTGAATAGGTTTTTTGGGGCAGGTTGAGTGAGTCTGCAGAGCTGATTCGCCTGGACAGCATAGTGGGGGCAGAGAGCAACCAGGTTTGCATTGGTTCCTGCTGTCTCGTTTTGGGAGCATTATTTCATACACAGGTGTGTGCAGTAATGCACCCGGGGACGAATTTGTTCGCCCGCGCGGCTATGGTTTTAACTCACATTAGAAAGAAGGCTTTCCAGATATTCACTCAAAACTATCTGCCGTCTCTTTTCATACGCATCATTCTGGCGCTCCCCTGGATAACCCGAGTCTCGCTCTGATTTTTTCCACCGCAGTGGAGGCAGCTTTTCGGGAAAGTGTTGTCTTTATGCCTGCTTGGGAGTACAGGGGTGAGCAGTGATAGGGAGTAGTTTAGATGAATAGAATTGGCTCCACCGACATAAGAATGGATTTTTTTAGACCTGTCGTGCTGGGATTACTGTTCTTTTGTTTTGGGCTCGGTGGTTGCGCTACCCAGCAAGATGTATCCTTACTGCAGAGGCAAATCTGGGATGCGCGTCGAGAGCTGGATAAGACCAAAGCCAAGTTTGCTGAGCTCGAAAAGGCTACAGACGAGAAACTGGAGGCCGACCGTCAGCCGCTTCGTCGTAATCAGGCAGCAGTGGGAGCGCAATTGGACAGAATAGAGCTCGAGTTTGGACGGTTGAACGGCCAACTGGAGGAAGCTGCTGCTATGAACGAGCGAAACGGGATGCGAATCAGTGAGATCCAGCAAAGGCAGATGGAATCGATGTTGGAGATTCGTAAAACCGTGGAAGATCTGCAGCGAGGACAGAGCCTGATTGCCAGCCACCTTGGACTTCAAGAACTGGTAGTGACCTCGGAAACGGGATCACAGAAAGAGAAGAAAGCAGACCAAGCTAAATCCGATGCGGTAGAGGTGAAAGCCGCCAGCAAACCCCCCTCCTCAGATGCAGAGGGGCTTTATGACGAGGCCTTCCAACTGTTTCGGGGTGGGAAATTCGAGGCAGCCCGGGCCGAATTCAGCAGCTATCTTAAACGTTATCCTAAAACTGACTTGGCCGACAATGCTCAGTTCTGGCTGGGTGAATGCTATTATTCGGAGAAGAAATATCGGGAAGCTATAGCCGCCTATGAAAAGACCATCAAGGACTACCCCAAGAGCGACAAGGTGAGCAGCGCTCTGCTCAAACAGGGCATGGCCTTCCTAGAGCTGGGAGACAAGACTGCAGGAAAGATACTTTTGAAAAAAGTGGTTCAAGGTTATCCGCAAAGCAACCAAGCCAAGATTGCCGGAAACAAGCTGGCCACGATCAAGTAGCATGCGGGGCGTAGCGCATAGGTTGCATGGCCATTGGGTCATCTCGCTTTGCTGTCATGCATGGTCATCTGTTGTAGAGATCCAATGACGGCGAAGCCAGATGACTTGATGCTTGTGATTGGCGCTCATTTTTTACGGCGCCCAGAAGGAGAAATGTCAATGCACACAGAAAGGCTCATTCCATTTTGGGGATTAATTATTGTTTTGGCTCTGATCACCCTGGCATCGCCGGCAGGCGCAGGCAAAAGTCAGTCGGCGGAACGGAGGGTCGCGGTGGTCAACGGCACGGTTATAAACCAGGCCGAGTTAGATAGCGAGACGAACCGATATCTTGACCGCTTGCAGAGGACGGGGAGGCTTCCCAATGATTTAGAGCGCAGCCAAATTAGAAAGCAAGTGCTTGAGAACCTTATCGCTCGAGAGTTGCTCTATCAAGAGAGCCAGAAAAAGGGTATCAAGGTCGATCAAAAGGAGATTGAGGCGCAATTAACCGCACTAAAAGAACGATTTCCCAGTGAAGCCGAGTTCAAGAATGGCTTGAGCACGATGAATCTAACTGAGGCAGATTTGAGATTTCAGTTTGAGCGGGATTTAGCCATCAGAAAACTCCTTGACGATCAAATTGGCGGGAAAATTGCTGTTTCTGAAGAAGAAAGCAAAACCTACTATGTTAGCAACCTGGAGTCTTTTAAGAAACCTGAGCAGGTGCGAGCCAGTCACATTTTGATCAAAGTTGATCCAGGGGCAGACGAAGCAAAGAAAGCTGAAGCACGGACAAAAATCGAATCGCTCCAGACAAAACTCAACAAAGGTGAGGATTTCGGCGCTCTGGCCAAGGAGTATTCCGAGGGTCCCAGCGGTCCCAAAGGCGGTGATCTAGGCTTCTTTGGGCGGGGTCAAATGGTGAAACCTTTTGAAGAGACGGCTTTTACTATGAAAACTGGACAGGTGAGTGAGATGGTCGAGACCAAATTCGGATATCATCTTATTATGATTACCGACAGAACACCTGAAAGCACACTCTCTTATGAAGAGGTCAAAGACAGGTTGGAACAGTACTTGAAGCAGCAGAAAGTCCAGGAATCGATAGAGGAATACGTCGAGACCCTCAAGGGAAAAGCCAAGATAGAGAGGTTTCTGAAAGAAGGGTGATTTTATCTAGTCCTAGCAAACCTGGCCTTCGGGGCCAGCCTATGTATGATTTAAGATTTATGATTTAAGATTGCAGATTGAGGTGTGTGCATTCCTTATCCGGAGGTATTGAGCTCTAAAATCTGAAATCGCCGGGCCCCTTACTCCAGCATGCTGCCGCAGGAGAAAAAGACCATTGAAACCCACTCTTGGGGTGGCTCAAAGCCCGGTCCTCAGGGCCCGGACTATTTTTTAACGCTTGTTACGGGCAGCATCTCTGGTGAGAGAGGCTGCCCTTTTTCTATGTACAGGGTGCGTTGAGGGAAGAGTTTCTTTACCAGGGGGATGGTGGCAAATCATGTCCGATCTCTTAATCAAAGCCCTACGCTACCGCTGGCTCATCTTCTGGATTCTCGCCTTTAGCTACATCTTGGTCTATTTTCATCGTCTTTGTCCGGCCGTAGTAGCCGTGGATATGATGCGTGATCTCCGCGCTGGAGGCACCTTGCTAGGGTTGTTGAGTTCGGCCTATTTCTATCCGTATGCTCTCATGCAACTGCCAGCTGGTCTCCTTTCAGATTCTTGGGGTCCGAGACGATCTATTACCCTGTTCTTCAGTGTGGCCACCATCGGTTCCATCCTGTTGGGCTTTGCACCCTCGGCTTTCTGGGCCATCGTCGGACGTGCCCTGGTAGGGCTGGGTGTTGCCATGCTCTTCGTGCCTACCATGAAAGTACTGGCAGAGTGGTTCCGTGTCAGGGAGTTTGCCACTATGACCGCCATTCTCATGGTCATGGGGGGTCTCGGCTCTCTCACCGCTGCCTCTCCATTAGCCCTGCTCAGCAACTGGATTGGCTGGCGTCTTTCTTTCGTAGCCGTGGGCGTCTTTACTGTGGTGATGGCCATCCTGGTTTGGCTCTTTGTACGTGATCGACCTGCTGATCTCGGCTGGCCCTCTCCAGCAGAACCTGTAGGTTCGAGTCCGCCTTCAATCGGACTCCTGGAGGGAATGCGACGGGTGCTCACCTACCCTCGATTCTGGCCTGTGGCGATCTGGTTCTTTTTTGATTGCGCTATCTTTTTTTCTTTCGGCGGGCTCTGGGGTGGCCCCTATTTAATGCAGGTCTATGGAGTCACAAAAGCCAAGGCAGGTCACATCCTCTCCATGCTGGCAATGGGTATGATCGTGGGAAGTCCTCTGCTCAGCTTCCTGTCTAACCGAATATTTCAGGGGCGAAAACCGGTGCTGGTGCTCTCCAGCTTTATCGTCATGTGCCTTACAGCTCTCCTGGCCTTTTACACCGATGGCCTTCCCACTGCCTCCCTGTATCTGATCTGCCTGGGTCTCGGCATCTTTTCCAGCGCCATTGTAGTCATTGGTTTTACCACCACCAAAGAACTCTTTCCTGTACAGATAGCTGGGACATCTACCGGGCTGGTAAATCTATTCCCTTTTGCCGGGGGGGCGCTTTTCCAACCGCTGCTCGGGTATGTTCTGGAACGTGCCGGGACGGTGGGCGGGGCTTTTGCTCTGTCTGGATACAAGCAGGCTTTCCTGATTCTTTTCGTATGTGGGCTTATTTCGTTCCTTGCCTGTCTGTTTCTGAAAGAAACCTTGGTCAGAGAGTAGGTGGCAGTTATCGGCATACTTTTTGTAAAGAGTATCTTCTTGGTATTGACAGAGCGGCGGTACAGGTCTATCTTTTCTAGAATGTTCAGCGATATATTTTCTGGCGCAAGTATTTTCAGAGAAATGAATGAGACCCTGGCTTGTTCAGAGCGGTGAATAGTGCAAGCCAACGAGATAACATGCGATTTCTTTTGTACAACATCCGTTACGGCACAGGAATTGGGAAACGTTTTCACCTTCCGGTTCCATATAGCGGCTATCTTAAGCGCACCAATGGAAATCTGCGGCAAATCGTTGACTTTATACGATTAGTGAGTCCTGACATTATAGGTTTGCTGGAGGTGGACAGCGGCTCCTACCGTTCGGAGAAGATCAACCAGGCTGAAGCCATCGCCAGGGAACTGAGCCATTATCACGTCTATCAGTCAAAATATCCCAGCGATTCCGTGGTACAGAAGGTCCCGTTAGTCAACAAGCAGGGGAATGCCTTTTTGACGAACCAGAAGATCAAATCTCATACATTTCATTACTTCAGTGAAGGGGTAAAGCGTCTGGTGATTGAGTTGGAGTTGGAGGAATTTAGCGTTTTCCTGGTACACCTGTCGCTCAAGTTCCGCCATCGCCAGTACCAACTGCAAGAACTTCATTACATGGTGACCAATGTGCAAAAGCCGATCATTGTTGCCGGCGATTTCAATGTGTTGTGGGGTGATCGGGAGTTACAATTGTTTCTTGCCGCCACGGGTTTACAGAGTGCCAATGGCAAGGGAGAGCCATCTCACCCCAGCCGGGCACCGAGAAGACAGCTCGATTATATTTTTCACAGCCGTGAAATAAAGACCACCAATTTTCAGATACCACAGGTCAAATTGTCTGACCATGTGCCCCTGGTCTGCGACATTGGCTGAGTGGGGTCCGCCAATGCGAGCGTCAAGAAATACCAAGCCCTCCCGCCAGTCTCTGTATGATTTATGATTTGTCCTTTGGACTCCCACCATTCGGGCGGGTTCCCAGTTCCAGATTGTAGATTGAGGTGCATGCATTCCTTGCCGCGAGGTATTCAGCTCTTAAATCCGCATTCTGCCAAAATCGCCTGGCTCAGAGTTCAATGGTTTTGCCAGTAAAGATGACGAACGGTTTTAGCCCGGATATTTCATGAATTGCTGTAGCGAGACCACGAAGATGGGCGTGCCACCTGGCAACCGCAGGGTGTTGGTTCCGAGGCGTACTTGAACGGTACGTCGCAGGGAGCAACACCCGAGGACGCCAGGAAGGACAGCCATATCCGTGGTCGCAGCAAGTTATTCATGAAATATCCGGGTTAGAGTACTGAAGTATTGGAGGAATAGAAATTCCAAATCACAACGACTGAGGTTGCAGGTTTCAGTGTGCGGGTTTCGGGACGAATGGAGGTTTCAGTGTCAGTGTTCAGGTTTCAGCTTCTGTGTATCTTTTTCCCGACACCTGAAACCCGACACTTGGCACCTGAAACCCTGGGATTTGGTATTTGGATTTTGATATTTTGCAATGCTCCACCCCTCAGGGGGTAGCCAGAAGCCGGGTCTTCCCCCGCACAGCCTGATGTTCAAAGGGCCCGGATTTTTCACTCGACAAAGGTTTCCACCTCTATCTGGTGGCCATCGGTGCGAATGGTGACGGCCCCGTGATGGTCGGTACGGTAGGTTCTTGTTCCTAGGGCGCGGTAGCGTTCCAAGATTTGCCTGGCGGGCAAATGGAAAGGGTTGTCAAAGCCGACGGAGAATACCGCGATTCGGGGTTGAAGATAATGTAAGAACCGAAGTGAACTGGACGTGCGGCTACCATGATGAGGCACCAACAGAACATCAACAGGTTTATGAAGGGGTTGATTGGCCAGCCGGTACTCGACCCCTTTTTCTATGTCTCCGGGGAAGAGAAAAGAGACTTCCTTGTAGCTCAGCCGAATCACAAGGGAAAGGTTGTTGAGCTCTCTGTTTGTTGGAATTTTGTGACCTGGATGGAAATCAGTTGGGGGATGGAGAACCTGCACGATCACTCCTTTGATGTTCTGGCATGTAGGGAGGTTCTGGGGGCCAAGACAGACTACGTTTTTTTGAGCCAACCGTTTCATAAGGTCGGCAAAGTTTGGATTGTGCGTGGACACATTAGTGCTCCAGAATTGTTTAACGGGAAAATGCGTTACCACAAAAGACAGCCCCTTGAAATGGTCTGGGTGGGCATGGCTCAACACCACAGCATCCAATCGACGAATACCACGGTGCCACAAATACGGTGCCACCACATGCTGACCCACATCAAACGAACCACCATAAAAGCCGCCGCCATCGATGAGCATTGCCCCCCTCCCAGGTAATTCCACTACAGCAGAGTTGCCCTGTCCCACGTCCAAATAGGTTACCCGGAGATGGGAATGTGGAGCAAGAAGATGATACGGGATAAGCCATGAACCGACCAGTGCCAAACAGCAAACTGTAATGAGGCTGGTTCGCAGCCAGCGAGAGATTCTTGTAAATGGAACGAGGAGCAGAATATAAGCAAGTCCTACCTGCCAGGCTCTGGGAGTACCTGGCCAGAATGTGGCCCAGGACAGGCCGCCGAATTTGGCTGCGAGGAGGACCACCAATTTGAGGCCCAGGGTGCCGAGAGTCAAGAGAAAGCCAGCCAGCGAGGTGGAAACTGGCAGCAAACAAAGGGCCAACAGTCCGGCCGGCAAAACAAGAAACCCCACAAGCGGAACCGCTACCAGGTTGGTGATCATGCCTAAAGGAGTCAAACGGTGAAAATGATAAAGGACCAGCGGGGCGGTAAAGAGAGATAAGACCAGGGAGCCACAGATAAACTGATAAAGACGATATCCCCACCAGCGCAATCTTTGCTCTTGACCATCCTGGGGCTGGAGTATACGCACCACTGGCAGAATAGGTAGTATCCAAACCAGAGCGACGACACCAATAAAGGAGAGCTGAAAAGATGCAGCAAAAAGAGCCTCAGGGTGAAAGCTCAGGATGAGAAAGGCTGCAAGCAGAAGGGAATTGAGAAGATCCTTTTCCCGCTGGACTACCAAGGCCGCGGTGAAAAATGCAAGCATCAGGGTGGCACGTAGTGCGGGCAAACCCATTCCAGTGAGCAAGCCATAAGTAAGTGCAATGGGGAATGTGGCGAGAGCGGCTACCGGACGTGCCCCCCACCTGCCAGCCACAGCGGCAATACGTACCAGGACAAAATGAAATATCAGGAAGGCAAAACCTGCCACCAGACCAAGATGGAGACCAGAAATGGCCAGCAAATGTCCGATGCCTGCGTCGTAGAGTAGTTCTCGGAGGTCACCACTCAGTCTATAACGTTCACCGAGTAAAAGAGTTTGATAGAGGCCAGCAAGATCCGGGGGTAGCCAGGCTTCCAGAAAAACGCGGCTTCTGGTACGGATGATATCTAGAAAATAGCTCAGCCCTATGCCCGGTTTGCCCAGGGGAACCAACTCGGCATCTTGCCGCACATAACCCCTGACCCAGATGCGTTGGTCTGCAAGGTGTTGTCTGTAGTTGAATCCACCCGGATTATTTAAGTTTCGTATAGGCTTAATCCGTACACGACCAATAAGACGTTGGCCCACTGCCCACTGTTTTTGACAATTGCGGACTGTAAGAAGCAGGTTGCCCGAGACCGCCTGCCAGCTCTCACCTTCTTTAAAAGCTTCAAGCCGTAGGAGCATTCTGGTGCTACTGAGGCGATGTTGAAGAGAATGGGTGATGATGCCCATGAGAGACGCACTTTTTTTCTGTAGAAGGTGCTGAATGCCAGCAGGAGGCTGCGAAGGATCGGGAATTGTTGTAGAAGCGAGAGCTCCTGTGACCACAAATATGGCCAGGGGCAGCAGGAGCAATCTCAGCCCCCGCACAGTTAGGAAACAAAGCAGAGCACAGAGGAATATGGCCAAAACGGCGAGAATAAAAGGTTCTACAGGAAGGTGACGCCCCGCAAATATGCCGCAACACAAGCTAATTAGAAGATAGAAAAGAGGACGGTGTACAGGTCCCATGGTGCGTGCGCCTTTCTTGGGGAGGGAGAGTTGAGCTGACCTTGTAAGTAAGCTTAACCGAGCAAATCACGTCATTCTCGGCGCACATCGACGCGGTGACGCGGCGACAGGGCGACGCGGAGAACTTAATAATCTAGTTGGCTGTAGCAATCGTGAACCAGAAGTGCCCCTTTTAGTCCGATAAAACTGAAAGCCCCTGCAAAAGTGTTTATAAAGACTTCATTGATAGGCCGATCAAATGTGGTGTTCAAAGGGAAAATACCAAATAAAGATTTCCCTGGCAAGATCACAAACTCTCAATATAGTCCTCAGGATCTAAAATTATGATTTTCTCTCAGGTTAGCTGCCTTCTGGCCCAGTCTTTCTCGAGCATGGCAATTCTTGCTGCCAGGAACTCTTACATTAGGAGAATCTCCTCGCCGAGTCTCTAGGTCTCCGTCTCCCCGTGTCGTGCTATCCCCGTGTCCCCGCGTCTTACCCCAAAGCCTACCCCTTTACCCGTTCAATCTTGGCTCCGACTCCACTCAGCTTCTCTTCCAGGCGCTCGTAGCCCCGGTCGAGGTGGTAAACCCGGGATACCTCGGTAACGCCTTCGGCGGCCAATCCTGCCAGTACCAACGAGGCACTGGCCCTTAGATCCGTTGCCATCACCGGGGCGCCCTGCAATTTTGACCGGCCACGCACAACTGCCGTATTGCCTTCAACGCTGATATCGGCACCCATACGCTTCAACTCGCTCACATGCATGAAGCGGTTTTCGAATATTTTTTCGGTGATTATGCTCTGTCCATCTGCCAGGCACATCATTGCCATAATCTGGGCTTGCATATCAGTGGGAAAACCAGGATAGGGATTGGTCTTGATATCTATATTACGGATTGTCTCACCAGCAGCACAGGTAATGTAATCATCGCCGATTTCGAAGCGCATGCCAGCCTGTTCCAGCTTATGAATAACTGCTTCCACATGTTCCGGAATACATGGCCGGACAGTGATGCCTCCTCGGGTGATGCCTGCGGCAGTGAGATATGTGGCAACCTCAATACGATCGGGCATGATGGTATGGTCCAGAGGTTGTAAGTCTGACACTCCTTCAATGGTGATTACTGAGGTGCCGACACCTTGAATGGACGCGCCCATGTTGGTGAGACAGCTGGCCAGTTCTCCTACCTCCGGTTCCCGGGCGGCATTCTCTATGAGCGTCTGACCCTCAGCAAGCACGGCAGCCATCATGATATTCGCAGTGCCCGTAACCGTAGGAATGTCAAAGTAAATGTGATTGCCAACTAACTTCTGAACAGAGGCCTCCACATAGCCATGCTTCAATTCAATAGTGACACCCAACCGTTCCAGTCCACTCAAATGGAGATTAATGGGTCGAGCTCCAATGGCGCAGCCTCCGGGCAGGGAGACTCGGGCCTTCTTGAAGCGGGCCACTAGTGGCCCTAGTACCAGGACCGAGGCTCGCATGGTTTTGACGAGATCGTAGGGTGCCTCATAATCGTCCACAGTTTCGGTGTGAATACTGAGTGGATCGCCTTCTTCAAAGGTGGCGCCGAGGTGGTAAAGAAGGGTCTTGGTGGTACGAATGTCCCGCAGCCGGGGAATATTTCGAAGCCGATGAACACCGCCGGTAAGAAGAGTTGCGGCAAGCAGGGGAAGTGCCGCATTCTTGGCGCCACTCGTCTTCACGGTACCATGCAAAGGGCGGCCACCCTCTATTATGATCTTGTCCATGAGCAAGTCCTCAACATCTCATCGCCAGATTCGGGGCAGTTGGCTCCGCACGCAATATTATATCTTCTCTGCGACCAAAACCCGATCGATGCCGCTATAATCTTTACGAATGTGAAAGCTCCGGTACATTTGACGCTCGAGAACCAAGGCAGATACGCTTTCGGCCTGTCCAGCCCCCATTTCCATAAAGAGCGCACCGGCCTGGCACAACACCCTGGGGGCTTCTGCAATGATGTGCCTGATGGCTGCCAGACCGTCAGGGCCACCCTCCAGGGCGTGATGAGGCTCAAAGTCACGAATCTCCCGGGGAAGTTCCAAGATTTCAACATGGCTGACGTAGGGGGGATTCGTAACTACCACCTTGAATTTCTGGGAAGCGATGGGTATGGCGGCAAACATGTCGCCTCGGACGAAAAGGATCCTCTCATCTACTTGATGTAACTTAGCATTCTCCTGTGCTAACCGCAGGGCAGCCATGGAGAGGTCCGTGGCCACGATTCTGGTTGCTGGTAATTCCCGAGCCAGGGCGATAGCTATTGCACCTGACCCAGTCCCCAGATCCAGAATATCGACGTTCGGGTCAGCCTTGTCAAGGAATTCCAGGACAGCCTCCACCAGCACTTCTGTTTCTGGTCTGGGAATAAGCACATCAGGGCCTACGCGCAAAGGCAGCGACCAGAACTCCTGGAGTCCGGTGATATATTGGTTGGGCTCCCCCCCAAGACGGCGTTTGATACATGCTCGGTACGCTGCAAGTTCGGTTGTTTCCATAGGCCGGTCGTAATTCAAGTAGAGGAAGAGGCGGTCTTCTGCGAGCACATGAGCGAGCAATACTTCCGCAGAAGTGCGAGGCTCGGGCACATTGTTTTTCTGGAAATAATCAGTAGTCCACTGCAGGAGTTTCAGAACGGTCCAGGATTCTTCAGGCATGGTTCTATTTCATAATCGACTCTGCTTCGAAATGGGTCGTGAGTGGATCGATGATGGAGTTGATCTCTCCCTCAAGAATTTCTTCTAGCTTATACAGCGTTAGATTGATCCGGTGTTCAGTTACTCGGTTCTGGGGGAAATTATAGGTACGAACGCGTTCACTGCGATCACCGGTTCCCACCTGGCTCTTGCGGTCTTCAGCGGTTTTGTCCCGCTGCTCTTGCTGCTTTCTATCCAAGAGTCTGGCGCGCAGCACCTTCAAGGCTTTGGCCTTGTTCTTGTGCTGAGATTTTTCATCCTGGCAGTTGACCACCAGGCCGGTGGGCACATGGGTTATACGGACCGCCGAATCAGTGGTGTTGACACTCTGGCCTCCTGGCCCCGAAGAGCGGAAGACGTCAACACGAAGGTCGTTTGGTTCAATTTCCACCTCCACCTCTTCAGCTTCGGGGAATACAGCAACAGTTACGGCGGAGGTATGGACTCGTCCTTGCGACTCGGTGGTGGGAACACGCTGCACCCGGTGGACGCCGCTTTCAAATTTAAGGCGGCTGTAGGCACGGTTGCCTGAAAGGGAGAAGATCACTTCCTTGAACCCGCCAATCCCCGTGGCGTGGCTAGTGAGCACATCGACCTTCCAACCCATCAGTTCGGCATACTTAGTGTACATCCTGAACAGATCAGCAGCAAAAAGGGCTGCCTCATCGCCACCGGTTCCTGCACGGATTTCCAGAATCACATCCTTGTCGTCATTGGGATCTTTGGGAGTAAGAAGTCGCTTGAGTTCGTCCTCGAGTTTATCCAATTCAGTCTGGATCTGACTGCTGTCTTCTTTGGCAAGTTCCCTGATATCTGGGTCTTCATCATTGAGAAGTTCGCGGTTTTCCTCGAGCCTGGCGGCGAGTCCCCTATGCTTTCTGAATGTCTGGACGCAGGGCATAAGATCAGCATGTTCCTTGGCAAGACGCTGGTATTCCCGTTGATTGGCAATTGTCGCCGGATCACTCAGCTCCTTTTCCAATTCAAGATAGCGTGACTCTATGACCTCCAACTTGTCGAACATCTCGGTTCACTGCCCGAGGAGATTACTTCGCAGTCTCCTCTTGCTTCTCCTCTTTCTTTGACTCTTTCTTGTTTGTTTCCAAATAGTTACCGTATTTCCTGCGGAAGCGCTCAATGCGCCCAGCCGAATCGACCAACTTCTGCTTGCCTGTGTAAAAGGGGTGGCATTGGGAGCAAATCTC
>Ga0209536_100008273_pt1 | contig 15620 bp, 11 predicted proteins | sample DeeMarSeWOR28_12_FD_187461 | JGI IMG/M metagenome (GOLD analysis project Ga0209536, IMG submission 187461) | Marine sediment microbial communities from White Oak River estuary, North Carolina - WOR-2-8_12 (SPAdes) (version 2) | ecosystem: Environmental > Aquatic > Marine > Intertidal zone >...
AGACAGAGGGTGATCCCATAAGATTATCAAATACCAGGATACATTAATAACTAAGCGCTATAATCCAAATTAGTTAGTCTGGCTAGGACAGCTAAAATACCGACAATAGTCCAGAAATAAGCATTTACTTGTTTGACTTCCAGATTTTGATACACCAAGCCTTCGATAAAGACGATCAGCAAACTAATCAATATGCCCAGAAATAATATTTGGTGATTGGGATCCTCAATATTTCGGAAGGAGAGGTAACCGGTAAGCGCAATTGTGAACCATAAAAAGGCAAGTATGAGAAAACCCGGGATGCCAAGTTCGACCAATCCTTTAAGAACCTGGCTTTCGGTTACAAAAGCGCTCTCAGGATTCGTGCGCAGCGCGGCAACACCTGTCGAGCCTAAACCGTTACCCCAGAAAAGCGCGGTGCGCCAGGCCTCTAGAGACAGGTTCCAGGCTGCGAGGCGGTCGCGATTGGTCTCATCCCGCAACCAATCAAGTATCGAATTCGTGTGACGGAGAATGGCATTACTCCCCCCTGAAAATTCGAAGCTATTCGGATCGAGGCTGACAACCTGCAGGCCAGACCAGCCCCCCCAATCATAAGACCAATCCCCTAATGGGCCTGCTTCGGTGATGAGGCTCAAATTAACTATCTGTCCAGCCCATGGCGATAAGTCCAAGACAAAGTTGCGCCAGCGACGGTCACTCGGATTCATCTTCGGATTGATATAGCGAACAAATACGATCTGTCCTTCATCAGAGGCCTGGGCGTCTGAGATTGATATTTGAAAGCTAACCCCATCACCCTTTTCAGGCGTCCAAACCTCTGGCGCCATGGCGATCCCAAATCGAAATGCACCAGATTCAGGCACATCGGTTTGGAAAATGATTTCCTCTTTACCGTTTTCTGGAGGGTGTTCGTAAAGAACTTCACGGGAATCTTTCAAACCGCTGATAGGGTCAAGAATTGACCATTTAGATGTCTCATACTGGCTATCCCAACTGTCTAACAACAACAATTCCTGGCGATTATTCACCCATGGTAAGGTGTGATATTCCAATGATGAAAGTTCTTCAACGCCCTGGTTATTATAAGCCCCCTCTTCGCTCTTTGTTATCGTCACCACCCCCCAGGTAATGACAATCATAGCCAAAGCTCCACCGATGACGATCAAGGGTTTCCAATTGCGCCAAATGAAGGCAATAAAAATCCCCATAACAGCCGCTGAAAGAACAACCGCAACCCAAATGCCACGGCTAAACGTCAAAATGATACAGGCGGCGATAAGTGTGGCCGAAATCCCAGCCAGGATTCGCATCCATGATCGGGGAAGCGTAATGGTCAGCGCTAGAGACAAGGGCAAAAGTATGGCTAATGTATTGGCAAGCGCGGTCGGGGAATCCATCGTGAAGTACACTCGCCTGATAAGAGTAGAGTAGATATAAACATCAGAGAAGCCCTGTCTTTCGACGATTTCGTCCGAAGGCCATAGCGGTCTATCGAGCACAAATTCGGCGATACCTCCCACGGCGATCAACGTACCGGCAAGAACCATGACAACGATCAAAGCATTTACCCATTTGAGGTAATTTGGCTGAGTAGGGCTATCACCTGTCTCAGCGGACTTCTGCGGCGTGGAAAAATGTAAATGTACCGCGGTTGGCACCAGCCAAAAGACAGGGAGGTACAATACCGATATATATAACCCCCAGGCGCCAACCCACCCCGACCTGTCGATGATGTAACGCAGGACTAGAATACCCAGGTATGCCAGAACAGCGTAGTCGATGGGGGTGCCACTGAGCAGGAAACGCCTTGAAATCAGACAGCGAATGAGCCATAAAATGACCAATAAGACTAGAAGGATCTCCTTCCAATATGTACCAATTGGATCGGGGATTAGTTTTTTTATCACCAGGTGAAATGGCAATGTGAATAAAAAAATTGCCAATCCAATGGCGATCGATGTCTCCAAGCGATAAACTGTTTTACTTGTATTTAGGGGATAAGTAGCTCTTGATTTCACTGTAAATCTTCCTCCAGTTATTAGAATACGCAAGTATCGCTAAGTAAGTAATACAGCCAAATGATGCGCTAAACAGGAGCGTTATCTTTGTTGACGCAGACAACAATTGATTGGCGATTAGACCCATAGCGATGGATGCGATAAGGCTGGCGATGATAACCATGCGTGCATCCAACCAATACTGGTGAATAAAATTGATCCCTAATCGACGTTGCGCCAACCACCCCAAAACGATCAACTGCAAGGTGAGACCAATCATCGTTGAAATTGCGATACCCATTAATCCATAGTAACGGATGAGAACAATATTGAATAATATGCGGATTGCGGTCTGGATACCATTAACAAATGAAACGGTCCAAACACTTCGCCAGGCGTAGATAACGCGCCAAAAAGGCTGACACATGGCGTCGGCGAGCACTGCGATAGCGTACCAGACCAGCACCTGACTAACCGCGATGGTCGAGTCACCACCAAAAGCCCCGTGCTCGTAAAAAACCTCAACCATTGGTTCACGCAAGACTATCAAAGCACATGTCGCGGGGAGGCCGATCATCCAAACGAAACGCAGCAAACCAGCCAAGCTCGTTTGTAAGCCGGAATGATCTTCAGCGGAAACCTGCTCGGATAGGCGCGGGAACACTGCAGTGGATACGGCCAAACCGCTAAGTTGTCCAACGACGAGGGCTAAGCGGTACGCATAATTGAGCGTGGCAACGCCTCCCACGCCCAATGACGTCGCCATGGCACGGTCAACAAACCAGATTGTATGGTGCATGGCGTAACCAATAGCTAATGGTCCAGCCATATATGTGAATTGGCTTAACCTGGCTGATCGCTGCTTGGTTCCATCGGCGGCTTCTCTGATTAACTTCGAAATGTGGAACGAGCGGCGATGTTTCCAAAGGAATGGTAGCTGGATCAATAACGCGGCAGCAGCACCCAGGACCACCGCTATGGCGGTGCGACCTACGAGCCAGGCAAATGGCACTGCAAAGAGCACAATAACAAAGGTAAGGTTATAGGTCAGATTGGTCAGCGCTGTGCCTTCAAAACGGCGGTAGACCTGGAGAGCAACGCCAAATAGGACAGCATAACCCATTAAGATGATCGCTGGCATCATCAGACGGGAGGCTCTAACGGCCTGGACATATTCAAGCGGTTCAAATCCGGGAGCAAGCCAGGGAAGATAGAGTGGAGCAGTTAATATAGCAAGGAGGGTTACTACGAGCAACAAAATGCCCAACGAACCCGCAATTCGCAGACCAAAATGCCAGGCTACCACTTCACCAAATCGTAGGCGATAGTCAGCGAATAGGGGAATAAACGCCGCTGGCAGAATGATCCCCAGCGCAATGATAACAAACTCAGGGATGGAGTAGGCGATTAAATAAATATCCGCCTCGCTCCCTGTTCCGAGATGATGGGCTAATGATGCCTGGCGAAAAAAACCGCTCAGCGTGGCAGCCAAAAGACCAACCATCAAGATCATCGTGGCGGAGTAATCTTCTTTGTGCATATGATGATCTACTCCGAACCTATATTAGCTACGCGCCACCCCGGTGAAAGCGAACGAGGTAAATTTTTCCAGTGCGGTGAACATCGATGTGGATATCCAACAGAAATTGGCAACCTAGATGGAATCATCCTTGGAAGTTGGATGAACTTTCAGGTGAGGCTTGTAAGCTGGATCAACCTCTGGGGAGATTGAGAATCCCTCGAGAGCAATTTATCAATTGACGAAGGATGCTTCTTATACTTCTAGCTTTCCCAACCTGGTTTTTCGAACCCCGGTTGAAAAATAATCCAGCAGCAAAACCCGAACCCAAGGCCAACGCTCGCAGAAAGAGTAATACAGGTGAGATAATTGCTGCAGTTGGATCTTTCTTCCAAGCTTTGACGACAAATGGAATTGTAGAGATCAGGAAGATAAGCGTGATCAAACCGCTCAGCCACCAAGATGGCGACCAAAAAAGCCCTAGAGGAATCGAAAGACCCAGAATTCCAACCAGCAATATCTGAAGTTTTAGAATCTGGGGAGTGTGGGAGTCACGGATTAATTTGTCCGGATGAGATTGGTGGACAACAACCTTCCAGTAACCGATATTGAACTTCTTGCGCCAGTATGTTTTCAAGTCACTTGGATGCTCCATGTGATAAACTTTGGCATCCGGAATAAAAACCAGCTTGTATCCGTAGCTTGCAAGACGGAAAGACAGCTCCTGGTCTTCCACAGAAGCAACAGGGAACGTGGGATCAAACCCGTTGTGTGCTATCAGGACGCTCTTGCGGTAGCCTGCTGAGTATGTATCAACAAAATCGATGTACTCATCCCGAGCCATGCGATCGTATTTGTCTTCGAACTCCATTTGCACAAAGCGCGCAACTACATCTCTTTGATGGGTCAAGTAAGAACCTTTTACCCCCACAATGTCTTCTTCTTGAAAAGGAGCTACCATGCGTTCAATCCAATCCTGGGCTGGCTCGCAATCAGCATCGGTAAATAACACGATCCCTCCTTGGGCTTGCCGTGTTCCAAGATTACGGGCAGCGGATGGCCCAGCGTTTTGCTGGCTGATCAGACGTACATTGTTAAAAGTCTTGACCTGGACGCTGGTTTTGTCTGAGGAGCCATCATCTACAACGATGATCTCGTAAGAATCACTAGGAACAGTTTGTCGATTCAAAGCATCCAAGCACAAACGAATAGTTTGTTCTGCATTACGTGCAGGAATGACGACAGAGATATACGGCGGTTGAACTGACATAGCTACGATGCTAATTTAATTAAAAGCGATTTAGGGGAAAGGTGGAATCTCATTACAGATAGGTTTCGCTTATAGATCATATAAATGGTGAATAAATGGGTACCTTATAGTTCTGGAAGCCCACCCTAATAATCCAGAACGTGCAGTAGGAGAATTAATTGGCACCTTACGCTCTACTCAACAAATACTTAGAAAAAGTACGTGCAGCTTTGAATATCCGTCCAGCTTCGCCTGGGTGGTTAAATATCTGCCATATCTTAGTCAGGAGGTAACTAGGGCGTAGATAGAAAGAGCGACGAGCTTGATCGCACCAGGCAATCAAGTCTTCGGCAGTCAATCCGGATTGATGGATCACAGAATTATGAAGACCATCCGGAGTAAGCCACTCCTCAAAATCCTCTGTGGTGAGATTGCCATTGCGTTGAGCATGTTCATATGCTTCTGTACCCGGGTAAACCATCAGAGGAAAAAATTGTGCGGTGTCAGGATTCAACTTTTTGGCAAGATCTAGCGTTTTTGCTAAGGACTCTCTAGTTTCACCGAAATTACCAGCCATAAAACAACCATGAATCATTACTCCGGCGCGGCGGGCGTCTTTCTGAAATTGGTAGAAACGTTCTACTTTTATGCCTTTCTTCATCGAGTTTAAAACAGCCTGGTCGCCACTTTCGAAGCCTACACATAAAAGACGTAATCCTGCTTTATTCAGCCATGATAAAGTTTCATAATCGACGTTAGCCCGCGAGTTGGCAGTGAATCGCTGGGGTTTACCCCGTTGGATCAATTCCTTGGCCAAGGCAATGCAACGTCCCTGGTCTACTGTGAGTGTATCGTCTTCAATAAATATCTCTTTGACTTGAGGCAGCTCACGTTTAATGAAATTGAACTCATCGGCGACATTAGTAACGCTGCGCCGTCGATATTGAGGTCCGGTGATGGTCTGAGGCCAAAGACAGTAAGTGCATTTATAAGGACATCCCCTTCCGGTTACTATGGTCACCTGAGGGTATCGAGTGATGGAGTAAAAATAATCCTCTATTCGGAGATGACGTTTGTAAACCTCACTAACAAAGGGTAATGAATCGAGATCTTGGATGGGCTGCCGGTCTGAATTATGGATGATGTCCCCATCACCATTTCGGAAGCTCAACCCATCGACAGTGTATAAATCACCACCGCTTTCTAAGGATCTAGCAGTATCTCGGACTGTATAATCATATTCTCCTCGGGCAATTGCATCAACAACAAAATTTGTTTGCATGATCTCCTCTGTCAATACGGTTACGTGGGGTCCAACAAAGAGGATGAAAGCTTGTGGATAGCGAATTTTAATCGCTTCAGCAACTTCAAGATCGTTGTTGATGCTTGGCGTGCTCGAATCAATCACAACCAATTTTGGCTTTAGATCATCCACTAAGTGAAGAACAGTTTGCAAATCTTGCCCTGCTGCTGGAGCATCCAGAAGTTTGACTGGAAAACCATCTTGCTCTAATACGCCCGTTGCATAAGCCAACCAGATAGGATAATAGAGCACCCCACTCTTTATTACAGCTGGACTACGCTGTGAGCGAGAATAGCGGGGATGGAAGGGAGGATTTAAAGTTAAGATTTTAAAACCGGATGACAATATTTGTACTCCTTCAATGTAGTTATCCACTCTATCTGGTGGATTAGTGATAAATCAATCACAGATATCACTAATTATTCTTGTGAAGATTTTCACCGACACTTTCAGCAGCTAGCATTAGCTGCTTTAAGCTATTTTGTAAGGTCATCTTCTTCGTTACTAATTGATAAGCATTGCTAGTGATTCGCTGCCTGTCTTTTTCATTCCTTACATAATGATGGATTGTTTTTGCTAAATCAGTTATTTTCGCCTCAACATAATGTTGACCAGCTATATGTTCAGGACAGTGGGGGAGTATTGGTTCAGATACAACTAGTGATCGATTTCCTGCGGCAAGATGGAAACGAACAATAAACGCTGGATCGTACCAAGTTGGGAGCAAGTTTAATGTAATTTTTGCTCGATTAAGGAATTGATTTCTAGTCTCACCAAAAATAAATGGCTTTTCTACATTGTCCATTACACATATCTCAATTCCAAAATATTTCAACTGCTTTCGCAATCGATCTAGAATTTTACTCCGCCGATTTGTGCGTCGATTTCCCATCCAGATTACATCGATATCTCTCTCCAATTCAAGGTCTGAATACCAATGGGGCGATGTCCCAAAAGGAATATATTTGGCGTTTAATCCTTGTTTTCCATAAAATTCTGCATAGATACTTGAAATATCCGCAAGCAATTGTAGTTGACCTCTGGCGTGGGCAAACTGGTATTCACCCAGATTACTGTATTTAACAACCTTCTTATTTAAACTTTTTAAAGGATTCGATAGGAGGCCATTATTGTTTTCAAGATTTCTATTTTGCAGCCAGCGATCAAACCAGACTCGGGTTTTGCTCATTGGCAATAATAACATCCATGGAATTCTTAGGTTTGGTAAACTTTCGAAATTCCAATGAATAAGAACCTGGCGGTTCTGATTTGAGATTTCAGCTACGCGATCTAATAAGGCTCCTATCCTCCCATGTGGTGCAAAAGATAATATAAATCCTGCATTTGAAGGGATATCCTTATCATATAGAAAGCCTTCAGACGAATATCCTAGTAGGTTTAATTCATCAATTATTGCTGTGGCTATTCCATCATCTTTATGCCATTTTGTCACTGCGACATTTGAATTCATAAGGTATTTTATTTAATTATTGAACAATATTTGTGACCTGTCTCACAAGAAAATATGTTAAATGTCATTGCGAAACTCGGGTGTTTTTCCCGAGGTGAGCAATCTCTATAGTCAATTATGAGACAGACCATTTGGAAATCCTAGTAATATTTAATATCCCTCTACCAAGTATCAAATAGGTCCAATGGATAATTTGATCTCCGGATCATTACAAAGATTGGACTGCCAATTTAATTTTTGAATATATAGAATCCCAATTATATTTATCTTTGCTATATAAAAAAGCATTCTTTGCCAATTGTGTACCCAATTTGGGATCATTTAATATACGCAAACTCGCATCTGCGAATTCATCAGGCGTATCGCCTGTGAGAATAGAATGATGGTTGGATGCTCCCAGACCCTCAGCGCCAAGAGTTGTTGAAACAACCGGAAGACCTTTCGCCCAAGATTCAAGGATTTTAACTCGAGTTCCACTTGCAATTCGCAATGGTACAACTAGACAAGCATTTGTCTTTATGAACGGATCAATATCTTCTACAAAACCATGAAATCTTATACCGGGCAATTTAACAACACCTTCAATATCTTTCATATCATTAACATGACCTACGATATCAAGTTTTGATTCGGGTCTCCGGGTTAATATTATCGGCCAAATCTTGTCACAGAACCATAAGAGCCCATCTAAGTTCGGATAATAGAATAAAGATCCAAAGAAAAGAATCCTTTGATTTCTTGCCTTATTTACTTCCAAATCTTTCGAGAAATTAAATCCATTATCAATCGCTGTAACCTTATTATGAGTGGGTAATTTATTCTGTTCATCTGGGTTTGAAATTACAGTGAGGGATGCCCTTCTGACTAAAATTCTTTCCTCAAAATAGCTGAGATACATTTTGATTGATGTCAGAAATTTATGTTTTCCTGATTGATACTGTGCAGTTCTTTTCAATAAATTCCAATTAACATTGTCAAGATCAAGAATAAATGGTGTTTTATCAGGGAACCCAGCTGACCTTAGAGAATGTTTTTGAAAGTACCAAACAAGGTCAGGATCGAGAACACGCATTATTTCAAATAATGACTCATTAAACCTACCATATCCCAACAGGCCAGCCAAATAGTATAAATGTACTGGAGTTTTTTTATTACTCGTGTTGGAGGATGCCTCATTCAGTAAATGCAGTTTTACTCGATCTAATGGGGCAAGATTGATAAATGATTCACGCTCGAACATATTCGTTGAGGTTAGAGCAACATGCACATCATAATATTTGCACAAACCTTTAATTATGTGATTATTGCGGATTGCTCCACCATACTTGTTATCCCATGGGTTTTTCGGGGTAACATACAATATTTTTTTCACGAGATATATAGTATTATCCGTTACTACCAGTGGCATATTTCCACGGATAGCTTCCAGTTGTTCCTCTTAAGAAATCATACACACCCAGAGCCCGTGAAAATGCATTTTGGGTCCTTCCAGAAAAAATATCCACCGAAAATCTTTTAATTTCCCGAATAACACTATACACGATCATCCGGAGTAAAACTGAATGCACGAGATGTTTCTGATAAAAATAAAATTGATTGCGAGTCAAGTAATAAGTGAACAGGGGCGAGCCGAAGCCAAGGGCTGATGCGTTTTTGTGCTTCACAATAGCATTTGGTTGACAAACAATACGGAATCCGGAACGTTTAACATCAAGGCACCAGTCGGTTTCCTCAAAGTATAAGAAGTAGTGTTCAGGCAAGAAACCAACTTTCCCAAATAAGTCCTTGTGGGCAAGAAAAGCACAACCAGGAGCAATATCGACATCAAAGGGGGCTTGTTCTTTGAGATCATCTGGGTCTGCGCCTTGATTGAGCCGGTTCTGATAACCATTATACGGATTAAAACGAGCCCCTGATTCGATTACTTTTGGGGGATCCTCAAAGGAAATTGTTACTGGAGCAACTAATTTAATCTCTTCATTCTGATTCAATGTTTCAACCATTTCATCTATAGCAGTCCGAACAAGCACAACATCATTGTTCAAGATTAGTATAGCGTCCATATCTCTATCGAGCAGATATCTTATACCAATGTTATTGCCACCTGCATATCCAAGATTTATTCCAGTGGAGATGATTTTGCGATCAGGAAATCTTTGTTGCAATTGGAAAACCGAATCATCCTCTGAGCCATTGTCGACAATAACCATCTCGAGTTGGTTATAGGTCTGTCTATCAACAGAGAGGACACACTGGATTGTATCTTTAACGTTGTTCCAGTTGAGAATTACTACGCCGATGCTTAGATTGTCCACGAGAAATGGCTTCCATATTCCCCCTACCTAGAAATTATGGAAAGGATACCTGCGAATTTTTTTCTAGGTTAATTTTATCTGTTTTTCCTTATGCGTTGATTTCGATCTTAATCATTAACAGATTAGCTGAACCGAAAAATCCACGAAAACAATATATTCTAGTGTACTGTTATGAAGACCGGTTCAATTGTCGTCTTGTATTCGATACTGCCGTTATTTGAGTCATCTCTATCGCCCGTTCCTCCGTCCTGAATCCAAGACACATTTCCATCCCGATCAACAATGCGCAACTTGTTAGCTGGCGAAAATGTTAGCGAACCGCGACCCCATGCCACAACCTTTTCATCTTCCGAAGAGTTTTCAAAGACGTAACCTTCGACTATAAGATCGCCGTCTTGATCTCTTACGTACAACTTTTCTTTGAAATAATAACCATTCAATTCACTGGTGACAGTTTTGTACGCAAAGAAGGAAGGCTTTGGAGACCAATCATTGAAGAGAAGCTGCTGATCATAAGAATCATTCGGTGTGGTAAGTGCATACCAAACAATTTTCTCTGCACCAACAGCCAGCCCACGAACGTTTCCCATGATCACATAGCGAGCTTGATTTGCCAATGACCATGGTTGATCAGACAAACCTTTCTCAGCAATTTCAGTCACCCAAAGGGGTTGACCCAATCCATAGCATGCCTCCATACGGTTGTGATAATGGGAAGCTTTTGCAATAAGGTCTTTGCCACCTGCTTGGTATTCGACCCCCAGTCCATCAAAAAGATCACCGCATGTTGGGGCTGGAATCCACCCATTCTGTCGATCGGGGCTGTTGGGATCCCACCTTTCCCACTCCGGCGCGAAGGAGGGAAAATAATGTAAGTTCATCACGTCGAAATACGAGCCACCCCCGGCTGCCATGACATCATCTGAAAAATAACGGTAAAACGGCCCAAAATTACCTTCTGTTTCTGGTGGATATGAATCGCGATTAAACCAATCATACGCAATACCACCTTGGACCACAACCGCTTCTGGATCGGCAGCCTTTATTGCTGGATAGGCAAGCGATAACATATTTGCATAATCATCGCCATGATACCCCCAACATCCTATCCCACCCGAAGACGTAAAGTTCCACGTACTATCCGGTTCATTGATCACTTCCCAGATTTTTACGTTGTAAGGTGGTGATTTATACCGATTTACTATATCAGTCAAGAAGCGGATAAATTCATCCAGTCGATCTGGATGAATCGGTGAACAGGGAAATTCACCTGCCCAGGAGGGAATTTCGCCAATAGCAACGATTGTACCTAAGCCGGTTGCCCCGATTTGACTCAGGCGAGCATCGTACCAGGACCAATTATACTGAGGGACATCACCAGTGGGAGCATTGGGTTCTATTTCATCCCATTCAATGTACACACGGGTTCCACCAGCACCACTTTCCACTAAAGCCTCAATTAACGTTGGATATGCTTCGGCGATAAGCGATTTCAGTTCGGATTTACTGAGTAATTGCGGATTTTCCATACTGCTCGTGGGAATCTGATGCATGGCTGCAATTTCGATCCAAAAAGGATTCCCTTCTGGAGGATTAATTACTTGAGTATTACCACCACCAACGAAAGGAAGATAAAAAGAATATTCTTTAGAGTTTTCAGTCTGGATATCGATTGCAGCAACTGTAACCGATGGAGAATTTACCGCTAATATCCCCAAAAATGCCAATAATATTGAGAAGGTGATATGATTTTTATTCATTGTGAAAGTAATTGCAAGACTTGGGAACTAGTTTTAAATTTAGTTGATACATCATGGAATGCTTACTGTTTCAGAAATTTCAGCTGCGCTCCAAGATTGAGGCTAGATACATACTAATTGAATATGAATTTATAGTCAAGGAATTATTTTGCAAAATTCAGGTTTGCAGTAAGTTTCTGCTCACTTTAAAGCAGAATGTTATAAAATTTTGGCTATACTTATAATTGGTTTATCGAAGACATAGGGATCTCTTTGCTACTCCATGGAGATTAATTAGGCGATTTACTTGTATCTATGTCCTGTGCCGTAAGCTAGGAGGGTAATATCTGTAGAAATCATAATAGAACTATTGGATATAATTGGTATAAGGGAAACATGTTCCGGTTGGGCAAAATTTGACATCCATGAAAATATTTAATTTTCCTTCCGCGGAAAATATAAATTCGAGTGAGAATTTATCACTTCTTGAGAGTCTCGTAAAAAGAGCGATGGATATCTTTATTGCTGTTATTGGTTTAATTATTTCCATGCCACTATTTGTTATTGCAGCTGTTTTGATTCGACTTGACAGTCTAGGTCCTGTCTTGATCAAGCAAGTGCGCGCAGGTAAAAATGGCAAGCAATTTCAACTTTTAAAATTTAGAACTATGATTGTTGGTGCAAATGAGGAAACTCATAAAGTCCTGAAAAAAAATCCTTTAAAGATCTTATTATTGAAAAATCCGAATGATCCACGTGTGACGAAAATTGGTAAATTTTTACGGCGTTGGAGCATCGACGAACTACCTCAATTGTGGAACGTTTTGTCCGGCGAAATGAGCCTTGTAGGCCCTAGGCCCGAGGAAACATGGATCGTGGAACTGTACAACGATGAACAAATGCAACGTCTGACGATAAAACCTGGTCTGACAGGACCCATGCAAGTTAATGGAAGGGCAGAATTGGATATAGAAGAACGTTTAACTTTAGAGTTGGATTATATTTATAATTTTTCCTTATGGAAAGATGTGAGGATTCTTCTAAAAACAATACCGGCAGTGATCTCCGGGAAGGGAGCATATTGATCAAACTTTTTCCACTTTAAAAAACTTTTCCTTCGTTTCTGTTTATTCTTATTTCGCGCTCCGCCATTCTGACATAGTCTCTTATAATCAGACTTGTTGAACGATATTTTCAATTGGAGAAAATTAATTAATGCCAACCAATATTCAATCGGCCGATGCAAACAGAAAAATTCTTTCCTAAAAAAACGCGCTTATCAAGAGCAATTGTTTGCACCCACTAATTGAAAAATGAAATAGGATTAGAATTTGGTAATTCTCTACCAAGTACAGGCCTGCGCCAAGCGTTTTTGTTCCTGATCGTTATCTGGAGACTAGTTATTGTCCACACCTTCTATCGTGGGATAATAAAGCCTGTACAAATTATCGACAAATTCCAAGTTATTTCACAATTTATACATTACTCTTGTGACATCCAGGCGAATTCCTTTAATTTATTAACGATAACTTATTATCTAAGTTACAGCTCACGTGCCCATGCTGGTAAATTGTTTAAACTTTACTTAGCGGTTACCCCCAGCAGTTTTTAGGAGAGATTTATTCAGAGATGAGCAGATTGAATTTTGCGGTTCACATAGGTAGAGCCCAGTTTGTGCTTGTTTAGATTGCAATATTGATCATTTTTTACGCTTCCATCTTCGCAAAAGTGCAATATGCTGAAGCTTTGGCATATGATGATGCAGATGGGAATGGAAATTACGAAACGTAGTGGGATCCAATTGTGCCAAACGAGGAACTCACATTTAACAAAAAATAACGACAAGCCAGGTCCTGACCCAGTCCGTTCACGGAACGAGCGAACACCTAGTATAGTTTATGGTGCAAAACTCGCTCATGTCGCCGTCCTCCCGGGGTAAGCCCGGGACAGACTCGTTGGCGAGAACTCCACCTGGAGCAATATATTTACCTTTCTCAACAAGTACTAGCTAAATGGGATTGGATGGAGAAGGATAAATTTAATCGATCTAATAAGTGATTTTTAGCACTAGACACGACCAATTAATTTGTGCTATATTGTGATAACAATTACTAATAAACATTCAGATCAGCTTTGCAGGCGGGAACAAACTGCTACAAACACGGACGCCGCCTTGGGGTTGGTATTTTTCTGTATCTCTAAATTTATTGTTAGGCGCTAAATCGAATATCTAAGCAAACTTGCATCTCCAAGGCAATAACAATGATACCTGGTTTGCAGTGCACAATCCATTGTTGTATAGCTCAAAAAAGGATTAATAACTTTGGGGAGGTGATACTTTATTAGTAGTGCACAACAACTCTAAAAGCATTTCATAGATCCTATCAAGAATAAAATCGAGTGAATTACCAACGGGAGGCAAACGTGGATAAGCTATTATCTTCAGGAAAACAGGGGATATTCCATAACAAAAGCTTTTTCTTCATTAGTTCAAGAATCTCGATATTGGTCCTTATCATCATATTGGCACTTGCTATACCTGTGAGTGCCAAATATGGGATTCTACCTTTGGAAAAGATAGATCCTATACCGAGTGAAGCCAGCGATCAACCTGATCTCGCGATAGAACAGACCACACCACCTCTCAATGTGTATGCGCCTAGAGATATGGTGTGGGATTATGATTCGAAGCCGGAGGCAGACTCTGCGCTGCCTGTAGAGGTGCCCAGAATCGCCCCCGTGTTGCCGGTCGACGAGGGGGATGATTTCATCGTGGATCCTGGTGAGGAAGGAACTCCAATCGTCCGCCAGATATCTAAAGGAGGTTTCGCCCAATTAAATCCACATTTCTATGTGGATGCCTCCTCTGAAAGTGTTTGGGGGGATGAGTGGGAACCGGACTCGACCGTGACCGTAGAGGTGCACGGCGTCTCTTTAGATGTTCCGACTGACGAAGGGGGTGGCTTCGGCATGGAATCTGGTGATGACATTGTGTCTGGCGATATAGTGACTCTGACCCAGGGTACAACCACGAAATCACACATGGTTACTGATCTGGCGATCATAGGCGTGGATGGAGACACTGACACGGTCACCGGCAATGCCGCGGCCGGCAGCGAATTGTATATCTGGGTGCACGATGTTGCAGATGTTTGGCGTCACGAGACCGCGGCTGGGGATGGCTCCTGGACGGCCGATTTCGGTAATCCCGGGGACGAACCGGGCGAGGAAAACACCACCGACCTGGTCCCCGGTTCGAATGGCAACTCCGGCCAATGTGACGCTGATGATGACTGCACCAACGCTGGGTGGGGGATCCCCAATCCAAGATTTAACGTCGCTGCCGCTCACGAAGATGTCTGGGGTGATGATTGGGAACCAAACTCGACGGTGACGATTGAGCATAATGGAAGTTTTTTCGACGCATCAACTGACGAGTGGGGTTATTTCCGACATGGTGGTGTCGTGGGCATCCTTCCCGGAGACACCGTCACGGTGACCCAAGGAGCGGTATCCAAATCGCATGTGGTGACTGAACTGAAGGTCACAGTGGTAAACCCGGATGCTGACTCAGTCTCCGGCAATGCCGCACCCGGAAGTGAACTGGATATCTGGGTGGATGATGATACTTGGCGTCATGAGATCACGGCCGGTGACGGCAACTGGACGGCCGACTTCAGCATCCCGGGGGATGAACCCGGTGAGGAAGGCACTACCGACCTTAACTGGAGCTCCAGCGGATACACCTCCCAGTGTGATGCCGATGATGATTGTTCGGCGGATTACTGGTATAGCCCAACGTTTAATGTGGAGGCAGATGGGGACAGCGTTTGGGGCGATTATTGGGCACCCAATTCAACCGTAACGGTGGAGGTGCACGGTGTCGCCACTGACGCGCCTACTAACCAACGGGGTGAATTCGATATAAATCTAGGCGAAGACATCCTCCCTGGGGACACAGTGACAGTTTCCCAGGGTGTGATAACGAAGTCACACGTGGTAACCGACTTGGCCATCACGTTAG
>Ga0209536_100008274_pt1 | contig 15619 bp, 16 predicted proteins | sample DeeMarSeWOR28_12_FD_187461 | JGI IMG/M metagenome (GOLD analysis project Ga0209536, IMG submission 187461) | Marine sediment microbial communities from White Oak River estuary, North Carolina - WOR-2-8_12 (SPAdes) (version 2) | ecosystem: Environmental > Aquatic > Marine > Intertidal zone >...
TTGATCAGTTCGGGATCGTCCTGGTAACCGAGGATATCGGGAATCAGTCCACTCGCCTTGCCGATGATCTGCTTGCACTCGTCGGACGGGTAATTGACCAGCCCGCGCGCAACCTCGGAGCCGTCCGGCGCGAGGCAGGCGACGACCTCGCCGCGATTGAAAATACCGCTGACCGACTTGACCCCGATCGGCAGCAGGCTGGCATTGCGATTGACCAGCACGTCAACCGCGCCGTCGTCCAGCGTCAGCGAACCGCTGCAACGCATGTGTCCGGCGAGCCACTGCTTGCGCGCCGCCAGGTGTCCCTCGCTGGCCTCGAGGAAGGTGCCGAGCGACTCGCCTGCCACCACGCGGGTGATCACGCGCTCGATGCGGCCGGAAACAATCACGGTGTGGGTTCCGGAGCGCGCCGCCAGTTGCGCCGCGCTGACCTTGGTTTGCATGCCGCCGCTACCGAGGTGACTGCCACTCGGCCCGGCGAACTCGACCAGTTTCGCATCGCGCGCATCCGCGCGTTCGATCAGCTTCGCCGCGGGATTGCTGCTCGGGTTGGAATCGAACAGGCCCTGCTGGTCGGTGAGGATGATCAGCAGGTCGGCCTCGATCAGGTTGGCGACCATCGCACCGAGGGTATCGTTGTCGCCGAAACGTATCTCTTCGTTGGAGACGCTGTCGTTTTCGTTGACCACCGGAACCGTGCGGTACTTGAGCAGGGCGCGCAAGGTGGTGCGCGCATTCAGGTAGCGTCGCCGGTTGGACAGGTCGGCATGGGTCAGCAGGATTTGCGCGCTATGGATGCCATGCGCCTGGAAACAGGCTTCGTAGGCCTGCACCAGCCCCATCTGGCCGACCGCCGCGGTGGCCTGCAGCTCGGAAATATTGGTGGGGCGGGCCTTCAACCCCAGCCGGGTAATGCCCTCGGCTATCGATCCGGACGACACCAGCACCACGTCGATGCCCTGTTCGCGCAGCAGCGCCATCTGTTCGGCCCAGTTGGCGATCATCGCGCGGTCCAGCCCCTTACCGCCCGCGGTCAGCAGGGTCGAGCCGATCTTCACCACCACCGTGCTATAGCGTTTCATCGGACTCCAGATAAGTCATGATGTCCCGACACAGCGCCTCCACACCGGTAGCATTGATCGCGCTGATGCGGTACACCGGGGCGTTCCAGTCCAGGCCACGAACGATCTCGTCGCAGACCGAGTCCGCTTCCTCCGGTGCCAGCAGGTCGGTCTTGTTCAACACCAGCCAGCGTGGCTTCTGGTACAGCGATTCGTCGTAGCGCTGCAGTTCATGCAGGATCTTCTGCGCCGATTCGACCGGGCTGTCGGCACCCTCCTCGGGCAGCACGTCGATAATGTGCAACAACAGCCGGGTACGTTGCAGGTGCTTGAGAAACTGGATGCCGAGACCGACGCCGTCGGCCGCGCCCTCGATCAGGCCCGGAATATCGGCGACCACGAAACTGCGGTGCCTGCCGACGCTGACCACGCCCAGATTAGGGTGCAGCGTGGTGAACGGGTAATCGGCAACCTTCGGGCGCGCCGCGGACACCGCGCGGATAAAGGTCGATTTACCGGCGTTGGGCATGCCCAGCAGGCCGACGTCGGCGATCAGCTTGAGCTCCAGCTTGAGGTCGAACTGCTCGCCGGCGCTGCCCTTGCTGCACTGGCGCGGCGCGCGGTTAGTCGAACTCTTGTAGCGCGTATTGCCGAGACCGTGAAAGCCGCCGCGGGCGATCAGTATCGGTTCGCCGGCGGTCGACACGTCGGCCAGCAACTCGCCCTGGTCGAGCGTGGTGATGGTGGTGCCGAGCGGCACCTCGATGATGACGTCCTCACCCTTGGCGCCGGTCATGTTCTTGCCCTGGCCATTGGCGCCACGCTGGGCGACGAAGCGCCGCGTGTGGCGAAAGTCGGAGAGCGTATTGAGGTCGGTGGTACCGACCACGTAGACCGAACCGCCATCGCCGCCGTCACCGCCGTCGGGGCCACCCATGGGGATATACTTTTCGCGCCGGAAACTGACGATACCGTTACCGCCATCGCCGGCTTTCACGAAAATATTGGCTTCATCGATAAATTTCATCGCGGGATAATACCATCGGCGAACAGTAACCCGGCAACACTATGCGTTTCCGGGTCAATAAAAAAAGCCTCGCGTCGGCGAGGCTTTTCGTATTTGCTGCAAGCGTCGGCCTTCGTTAGCTGACCACGCTGACAAAGGTGCGGTTGTGACGACCCTTGACCTTGAATTCGACCTTGCCTTCCGCTTTCGCGTAGAGCGTGTGATCCTTGCCGCAGCCGACATTATCTCCAGGGTGGAACTTGGTGCCGCGCTGACGAATCAGGATATTGCCAGGAATCACCGCTTCGCCGCCAAATTTCTTGACGCCCAAACGCTTGGATTCCGAATCGCGTCCGTTGCGGGTACTGCCCGCCGCTTTCTTATGTGCCATTGCTCAGATCCTATGCCTTGATATCGGTAACTTCGATTTCAGTGTAGCTCTGGCGATGTCCCGCCTGGCCACGCGAGTGCTTGCGGCGGCGGAATTTGATGATTTCCACCTTGTCGCCACGGCCATGCGCCATGATTTTTGCAGTCACACTGGCCTTGCCGAGCGTCGGAGTACCCACTTCGACCTTGTCGCCATCGGCAACCATCAGCACCTTGTCGAGCTCGATAGTCGAGCCTTCTTCGCCGTCCAGCTTCTCGACGCGCAGGGTTTCACCCTTGGTAACCTTGTACTGTTTTCCGCCCGTGGCGATGACAGCGTACATGTGTAACTCCGAAGCAATACTGAAAAAGGGGGCGAATTCTAGCCGCTGGGGCGATGCGGGTCAATGCTTTTAAACGACTGACGTAGAGAATATTTTCTTTCTTTTGAGCAGCCATTTGACCGCGAGCCTCGCGCCGCTCAATCCACCCGGCGCCATCGGCATTAACAATTGACTGCGCAACGGATGACAGCGTACTGTCAATGGCTAGTAATTAGCAACAGGGGTAGGGAGAAATGACGGATATATCGGTAATCGGCCTGGGCGCCATGGGCAGCGCGCTGGCGCAAACGCTACTGCAGGCGGGCTACGCGGTAACGGTGTGGAATCGCTCGCCGGACAGGGCCGAGCCACTCAAAACGGCAGGCGCCGAGGTGGCGCAAAGCGCCGCGGCGGCAATAGCCGCAAGCCCTGCCACGATCACCTGCATCGCATCGCACGATCAAACGATCGAGTTATTACAAACCTGCGGCGCCGTGCTCGACGGCAAAACCATCATCGAACTGAGCACCGGCGGCGCCTGTGAGGCCGAAAAACTGACCGCTTTGCTGACGGCGCAAGGTGCGAGCTGGCTGATCGGCATTATCAATGCCTACCCGACAGCGATCGGCAAGCCAGACACCGTGCTCACCGTGGTCGGCGATCCCGCGGTCTGGCAGGATCACGCGCAAGCGATCAAGGCGCTGGGGGGCAGCTCCACCCACGTCGGCACCGAGGCAGGCATGCTGGCGGCACTGTTTGCCGCCCTGTTTACCACCCGCCAGGGCTTCATGTTCGGCATGATTTACGGCGGACTGGTGTGCAAGGCCGCGGGCATACCGCTGGATGTGTTTGCCAAGCAGATTCCGGTGTCGCTGGGCGTATTGCCGAGCTATCACCAGTACTTCGCCGATACCGTGCCGGGCGGCAACTTCGACAATCCGCCGGCTTCCATGGCGACCTACGCCGCGGCGCTGGACGATGCACTCAGCACTTTCAAGTCGACTGGGGCACCCGCCGAGCTGCCACAACTGTTCAGCGATCTCGCCCACCGGGGCGTGGACGCGGGACTGCAGGACAAGGCGCTCACCGCGCTGGTCGAACTGCTCGGCAAGCGCTAAACGGCCGCGGCGCAGCTGTATCACGGGCCAGGATGACTCTCTGTCACCTTTTTAAGGCAGATCGCCATAGAAGCGGACCAGGGTGGTCGGATGACAGGTGGCAGGATTTAGGTTCCTGGTCCACCTGGATTTCAATTATACTTTCTCGAATCCCAGAATATCTGCAGAAAGTCACTATCCCACGACAACCTTCCCCGGATGATTTCGAACCCAACAGACATCGAACAGGCAACCGCTAGCAGCGACAGGGTAGCAACCACTCCCGAGCTCAGCATCGTGGTTCCGCTGCACAACGAATCGCCGATGTTGGCCGAGCTGCTCGCACGCCTGGAAACTACCGTCGCCGCACTGCAGAAAACCACCGAAGTGATCCTGGTGGACGACGGCAGCAGCGATTCGACATGGCTCGATATGAGCCACTATAAACCAGAAAATTTTAGTACCCACTGCATCGCCCTCAGTCGTAATTTCGGCAAGGAAGCCGCGCTGACTGCCGGGCTGCAGGCGGTTCGCGGTGAAGTCATCGTGATTCTCGACGCCGACTGCCAGGACCCACCCGAACTGCTGCCCGAAATGCTGCAGGAATGGACTCAAGGGGCCGATGTGGTCAACATGCAGCGACGTGACCGCGCGGGAGAATCCTGGTTAAAACGCACCACCTCGGCCATTTACTACCGGCTGCTCGGCACCTTGTCCGAAGTGAAGATACCGCAAAACGTGGGCGACTTCCGCCTGCTGGACCGGCGCGTGGTCGACGAAATCAATCGCCTCGGTGAACGTAACCGCTACATGAAAGGTATCCTGGCCTGGCCAGGGTTCACCCAGGTGACGCTTGAATACGATCGGCATCCACGGAGCGCCGGAAATTCGAAATGGAACTACTGGCAACTCTCCAGCCTGGCGGTTTCCGGTATCACTTCGTTCAGCAACAAACCCCTGAGAATCGCCAGCTGGCTCGGGCTCATGGTCGCCATGTCGACCTTTGCCTACGGCCTGTGGGTTTTGCTGCGCACCTTGCTGTATGGCGACCCCGTATCCGGCTACCCCTCGCTGATGCTGGTGATACTCTTCCTCGGCGGTGTCCAGCTGACGACGATCGGTATCCTCGGCGAATACGTTGGCCGCATTTTTACCGAGGTAAAAAACCGGCCCAATTACATTGTTCGCGAATCCTGCAGCCGGGAGGGCCGTGCCGACTCGCGGCAGATCCGTTCGATTTGAGCGACATTCGCAGCCTGATATCGACCTCGCGTCCTCACGCCCTGTGGATTCTGCTGATTGCCGTCGGCCTGCTGCGGCTGGCGACGCTTGCGGCTTACCCGTTACTGGATACCACCGAGGCGCGCTACGGCGAGATCGCCCGGATCATGCTGGAAACCGGTAACTGGATCGTCCCCCAGATCGACTACGGGGTGCCGTTCTGGGGCAAGCCGCCACTGTCGTTCTGGGCGAGCGCGATCAGCATCGGCGTTTTCGCAAATTCCGAGTTTTTCATGCGCCTGCCCCACGTGCTGGCCGCGGCAGCGGTACTGCTGCTGGTCTGGCAATTTGTGCGCAGTCTGGACTTTTCACGGCAGCAGGCGCTTGCCACGATTTCGATAATCGCCACCAGCATCGGCTTTCTCATCGCCGCCGGAGCAGTGATGACCGACATGTTCCTTACGCTGGCGATGACCATGGCGATGACGGGGTTCTGGCGCGGCTGGCACGGCGAAAAAGCCCAGCTCTACATGATGTATACCGGCCTCGGTATCGGCCTGCTCGCCAAGGGGCCGGTCATCATCGTTCTCGCGGGACTGGCAATGTTCCCCTGGCTGGTCGCCAATCACGGCATCTTCGGACTGTGGCAACCCCTGTGGCAGCGGATGAAGCTGCCCAGCGGATTGCTGCTCATGCTGCTCATCGCGGCCCCCTGGTACTGGCTGGCGGAACGCGCAAATCCCGGGTTTCTGGAGTATTTCCTGGTCGGTGAGCACTTCCAGCGTTTCGTCGATAGCGGCTGGCGGGGCGACCTCTACGGCTCAGGCCATGAGAGAACCCGGGGCATGATCTGGATATTCTGGATGCTCGCCGCGCTGCCCTGGTCGCCAATACTGGTGCTGGTCGCCGCACGCACCCTGATTCGGCAACGGTTGTCGATCAGGCTGGAGCCGCTAACCCTGTTTGCGCTGCTGTGGATGTGCAGCCCGATGCTGCTGTTCACCCTTGCCGGCAATGTTCTGCCGGCCTACGTATTGCCGGGCCTGCCGGCAATAGGATTGCTGACCATCAAGGCTATGCGAGCTGGGCAGCCAGGCTATTTGCTTCTCATCGGACCCGCGCTGTTGCTATTTTTGAGCGTCTACGTGGCACTGATTGCCGCCGACCAGTATAGCGACAAGAAGATGCTGGTCAGTGGCATCGATTCCGCCGATACCCTGTATTACCTGGACGAGCGACCCTACTCGGCGCAATACTACTCCGACGGTCGCGCGATCCTGGTGGCCGCTTTTCCGGACGACGGACGCTTTTACCTGGTGACCAGACGGAATTTCAAGCACCCCGGTCTTTCCCAACACTGCGAACTGCGCTCGCAGAATGAAGAACGCTCACTGTACTTTTGCCGCCTGGATCCACCGGCATGATTCCCCGGCGCCTGCTGCACGCGCATCCAGCGTTGCGCTTCGCGCTCGTCGGCGCCAGCGGATTCGTCGTCGACACCACCGTGCTGATACTGCTGTTCGAAGTTGCCGCAGTCGAACTGCTGCTAGCTCGCTCGATCGCGTTTGTCGTCGCCGCAAGCTCGAACTGGATATTGAACCGAGTCTTTACCTTTGCCGATGCCTGCCGCGCCGGGCGCAAGTCAAGCCAATGGCTGCGCTTTCTCGTCAGCGCCGTCCTGTCCGCGATTCCCAACCTCGGTATCTTTTACCTGATGATGCTTTTCCTGCCCGAAGTACTGCCCGCGATCCTGTTCGCGATGTGCTGCGGGATACTGGCCGGCTATGCCTGCAACTACCAGCTGGCCAGGCACTGGGTGTTCAAATCGATAGAGCGCTAGCCTGCGTATTGCAGGCTAGTCGAGGTCGGGCTTACGCAGGCGCGTCAGCGCGAGCGTCAGCAGTAACAACAGGGTTGCACTGATGACGATGGCGGGTCCGGTCTGCCAGTCGAACTGGAAAGACCCGGTAATCCCGCCGCCGAGCGCGGCGAGCCCGTAGAGCCCACTGATGACCACCATCTGTTCCGGGCTGCGGCTGAACAGGCGCGCGCTGCTGGTCGGAATCACCAGCATCGCCGCGATCAGCAGCACGCCCATGACTTTCATCATCACCGCCACCAGCAACGCAATCATGACGTACATCAGCGCCTGCACCCGGCGCACTTCGACGCCCTCGGCCTGGGCGATTTCGCGACTCACCGATACCGCCACGAATGCACGCCAGTAGCGCAGCAGCAATATCAGCAACAGCACGGTGGTAAACAGCAGGTTGAGCAAATCGCCACGCGTGGTGGCGAGCAGGTCACCGAACAGTATCGCCTCGAGATTGACCGTCGGCCCGGGCAACAGGCCGACCAGGATGATGCCGCCGGCCAGCCCGGTATGCGAGATGATGGCGAGCGTCGTTTCCGACAACGCATTGTTGAAATGACTTACCCGGCTCAGTGAAAACACGATCACCAGCACTACCTCGAGCACCCCGAACAACGGTTCGATCTGCAGCATCAGCCCGAGACCGACCCCCATCACCGCCGCGTGGCCGAGCGTATCGCTGAGGAATGCGAGCCGCTGCCACACCATCAGGCAACCCATCGGCGCCGCGATCACCACCATGATCAGGCCCGCGAGCAGCGCGCGCAGCAGGAAATCGTCGAGCCACTCAGTCATGAAGATGCTCGTCAGTGGCGCCGGAGACATGGTGCTCGTGATCATGGTGATGCGCGTACACGGCAATCGAGTCGGAGGCCTGCCGACCGAAAAGCGCCAGGTATTCGGGATGCTGACTGACCGACTCGGGCAACCCGGAGCAGCACAGGTGCTGATTCAGGCACAGCACCTGGTCGGTTTGCGACATCACCAGGTGCAGATCGTGCGACACCAGCAGCACCGCGCACTGCAGTTGTTCGCGCAGCTCGCCGATCAACTGGTACATGCGTATCTCACCGCTGACATCGACGCCCGCCGTGGGCTCGTCGAGCACCAGCAGGTCGGGCTTGCCGAGCGTGGTGCGCGCCAGCAGCACGCGTTTCAGTTCGCCCTCGGACAGCGAACGCACCTGCCGCTGACGCAGGTAGCCGACCTCTGACTGGGCCAGGGCCCGGTCGATCTCGGCGTCGCTGGATTGCCGCGTGAGGCGCAGCAGGCGCTCGACGCTGAGCGGCATCAGGGTGTTGACATAAACCTTCTGCGGCAGGTAGCCGATGCGCAGCCCGGGGAGGCGCTCGATGTGCCCGGTGTAATTGTCGATCAGGCCGTTGACAATGTTGGTCAGGGTCGATTTTCCGGCTCCGTTGGGGCCGATGATCGTGGTGATTTGCGCGCGCCGCAGTTCGAAGCTGACGCGATCGAGGATCAGCCGATTGCCCTGGCGGTAGCTGATGTCGTCGGCGCGCAACAGCAGATCAGTCGACATGCCGTTCACCCGTGCCTTTCTGGCATTCCGCGCAGACCCCGGTGATTTCGACCACCGAGTGGTCGACCGCGAATCCGAGATCGTCCGCCTGCGCCAGCAAGCCGGCGTCCGGATTCTCCAGTTCGGCCACCTGCTCGCAACCCCGGCAGATCAGGAACTGGGCAGCGGAGAGATGGCCCGGATGGACGCAACCGATAAACGCATTGCGGCTTTCGATGCGGTGCACCAGGCCTTCCGCGAGCAGAAAATCGAGGGCGCGGTAAACGATCGGCGGTGCGATTCGCTCGCTACTGGAGCCGCGGTTCAGTTCGGCCAGAATATCGTAAGCGCCCAGCGGCTGGTGGCTCGCCAGCAGAATTTCCAGGACCTGGCGCCGGCGCGAGGTCAGGCGCAGCTTGCGCAGCTCGCACACGCGCCGCGCCGCGGACAGCAACTGGCGCTGACAGAGGCGATGGTCGTGCTTCTGAAAGGCGATGTTGGAAGACTTATTATTGATCGACATAATGTTATATTATAACGTAACTAAATATATCGCTACTTTCGACTTAACCCATGCGCTTTCTGATTCTGATCGTCTGCCTGCAAGCGGGTACCCTGCTTGCGGCCCCGCGCGTGGTGACCTCGATCGCCCCGCTGCAGGAACTCGCCACGTCACTGATGTCGGGGGTGGCCAGTCCTCAGTCGATCATTGCCGCCGGCGCCTCGACGCACCACTTCGCGTTGCGGCCTTCGCACATGCGCCTGCTGCAGCAGGCAGACCTGGTGATCTGGATCGACAGTCATTTCGAAGCCGGTTTCGGACGCCTCGCGGAAACCTTGCCGCGTTCGGTAAGCCAGCTGGAATTGTTGCCGGCGCTCGGCAGCGGTGACCACGACGGTCATATCTGGTTTTCTCCGCAGCTCCTGCAACAGGCCAGCGAAATCATCTCGACGCGCCTGGTCGAAATCGACCCCGCGCACGCGGCGCAATACCGGCGCAACGCACGCCAGCTCGTTGCCGAGATAGCCGCCTGGCGTGAGCAAACGCGCCTACAGTTGCAACGGCAACCACCCCGCTTCATTACCGACCACGAATTCAGCCTCCATTTCGAGGAGGATATGGGTTATGCGGCAATCGCCGCCATTCACGATCAGCACGACGATCACGGCGGCCTTGGCGAACTGCAGAAACTCGAGGCGCGGCTGCGCGAGCAAAACGCAAACTGCCTGCTGACGTTGGAATCGGCGCCGTCGCCGCTGGCCCTCGAACTGGCGCAAAAATACAACCTCAAGGTGATCTCGCTGGCGACGCCGCCGCTTGACGAGTCGCAGTCGGCGCCGATAATCCGGCGGCTGCAGCAATTCGCCGACGCGCTCTATCAGTGCGCCTGACATCGATTACCGATAAATTCACTGAATACGTCCACAACCAGAATCGATTGCGCTGCGAGCCGCCAATGGTTACATTCGCCATAACTCCAGACCGTAACTAACAAAACATGATCAAACCAGTTGGCTCAGACAAGCTGTTACCCCTCTATGTCGACGACGACGCAGAACGCAAACGCCTGGTCGAAGAATCGAACGGCCTGCCCGCGGTCGTCATCAGTTCGTCGGCGGCCGCCAACGCGGTGATGCTTGGCGGTGGTTACTTCACCCCGCTGCGGGGCTACATGAACCTGGCCGACGCGCTCGGCGTGGCGAACGACATGCACACCGCCGCGGGGAATTTCTTTCCGGTGCCGATATTGAACCTGGTGAAATCCATCGACGGCATCGAGGGCGCCGCACGCATCGCGCTGCGCGATCCCAACGTCGCGGGCAACCCGGTGATCGCCATTCAGCAGGTCGATGCCATCGAACAGGTCGATGACGCGCAAATGGCATTGATGACCGAAAAAGTGTATCGCACCACCGACATGGAGCACCCCGGGGTCGCCGAATTCAACCAGCAGGGGCGCTACGCCGTCAGCGGGCCGATCCAGGTGCTCAATTACAGTTATTTCGAAACCGATTTTCCGGATACCTTCCGCACCGCGGTGCAGATCCGCGCGGAAATCGAAAAACGCGGCTGGCACCGCGTGGTCGCGTTTCAGACGCGCAACCCGATGCACCTGGCCCACGAAGAGCTGTGCCACATGGCGATGGAACGCCTGAACTGCGACGGGCTCGTGATTCACATGCTGCTCGGCAAACTCAAGCCGGGCGATATCCCAGCCGACGTGCGCGATGACGCGATTCGCACCATGGTGCGCCTCTACTTTCCCGAAAACAGCGCCATCGTCACCGGTTACGGCTTCGACATGCTCTACGCCGGCCCGCGCGAGGCCGTGCTGCACGCCTACTTCCGCCAGAACATGGGCGCCAGCCACTTTATCATCGGCCGTGATCACGCCGGCGTCGGCGATTACTACGGCGCCTTCGATGCGCAAACGATTTTCGACGACGAGGTGCCGGCAGACGCGCTGGAGATCGAGATCTTCCGCGCCGACCACACCGCCTGGTCTAAAAAGCTCAACCGCGTGGTGATGATGAACGAGGCGCCCAATCACACGAAAGACGATTTCGTGCTGTTGTCGGGAACCAGGGTGCGCGAAATGCTCAGCCAGGGAATCGCCCCGCCGAAGGAATTTTCGCGTCCGGAAGTGGCTGAAATACTGATCAACTACTACCAGTCGCTGCAAAAATGATTCATCCGCCCAGGGAAATAAAACTGCGCTAACGCTAGATCGCGGGCATCGTCTTTGCGATACTCCGGTCCATGTCTGAAGCAGCCGAAAGCAAGCAACACTCCTACACCCTGGAAGACCTCAAGCGTCTGACCGACAGCGATATGCAGCGCGTCAACCAGGTCATCGGCGATCACCTGGCTTCCGACGTGGCGCTGATCAACCAGCTCAGCCAGCACATTATCCTGAGCGGCGGCAAACGCCTGCGACCGATGCTGGTGACCCTCGTTTCCCGGGCTTGCCACTACCAGGGCGAGGACGACGCTTTGCTCGCGGCGGTGGTCGAGTTCATCCACACCGCGACACTGCTGCACGACGACGTGGTCGACGATTCTGACATGCGCCGCGGCAAACAGACCGCCAGCACCATCTGGGGCAACGAGGCAGCCGTACTGGTCGGCGACTTCCTCTACTCGCGCGCCTTCCAGTTGATGGTCAAGGCGCAGTCAATGCCGATCATGGACCTGCTCGCCAATACCACCAACGTCATCGCACAGGGAGAAGTGCTGCAGTTGCTCAATATCAACGACCCGGATACCAGCGAGTCTCGCTACCACGAAGTAATCTACGCCAAGACCGCCTGCCTGTTCGAAGCGGCAGCGCGTATCGGCGCCCTGCTCAGCGGCAGCGGCACCGAGGTGGAGCAGGCATTGCAAGCTTACGGCAAGCACCTCGGCATCGCTTTCCAGCTGGTCGACGATGCGCTCGACTACTCGGCCAACAGCGAGGACCTTGGCAAGAACGTGGGTGACGATCTCGCCGATGGCAAGCCCACCCTGCCGTTGATTCGCGCCATGGAGACCGGCAGCGCCAGCCAGCGGCAACTGATTCGCGACGCAATCGAAAGCGGCAAGATCGAGCAGCTCGATGAAATCAGGCAGGTAATCGAGGATACCGGCGCACTGCAATACACCCTCGACCAGGCGCAAGCCGAGGCTGCCAGGGCCAGGAATGCGATCGCCATTCTCGATGACAGCGAGTATCGCAGGGCGATGATGTTTTTAGCCGATTACGCGGTCGAAAGGCACTACTAAATCTACAGCTCATTACCGCTTGCGCCGGTGCGACTCTTCAGGCAGTCCGACATATCGTCATGACCCCTGTTTTTTAGGCGGCGGATAGAATCCGCGTCGTATTGAAACTGGCGCCCAACCTGGGTTACCCGGAGATCGCACAAAACGAACGCCTGGTGACCTAAGGCCTTGCCAAACTTGAGCATTAGTGGCATAAAACCGCCCTTGCCCCGAACCCGGAGCGTATCGTCCGATCATGACCAACCTTTTTGAACAAATGCTCGCCGAGAAAGACGTGCTGCTTGCCGATGGGGCTACCGGCACTACTTTCTTCGGTATGGGCCTGCAAAGCGGCGACGCGCCGGAGTTGTGGAACGTCGACTACCCCGAACGCGTCGCACAGCACTACCAGGCCTTCGTCGACGCCGGTTCCGACCTGATCCTGACCAACAGTTTTGGCGGCACCCGCTACCGCCTGAAGCTGCACCAGGCGCAACACCGCGTCGCCGAACTGAACATCGCCGCCGCTTCGATTCTGCGCAAGGTGGTTGCCGGGGCAGGACGCGATATCGTGGTTGCCGGCTCGATCGGGCCGACCGGCGAAATTCTCGCGCCGCTCGGTGACCTGCAGGCAGAAGATGCCATCGCCGCCTTTGCCGAGCAGGCGCTGGCGCTGGAGCAGGGCGGCGCCGACGTGATCTGGATCGAAACCATGTCATCGCAGGAAGAAGTGGAGTACGCGGTCACGGGCGCGCGCCAGACCAGCCTGCCGATCGTATTTACGATGAGTTTCGACACCAACGGTCGCACCATGATGGGTGTCGGCGCCGCCGATATGATGGCGCTGCATCAGCGCCTCGGCGTCCACGCCTGCGGCACCAACTGCGGCATCGGCGCTTCCGAAGTGGTCGCCGCGATCATGAATTTTCAGGCCAGCAAGGCCGACGGCAGCGACCCGATCCTGATCGCCAAGGCAAACTGCGGCATTCCCGAGTTCATCGGTGGCGAGATTCACTACAACGGAACGCCCGAAATCATGGCGCGCTATGCGGTGATGGCGCGCGATGCCGGCGCACGCATCGTCGGCGGCTGTTGCGGCACCTCGCCTGAGCACGTCGCGGCCATGCGCCAGGCGCTGGACCAGACCGCGCCCGGCCCCGCGCCGACGCTCGAAGACGTGCAGCGCGAGCTGGGAGAAGTCAGCCGCGGCGCACTAACCCAGGCCGGCGGCGAACACGTCGTCAAAACCCGCGGCAGCTCGCGCCGCCGCCGGCGCGGCTAGCCAACCGGAAAGGCATCTGATATTTACTCATCCCTGCGTAAGCAGGAATTTCACTAGCCCGCATATCCTGGCGGGATCTCGGCGACGCCTGGAAATCACTGGGACAGGCATTCTGCTCTACCCCTGATGCCGGGACTTCCGACAGCGCGAGCCATTTCCCGCATCGCCCTTCAGATATCCCGAGGAGCAGCAAGAAAATCAGGGAAGCTGTGTTTCCTCCTGCCCAATCCGTTCTTCACGGATTATAAGCCGCTTATGACGCTGGGTTGCCAGCATCCTCAAGCAAAACTTCGTAATGAGACTGTTGCAAATATCGTCAAACATAGATTCAGCCCTGGATTATTGTTGTCGACTTAGCTTGCGAGAAGTCGGAGCCATGTTATTAACCCGGGTCTGTTGCTGATCATCTTCAGTAGCTATCGTTGCTGGCGATCCGTTTCACGGTGTACCCTGATGCCGGATATCGAATCAGGACGACAGCATGACGATAAAGCCTTTCAGGTCCAACTATGCGTTACAGGGAATGGTGCTGTGGCTGGTGATACTGTGGATTATTACCGCCATCGATCCGCTCTTCCCGCGTGACTGGTTGCTGGAAAACCTGCTGGTGTTTACCGTGGCCGCACTGCTGGTTATCAGCTATCGCCGCTTCCAGTTTTCCAATCGGTCTTACCTGCTGTTTACGGTCTTTCTGAGCCTGCACCTGATCGGCGCGCATTATACTTACGAGAAAACGCCCTTCGGCTTCTGCATGCAGGAGCTGTTCGACTTCGAGCGCAATCATTACGACCGCCTGGTACATTTCTGTTTCGGGCTGCTGCTCGCCTACCCGATACACGAAATATTGTTGCGCAAGTCGGGAGCAACTGCGCGCTGGTGCCTGTTTTTTGCCGTTAACTGCATCGTCACCCTGAGCGCAATCTACGAGATCCTGGAAGCGATTGCCGCGACCCTGGTCAGTCCCGAACTGGGCGCCGCTTACCTGGGAACGCAAGGTGACAAATGGGATGCGCAGAAAGACGCCATGCTTGCATTTACCGGTTCGCTTATCGCCATACTGTTGATCTGGCGGAGCAACCGCGATGCGCCGGCTCAGGGGGCCTGCCGGGCTGAAAACCGCTGTCGCGCAGCGGTGTAGCCGCTTGCCGCGTAGCGGCGCGCCCGGTTGCATCGGTTATCCGAACAAACCCTTTTGGGGCGGCGACTCTAGTGTTTGGCGTTTTCTGTACGCGGGTTAGTCGTCGGGCAGCTTCAGCGGCTGCAGCTTGTCGAACAGGTCGCCCGGGCCCGGGTTGCTTGCCGGCGTGGAGCCGCCGAGATGGTTGACGATACCCCACACCGCGTTCAGCGAGGTGGTTACCGCGCCCTCGACCCAGCCCGGAATCCAGCCGACGTCATCGCCGGCGATAAACACGCCGCGTTGTTCTGCGGGCATCTGCTGCTGCATGAAATGACAGTACATGCGGCGGTTGTAGCGGTAATGTCCCGGTAGCGCGCCCTTGAAGGCACCGAGGAAATTGGGGTCATCCTCCCAGGACACGGTAATCGGATCGCCGATGATGTGCTTGCGGATATCGAGATTCGGGTAAATTTTCTGCAACGCATCGAGTGCCAGCTTGACGCGTTTTTCTACCGGCAGCGGCAGCATCTTGAGCGAATCGCTCATCCACACGTAGGACAGGCAGATCACTCCCGGCTGATCGTCACCGAGATCGAACAGGTAGGTGCCGCGCGTCAGCCGGTCGGTCAGCGTCATGCTCATCACGTCGCGCCCGGTTGCCGGGTCCTTGTCCTTCCAGAACGGGCGGTCGACCATGACGAAGGTCTTCGCCGACTGCATGTACCGCGTCCGGTCCAGCGCCATCCACAGTTTTTGCGAAAACAGCGTTTCATCGCAGTTGATATTGGTGGTCAGCAACCAGCTCTGGCAGGTCACGAGCACGGCGTGGTAATCGCGCTGATCACCCCAGAGGTCGGTCACGCGAAAGCCGTCGTCGGACGAGCGCTCGATCCTCGCGGCAGCCGGGCGTGGCGCCGCATGGTGCAGCTTTTCGAGCGAGGTCCCGGCGGGCCAGTGCGCGAGCTTTTCCGGCTGGTCCTGCCACATGCGTCGCGGCACCTGCTCC
>Ga0209536_100008275_pt1 | contig 15617 bp, 12 predicted proteins | sample DeeMarSeWOR28_12_FD_187461 | JGI IMG/M metagenome (GOLD analysis project Ga0209536, IMG submission 187461) | Marine sediment microbial communities from White Oak River estuary, North Carolina - WOR-2-8_12 (SPAdes) (version 2) | ecosystem: Environmental > Aquatic > Marine > Intertidal zone >...
AAATCTATTTTAATTGCTGTAATAATAAGTATTGTAATAATGACAATTTTAGATGTCGACTACTTGGCTAAATATGGAAGATCATTTTATTTTAAATATTTTTTTATTAATTTAATAGCTTTCATGATTTTTAGAATCATGCTTGCAAAAAAAATATTTAATATTTTTTTAGTAAAAGGGTTATATAAAAGAAATATTTTAATTATTGGAGGGGATGATGCTGCAAAGTATGTTTTCGATTCATTAAAAAAAGATGAAATGCACAATTTCAATATTGTTGGTTTTTTAGATGACTATAAAGACGTTGGAAAAGAAATATATGCATCTCATCAAAACCTCGGAAAATTGAAAGATATAAAAAATATTGTGTCCCAACAAAATGTTGAAGAAATTTTAATTGCTATAGATAATACCCCTTACGATCGAATTATTACTTTGGTGGAAAATTGTTTGCACACAAATAAAGTTGTGAGGATTTATTCAAACTTTTTAGATGTAATCGCCAGGAAATTGAATGTTGAATATTATTCTAATATTCCAGTTATTATGCTTTCACAATATCCGACATATGATTTTCCTTGGATCATAAAAAAAAATTTGGATAAAATTATTGCTACTTCTTTATTGATTTTATTTTCACCGTTTTTCATCGGCATTGCTATCGGAATAAAATTATCCAGCAAAGGACCCATCATTTTTAAGCAAACACGTATTGGGAAAAATGGTCAAAAATTTACATTCTATAAATTTCGATCCATGTCAATGGGAAAAGATGATTCTGAACACAGGGAATTTGTAAAAAATGTTTGGTTTAATAAAGAAAACAATCAAAAATCTCATCAAATTTACAGAATAAAAAATGATCACAGGGTATTCAAATTTGGTAGATTTATTAGAAAAACAAGCTTGGATGAATTGCCCCAACTAATCAACATCATAAAAGGTGAAATGGGTCTTGTTGGACCGAGACCCTGTATGCCGTTTGAGTGGGAAATGTACGAAGAATGGCACAAAAATAGAATGAATATTTTGCCTGGTTGTACAGGATTATGGCAGGTTTTGGGACGTGCCACCGTTAGTTTCGAAGAGATGGTCATACTTGACCTTTATTATATCAGCAACATGACCTTATGGCTAGATTTAAAAATTTTATTTAAAACATTGCCGGTCATTATTTTTGGTAAAGGCGGATTTTAATATTTATAATAGCCTTTAAGTACTAATTAAAAAAAAGTCGATAAAAGTAGTTAAAATTTTCTTCAATAATTATAAAGCTAAGTTTTTCTCAAGAGAAATTAAATAGGGAGAAAAATCAGTGAAAATTTATATCCACGAATCAGCTGAGGTATCCGATAATGTGAAAATAGGAATTGGATCAAAAATTTGGCATCACTCTCAAATAAGAGAAAATTCCGTTATTGGTAAAAAATGTGTAATTGGCAAAGGTGTATATATTGATCACGACGTAAGAATTGGAAATAACGTAAAAATACAGAACTACGTTTCTGTATACAATGGTGTTGTCATTGAAGATGATGTGCTTCTTGCTCCGAACTGTACTTTTACAAATGACTTATATCCTCGTGCGTTTCTTAATGATTGGAAAATTACCCCGACCATAATAAAAAGAGGGGCTTCAATAGGGGCGAATTCAACCATATTGTGTGGCACAACTATTGGTGAATATTCGATGATTGGAATCGGATCAACGGTAACAAGTGATACATTGCCACATTCGTTGATGATTGGAAATCCCGCCAGATTTAAGAATTTTGTTTGCAGATGCGGTTCTGCATTAGAAAAGATGAATTATGAAAATTATCAAATGAATTTTAGCTGCAAAAGATGTCAAAAGAAATTTCGTATAAATTTTAAATTTTATTAACTTATTTCCGATATTGCCTCAAATTAAATTATTCATAAAATTTTTCAATACCTACATTAAATAGACAATGATTAATTGCGCTGTCATAGGGTTGGGAAACATGGGTAAACACCACGCCCGCGTATACCACGATCTCAAAACCAGCAACCTGCTTGCTGTAGCAGATATCGATCCTTTCCGTGGAAACCAAACGGCCCAAAACTTTAACTGTCATTTTTATACTGATTTTCGAGATATGATTGAAAATGAACCTCTTGACGCGGTATCTGTTGCAGTCCCAACCACTATGCACCAAGATGTCGCTCTATTCTGTATAAACAAAGGACTCCATTTGTTGCTAGAGAAACCCATAGCTGCAACGCTTGACGAAGCAATCAATATTTGCAAATCGGCGCAAGATAAAAGTCTTATTTTGCAGATAGGACATATCGAACATTTTAATCCGGCAGTTCTAAAATTAATTGAAATACTCGATCAGGGTGTTTTAGGTCAATTATTGACTATTGTCGTGCGTCGAGTCGGCATCACACCTCCACAGATTAGAGATTCTAATGTGATTATCGATTTGGCAATACATGATATCGAGCTGTGCAATTTTTTGACAAAAAAGCTTCCTGAAAAAGTATACTGCCGCGCAGGAGCAGGAATCCTCCGGGATCGAGAGGATTTTGCAGACTTCTTTTTAGAGTATGACGGTGTGAATGTGCTGATCCAATCTAACTGGATTACACCGGTGAAAATCAGGCAGATGCAACTTACGGGGACTAAAGGGTATGCCGAATTAGACTTTATAGAACAAAAATTATCTGTTGCCGAGACGGTAGTTGAAAGTGATTATGATGATTTTGGCACATTCGTCGTTAAATTAGGTCAATCTCAAATGATTGATATTCCGGTTATCCGTGATGAGCCGCTTAAACTCGAAATTCAGCATTTTTTGGACTGTATTAGCAAAAATAAACAACCCAGCATCGCCGGCAATGGCGCCATAGAGGCATTGAAAGTGGCCTTGAAAGCATGGGAAATCAGTTTGAGTAAGAAAAGGCTTAACAACTAGATTTTGATCTGATTGAAAACTAGCGACATATCATGCTCAAGGAAAAGGAAAATATAATATTTTTGATTAGTCGATTCGCGGATCTGATTTTTACGGCCGGCGCATTCATCATTGCTTATTACGTAAGGGTGTATTTATCCCCGGAATACTTTAAGGTGCTTAGTAATACTTCAGATTACAAAATTGTCATCCTTATGGTTGTTATTATTTGGTACTTAACTTTTGAGAGATTTCATATTTATTCACTATATCAAGAACCTATTTCGTTCAAAACATTATGGCGAATTTTCCAGGCGGTATCTATTGGAATGTCGGTATTAATACTCTGTATGTATTTGTTTAGTATCACAACGATGAGCCGTCTCATAATCGGATTGTTTTACATTCTCAATATTGGCATGATATTCCTCAGTAAATTTGTTATTCAGCATATACTGAAACGATTGCGTCAAAAGGAAATCAATATTTGCAAAGTGATTATCGTTGGGAGCAAAACAAGGGCTCAAGCGATAATAGAACGTTTCCACGAGCAGAATCGCGCAGATGTGATGATTCTGGGCTGTTTAGAGAACGAAAATACGAGTATCGGCAATAACGTGGCTCGAGGGATTAAGGTAATTGATACCATCGCTAATATTGAAACAATTTTATCTCAAAAAGTGGTTGATGAATTAATTTTTGCGATGCCATTAAGGAATATTGAAAATGTTGAAAAATATATTCAACTGGCCGAGACCTTGGGTATCTCTATACGCATTATTCCCGATTTCCAAATCCACCAGGTAATGGACAAGCTGGATATTGGGACACTTAAATTGGAAGATTTTAATGGCGTCCTTACTGTGTCTATTCATACCACTCCGGTCAATTATAGCATGCTGTTTATAAAAGGCGTTTTCGATTATTTTTTTGCTGCGGTTGCCCTAATCCTTTTGTTTCCAATCTTTTTGGTTGCGTTCATAGCGATAAAGATTATTTCTCCAGGACCTGTGTTGTTCAAACAAGAACGTTGCGGTCTTAACGGCCGCAGGTTTAAAGTGTATAAATTTCGAACAATGGTCCTTGATGCCGAGGCTCGCAGAAATGATCTAGAGATGCTTAATGAGGCGGAGAAACCGGTTTTCAAAGTCAAAAAAGATCCAAGAATCATTCCTTTTGTGGGAACGATTCTAAGGAAAACAAGCCTTGATGAATTGCCTCAGTTAATTAATGTGATCAAAGGTGACATGAGTATAGTTGGTCCTCGGCCACCGCTTCCGGATGAAGTCGCGAAGTATGAGCTTTGGCAAAGAAGGCGTTTATCCATGAAACCGGGTTTGACTTGTTTCTGGCAGGTTAGCCCCAATCGAAATGAGATTGGATTCAAGGAATGGATGGATATGGATCTGGGTTATATTGACAATTGGTCGTTGGTAACCGATTTTAGAATACTTTTGGCAACTTTCCGTGCAATGCTGATCGGTGCCGGACGATAATAAAAAAGTTCCTGGTTTTTTAAATGTCTCTGGGATAATGCGCTATTTGATAATGGTGTTATTTTGGGGTTCGCTGAAAACTCAATTTACAATGCCTGATCATTTGTTTGAATTTTTACGCGAGGGGACCGAACACCAACAATATGAAATATATTTCATATTATTGTGAATTTTTATTCTACTTTTTTATCTGTCAGAATCAAATATAATTATATTCTAATAAAGGGACAAAAAACGGCTTCGTTTGTAAGAATCTGTAATTTATATTAATATTCGCCTTTTTAGGCGATATTGTCATCTAATTTACATTCGACTTCTTAGATTAAGTGAAGCGGCATACAATTTGCAAATATGAGCTTTAGAATGAGGCTCGGAAGCGTCACGCCCAAAAGGCCCAATGGGTCATTCCGCGCTTTTTGATTCATAATGACCTTTTTCATTCGGTATTCATCGTATAAAATTTACGATTGAGATACGGTATTCTTCGATTTAAAAACGGACAAAATCGGAGGTGTGAACAAAAAAACTGGCACCTGAAAAGTGTTCTTGCTTAACGCAGGGGGGTAAAGCATCGATTGTTTCAGCATTGGTGCCAAAAAGGGGGCCCAGCCAATAATTAGCCACAACAATACCTTGGGGAATTATCGTATCAACCCAACCCATATGATCAAATTTTGCCATTTAAAACGCTGATTAGTGTCAGCGGGTGACCCCCAGTGCGAACATACATATCGTATCTTTGAAACGCTTCGTTTTTAATCAATTGAAAACCACAAATAGACATATTCTCTTGCTGACGACCAATTATGCACTCTGAATATACAATTTTTTATTTATGATTTTTAAAAAGGAGGTTCGAATGAAGAATATTTTCCTCAGCATTTTAATTTTTTTAATTGGACTTTCAATAAATGCTGATGCTTCTGAAGGCGGAAGCCTCTATCGTATTAGCCCTGGAGACGAAATAGAGATCTCTGTCTGGAAAGATGAAAGCCTAAGTCGTCAACTTGTTGTTCCCCCTGATGGTTTTTTATCTTTTCCTCTCATAGGAGATCTTGACGCGAATAACCTGACGGTGACAGACCTCAGGAAAGCTGTTACCAAGAGACTTTCGGAATATGTCCCAGATGCAACAGTGACGATTATTTTACTTAAGATGAGCGAACCGAAGGCTTATGTAATTGGCAAAGTTAACCGCCCCGGCGAATTTATTATTTCCTCACATACGAATGTTATGCAGATTTTGGCTATGGCAGGCGGCATGAATCCATTTGCCTCGGAAGGCAATATTCTCATTCTCAGGCAGGAAAACAATTCAACCATGACAATACCGTTTAATTACAAGCAAGTTGAAAAAGGTAAAAACGTGGAGCAAAACATCATTCTCAAAGAAGGAGATGTCGTCGTTGTTCCTTAAATTCAGATGAGCCTAATCTTGTTAATTTTGGATAAAATAATCATTCATAACGCTGCATGTATATGACCTCAGACAAAGAAGGCACTGTGAAAATACTCAAATCTACTTTTGGATATCTTGCGTTGATCATAATTTCATTATCTTTTACCAACCTCTGCGCTGCGAATGATCTCATGATTACGCCCTCTGTAGAGGCAAGAGTAACTTATGACGATAATTTAGATTTTGATGAAAAAGATGAAATAGATGATTTCGCGGGGAATGCAATTCCTAAGCTGGCCCTGGACTATAAAACAGAATTACTGCAGGTTTCTTTAAACGGTGAACTCGATTTTCTTAAATATTATGATGAAACTGATTTCGACCGCACCAATCAATTTTATGGATTCGACGGTCGCTATCGTGTATTTTCCAGGTGGACGCTTGCAGGCAATCTTGAATATCGCAGAGATGAAACTACCGATTCCCAGCTTGAGGAAACCGGTCAAGTGGTCGGCCGGGATCGGGTTAAAACCTATGATGCCGGAGGCGGTTTATTTTACAGGGCAACCGAATTATCAAAGATCGGCTTCAACATCGATTACCGCAAAAGGGAATTTTCAGATGATAACGACACCGATTTTGATCGCTATACTTTTTCCCTGCCATATACCAAACAGTTTGCGAACCAACGCGATGTCGTGACGCTTGAGCCTGCCTATACCAATTTTGATTCGGATGATGAAGACGTAACGGATTACCGCCTCGGGCTGGGATGGCAACGCCTGTTGAGCGAGACCCTTACCTCAGAAATCAAGATCGGCGCTCGCTATACCGATATAGAGGATCCTGATGGCAAAAGCGATGATAATATTGGATACTTTGGAGAACTGGGCTTAATCAAGAAGGGCGAAACCTTTTCCGGAAAAATTGCCCTCTCACGTGATATTCGGGCAAACTCCGACGCTGAAATAGTCGAGGTCAACCGCATTTTATTAAGATTCGATAAACAATTATTAGAACGTTTTGGGTTCAAATTTTACGGCAGCGGTTATTTATCAGAAAATGATTCTAGTAACATAAATAAGGACAAGACAACGTATATTACATTGAGGCCGTCAATCTATTATCAACTCACTGAATATCTTACATTAGACTTGGTCTATAATTACGAGAATAAAAAGGAATTTGACGTGCCCGGCAACCCGGTAACCGAACGCAATCGGGGCTGGATCGGTGTGACAATTAAATTGCCCCAACAATTGTAACTTCAGATGAATAAAAATCAAGGAGTCATAGATAAATGAAAGAAAAAAATCAAAAAGAAAAATTACGAGGGCTTATTCGGCGGAGAAAAGCATTATTTCTATACACTTTCATAGTCGTTTTTTTGACAGCAGTAACAGTTGCATATGTCCTCCCACCTGTTTTTAAATCACAATCTACTATTTTGGTAGAAGAGCAGAAAATTCCTAGAGATTACGTTAGGTCGGCAATCACAAGTTTTGCTGAAGAGCGTCTTGAGGGGATAAACCAACAGGTTTTAAGTCGATCAAATTTAAAGGATTTGATTGAAAAATTTCAACTCTATCCTGAATTGCGTAAATCGCGTTCGATCGAAGATGTCACGAGAGAAATGCGTGAGAATATCATTCTTGAAACGATAAGCACAAAAATTATCGATAAAAGAACTGGCAAATTTAAATCTGTCACCATAGCCTTTACCCTCTCTTATCAAGGCCGAGACCCAGTAAAAGTCCAAGATGTAACTCAAGAGTTATCTTCACTTTTTGTCAAGGCTGAGTCCAAAGAAAGAGAAGAGCACGCTTATGGTACCACAGCGTTTATTCAAAGGGAATTAGATGATCTCAAAAATCAAATTCAAATTCAAGAGAACAAAATTAGCAAATTCAAAGCGAGACATATGGGTGAACTTCCAGAAAATGCTGCATCTAACTTAGATGCCATAAGACGCTTTGAAAGAGACATTGATGCCATAAACAGTCGAATTTTAAGCTTGCAAGAGACAAAAATTTTGCTTGAGGGGCAACTTGCGAGCGTTGAGCCTTTGTATCCTGTTATCATTGACGGCGATAAAGTGGCGATGAATCCAAGTGAACGACTAAAACGTCTCTACTTACAGCTTAGCGGTCTGCAAGCTACTTTGTCTGATAAGCATCCAGACGTGAAAAAATTAAAACGAGAGATAAGCGAGCTTGAGGAGCAAGTTGGGAAATCAGACGCATCTGTAGCAAAAGTAAGAAAATTAAATGAATTACAGGGGCAGCTGGCGGAATTGAAGGGGACACTCGGGCCTAAACACCCGGACGTCGTTAAACTGTCGAATGAAATCAGCATAGTCGCAAAAGAAGTAGATAAGATGATGGTCGAAAAAGCCACGGTGTCCATTGCCAGGGAAAACCCTGACAACCCGGCCTATATATCTTTAAAAAGCCGCATTATAGCAACGAGCACAGAGCTAAAAAATCTCGAACAAGAGAAAGAAAGGTTAAACCAGCAAATCGAGAAATTCCAAAAAAAGGTAGAAAAAGTGCCGCTACTGGAGAGGGAATATAATGAATTAATTCGAAACTATGAAGGTGCAAAGAAGAAATATAACGAAACATACAACAACCTTTTAGAAGTACAAGCATCTCAAGAAATGATCACAAAAGAGCAAGGGGAGCGATTTACAATAATCGATCACGCAGGCCTGCCCCAAAAGCCTTTTAAACCCAACAGGCTCGGTATGATGCTTTTTGGTTTCGTCTTGGCAATGGCAGCAGGCTTCGGAGTTAGTGCCGCCAGAGAAAGCATGGATAATTCAATAAAGTCAGTCAGTGAAATTCAGAATATTACCGGGGCTCCGGTATTATCCGTATTTTCCCTAATTGAGACTAAAAGGGAAAAATGGACCCGCCGTTTCAAAGGTGCGCTTTGGATTTTTGCTTTACTTTGCTGCATAGGCGTATTGTTACTGATTATTGACCAATATGTGATGAAGGTAGATCAGATATGGACAATTTTTTTGGAAAGACTAAAAACAACTGTATAAGAAGCTTAAATGGTAATTAAAACAATCAAAACCTATAACCTTTAAGGGGACAGGAATGAGTAAATTAAAGAAAGCCTTGGAAAAGGCGAAAGAAACTCGAGGCGATGCAGGACAAACTTTGATCCAACGTGATCGAAGATCAGGTCTTGAAGCAAAAAGAAAGCCAATGGATTTTTCAACGCATAGACCAGAAATCAATATCGCATACTCTGATACCAAAATTCGCAAGATCGATGATCATGTCTTGAAAAAGGGAAAGGTCATTTCGCTTTTTCACGAGTTTGACAATATTGATCAAATTAAAACTCTGCGCACACAAATTTTACAGCAACTTAATGAAATTGGTGGAAATAGTTTATTGGTGACGAGCGCCCATCCTTATGAAGGAAAGACATTTACGGCAATTAATCTTGGGGTGAGCATTGCTCAGGAATTGAACCGCACCGTCCTTTTGGTCGATGCTGATCTGCGTAAACACAATAAACATCACAAAGATTTTGCTAATGACTTTTTTGGAACTGATATGAAAGAGGGATTGTCAAACTATTTAGTGGGGCAAGCTGATATTCCAGATCTTTTGATGAACCCCGGAATCGAAAGACTTGTGCTGTTACCTTCAGGCGGGCCACTCCCTAATTCAGCTGAACTTTTGGGATCTCCCAGAATGACGAGGCTGGTCGAGGATATTAAGAGTAGATATTCAAATGATCGAATCATTATATTTGATTCCAGCTCTCTACTAAATTGCGCCGATCCTTTGATTTTAAGCCAATATGTGGATGGTATTCTTTTGATTGTAGAGCATGAAAGGACGACTGAAGCTCAACTTCAAAAGGCCATGGAGCTACTAAAAGAAAAGCCCGTTTTGGGGACTGTATTGAATAAAAACAAATCGAAAGTTGATTAAGTCATGTACGAGTCATTTTACGGTTTTAAAGAAAAACCCTTCGACCTTCATCCGGATCCGGATTATCTTTATATGAGCCGGGTGCATGAGAATACCTATGCACATCTTGAGTATGCAATTCTGGAAAATAAAGGGTTTGTGGTGGTTACCGGCGAAATCGGTTCGGGTAAAACCACGCTGATCAATTATCTGTTGAACAAAATCGGAGAAGATATTCAAGTCGGGCTGGTTAACAATACCAATATCCTACCGGCTGAATTTTTAAAGATGGTCTGCAAAGAGTTTGAGCTGGACCCTAAAACCAGTGACAAGGCCGAGCTGATTGATATTTTTAGTGGATATTTAGTTGACCAGTTTGCCGCCGGAGAGCGCGTGGTGCTTATTATCGATGAGGCTCAAAATCTGACCAACGATACCATGGAAGAAATCCGGATGCTATCAAATATAGAGACCGAGAAGCATCACCTGATTCAAATCATTCTGGTCGGCCAGCCGGAACTGAAATTCAAATTGCAGCAGAGCAATCTCAAACAGTTTGTACAACGGGTCACGGTGCATTGTCACCTTAAGGGGCTGGAAAAAGATGAAGTCGCGCAATATATCAACCATCGCCTGGAAGTCGGCGGCGGCCAGCGATTTGATCTGTTCGACAAACAAACGATTGAAACCATCGCGATCTATTCCAGGGGCATACCCCGATTGATCAATGTGCTTTGTGATTCGGCCCTGGTATACGGATTTGCCGATGAATTGCAAACCATTGGCCAAGACGTTCTGGATAATGTTTATGAAGAATTAAAATCACTGGGAACTTTTACGGATTATGATGTCAAACCCTCTGCGAACCCGCCGTCACCCAAAATGATCACCCCCGTTTCAGCAACTTCTGACTCACGCATCGAAATTCTGGAAGGCCAGGTACGATTGCTGGATGATAAAATTAATGTGTTTAAACAAAGGCTGGAATTTTTAACTCAAAAACGAATTGAGCGGGATGATATCGTAGTCGAATTGCTCAAAATGTTAAAAGACAACCTGGATAGTCGAATGCAATTAATTTCTCAGTTGGTTACAGTTTCCCATCCTCAAAACTAGCTGGGCTTATTCATACAGCCCTGATTCCCACGCGTTATTCAATTAAACTCCTTTAATCTAATCGCTATCGTATCTCTTATGAAATGAAACATTAATTAAGATAAAATGACCCGGCTCTGTCATTATTCTAACCGCTGAATTCATTCTGTTAGTAAATTTATAAATTCAGGCCAAATTTATGCGTCGTGTAGCGGTGGCTGTTATCTTTAAGAACAGGATAGGCAAAAGCTCAGGCGCTGTGAAATATTTTTCCCAATTAACTGTGTAATAAATTACATATTCAAATTTTCCCAATTTTAAATTGATATCTTTATTAATATCAAATACAATGTGTTAAATATAAATTTAAATGTAATAGTTTAACAAAAATTTATTGGTATAATATTTGCATTTTGAGAATTTGGAATTTTATAGTTTTAAAAATCCTGAGAGTTCGCAATCATTTTCATCATATCATTCCAATCTTATCGGTTCTTGTATATCACCAATTCGTATCGGGGGTGGGAATCATAATTAAGGAGAGTAAAAATTTGGAACATAAATCAAAAAAGTATGGAATTGTCATTCTTGCGATTATTTTGTTATTGGGATTGTCATTTATGACCTATTCTCAAACAAACGTTGAATCTCAAAAAGCTGTAATTAACAGTGATTCTGATACAAGCATAGAAACACTCGCGTCTGTTTCAAAGTCCACGGTAATTTTAGTTGCTTGTGTTATTCTGGCAGGTTTATTAGGCGTACGCAGAAAAAAGGTTAAATAGCGCAGCAAAATAGATTATTTCTATTGAAACGGATTTTTTAAAACGATTGTCTGGCTTCTGTCGGCTCCTAATGAAATAATCTGTATCGGTGTTTCGATTAGTTTTTCAATCCGGTTGAGATAATTTTTTACATTCAGGGGAAGTTCTTTCATTTCCTTAATAGCCGATATATCCTCTGACCAGCCAGATAGAGTTTCATAAATTGGCTTGCAATTGTCCAGGACCTTAAGGCTGGTGGGAAAATCATATAGTATTTTGCCCTTGTACTCATAGCTGGTGCAAATTTTTAAGGTATCCAATCCCCCCAATACGTCCAATTTAGTTATCGCAACGCTGGTCAGGCCGTTGAGACGAACGGCGTTTCTTAAGATAACGGTATCCAGCCATCCGCATCTTCGCTTCCTGCCGGTTGTCGCTCCAAATTCAGCCCCCTTTTTTTGAATCCGATCGCCAATCTCATCAAACAGTTCAGCAGGGAATGGACCTTTTCCAACCCGAGTCGTGTATGCTTTCACAATGCCGATGACATCTGTGATGACTCCGGGTCCTACACCGGCACCGCAACAGGCATTGCCGGCAATGGTGTTGGATGATGTCACAAAAGGGTAGGTGCCGTGATCAATATCCAAATGCGTGCCCTGGGCACCTTCAAACAGGATCTGTTGCCCATTTTTAATCGCGAGGTCAATGATGATTGAAGTGTTGGTTATATAAGGTGCCAGTCTCTCAGCATAGGCTTCATATTGATCGATAATTTGGGCCCCGTCCAACGGTTCTGCGGAAAAATAATGCTTCAGATAAAAATTTTTTTCATTCAGAATCGCATTCACTTTCTCGCGAAATTCTTGCGGATCAAGGAGGTCAATAAAGCGGACCCCCCGACGGGTGGCTTTATCTTCATACGCCGGCCCAATACCGCGTCCAGTTGTCCCAATTTTTTTGTCACCCTTTAACTCCTCCCTGGCATGGTCGATCTGTTTGTGGTAGGGCATGATCAAATGCGCCTTTTCGCTGATCTTTAGACTATTCGGACTGATATCCACGTTTCGGTTGGCAAGATGATCAATCTCTTCAAGCAAAACCGCAGGATCCACCACCACTCCATTTCCAATCAGACAAATCTTTTGTTGCAGAATGCCGGAGGGAATGAGATGCGTTATCAATTGTTCTCCGCCGACGACCATGGTGTGGCCGGCATTGTTTCCGCCCTGAAAGCGAACGACTACATCTGCATGCTCTGCCAGCAAATCCACTATTTTGCCCTTGCCTTCGTCTCCCCACTGGGTACCGACGATTACGACATTTGCCACGATTGACTCCTTTGTAAATTAGCTTTTAATCATCAAATGCAGATAAATTTAAGTCCATGATTAAAATATATTCTGCGTTCTCTCTGTGTTGATAGACTATGTGCGCCTTTCACGAAAAAATTTTTTCATCAGTTGTTCGCATTCGCTTTGGCAGACGCCTCCCATTACTTCCGGATGGTGATTGAAGCGCTTATCAGCGGCAAAGTTATACAGTGAACCGGCTGCCCCCCATTTGGGATCTCGTGTACCGAATACAACCCGCGACACCCGGGCATGGATGGCGGCTCCCATGCACATCGGACAGGGTTCGACCGTAACATATAGTGTGGTATTTAACAATCTGTAATTGCCGATTTTCGCTGCAGCTGTGCGCAGCGCCAGGATCTCGGCATGGGCAGTCGGGTCGTTTAATGTAAGCGCCCGGTTGTGTTCTGCGGCCAGCACCCGGCAATTATCCGCAACGATCAGAGCGCCGATGGGAACTTCGCCTATTCGTCGGGCTTTTTCAGCCTCATCTAAAGCCTTTTTCATCAATTTAACGTGAATGGTATCCATCGAGAGAGTTTCGCAATTTATGTAATAATAACTTTAAGCTGTCTCAAAAATAACAGATTACGTCCAAGGGCCCCGCTTGCCAGCGGGGCGTCGCTTCTGACCTTTTAATTAAAGGTGCTCAGCAAGCGCAAACCGATTCGAAAGTCGTTGTTACGAGCATACACGATAGTATGTGAGCATTTCAAATTGGCTTGCAACACGGCAGGGGGGCGTTAGATGCATTTTTGAGGCAGTTTCCAATTATGGATTGACATAACAGAGTGCATGTCCTATTAACAAATCCTGATTTTGTGATGTGGTGATGCGCCCGTAGCTCAGCCCGGATAGAGCGCCGGACTACGAATCCGTAGGTCGCAGGTTCGAATCCTGCCGGGCGCACCAAGAAATAATAGCAGGTGATGGTTAAGTAACAACCATTATTTGCTTTTTTTTCGGGCAAGATGAGATCCCAGCAGCAGGTTGATGCACTATCCGAAATCAGCCTATGGAAGATTCGAATCCCGCCGGGCGCACAACGAATATCAAAATTTTAAAATATGCTGTTCACCTTTTTCATTGCCTTTAGATAGGGCAAGGTGCGTATAGAGGTAGATGATCGCATGAAAAAATTATCATCACTGAGTCCGCCCAACCACATCCTTGGGACCGCCAAGAAATAGGTGGCCAGAAAAAATCAATAATGATTTAAATTGTAAACATCGTTGAGATCAGTAAGCAACTTATCGCATAAGGCCATGATATCACTACTTAATACAACCCCTTGGCCTTTATTAATCGAATGACGATGGATTCCCTTGACGATCCTATCCCCAGGATAGCTTAAACCTAAATATTGGTAAACTTGCTTCATTAACTTGGATGGGTTCAAAACAAAATCTTCGTATTTTAAAAGGATAACTCTATCATTTAAAAACAATTCTAGTTCAAAAAATAGTACATTCCTCACATACCAACTCAATGCTATTAGGTCGAAAATTGGCCTGTCTTTCGTGAAAAGCTTCCTGACAATACTTTTTGTCTTTTCGGATGCATTCTCAGCATACCAATGGTCATTTAGGTTGGGATCGATAACAGCCCTGAGATTATAATAAATTGGATCATTGCCAAATTTTATTTTGCTAGAGTTTACCACGTCTTTATACTGGCGGTACACCCATATTGCTTTAGAGTTGGGGAAATAATCAAGCAAGTGGACGATATTTTGGCTCTCCACCAACGGCTTTGCAATCAGGAGAGGCGCTTTTTCTTTGGAAAATACGTGAGAAATTTCACCATATGGTAACAGCCGATGACGCGATCCGCGACCATATCCTCTAGCTAAACCGGATTCACCGTAAGTTTTTGAGCGCAAGTCATTATTAAACGCATTGTTTAACATAGTCGTCCCTGATCGTTGGCATCCGACAATAAAGCCGATCCTTTGCTGACCAGACGGCTTCAAACGTGTTCGTTTATAAAGTTCTTTCGTCAGAAGCCATGCTTTATTCTTTGCTGAAGAAGGAATCATTTTTAGCTCGGGTGACTTGTCAAAATTATACGCAATGTCTTGTTTCTTACAAATCGCTACTTTTTATCGCAAAGTTAGAATTCAAGGCAGGAGCCGGGAAGTTCTGACAAGCTCGGAGAAAATCAAGAAGGTTTCGATGCTCCAGAATAGGAAGTATAATTGCTCTTTAAAGATTGCTCAAATGACCACAAATAATTATTTGGGATCTGAACTTCTCCTATTTTCATGCTTGATTTATCCAAAAACATCTGCTGACCTGCACAATAAAACGATTCTTTGTGATATTCATATTTTGAAAAACATTCGGGTGTCAAGAAAAATCAGGTTCTATATACCATGCTTACAGAACTTCTCCTACGAGTGAGTTGAATCGCAGACTGGATTTCAGTCCTAAACCTTTACTGAAAGACACCTGACAATTTCCCGGCGAGCCGCTCCTGTGTCCAAAGGTTAACGAAAGATAATATGAGGATGATAGGGTAAAAGGGTGCTGTTAAAAAAAAAGCAGCTAGTTGGCAGGAGACCCTGTATAGTACTCGATGTGCAACAACGGTGCGCCATTTGGATCCCCATTATACGACTCTGCCACCCGCTTGCCGGTGCCTGTGATA
>Ga0209536_100008276_pt1 | contig 15615 bp, 12 predicted proteins | sample DeeMarSeWOR28_12_FD_187461 | JGI IMG/M metagenome (GOLD analysis project Ga0209536, IMG submission 187461) | Marine sediment microbial communities from White Oak River estuary, North Carolina - WOR-2-8_12 (SPAdes) (version 2) | ecosystem: Environmental > Aquatic > Marine > Intertidal zone >...
CTTTTGTGTAGAATGCGTGGTGGAGCTGATCGGGATCGAACCGACGACCTCATGACTGCCAGTCATGCGCTCTCCCAGCTGAGCTACAGCCCCAGATCGCGTTACAGGTTTTACAGGCGCACCTAACAAATACCAACCAGGGTGTCAATAGAAATATGAGGAGGAGTTGATCGGCTTCCGTACCGCGAGAGCAGGGTTGGGCAGAATGATAAAGCAGGCGAGGTTTGGATTGATATATAAAATTCTGTTTTGTTGTTGTTGACAAAATATTGAATAGTAAATATTATTAATAATTTACATGTGTTTCAATGTCATCCAGGTTCAACCGACAAGCAAATTGTCATTCGGTCAGGGAATCAAATTGGAAGGCAGGAATGAAACCTTTTGCGAATCCGCTGGGCCCGTACTCAAAACGGCAAAACCGGTCAGATGTCTACGAAGAATTCGACGCCACCGAGCTTTACTGTCCGAAATGTAAGCAGGCGGTGCCGGTTCGCAAACGGCTTTTGCTGGTGTTACCTCAAGGTGATAAATATGAATATTTATGTGCCTATTGCTCAGAGACCGTTGGCACCAAAATTGACAAGCAGAACAAACCGTTGACCATCATTTCCTAACCTGAATAAAGCTATCCGCCGAAACGAAAAGTTTATCGCAAAAAAGCGAAAACGGCGGTTTCGTGATATTTTTAATAAAATAAAAATAATTCTTATGAGTCGGAGACAATTTGAATGCTGAGTTTAATGCGGAAACATGCAGGCACCTGGATGATCAAAGTCATTTTAGGTGCCATTGTTGTCGTTTTTGTGTTCTGGGGGGTGGGAAGTTACAGGTCCCGTCAGTCGGGCAGGGTCGCCAAGGTAAACGGAACCATCATTACCTTGGATGATTACCGGGAGTCTTACAATAACCTTATTGAGCAAGTGCGCCAGTCGTTCGGCAATAATTTGAACGAGGAATTGATCCGGATGCTGCAATTACGCAAGCGGGCTATGGATCAGCTGATCGATAAAGCCCTTATGTTGCAGGCCGCCGAAAAGTTAAAGCTAACGGTTTCCGATGAAGAACTTGCCGAATTTATCAGAAACATCGGTGCCTTTCAGACCGCCGGGGTATTTGACAGCGGGCGTTATATCAATACCTTGAGCAGAAACAGGCTGACCCCCGAAGACTTTGAAGTCCAACAACGCGAAGCGCTGATCATCGACAAACTTCAAGCATTGATTACTGGCAGCATTAAGGTATCAGACCTTGAAGCCCGGCAGTGGTATATATGGGATAACACAGAAGTTGATGTTGATTATCTCGTTGTAGAGCCGCAACGATACAAAGACATTAAACTGACAGATGAGGAGATTCGCAATTACTTCGATCAACATAAGGACGCCTACCAAACGGATCCCAGCATTAAGGTGCGCTACCTATATTTTAAACCCGAAGATTATGCGGCCAGGGTGACGCTTTCGGAAGATGACATCCGGGATTATTATGAAAGTAACCTGGATGAATTTAACGTTCCGAAAACCGTCGAAGCGCGGCACATATTGATAAAAGTGGATCAGAACGCTAACGCTGAGCAAGATGAAAGCGCTCGTAAAAAAGCCGAGGAAATTTTTAAATTGGCAAAAGAAGGCCAGGATTTTGCCGAGCTCGCTCGGAAATATTCAGAAGGTCCGACCAAAGCAAAAGGGGGCTATCTGGGGACTTTCCGACGGGAAGAAATGGTCAAACCTTTTTCCGACAAGGCGTTTTCGATGAATGCCGGTGATATCAGTGAACCGGTACGCACGGCTTTTGGCTGGCATATCATAAAAGTTGAAAAGGTCAATCCTGCGAAAACCCTCAGTTTGGACGAGGCTGAAGCCGACATTCGAAAAAAACTAATGGCGGATCGATCCAAAAATATAGCTTACGATGAAGCCGAAGCCGTCTATGATGCAACCTTTGAAAGCCAGAATCTGGACAGTATTGCAGCAGATCGCAATTTGAAAATTCAGACAACTGAATTTTTCACTCAAAAAAACCCGCCCCGGGAAATAAAAAACGCAGCGCGTTTTGCCGCCACAGCCTTTAACCTGCCGATCAACGAACTCAGTGCCGTTCAGGATTTTGCAGACGGCTATTATCTGCTCGAGGTTGTCGATAAAGTGCAACCTCAAATTCCAGAACTGAAGACAGTCGAGCAAAAAGTAAGAAATGATCTGCTAAAGGAAAAACAGGATCAGAGAGCTCGCGATGAAGCCAATTTACTCTTGACCGAACTTAAAAATGGTCAAACGCTTGCCAGTGTCAGTCAGAAGTTCAAAATTCCCGTTAAGCAAACGGGTTTTTTCAAGCGCAACAGTCCCATTCCCGAAATCGGCGCTGAAAGCGATATTGCGCGTATTGCTTTCAAGCTTTCAGGCGAACATAAGCTGGCTGAAGAAATCATCAAAGGTCAAAAAGGATATTACGTGATCAGTTTCCGAAAGCGACAGGAGCCGCCTTCAGAGGGATTTGAAAAAGAAAAAGCAGTCATCAGGGATCGGTTGCTGCAGCAAAAGACAATTAAAACCGTTGATGCCTGGCTAACTCGGCTGAGAAGTGAAAGTGAGATATCCATTGAAGAAGGTTTATTGGGGACTTGAATTTCTCAACCGATGGTCAACCGTATCATGCGTTTCAGCGGAGGAGCATTGAAAATGCCCGAAGAAGACTATTACCGAGGAAGTGGCAGTTACGGTTTTGTGACTAAAAAATGCCCCGAGTGTTTTGCACATCTTCCCCTGAAAGCAACTAAATGCCCTTCCTGTAACACAAAGATCGGCGACGTCGACAAGCTCGGGTTTGCCAAGCGCCCCTTTGACTGGTCGGGTTATCTAATCGCAATCATATCCATCTTGGGGTTTTGTTTGTTTGTCTGGTGGGGATTTTTTAAGGATTAATAGAAGTGGTTTTAAAACCCCATCTAATGTCCGATAGCTGCGTTTTCCCGCAAATTGAAATACTCACGTACTCACGTGTACGCTCCGTTTTCAATCCGCGGGACGCCTTGCTCTCGATCACGATCTGAGCTTTTGAAACCACTTCTAGCGATATTCGAATTGTTTTTCGAGGATATCATCTGCGATTCCATCAAGATAGCGTGAAGGGCGGTTTAATATCAAGCCCGTGCTTCGATCGTAAACATCGCCCGGATAAGTAAAGAAAAGCTTTTCTTTAGCTCGGGTTGCGGCAACATACATCAGTCTCAGTTCTTCTTCAAGCTCCTCTTCCTTGTGTAAAGTATGCACCGAGGGAAACCTTCCGTCCAGCGCCCAGATTACGAAAACAGTATGCCATTCCAGACCCTTTGCGGAATGGATCGTCGACAGAATCAATCGGTCCGGCTCAGAAGCTCCGTCATAAAGCGAGTTTTCGAAACTGATGTTCGGCGGCTCCAGAGCCATATCCGTCAGAAATTGGCCCAGGCTTTTGTAGCGGTCCATAATTTCCGTTAAATGCTCCAGATCTCTGGCCCGGCGAGGGTGGTCATCATAGCTTTCTTTGAGGATCGGCAGATAGTAATCAATAATCGTTTTTCCCATTTCCGATATGGTCATTGGATGGGTATCCAGGGTTGAGATGAGTTTTATTAAACGGTCAAGCCCCTTGATGCGTTCGATCTTTGCTGAAAGAAGACCCGTATAGCCTGATTTTTCTTTAATGATCGATTCAAAAATTTTCTGCGCGCTTTTGGGTCCGATCTTTTCGATAAGCAATAAAATTCGGTACCAGCTAATTCGGTCGTAAACGTTGGCTATCACCCGCATGTGAGCCAGGACGTCCTTTATATGAGCAGATTCAACAAATTTAAATCCGCCCATTTTCAAAAAAGCAATTCCCTCCCGGCTAAGCTCGATTTCAAGATCAAACGAATGAAAGCTAGCGCGAAAAAGGACCGCAATCTCATTTAACGCAACTCCTTTGCGCTGCAGATTTTTAATTTGATCAATCACAAATCTGGACTGGCTGTATTCATCTTCAGCATTTACCATCACCGGTGTGGTGCCGCCTGATTTCCGCGTAAAGAGATTTTTCGTATATTTTTCTTTTGCTCTTGAAATAATTACGTTGGTCAGGGTCAATATCGCTTGAATACTGCGGTAATTTTCTTCCAGAGCGACAATACGGGTTCCGGGAAACATCTTTGGAAAATCAATGATATTTCTGAAATTGGCTCCGCGGAAAGCATAGATGCTTTGAGCGTCATCACCAACGACCATAATGTTTTTATTCACATTCGTTAAAAGGTACAATATCTCGGCTTGAATCTTATTGGTGTCCTGGTATTCATCCACCATGATGTATTGGTAACGCGAAGAAATGCGATCTCGAATTTCAGGGTAGGCACTTAAAAGTCGGTGCAGAAAGACCAGCAAATCGTCGTAGTCAAGGAAATGGTGTTCGCGCTTGCGGGCTTCAAAACTATGATGCAACTGATTAATCACTTCAAGGTAAGCCGCGAAATGCGGGTAATCGATATTGATAATCTCTTCAGTCGCCAGGCCCTTGTTGACCGCGCGACTGAAAATGTCTGCCAGTGTTCTCTTTCTTGGAAAAGATCGATGTTTTGTTTCCGGCTGCATTTCTTTGCGCAAAATGCCGATCAGATTTTCCGAATCGATCCGATCCAAAATTCCAAAAGCCGGGTCCAACCCTATATGCGACGCATATTTTCGCAGCGTCGCATTGGCAAACGAATGAAACGTCCCGCCGGAAATTTTTTCGCAGCGGTCATCCAGCAGCTGCGTGGCTCTGCGAAGCATTTCCTGGGATGCCTTACGCGTAAATGTTAGAAGAAGAATAGCAGCTGGCGATACGCCTTTTTCAACAAGGTAGGCCGCTCGATAGGTCAGGGTTCTTGTTTTTCCGCTTCCGGCTCCGGCGATAACCAGCAGGGGTCCTGTTGTTTGGGTGACCGCCTCAAGCTGAGCATCATTTAAGGCGGTTTCATAGCGAATCCGAAATTTTTTATTGTCTGTCTGCATTATCTTCCATTATATTGACTTTCAAATGATGCTGTCTTACTCTTCGCTATAGTCGAACGACAACAATAAATCCTTGTACCAGGGAGGCTAAATAGAATGAAGAAAATACAAGCACAACTAAAAACAATCTCCAAATCACTTGTGAGTCTTTCAAAGCAGGTAGAAAGAATTACCAAACAGGTAGATAAATTTCAACCCGCAAAAAAAACAGCGTCCGCCAAACCAAAGAAATCAGTCCGTAAAGCTGCTGCTGGCCGCAAAACGGCACCGGCCGGCGGCACGACCGCGCTAAATAGCGTTTACAACGTGATCAGACGAAGCCCCAAAGGCGCCACCATCGCCGCCCTGAAAACGAAAACAGGTCTCGGCGCTCGCCAGCTAAGCAATGCCCTTTACAAACTTTCTAAAAAAGGCTTGGTGCGCGCAAAATCGCGCGGCCTTTATGTGAAAAAGTAATTCATTGCGGGTTCAGCAACGTCAATATGGCCTCAAGGCGGTTTCATCTGTTTGCGATCGGTAATACCCTGCTTAAAATTCGCCGTCTGGCTGACGGCACCCCATCCAATATCGAGCATGGCTTTGCAGGCAGGATGAGTTAAACCAAAATAGTCTTGCGCATTGCGCACCAGCGCTAGCAGCAGAGGACTATTCTATTCTGCAATACAACAGTTTACTTAAGCGGGTGATTTAATATCCGCTTTGCATCTCGGGCATTTTTTGATGTTCTGATCCAGTGGGTTTCATGTTGTTAGCCGATTTGCTTCCCGCCAGGTTTTAATTTTTTTCAGGTCGCAACCACTTGCCCCGATCCCCAGTATGGCGGCACTGTCTTTTCAATATAACTGTCTTTTTCGATTCTAAGATTGTCAATCAGCGCGTTAGATTTTATAAGTTGTCCATATATTAAAATATTTTTTATATATTGCCTCATTTAATGCCATTTGATATGGAAAAACATTTAATTTCGTTAAGAGAGGATTGACCATGAGTTCAAAAGAGATCTCATCTGATCTCTCCATCGCAGATCGATTATGGAAAACTTTTGCATCGGTCAAATTGACGATTACCCTTCTGTTAACCCTCGCAGCGACTTCGATTGTTGGAACGCTTATTCCTCAAAATGAAGAACCGACGGCCTATTTGCAGGCGTTTGGTGAATTATTATATCGCGTCTTTGCCCTGCTCGGTTTATTCGATATGTACCATTGCTGGTGGTTCCGAACATTGATTCTTTTGCTGGTCATCAATATCGTTGTCTGCTCAATTGAGCGGCTCAAAGCCAATCGTAAAATTCTGTTTGAGCGCCATCCGCGATTTAATCTTGCCCGATACCGGCAACTTAAAAGCAAATCGGAATATAATGAAAATTGTGATGCTGCTCAATTAAAAAGTCTCTATCCGCCCGTTATATCCCGTAGTTTTCGATATCAGCGACTTGAGAAAACCGACACAGGCTTTGCGCTATACGCTGAAAGTGGGCGCTGGACGCGCTTTGGTGTTTATATCGTTCATTTGAGTGTCGTGATTTTGCTGATCGGAGGACTTATCGGCTCCATTTTTGGTTTTGACGGTTTTGTCAACATTCCTGAGGGCGAAACAGTCCAAACCATTCAGCTCAGAAATAACGACCAAAAACTGCAGCTTGATTTTGCAATCCGTTGCGATGACTTTAACGTCGATTTTTATGATTCCGGCGCTCCCAAAGAATTTCGTTCCAGTTTAACGGTCCTCAAACAGGGCGAGGCGGTGTTTCAAAAAGATATTATCGTAAATGACCCGCTGCGCTATGAAGGTATCAGCTTCTTTCAGTCCAGCTACGGGAACCTGACACCGAATGAAATCATTTTAAATTTTACCAGTCAGGCCACCGGTATGATCTATAGTAAAAGGGCAAAAATCGATGAAGCGGTTACCATTCCTGAAGACCTGGGAACCTTTGTGCTAAAAAGATACACCCGCCAGGCCGATTTCAAGGGACATAATATCGGCGAAGCGTTTATCGGCGTACTCACAGCAAACGATGGCAGTGCGGTTGAGGTGATCCTGCCGCTGAAATTTCCGAGTTTCGACAAGATGCGCAAGGGAAATACGTTTATCGCTGTGGCTGATTTTGTGCCACGTTACTACACCGGGCTTCAGGTCAGCAAAGATCCTGGCGTATGGGTCGTATACGCGGGTTTTATTTTGATGATCGTCGGAATTTACATTACTTTTTTTATGTCCCATCAGCAGCTCTGTGTGGAGGTGGTGAGCCGGGATAAAGAGAATCGAATTATGGTTGCCGGGACTTCCAATAAAAACAAACTGGGGATGCAAAAGAAGGTAGCCAAATTAGTGGATCGTTTGGCGAGCCTGACCTCCGGCAAATAGGTCACCCTGTATTCAGCGGTTGAGCAAAAATACGGAAGCAATTTTAGTGAATTAGAGGCGAATTATGAACAGTTCAATTATCTTATCCATCATCACTTTTGTATACGGCCTGGCCGGGTTTCTATATATTTTTGCATGGATATTCAAAAAACCGGCCGCCGGCAAGCTGGCCACTTGGGTCGCCTTGATCGGATTTATTGGCAACACAACCGGTATTTTGATGAGGTGGGTGGAATCCTATCGTATGGGTATCGGGCATGCGCCATTTTCCAACTTATACGAATCCCTGGTCTTTTTTGCATGGACAATCGCTTTGATTTACCTGGTCGTTGAACGCAAGGCCAGCAACCGTATTATTGGCGCATTTACGATGCCGATCGCCTTTTTGGCAATGGCTTACGCCTCTTTGAAACCGGGTATCCCCATTGAAATCCAGCCTTTGATTCCAGCCTTAAAAAGCAACTGGCTGATCGCACATGTGATTACCGCTTTTATCGGGTATGCTGCTTTTGCCACCTCCTTCGGTATCAACACGATGTATCTGCTGAAGCAAGGTCGCGACGAAGAGCAGGTGATTTGGGTGGATATTGCCAAACCCTTAACCCTGTTTATCTTCGTGACGCTATTCAGCAGGGTTCTTCTGGTAGGAAACTGGGCGATGTCGTTCATTGTTGCCTTGCCGATTTGTCTAATTTTTTATGCCGGCGTTTTTCTCGCCCGGCGCATGCCGGCTGACTTTAAAAACCGGCTGGTGGTTATGTTTCCAGAACCCGCCATTCTCGATGAACTTGGCTACCAGATGACGCTGTTTGGTTTCCTGTTTCTATCGGTCGGAATTATCAGCGGTGCGGTATGGGCCAATTCTGCCTGGGGCCGGTATTGGGGCTGGGACCCTAAAGAAACATGGTCGCTGATCACCTGGTTTATCTATGCCACATTGCTGCACGCCAGGATGGTGCGCGGCTGGCGCGGCAGGCGCATCGCCTACCTGTCTCTTTTGGGATTTGCTGCTGTCGTGTTTACTTATTTTGGAGTTAATTTGCTGCCCGGTCTGCATAGTTACGGGGCTTTAGGTCAATGATTTTTTCTTGACAAAAACCAAATCGATAAGGTACACAACCGCTGTCTTATTCCCGGTTCCGCGCGGCAAGGTACATCATAACATATTTAAAATATAGTATTTTCTATCAGCTTCGGTTTTAATGGCATAAACTTTAACCTAACGGAGTTTGCATGACTACCGATCAGAAAGCCAATGAGAATTCAGCCGCAGGCGCAGGTCCCCGACCGATACCTCCTTCCTCGGGAACAGAAGTTTCCGGCAATACGGGTGGAGGAATGGTTATTCTGTTCTTCATGCTCGGGTTGATTGTCAGCCTTATTGTTGGATGGGTCATTTTCCCTCAGGTTCTTTATTCCCAGAAAAAACAACCCGTAGACTTCAATCATGTCCTGCACAATGATGAAGTTGAAGATGGCTGTGAGAGCTGCCACTTTTTCAGAGACGACGGCACTTTTTCAGGAGTCCCCAGACTCAGCCAATGCGTCGATTGCCATGAAGAGGTCAACGGTGAGGACCCTGAAGAAGAAAAATTCGTAAATGAATATGTTGCCAAGGACCGGGAGGTTCCCTGGCTGATTTATTCGCGGCAGCCTTCAAACGTATTTTTTTCACATGCGGCCCATGTCAAAATGGCCCAAATGGACTGTGTCACCTGCCACGGGAATATCGGGGAAACGGAGAACTTAAAAGTCTATGAAGAAAATCGCATTTCCGGTTATAGCCGGGATATCTGGGGTAAGAATATCGCCGGTTTGAAGCGCAATACCTGGGATCGGATGAAAATGGATGATTGCTCGGAGTGTCATCAGAAAGAAAACGTCAATCAAAACAGCGTTCAGACTCACAAGGGCGGCTGTTTTGTGTGTCACCATTAAGAAGCGTGTGCTGCCGGTCTAGCACCATAGATGGCCGAACGCGTTTTCAAATGTTAATGTGCACACCTGATATAGGGAATATTAAATGAAAGTAGACAGAAGAAGCTTTTTATCATTCATTCTCGGAGGTGCGGCCGGGACAGCGTTGTCGCCCCTGCCCTGGAAACTGACCGATGACCTTTCAATCTGGACTCAAAACTGGCCTTGGACGCCGGTCCCGGAAAAGGGCGAAATCAGCTATGTGTCCTCCGCCTGTACGCTGTGTCCGGGCGGCTGTGGCATATTGGTTAAAAAGTCAGCTGAACGGGTGATTAAAATAGAGGGGATCAAAGGCCACCCCATAAATGACGGTGGACTGTGTATTTTAGGCCTCGCCGGTGCTCAGCTTCTGTATGGCCCAACGCGCATCCGGACACCGCTGAAAAGAATCAATGGCGGCTGGCAGAAAATATCATGGCAAGACGCTATCGCCGAGGTGGTTGCCAAGCTAATGCAATTGCGCGTCGATGGTTTGGCACATAAAGTAGCCTGTGTGGCCGGATCTGATCGGGGAACGGTGCCCGGGCTTTTAAACCGATTTTTAACCGTTTACGGTTCGCCTAATTTTATCCGGACGCCTTCAATTTGGGACTCGTATGAGTTGACCCTCTACCTGACCCAGGGTACACGGTCGATGGCCGGGTTCGACATCGAAAATGCCGACTTCATCTTAAGTTTCGGCAGCGGTTTGATTGAAGGCTGGGGATCCCCCGGGTATATGTTGCGGGCCAAAAGCATGTTATGCAAAAAGGGCGGCCGCATGGATCAAATCGAATCCCGGTTGTCCAAAACAGCGGCCAAATCCGATCACTGGATTTCCATTAAACCCGGAACCGAGGGTGCTCTGGCCTTGGGTCTGGCACATGTGATCATCAAAGAAGGGCTTTATAAACGGGAATTTGTTGACGGCTACACCACAGGCCTATCCGAACGATATCAGCGGATGATTGACGGTTTTCCGCCGGAAATCGTTTCCAGGACGACCGGTGTGAGTACCGGTACGATTGTGGCGCTGGCCAGAGATTTTGCCGGTGCGCGCAGACCGTTGGCGATCTGCGGGCAGGGCCAGGGCCATCTGCCCGGGGAGCTGCAGGAGTTTTTAGCGGTCCATACCTTAAATGCGCTGGTGGGCAATATCAACCAACCCGGAGGGATCTGGGCGGTGCCCGAGCCCGAGTATATCGACTGGCCGGAGCTGGAAATGGATGCCGTCGCCTCGGAAGGATTCCAACAGCCGCGGGTCGATGGTGCCGGTAGCATCCAATATCCGAATGCCCGATATTTGCTAAGCCGGTTACCGGCCGTCATTAATGCCAGCCAGGAGTCCCCGGTTGAGCTGCTTTTTGTCTCCAGCGCCAATCCGGTCTTTTCACTTCAGGATACCGCATCGGTAAAAAAAGCCTTCGAAAAAATTTCGATGAAAGTCAGCTTTTCATCATACATGGACGAAACCGCGGCCATGGCCGATCTGGTGCTACCGAATCATGTTTTTCTGGAACGCTATGAAGATATCCCGGCCGCCAGCGGGTTTCCGAAACCTGTCATCGGGCTGGCAAAGCCGGTTGTTCAACCGCTGTACAATACCCGGCACGTCGGCGATGTGATCATTCAACTGGCCAAAGAGCTGGGCCACAACATCGGCGCAGCCTTTCCCTGGGAAGATTACGCCACCTGTCTGGAAGAAACCCTGGGCGATAAATGGGATGCACTGGTTGAAGAAGGGTACTGGGTGGATAATGCGTTTAACGGCACGGATTGGGCCAATGCATTTGAAACTGACTCCGCGAAATTTGAATTTACCAATAGCGAGATAATGGCGCTGGCTGACTACGCCCCTCTAAAACCCGAAGGGGATGAAACGCTCTATCCGCTGTTGCTGGTGCCTTACGACACGATGCGGATTACCAGCGAATATGTAGGCTCACCACCGTTTCTGATAAAAGCGCTTGAAGACACGATTTTGAAAGGCAATCTGGGTTTGGTCGAAGTCAATCCGGAAACCGCCAAAGCTTTGGGACTGTCCGATGGCCAGGATGCCAAACTGACTACCCCCAAGGACTCTGCCAGGGTTAAGGTGCATTTTTCAAACGGCATTATGCCCGGCATTGTCGCTATTCCACGGGGTTTGGGTCATACCGCCTACGATAAATTTTTGGCCGGCAAAGGGGTGGATTACAACCAGCTCAGCAGCCCGGCAGAGGACCCCGCATCCGGGCATAATGCAGCCTGGGGAATACAGGCCAAGCTCAGCAAAGCCTGAGTTGATTGAATATTGACGATTGATGATTGAATATTTGAGGAATTCTGTCATTTTATTTTTTGGCTGAATGGTTTGCGGAGCTCAAATCAAATCGTAGTTTATAATTTTTAAAAAATTCATAGATCAATCGACAATAGAAATTAGAAAATAGTCAATACCAAGGGGTACTGATGAAAATTGAAAATGCCAAAAAGTTTGGAATGGTTATTGATCTGGATAAATGCACAGGTTGCGGTGCGTGTATGGTTGCCTGTATGGCCGAAAACAACATTCCGTTTCGTGAGGATGATACCGATAAGTTGCTCAGCGTTTCCTGGATGTATGTTTATCGGTTAAATAACGGCAAACCCTTTCCGGATTACGAGGAATGTTATCTTCCCCGACCCTGCCAGCATTGCGAAGGACATCACGGGCATTCACCCTGTGTGTCGGTTTGCCCGTCAACTGCCACCGACTATGATATGGCCACCGGCATCGTTAGCCAGATTTACCCGCGCTGTTTTGGATGTCGCTATTGTATGGCAGCCTGTCCCTACCATGTGCGCCAGTTTAACTGGTGGGATCCAATCTGGCCCGATGGTATGGAGAAGATGCTAAACCCCGGTGTATCGGTGCGCATGCGGGGGGTTGTCGAAAAATGCAGCTTCTGTATCCAGCGCTATCAGGCGGCTAAAGACCAGGCCTATATGGAGGGCGGGCGCGAGATCGAAGAGGATGAATATCAAACCGCCTGCGCTCAAGGCTGTCCGGCGGAGGCAATCACCTTTGGCGATTTAAATAATCCCGAACATGCGGTCCATCAACTGGCCCAACCGGACCCCGCGCATGAAGGCCGGTCGAAGAATCCAAAGGCATTTCGCCTTCTGGAGCGGCTGGGTACCAATACGAAGATCTATTATCTTTCAAGCCGCGAGTGGGTCCGAAAGGCCGGAGACAACTATCTGAATGGGGAAGTTAAAAACAAAGCACACGGCTAATTTAGGCGCTGCGAACCATTTTAATATGAGCAATCACTTCAATTTAGGAGCACAGAACTTATGGATGCTGCATTGATTCCCAAAGGGGTTAAACGCTGTCCCATCTGGCAGTTTGTCATGTGGATCGGCGTCAATGGTGCGGTTCTAGCCTGGGGCGTTTTTGCCATGCTGCTGGTCTATATCAAAGGGCTTAACCAGACCAATATGAACAACGCCTATGGCTTTGCCTTGTGGATCTGGGCCGATCTTGCAGTCATCGCATTGGGCGGCGGCGCTTTTTTTACCGGCTTTTTGAGATATATTGTGGGCAAAGATGAACTCAAGAATATCATTAATTACGCCGTGCTGATCGGTTTTATTTGTTACAGTTCAGCGCTGTTGATTTTAGGCTTTGACGTCGGCCAGCCCCTGCGGGCCTGGTTTATCTTCTGGCATGCCAACGTGCATTCCATGCTGGCCGAAGTGGCCTTTTGTCTGACCTGTTATTTTGGGGTACTGACCATTGAATATATTCCCTTGATTCTGGAAAACCGCAAACTGGACCAGGTGCCGTTTTTTCACAACCTGGGCCATAATATGCATGAGATCATGGCGGTGTTTGCCGCCACCGGCGCGTTTCTGTCCTTTTTTCACCAGGGCTCCCTGGGGGGTGTGCCCGGCGTCATGTTTGGCCGCCCCTTCGGCTTCCGTGAAGGGGTTTTGGTCTGGCCCTGGACATTTTTTCTGTTCACCTGGTCGGCTGCTGCCGTCGGACCCTGCTTTACGATCCTGATTACCAAAATAACTGAGGCCATCGCCCGCAAGAAGCTGGTCAAGGACAACGTCATCGAACTGTTGGCCAAAATTTCCGGCTGGATGCTATTTTTCTATATTTTGGCCAAGATCGCCGATACCTGGTACTGGGCCAATTTCACCGCGCCCTCCAAGGGCTTTAACTTCTGGGATTTTTACACCAATAATCCCGGTTCGGCCTATGGGATCTGGATCTTCATTGCTGAAATCGGTATCTGTGGTGTTATACCGGCTCTGATTCTGATTACCAACAAAGGCCGAAAAATCCAGGCGACCTTATGGTTGGCCGTCTTGTTGGCGGTGTTCGGTGTATGTCTGAATCGCTGGGTAATGGTTTTGCAGGTACTGGCAATCCCAGTGCTGACGTTTGAAAACTGGTTTGCGTATTTTCCAAGCTGGCAGGAAATTGCCACGACCCTGCTGCCGGTGGCTTACGGTGTTATTCTGATTTCGGCATCCTATCGGTATCTGCCGATTTTTCCCCAGGAAAGGGAACTCAATCCCATCGAAGGGTCGGCTGCACCGGCTGAGGGTGCCGTTCGCGAACCAGCGTCAACCGATAGCGGCTCCGGAGCGGAATTAAGTCCGGCGAAATCATAACAAGTGTAAGCGTCAAAAAAGGCAAGCCGACCTGCGGATTTGAGGCGTAATTTTTTTAAAGAAATATTTACTACCACGAAGGACACGAAGTTCACAAAGATTTAGAAAAGAAGTGATAAAGTTGTTCTTCGAATGCTTCGTGATCTTTATGGTTTAAATTCTCTTTGGTTCCGGCCCACTCTGGCTGGGCTGGCAGATCACTTAAGTTTATTAAACAGTATGGAGCAAATGCATGTTTCCTTTTAGTTTTGAATGGATCTGGGATGCCGGGCATATGGTATTTCACGGGGGACTCTGGTATGCCCTGACCGTACTGGGCCTCGGGCTAACTTACTGTATCATTAAGGCAGTTGTTGATACCAGCAAAGGCAAAGGCAGTCATCATCACTGATGGCAAACCCGATAAATCTCAAGAAGCGCTTGCCCGGCCGCGTCCGGTGAGCGCTTTTTTATTTAATTAGGAGTTCGGATGGATAAAATCATCGTTGAAGGTGGACGGTTTTTGAAAGGACAGGTTCGGATCAGCGGTTCCAAAAATGCGGCATTGCCTATTTTAGTTTCTTCCCTGCTGGCCGAAGGGATCAATACCTATACGAACGTGCCCGATTTAAAAGACATCGAAAGTATCAAGCTGCTGCTATCCAATCTTGGGGCCCGGTCCGAAGCCCATGGCGACTCGGTTCATATCGATACAGGGCATATCCTTGGCTATGAGGCGCCTTACGATCTGGTTCGAAAAATGCGGGCTTCCATACTGGTCCTCGGTCCCATGCTTGCGCGTCTGCAAAAGGCCAGAGTATCCTTACCGGGCGGGTGCGCGATCGGTGCCCGTCCGATTAATCTACATCTTAAAGGCTTGGCTCAGCTGGGCGCTAAAATCAAACTGGAGCACGGCTATGTTGAAGCGCAAGCGCAAAAACTCAAAGGCGCCGAGATTTACTTTGACACCGTCACGGTGACTGGTACCGAAAACCTGATGATGGCGGCCGTTTTAGCCGAAGGCACCACCATTTTGCGCAATGCCGCACGGGAGCCCGAAATCATCGCGCTGGCAGACGTGCTCAATAAAATGGGGGCCGATGTTCAGGGAGCCGGCACTGCAGTCATCCAGATAAGAGGGGCCACTTCCCTCAAGCCGGTATCAGTGTCGATTATTCCGGATCGAATCGAAACGGGCACTTTCATGGTTGCCGCTGCACTGACCCGTGGGGATGTCACGCTGATTGATTGTGAACCGGAGCATGTAGGAGCCTGCATCCACGAATTGCAGCTTGCCGGCGTCGAGGTCATTACCGGCGAAAACACCATTCGTGTCAAAGGAAATGATACAGTCATCAGCATTGATGTTAAAACCCAGCCTTACCCGGGTTTCCCGACGGACATGCAGGCACAATTCATGGTATTGATGAGTGTCGCTAACGGCACCAGCGTAATTACCGAAACGATTTTCGAAAACCGCTTTATTCATGTCAGCGAGTTGAAACGCATGGGAGCTGATATCCGAATTTCAGGTAACACCGCGATGGTCAAAGGCGTATCGCGCTTATCCGCCGCCCCCGTGATGGCTACCGATCTAAGGGCCAGCGCCTCATTGCTTCTGGCGGGTCTGGTGGCCGAAGGTAGAACTGAA
>Ga0209536_100008278_pt1 | contig 15614 bp, 18 predicted proteins | sample DeeMarSeWOR28_12_FD_187461 | JGI IMG/M metagenome (GOLD analysis project Ga0209536, IMG submission 187461) | Marine sediment microbial communities from White Oak River estuary, North Carolina - WOR-2-8_12 (SPAdes) (version 2) | ecosystem: Environmental > Aquatic > Marine > Intertidal zone >...
TGAATATCGGGTCGGCGCCGCATCAATTCCGCCGGAACGTCGACCACGATCTCCGGCGGCGTTTTGGGAATGAGCTTGGCACCACCGATCATGTGATCGATTTCACCCGGTAGCTTGCCCAGCAGAACGGCCAGCGCATTTTTTGCCTGACGGATCCCGGCTTCAAAACGCGGAATGAGAGCCTCGGTGTTTCCTAACAACGATTTGGCCTGGGCCACATCAAGCTCGGTGACCGCTCCGGCCTTGAAGCGGATTTCAGCGATTTCCAGGGAGCGCTGCTGGATTTTTACATTTTCTCTGGCAATCTCGAGACGTTCCTCGAATGTACGCAGCAGAACATAGGTGCGGGCCACCTCGGCGGTCAGGGAGATCAGAACATCGTCATAGCTCGCGATAGATGCTTCCAGATTGGCCACACCGGACTCCACCGCACGCCGAAATTTTCCCCATAGGTCTAATTCCCAGGCCACATCGAAGCCGGCATTATATTGCCAGAATGAGTCATCAATATTCAGACTATTGGGAGAATTTTCGCTCAGATGATTATATTGGGCACCGCCTCTTCCCTGTTGCTGCTGGGGATAGACATTGCCAATCAACACGCCCAGCTGGGCCCGGGCCTGCAGAATTCGAATTCCGGAAATCTGCAGTGGCAGGTTCTGCTGATAGGCGTTCTCAATCAGGTTATCGAGTACCGGATCATTGAATGCCGACCACCATGCTTTGTAATCTGAAGGTGCGGTTTTTATTATCGGATCGCGGGCTTCCAGCCATTCTGTCTCCACCGGTGCCTTAGGTTTTACAAAATCCGGCCCGACCATGCTGCATCCGGTAATCAAAAAGATTGCAGCGATCATACCGCAAACCAACCGGTTGCGAAAAATGCCACAACCATTTTTAAAAGATGTTTTGTTGAATAATTTCGATAGCATAACAATAACCTCGTCACGATATTTGGGTTGTCTTCTGTCGGTCTGTCTCGGTTAAATCTTTTTACGCAAAATGCTGGTCAATGTAAACTATTAATTGCCGCTATCCGCTTTGCGAAAATGGTACCGGGTATGATATCGTCAAAAAAAAACTAAAGCAAAGCATTTCAAAGCCTTATGCGATTATCGGTTGGCAAAAAAGGATGATCACGGTCACTCATCAATCACCTGGCCGCGGGAAACAAAAGAAATTCCCTGGCCGGAGCGGGTGCCGATCATCACCCCTTCGATCAGGGGTGGATTGACTTTTGTTTGCGATTTCCATTTAACCAGAAAATTCGCACCCGAGCCCCCGGTGGTATCCCCCTCGGGCAGAATATAGCGGGTGGATGCCATGGCCTTTAATTCAGCTGGCTTGTCCAGGTATTCTTTGACGAGCTTGCCGTCTGAATCATAAAATTTTATCGAAACAAGAGTGATTGAATGCCTGGGGTCGGTATTGCGGATGCTGAGGGTGGCGGCCAGGCTAAACGGGTTCCCCTTCAGACCGCTGTAAATATGGGAATAGATGGGCACATAGACGGTTTGGCCGGTAGATAAAGAGATGCCGGGATCCGCATGACCTGAGGATAGCGGGTTCGCGGCCAGTAACAGGAAAACCGATGCGGATAACATCCATTTGGTAATTTTGTGCTTTTTCATTTTTTCTTCTCCTCGAACTGCTCCGTTTTTTGGGTTTCCATCATTTCAACAACGTTTTCAGCCAAACCGCTGCCGGCCCCCGCATAGAAATTGTATGCCGCATGTACGCCTGCCTCCCTTAATGCGGTGATCTCATCGTCGAATTGGGCAGTTGCAGCGATTAGGCCTGGAGATTTTTTTTGTACAAACTGCTTTGCGGCGGCAAGGTTTGCGGCGTGTTTTGACATGGTCAGCAACAGTATGCAAATTTTCGTTTTATTACGCCGCATTCTTGTCCAGAAATCTACGTCTGTTGGGTCCCCGTAGATGACGTTGCGGCCGGCCGCCTGATGTTTCTTTACTGTTAACGGATCATAATCCACCCCGATGACCACTTCCCCGAATTTAGTTCGCATAAAATCATAAGCGCCGCTGCCGACGCGACCCATGCCGAAGACGGCAATTTCGGCATTACCCGGATCGATGGGCTGGTCATCCAGATGGCGGGTTTTGGTTTCGTAGGGTCTTAAACGATCGGCGAGACGGTTATAGATATTATGGGCAGCTGCATTTAACGGTGATGCCAGTACGAAGGTCGCCGAAAGGGCGATGGCGATGATCACCAGCCATTCACTGCTAATCCAACCGTTGGCCTCGCCGATGGCACCGACAATCAGACCGAATTCGCTGTAGTTGGCCAGGCTGAAGGATGTCAGAAGGGATGAGCGGGCTCTTAGTTTAAAGCGGGTCAGCAGTAAAAAAAACAAGGCGACCTTGAATGGCGCCACCAGCACAAATAGCGCTGCAATACCCAATGCCTCAAGACTGGGCACACCGGACAACCCGATTTTGAGAAAAAAGCCGACCAGGAATATTTCCTTGAAACTGAAGAGCGACTCGGCCAGCTCCGAAGCCTTCGGATGATTGGCGATAAGCACGCCCAGTGTGAGGGCCCCCAGATCGGGTTTCAGACCGACGAGCGCAAAACCGGCAGCGCCAACCCCGAAAGCCACGCAGAACCCGAACAGGACGAGAAGCTCCCCATGACCGCAGCGATCCATAATCTTCATCAGCAATGGCCGAATCGCCAAAAGAACAACCGGCACCAAGAGCGCCCAGGGTGATGGCAATTTATCAGCAGAAGCCGTCAAAAAGACAACCGCCAAAATATCTTGAATAATGAGGATTCCAATGGCAACGCGACCGTGCAAAGACGTCATTTCCGCTTTTTCTTCGAGCACCTTGACGGCAAATACGGTACTCGAAAAACTCAGCGCGAACGCCAGCATTAACGAGAGTTTGAAATCCAGCGCGCTGAACAAGAAAAGCCCCGTCTTTGCAAGTGCGAAGATTCCCAGGCCGAAAACAATGACGGTTATGAGCATGTGGAGCAAGGCCCCGGCCCACACTTCAGGCCTGATGAGGCTCCCCAGTCGCAGTTTCAAGCCGATGCTGAATAAAAGAAGGGTTACGCCAATGTCTGATAATTCGACAACCAAGACGCCTTCTCTGACGCCCATTGCGTTAAGCACAAAACCGGCTACCAGAAAGCCGACAAGGGGCGGCAGGCCCGCCTGTCGGGCTGCAAAGCCGAGAATAAAGGCGACAATTATCCAAATTCCAGAACCCATGGGACTCATTTATTCCGGAAATTCAATACGGTGATTTGGTTTTAAAACGGATAAGATTGATTTGGTGTTCTCTATATTAAGCTTGCAAATATAATGTCTTCCTGCCTCGGTCAATAGAAATAACACCAAGCTACCGAAATTTAGCTTCAATTTATTAAACAAAACCAACAAGGTGGAGATAAGCAATATTAATCCCTGTTCTCAGGCTTTTACCTTGACGAAAAGTAATACAGAAATTTTGTCTGAAGATGAAGACCGCCGTTTTTGTAGTAAAAGCGGCAGGCGTAGACATCATGCGGACAATCTCCCTGGAATCCATTTGCAAAAATCGATTTTTACTGATACCAATTTAGACCGAATCGACAATGATAAGCCGTGTTCTTTGAGTCGAGAGAAGATATTGCCCGAATGGAGAAGCAGGCATGCACCACACACGCCTAACTGCCGTCCTTTTATTTCACACTATCTTAGCCGTTCTTTTGATATCCATCAATCCAACCGAGACCCGGGCCATTGGATCCGATTTGGAACTGGGGAAGAAATGGTCCGGTGATTTCGATGGGATGGCTGAAAGACATCTGATCCGGGCCCTGGTGCCCCCCAGCAAGACATTTTATTTTCTGGATGGTGCCGACCAGCGCGGTCTGACCTATGAGCTTCTCAAGGAATTTGAAACCTACCTGAATAAACAACTTAAGCGCAACGCCCTGGTCGAGAAAGAGTTCCAACGATTTAAAGGTGCGGTGGGTTTTTTTAAACGCTATTCGCAGCAATACAACTTTGACTGGCTGATGATTGCCGCCCAGGCCTATCAGGAATCCGGCATCGATCAGAGCAAGCGCAGCCCGGCCGGCGCCATAGGGGTCATGCAGTTGCTGCCCAGCACCGCTGCCGATCCCAATGTCAATATACGCAAAATAGAGGTCATGGAGCACAACATTCATGCGGGAGTCAAATATCTTCGGTTTCTCTATGATCGCTATTTTAAAAACGAACCCATGGACGCGCTCAATAAGATGCTCTTTGCATTTGCCAGCTATAATGCGGGTCCCGGCAAGGTCATCGAGCTTCGGCAGGAAGCCCAACAATCCGGATTCAACCCCAACGTCTGGTTCCGTAACGTGGAAATCATTGCGTCTCGACGAATCGGAAGAGAGACGGTGCAATACGTTAGCAATATCTATAAATACTATATCGCCTACCGGCTTATTGTGAAAGAATTCAGGCAAAAAAAAGAAGAGAAAACCCGGGCAAATTGAATGGGTCGGATAATTAAAGAGGCGAAACGCCTGTTTAAATAATTTCGGGTCGAATTGCTTATGTCAGACGGGTTGTGGACTATTTTTCAAAAAAATGGCGGGTTCTTCCGGATACATTTTCAAAACGTCGGCGCTTCGGAATATGCTGTCTTGGATTGCCTAACCAGTCACTGATTTTTCTTTTTCAGCCTGGGCCAACTCTTCAGTGGCGCGTTCAAATTCGGCGATCACCTGGGCCCCTAAAAGAAAGATAATCGAGGCGATTTCGATGCTGAGCAGCACCACCACCGCAGTTGCAAAGGAACCGTATATGATGCTGACCAGGGAGAGTTTCGCAAAATACCAGACCAGCACATGCCGGGTGATCTCCCACAGAATGGCGGCGGTGGTCCCGCCCAGAAGTGCGTGACGAATGGTAATCTGGCCGACCGGCATGACGAGATACAATGATGTCAGCATTAATATCAAGCCTGCGATCCCTACCAGGTAAAGCCCAATCCCCGAAGCCCATGCGAGACCAAAACTTTTGCCGAAGATGGTCAGGGTTTCACCTTCGATGGCATCCAGCACACCGGCAATGACCGTTACGATCACTATCCCGACGCCCATCAAAATCATGTAGATGTATGGAATAATGGCGGAGATCAAAAAATGGCGCCGGTGGGTTTTGATGCGGTGGTAAAAGATGACCGACATAGCGTTTTCCAGCATGGTAAAGGCCATGGAGCTGAAAAACAGCATAACACCGATGCCAATGATACCGACAAAATGCCTGATTTCGAAGAAGGCCACCACCTCATCGGCGATTTGTTCCGCGTGCCCGGGGACGATGAGTTCCAGCTCCCTTATGATGATTTCTAATAATTTGTCCTGCTCGATAAATTGTGAAAGCCCGATTAAAATCAGTGCCAGCATGGGGATAATAGACAACAGCGAATTGTAGGCCACACCACCGGACAACAGCAAACCCTGATTGCGCTTGAACCCCTTCAGCACGCGCCACATAAATCTTCCCGGATGCCGCAGAATTTTTCTTGAGTATTTTTTGGAAGCCGTCATGCGTTAAGGTTTATCCAGCTTTAAATTTTTAAGAACAGCAAATTTATTGGCGCCGAGCTCACGTTTGCACCCGCAATCTCCCTGGTTGAGATCCGACCCGCATTTCGGGCACAGGCCCTTGCAGTTTTCATCGCATAAGGGCTTCAAGGGGAATGCCATCACGACCTGCTCCTGGATCCCTTGCTGAAGATTGATCTCTTCTCCCTTGAAATAGAACATTCCGATTTCCTCAACTTTTAACTCGATCTCTTCCTCATCGAAAACATCCATAAGGCCCGGCATTTCTTTGGTGTAGCTTAACTCAAAATCAGACGTCAATGGGGTATCAAAATCTTTCAGGCAGCGGCTGCAGGACAGGCGAATGCGGGTCTGGAATGTTCCCTGCACCTCAAAAATTTCACTAACGCTGAAGGCCTTTAAACGGATATTGAAAGGCTTTAGAAATTCGCACTGCCGGTTTTTAACCATTTCGGCGATTATCGGAAAGACCTGCGGATTTTCTTCAAATTCATGGGAAAATTCTTTTCCCTTTATCTGTTCGGCATGCAGGATCAAATTTTTTATTTTTTGACGGGTCCGCGACATGAAAATTATCAATTCAGGTATTTCTTTAATAGAGGACATCAACATGATAATGCAAATTTCTTGGTTAATCAAATGACCATTTTTATGTGTTCCAAATAAAATTGTGAATTGGTGCTCACTTTGCTATATTTCCACTATGGACTCAGTTTCGCAAAATAAAGGTGAAGGATCCAGCACAACAGCAGAGGCCGGGAAGAAAAAGCCCGTTTTAGAATGCCGTCGTTGCGGCACCTGCTGCAAAAAGGGCGGGCCGTCATTTCACCTTGTCGATAAAGCGCTGATTGAAAAGGGCGTGATCCATTCAAAATATCTTTATACCATCCGCCAGGGTGAAATGGCCTATGACAATGTCAGGCAGTGTCTGGAACCGGTCAGCTCCGACATAATAAAATTAAAAGGCAAAGGCGAAAGCTGGACCTGTATTCTCTTTGATGAAAAACAAAATGAATGTACCATCTATGAAAACCGCCCGATTGAATGTCGCGCCCTAAAATGCTGGGATACCAAAGCGCTTGAAGATCTGTATGCCCAAAAGCGCCTGAAGCGCGAAGACCTGATCGCAGATATCGAAGGGCTGTGGGGCATAATTAAAGACCATCAAGCGCGCTGCAATTACGAAAACATTCAGAAACTGGTGAACGCGATAAACAGCGGCAAAGGCGGTCAAGCCCGGCAGAAACTTGCGGAAATTATTCAATTTGATATTGAAATTCGAAAACTGGTGGTATCCCGGGGCGGACTGGACCTGGAAATGCTTGATTTTTTATTTGGGCGGCCATTGAAACAGACCCTGAAACATTTCGGCTTAAAGACGTGATCCCCCAATTTTCAATTTGGGACGCTCACTTTAGGTGGTTTATACTTGGGATAATTCATTCTCATCAATGGTTTCGATGGTTTCAGTTGCCGGCTCGGGATTCTGCTCACCGGCTGATTTTGCAGCGGGATTTTCGATAGCCGCTTCCCCCCAGATATACCTGCCGTACTTGGCATAGCCAAGGACATTGTTGAGCCGCGGATCTTTACTTGAATCAATCGGTATGACATTTCCGGTAATGAGCGGCTGAAGATATTTGGCCAACTCCCGGCAACCCCCACCGGTCATGATGATGGTATCGATATCCCAATCATCGGCCCAGAGCCGGTCAAGATCGTTGGCGATGGTTGACGCCAGCTGGGAATAGACCTGATCCCTGATTTTTTCAAAAGAGAAACCATGCCCGCGCATCTTTATGGTGCCTTCCTCAGCGGCTTTGTATAGGCGGTATAGCTCGACACTGACACCGCATTTTTCTCTCAGCTTGTTTGAAATCACGCTGAATCCCTTTGAAATGCCGGTATCGACGGTACGGCTGCCGCGATCAATATAGCGCAGGTGATCGAGGATCGTGAAATCGGTGGTGCGAAACCCGATATCGACCACGCCTACTTTCTGGGCGGCCAGTTCTCCATTTATTATTTTACCATCATCATCCATCAACTGATTTAATATGCTGCCCAACGGCTGTGGCAGCATGCGGACTTTGTTGATATAAATTTCTCGGGTTTTCTGATTGCCGTTATGGGAGTGATATGTCACGCTGTGATGACCGGTTAAAATTTCATTAAAGCGCTCATGATTTTGTTTAAAATAACCAATAGGCAATCCGGAGACGACGTTGATGGGCACATTGATAGGGGTATTATTATTAAAGAAAAGTCCCGCAACCGTTAAGGCCAGAATTCTGACATAGTCAGCAATCAGCCGTTCCTGGTCCAAAGTGAAATTCAAAACACTCGACTGTTGCTCGGCAAGGTCGCCGACAAAATAGGATTTGCCGTCAATGGTGACATGAATGTGATCTGTGGAGGCGCTTTCACCGAAATCCGCCCAAAATTGGATTTCGGCTGCATCTCCAAAAATCGATTTAAAAATCATGGTTTCCTTGCCGTTGGTGGCTTTTGTGAATCCAAAACCAATATCAATACCCAGGACTTCCATTTTATCCTCCATAGATCCGGCGGATGGTACGCAGATCAAATATACACTGTATAAATTTATATCTTATCAGCGGCGAAAAGTCAAAAAAATACCGATTTGGCTGAAACGGGCATAATTTTATATGTTATTTTATTTCAATTATTTATAAGATTTTAAAACCGCAATAAACAGGTAAGCGACGTCACCGCCGGTTATGATATTTTGGGGACAAATCCGGATATTTCTTTAGCAGAATACAGACTTCTTCTTGATAAAGATCATCCGGCGATTTGAATCAAAGCCCTGTTCGGCAACCGGTCTAACCTGCAAAAAGGATTCATGTGCGTACCATTAATGGTCTTAAACCTTGAAAATAAGGAACCGGCTATGGCTTGGCAAGCTGCGGCGCATATTTCCTTATTTAATTTTTTTATTCATATTTTAGAGGAGACTGACGATGAAACGTTTATTTAGACGCGCGCTTGCACTGTTCGTACCGATCATCTTCATGACTATTCTGGGTGGCTGTTTGTCTCCCATTGCCATTCAGGCAGTTGGAGGAGCAGCCGGTGGGGCTGCGCCTTCAGCATCTGCATACCGGGGGGGAGGCAAGGGGGAGAGTTATTTTATCGCTCATTATGAGGATGTTATTCAAGCAGTCCTAAAAAGCGGCAAAACCCTCTCGCTTGAATTGGAAGAGAAAAAAGTTGATCCAGACCGGGCATCCCTCCGGTATTTTGGGGGAAAGGCAAATAAAATAAACCTTGTCATCGAGCCTTGCACCGAAACCATGACATCAATTCTCTTCGATGTCGGCTGGAGCGGTTCGATCGCCTTTGGCCGTCTCATGGCTCGGCAAATCCACTTTGAGCTCAAAGAAGCGGGTGCCTTTCTGGTAGACTGGACGCCCGACACGGTTGAGTGAGACACTGGCTGTATAATAAAACGGCGCTTCTCTGCAGCCTTAACAAATCGTCCATTCGATCACGAAGTCGTTTTTGACAATGGATGCAATGTGGCTGTTAAAGAAATTGTGTTCAATCTGCCATTTATTTCCATCGTATTCGACATCAAGATGATGCAGGCCCGGCACCCGGCGAATCCGGCATTTTGAAAGGTCTCTCAGTCCGATACCGGCAGCCTTCAATACCGCTTCCTTTGCCGTCCAGTAGCGGAAAAACGTCGTGAAGGTCTTATCGGCCAGCGCCCATTCGGCTTCATCAGCGGTTTTTCGAAACAGAGATTCTGACCGGCGGCAAATTTTTTCAATATCAATGCCGGTCGGCGACGGGCAGACCACCGCACCGACATATTCATTTTTGTGGGTAATCGACCAGTACGTGCCGTTGAAGGGCAGGGGGGCGTTGCGCTCATCCTGTTCAAGCGCTTCGAGGCGAATGCTGCTTTTCTCAGCAGACATCTCGAGGGCCCGCCGGGCATGCCGGCTGAGGAATTTAACACGTTCCCTCGGCGTTAGCGCCTTCGCCGTATCCGGTACCGCTAAAATGACCGGGTAAAGGGTATGATTTTGGATTTTGGATTTTGGATTTCGGGTTGACTTTACCATCTTAATAGAATTTTTCGACCTCGAACCTTGGCCTCATGCTTGGTCCTCAGTCCTCATCGCTCAGTCCTTTGATTTTTAAAGCCAGAGCATAGACCTCGTTTTTCGGAAGGCCGTATTTTAGGGCAATGGCCCGGGCAATTTGGGAGAGGCCATTTTGGCCATTTTGCAATGCTGCTTTTATTTCGGTCTTAACGATTTCGGCGTTAATCGGTTCCGAGGCTTCACCACCCGCAACCAGAAGGGTGCATTCCCCTTTAAAGGCCGGGCGGGCCTTGATAGTCTCTAAAATTTGCGAAACGGTTCCCCTTACAAATTCTTCGTGCAGTTTGGTCATTTCCCGGGCCAGCATCGCATTGCGATCACCCATACAGGAGAGAATCTCTGCCAATAGAGATAACATTCGTTTGGGAGATTCATAGAAAATCAGCGGTCGGGGCTCCGCACTCAGCTCAGTGAGGAAATTCAGTCGTTTTCCCTTTTTTTTGGGGGCAAATCCAATAAACACAAACGAATCGGTGGGCATCCCGGAAACGCTCATGGCAGCAGTGGCGGCGGTCACTCCTGGAATCGGGGTCACCGTGATTTTGTTTGCAATGGCAGCTTCTATCAAACGATAGCCGGGATCGGAAACCAATGGTGTGCCAGCATTGGATACCAGCGCAATTGTCATTCCGCCTAAAAGTTTGCCGATCAGTTCCGGGGTTCGCTTTTTCTCATTATGCTCATGGAATGAAATCAGACGATTTTTTATTTGGTAATAGGCCAGGAGGCTGCCGGATTTACGGGTATCTTCAGCGGCAATCAGATCGACTTCCCGTAGGATATCTAGCCCTCTCAAGGTGATATCCTCCCGGTTGCCAATGGGGGTGGCCACCACGTAGAGCACTCCGATTTTTTCTGTTTTGGTCGGATCAGACATAGGCGAGCTCAAAGGCATTTTTAATGATTTCAACTCGGGACTGGTCCCGATTTGAAATTACGGTCACCACATCAAATCTGGCTTTGGCGTTGCTCTGGCCGGTGGTCTTCAGATAATAAAGCGCGACTATTGATATTTTTTTCTGTTTTTGAAGCGTTACCGCCTGCTTGGGATTTCCGAAGTGGAGCGAGCGTCTGGATTTCACCTCTACAAAAACGATGGTATCGTTGTCTTTCGCAACAATATCGATTTCACCCAGTTGAGTGCGATAATTGGTTTCAATAATTTTGTAACCCGCTTTTTTCAATCGGTGGACTGCCAGCGCCTCTCCCTTTTTCCCAAATTTTTGTTGTCGATTTCGCATTATAATTGTTTGTTGTCCGTTTTAAAGATATTCTTTGACACCTTTGAAAGTCCGTCTATGAATCGGACAATATCCAAATTTGCGGATTGCCTCCTTGTGGGCCCGGGTCGGGTATCCTTTGTGTTGGGAAAAACCGAATTGCGGATAGTATTCGTTATACCTTTCCATCAGCCGGTCACGGGTGACTTTGGCCACAATCGACGCAGCGGCGATCGAAATACTCAATGTGTCTCCTTTGGCAATCGGTTTCTGAGGCAGGTGGGATGGAATCCGAAATGGCCCGTCAATTAGCAGGCATTCGGGTTGGGGGCGCAAATTATTCGTGGCCATAGACATGGCCAGTAATGAAGCCTGCAAGATATTGATACGGTCGATTTCAGCCGGATCAACGATACCGATACCCACCGAAACCGCATGAGCATAAATTTCTTGATACAGCTCGACACGTTTTTTCGCAGACAGTTTTTTAGAATCGATGACATCGGCGACCGAGAAGGCCGGCGGTAGAATCACTGCCGCAGAAACAACAGGACCGGCCAGGGGACCCCGGCCGGCCTCGTCGATGCCGGCAATCTCTGTATAACCTTTTTCAGTGGCTTTTTTTTCGAAAAACCACAAATCCATAATTAGATGTCAGTAGTCAGATATCAGAAGACAGAATTCAGAATAATATCGAAATCTGCCTCCTGCTTTTGAGAGGTTATCATCCGTCATCTGAATTCTGACTTCTGTTTACTGACTCCTGGTCCTTTGGGATTACGTTAAACGGCGCTCTTTGATCCTGGCAGCCTTTCCTCGAAGCTTGCGCAGGTAGTAGATTTTTGCCCGCCGGACGCGGCCCCGCGTCACCACCTCGATTTTATCGAGAGCCGGCGAGTGCAGCGGGAAAATTCGCTCTACTCCGACACCGTAGGAAACCTTGCGGACGGTAAACGTCGCATTGGTATTACCTTTGCGCTTGCTGATGACCACGCCCTGAAAAACCTGGATACGTTCTTTTTCACCTTCTCTTATCTTTACGTGGACTTTGACATTATCGCCTGGTCCAAAATCAGGGTGGTCCAGTCGCATTTGTTCTTTTTCAATTAGCTGAATCTTTTCCATCGTTCCTCCAAAAATTCTTCAAATATCATTCAACGGCACGAGATGCAAATTGCCCGTTCGTTGATGTTTGATTGTATTGTTAACGTTAAATTAGTTTGATTGGTTCGATTGGTTTAATTGGTTAATGACCGGAGAATTCGATAAAGTCGATCAGACAAGCTTCATTTTCTATCCAACGAATCAAACCAATCAAACGAATCAAACCAATGAAACATTTTTTATTTTTATCCTAATAATCGATCGAATATAATCGCCGCGGCCGAACGCACTGAAAGATGGTTGTAGTCGGTTTTCCCCACAATCGGTTCGAGCACATAATCGGCCGTGGATATAAATTCGTCGGTTAACCCCCAGGCGGTCCCAAAAATCAGCACATGCGGCTTGCCGTTGGCCAACATGGCCCGCAATTTTTCGTTGCTGATGCTGGCCGGATATTTCCGCGCGCAGGTTGCGATCGTTATCGGATGACTGCCTTCCGCGACTGCGATCCGGTCAAGCGCCTGCGGGAACGAATCAAAGACACGAATAAGCTCCAGAGCGCTGCGCCTTTTGGGATTGTACTCAGCGCCAATACCGGTTGTCCAATGCGAAATTATCTTTTCGACCAGATCTTTCTGGTCTGCAAGCGGCGTGACGACATAAAATGCCTCCAGGCCGTATGTTTTAGCGGCCCTCGATATATCGTGTAAATCCAGATTGGTCAAGGCGGATGCTATCGTTTCGCCGTTTTTATTGACCACCGGGTAATGAATCAATGCCACATATAGTTTGGGCATAATTAGAATTAATTTCGGAATTGCGAATTGAGGCATTAAGGAATTTAAATCTGATTTATTCCGATCTCAAATCCCCAAATCCCTGAATTCCTAAATCCCTTCATTGCTGTTATCATCTTTGTGCCCGCTGTGGTAATATTTTATTATTTCTTCAATCTGCCGGGACCACTTCCTTAAGATATCTAATTCCTGCTGCCTCAACGATTTGTTTTTTAACAGATCCGGCCGCTTGAATAAGGTGCGCAGCATCGCGGATTCCAGGCGCCAATTTTCAATTGCTTTGTGATGCCCTGACAACAGTATCTCCGGTACCGCATCGCCTTCAAAAACTTGCGGTCGGGTGTAATGCGCGTGCTCCAGCAGACCATTTGAAAATGAATCTTTTTCAGCGGCATTTTCACCCCCCAGGGTGCCCGGTATCTGGCGGGTGACGGCATCGACGATGATCATGGCCGCCAGTTCGCCGCCGGTCAGCACATAATCTCCGATAGAAATTTCGTCGTCAATGAGGTCGTGGCTGATGCGCTCATCGACGCCTTCGTAACGTCCACACACCAAAACCAGCCCTTCAAAAGCGGCCAGCTCATTTGCAACTGCTTGATCAAAAACACGTCCCTGAGGTGACAGCAAAATTGTTTTTGCAGAAGGGCATTTGCGGTTGGCAGCCCGAATCGCGCCGGCCAATGGTTCGGGCTTCATTACCATACCACTGCCGCCGCCGTATGGTCGATCGTCGGTTACCTGGTGTTTGTCTTCAGCAAAATCTCTGATATTCAGGGTTGACGCTGAGATTTTATTTTGATCGATCGCCCTCCTGATAATCCCATGATCCCAAAATGCATCAAACATTTCGGGGAATATGGTTAACACGACGAATTTCATTCGCAATTCAAAGCCAACTGGAATGTTGGAATATTGGAATTTTGGAAGAATGGGTTTAAAAATTGAAACCAAATAAATTCGAATTTATTCATTTTTTCTCACCCAATATTCCATTATTCCATCGGTCCGTTTGGAGCCCTTAATCTTTGTTAAAAAACATCGGAACTGAAATTTTGCCATTAAGTTGAGATTACGCCTCTTCCAGCCCTTCAGGCAATTCAACCCGCATTATTTTCGATTCGATATCGACGAACCGCACTACCGATTCAAGGGCCGGAACCAGTATTTCTTTGTCAGCATTTTTAACAACATACACATCATTGGCCCCGGTTTCGATAATCGAATCTATGCGTCCGATGTAGCGGTCATCTGATGTGTAAACGTTTACGCCAACAAGATCAAACCAGTAATAGGCGCCGGCTTCCAATTCTGGAAGTTCTGCTTTTTCAATATAGAGTTCAGATCCGATCAGTGATTTTGCCTGATCACAGCCGGTTATTTCTTTTAAGGTTAAAAGCGCCCCGCGGGAATGGGGTTTGATCCAGTCAATTTCATAGCGGTTTTGGCTGCCGTCGGGGCTGCTAACCAGCAGGACTGTACCGGATTTGAAAATTTCTAAAGATTCAGCATATGACTGAATCTTGCTGGTACCCTTGAGGCCATGGGTACCCACAATTTTTCCAATGAGCACAAGGTCCTTTTTGGGCGCTAACTTATTCAATAATTTCCAGAACAGTGCGTTTTTTGATTTTGGCAGAAGCTGCGCCCAAGATCGTTCGCATGGCGCGTGCAGTTCTGCCCTGTTTGCCGATGACTTTCCCCAGATCCTCTTTGGCGACTTTAAGCTCCAAAACCGTGGTTTGATTTCCTTCAACCTCTGTAACACTGACCTCTTCCGGATGATCTACCAGTGCCTGAGCGATATAGCCGATCAGATCTTTCATAGCGCCATCTCCTTTTTTTGCCGGATGAGAAACAGGGGGGATGAACCGTCAAACTAGTTGTTGTTCGCAAAAAGGCCTTCCTTTTTCAAAAGGCTTTTTACCGTGTCTGATGGAATTGCACCTTTTTCCATCCAGTATTTAATTCGATCCGGATTTAACGATACCTCTACCGGATCCTTTAACGGATCGTATGTGCCCACTTTTTCCAGAAACCTGCCATCCCTGGGGTTTTCGCTGTCGGCAACAACGATCCGATAAAACGGTTTTTTCTTGGCGCCGTGTCTTGCCAGTCTAATTCTAACTCCCATTATGATTTCTCCTTCAGAACGGCAGCATCCCTCGCCCCATGCCGCGCATGCCGCCTTGATTTAATTTTTTTAACATTTTTAACATCTGAGTATAATTTTTTAAAAGTTTGTTGACCTCCTGAACCCGGGTTCCGCTGCCATTGGCGATTCGTTTGCGACGGCTGCCGTTAATTATGGTATGATTCCGCCTTTCCTGCGGTGTCATGGAATTGATAATCGCCTCGATTCTGACAAACTCCTTTTCATCCACCTGCAGGTTTTTCAGCTGTTTCATCTGCCCCATGCCCGGGATCATTTTTATCAGATCGGTAATGGAGCCCATCTTCCGGATCTGAACCATCTGGTCGCGGAAGTCCTCCAGTGTAAACTGGCTTTTCCTGAGTTTTTTCTCGAGCGCTGCGGCTTGTTTCTGATCAACGACATCCTGGGCCTTTTCGATCAGGGTAAGAACATCGCCCATGCCCAGTATACTGGAAGCCATGCGATCCGGGTGAAATGATTCCAGGTCGCTGAGCTTTTCCCCCACACCGATAAACTTGATCGGCTTGCCGGTTATGGATTTGATCGAGAGCGCCGCCCCGCCGCGGGCATCGCCATCCATTTTGGTGAGCACCACACCGCCCAGATCGAGGGTCTCATTAAATGA
>Ga0209536_100008281_pt1 | contig 15612 bp, 19 predicted proteins | sample DeeMarSeWOR28_12_FD_187461 | JGI IMG/M metagenome (GOLD analysis project Ga0209536, IMG submission 187461) | Marine sediment microbial communities from White Oak River estuary, North Carolina - WOR-2-8_12 (SPAdes) (version 2) | ecosystem: Environmental > Aquatic > Marine > Intertidal zone >...
ATTATTCAAGAGATCAAAAGGCTTATTGAAGAATGATCACTGCCGACATTTCAATATTTGTGGCCTGCGTCGCTGGGGTTCTTTCCTTCTTTTCCCCGTGCGTCCTTCCTCTTCTGCCGGCATACATATTGTATATCGGCGGTTCGGATAGAACTCGCAGGATCATTAATTCGGCCGTCTTTATCCTTGGGTTCTCACTGGTTTTTGTTTCGTTTGGACTTATGGTGGGTTTGGCAAGGCAAGTTCTTCTTCCTGTTAAGGAAGCAGTTCGGTTGATCGGAGGGAGCCTGATAGTGCTTTTTGGCCTCTACATGATGGGGGTCTTTCGTCTGCCTTTTCTTGATGTTGAAAGGAGATTTCGCGTCCAATCGAAGCAGGCAGATTATGCCGGGGCTTTTGTTTTGGGGGTTACTTTCGGCGCCGCATGGTCGCCTTGTGTAGGGCCCATCCTTGGCTCAATATTGATTCTGGCCGGCACGGCAGAAACCGCCGGTTACGGGATACTGCTTCTGGTTTCGTATGCCGCGGGTCTTGCGCTGCCCTTTTTCCTTACATCGATCAGCGTCAATACTGCAGCGCATTATTTCAAGAGGCTAGAAAAGCACCTTATGACGATTTCCAGGCTCAGCGGCCTTTTTCTGGTCTTATTAGGGCTTCTCCTTTTGACGAATTATCTGCAACCGATTAATGACTTCCTTCTGGACCTGTTCAATTACAAAGGGCTTTGATATATCGGACCCTGTATTATATAATTCATCCGATTAGCCGAGAGGGGGATTAGTAATGATCAATGTTTTTGATGCGACTGGAATTGCGCTGGAACTGGAGAGAAAAGGCTACGATCTTTACATTAGTGCCGCGGAAAAAACGTCCAACAAGCTTGGCAAGGAGACATTCAAGGTTATTGCCGCAAAGGAAATCGATCACATGAATGCCATTGAGGCTTTTGTGAGAGCTACCAGGGAGAAGTTTACGGACCTTTCTGAGGCCATCAACAGCATCAATGTTAAGGATAAAAAGGCATATCTCAAAGATATCGTAAGCAAGCTCGGGAAAAAGCTTGAAACCGAAGTTCCGCAGGATTCTGACCTGGAGAAGGCCTATCAGGTGGCAATGGGCTTTGAAAAAGATTCATATAATCTTTACAAGAAGCTTGCCGGAGAGGTTAAGGAGCCGCAGGCCAAGCAATTCTTTGAGTTCCTTATGGGAGAAGAAAACAACCACTATGAACTTTTGCAGGACACTCTTCAGTATTTAAATAAACCGGATGAATGGTTTAAACAGCAGGAAAGATGGATCGTCGAAGGTTAAGGAGCAGTTTTTGAAGGACCTAATTATTATCGGCGCCGGCCCCGCAGGGATAACCGCGGCAATTTATGCCGCCCGCAAAAAACTGAATTTTGCTGTCATAACAAAGGATATTGGCGGTCAGGCGGCCTGGTCCAGTGAAATAGAGAACTACACTGGATATCAGTTTATTAGTGGACCTGAACTGGCGATGAAATTCAAGGACCATATGCAGAACTTCACGTTCGACCTCCTTGAAGGAGAAGATGCCGTTGCCCTGAAGAAGGACGGAAGTAATTTTCTCGTTTCGACCGCCAAAAAGGAAACTTATTCTTCCAGGACAGTAATTATTGCTTCGGGAAAGCGTCCCCGTATGCTTAATGTTCCCGGAGAAACGGAATTTAAAAATCGCGGGGTCACATACTGTGCCACCTGCGATGGTCCTCTCTTTGCGGGGAAAAAAGTGGCGGTCATCGGGGGAGGGAATTCCGCTCTCGATGCGGCAATTCAGATGATGAATATCTCTCCCGAAGTTTACCTCATTAACATTATGGATGAGCTCACAGGGGATCCGGTGATGCAGGAGAAGGTTTCTGTTTCCAAGAAAGTGGAAATAATGAACAAGACAAAAACACTTGAGATCATGGGGGATAAGTTTGTTAAGGCGATCAGAGTCGAAAGCGGGGGTAAAACAAAAGAGATGCCTGTTGAAGGCGTTTTCGTCGAGATCGGGCTGATCCCGAATTCTGAATTCACCAGTATAGTTAAAAAGAATGAGATCGGCGAAATAGTCGTCAATTGTGCCGCAGAAACGTCCGAACCGGGCATATTTGCTGCCGGTGACGTGACAAATGTTCCTGAGAAACAAATCATCATTGCGGCGGGGGACGGGGCCAAGGCCGCTCTTTCAGCTTTTAAGTATTTGTATACGCATTAGTGGAGGATCTTAATGAATGCCCTTGATGAAAAGATCAGAAAGTCAATTCTCCAATTCCAAAAGAACGAAATAACAGAGCATAATATCTACAAAAAGCTTTCCACCCTTGAGAAAAACCTTCATAATGCGGATGTTCTAAAAAGTATTTCGGGAGATGAATTAAGGCATTACACCATCTGGAAGAAATACACTGGCCAGGAAGTTAGACCGGATAGTTTCAAAATGTTCTTTTACGTCTTTATCTCCAAGATCTTCGGCATTACATTCGGCATAAAACTGATGGAATCCGGGGAAGAAAATGCCCAAGATGCTTATGAAAAAGTGATTCAAGTGATTCCAGAAGCCGCGAAGATAAGGGAAGAGGAATCTTCTCACGAAAAAGAGCTCATCAACATGATCGATGAGGAGAAGCTTCAATACATTGGGTCAGTTGTCCTTGGGCTTAATGATGCCCTTGTTGAATTAACGGGAACCCTCGCAGGCCTGACTTTTGCTCTGCAGAACGCGAAGTTGACCGGTATGGCGGGGCTGATAACCGGCATCGCCGCATCTCTTTCAATGGCGGCATCCGAATACCTTTCAACCAAGTCTGAAGGCGGGGAGAAAAACCCCATCAAAGCCTCGTTCTATACCGGAATGGCTTATGTCATGGCTGTGTCTGTTTTGATCACTCCTTATCTTTTTCTGCAGAACTATGTTCTTTGCCTCGGTCTCGCATTGGCCGGGGGAATAACCCTGATCTTTGTCTTTACTTTTTATTTCTCTGTTGTGAAGGAAATATCATTCAAGTTACGGTTTGTTGAAATGGCCTCTATAAGCCTGGGTGTAGCGGGATTAAGCTTCATAATAGGACTCGCCGTCAGGCGCTTTTTGGGCGTTGATATTTAGGGCCAGATTGTTGGATAATAGGAATATATGACATATTTATCGGATAACCAGAATGAGAAGATGCTTCTGCTGGTCAGGATTAAATTGTGGCTGGTCAGCATAGCCTTTTTCCTGGTGCTTTTTGAGAATCTGGTAGGCGCCAGGGATATTGTTGATATCTCATCCGGCCTCATCGGAATTGCGTTTATCGCGGTTTTTTCTTTTTTCATCAAGGGTCCTCTTCAAAGAAAGAAGCTGCCGATTTTCATGGCTCACATATCTTTCCTGATTGACGCGTCAGTCGTTATCTTAGTGATTTACCTTAACGGAGGCCTTGAAACCCCCTGGGCGTTCGCGAATGTTCTCATAACCTACATGGGAGCTTATGTTCTTGGCACTCCTTACGGATTGTTTTATGCGGCTTATAACTCTCTGGGCTATCTTGGGGTTTTTCTTCTTGAGTATTACAAAGTCATTCCGCATTTCCCTACTTTTGGGATAGAAGGCCTGTACTGGATGGATACGGGATATTTCACCGATTTCCTAATGGGGATATTCCTGATGCATTTTGCCACGGCGGTTTCCGTTGGTTCCCTCAGCAGAACAACGGATAAGGGCAATGAAGCGATTGAAGAATCAATAAAGCTGGTTGATGACTGTGAGGCAAGGATAAAGAAGGCCGCGCAGGAAGCTGAAACCGTGAAGAAGATGCTTGAAGACAAGAATTTAGAGCTGGACAGGAATCGCAAAATAAGCGAAGACCGAGAAAAAGAGATCTTTGAGGCAGAGAGTGAAGTCGAAATGCTCAAAAGGGAGAAGGGCGTATGATCCCCGTTCCGTCTGGGTTGAGGATTGAGAATATAATTCTTTATTTGAGGACAAAATGGTCTATTGTCACCATAATTTTCTTGATCAATATTTTCGAGAATCTCACCGGGCTCGTAAGCATGAGGCAAGGCGCCTTCGTTTACATTGCCCTTTCTATAGTTGTTGTTCCTGCCCTTTTCCTACAGCATCTGGCCAAGAAAGGTGTTACTAACGCTCCGCTTACTCACGTTTCTCTGGTCCTTGATCTTCTGACGGTTCTTTTTGTTCTTTATCTTCACGGGGGCATCCAGAACAGCTGGCTTTTCATGCCGATGTTCATAATATTTATTGCGGCGTATATCTTCAGTTTTACTGCGGGTCTTGCCTACGCTATGCTTGCATTTTTAATTGTGCTTGCAATGGGTCTTCTGCAATATACGAGGATGATTCCCCATCTCCCGCTTTTTGACCTGCCGGAAGAACACTGGAGAAATGTCAGATACATGGCGGACTATTTTGCCGGAATGTTTGTTCTTTATTTTTCCTGTGCCTTTGCCGTCGGCGCTCTCACCAAGCTTGCGGCACGGCGTGCCACGAGGATAGATGAATACAAGGAAAATCTTCAGAAGTGCAAGGATAAGGAAACGGAGGTTAAAGAGAAAATACGATTGGCCAAAGTTGAGATCCTGGTTAAGAACGCGGAGTTAGAGAGGATCCAGGTAAAAGCTGCGAGGCAGCAGTTGAGGCTGATCGACCTTAAAAAAGAAATCGATAATTTAAAGAGAATTTAAGAGGAAGGAATCAATATGGGTAAATTTACGATAACCGAATCAAAAATCCCGGGTCTTTTGATAATCGAAGCTAAAGTTTTTGGCGATCACAGGGGCTTCTTCACGGAGTTTTATAACAGTGAAGGCTATGCGGAACTTGGATTCAGAGATACTATCGTTCAGGCGAATCACAGCAGTTCAAGGAAAGGTGTTATGAGGGGGCTTCATTATCAGTTAAACCCCCATCCGATGGGGAAGCTTGTGAAAGCCGTAAAGGGCAGTATATTTGATGTGGGAGTAGATATCCGCAAGGGATCTCCGACCTTCGGTAAATGGTACGGCGAGGTGCTTTCGGAAGAAAACAAGAAGATGCTATATTTCCCGCCGGGTTTTGCGCATGGATTTCTGGCTCTTGAAGACAATACTGAGGCTATATATCTTTGTACCGGCGTCTACAATCAGGCCAGTGAACGGGGAATTGTCTGGAATGATCCGGATATCGGCATTGACTGGCCCGTTAAGGAGGTCGGCGAAGTTATCATAACCGACAAGGACAAGGCTCATCCCGGGGTCAAGAAGGCGGAAACGAATTTTATTTTTCAGTAAAAGGAGCGTGAGATTTTGTGGTAAAAAGCAGATTGGAGATATATAAATGCGATGTTTGCGGAAATATGGTTGAAGTGATCCACGTTGGAGGAGGAGAACTGGTTTGCTGTAACAAACCGATGGTTCTTCTTGATGCAAAGACCGAAGATCAGGGAAAGGAAAAACATGTTCCCGTTATAGAAAAGAAGGGAAGTGGGGTAGTCGTTAAAGTCGGGTCCGTTCCTCACCCGATGGAAGACAAACATTATATCGAATGGATATCTATAGAATCCGGTGGAAGTATTTGCAGGAAATTCCTTAAGCCCGGGGAGAAGCCGGAAGCAGAATTTGCTGTTCCCGCTGATAGCGCCAGGGAATACTGCAACGTTCACGGTCTCTGGAAGGCTTAGTTAATGTACGAGCTTAAAGACAAGAAATACTTTCGCTGCACTGTATGCAACGACATACATTTTGGCGAAGCTGCTCCTGAAGTTTGCCCTACATGCAGGGCGAAGAATGCCTATGTTGAGGTAGAACAGGCTGAGGCAAAGAAGGTTCAGGGTGTTGGATAGGGAAGGGCTTTACAGGTTATTTGACGCTTTTTGTGAAAAGAACGAGTTTGAGCTCAATCCTGACCGTTCCCACGTTGACGCCGTCCTTGACGGCGTTCTCACTAACGAAAAGAGATACGGCGTCAAGTTCTGCCCGTGCAGGATCGTGACCGGCGATTTCAACAAAGATGTTGAGCTCCTGTGTCCGTGTAATTTCACTTTTCAGGAGAAATACAAAACTCAGGCGGAGTGCTGGTGCGGTTTATTTAAGAAGAAGTTAAAATAAAAAGGAGGAAAAATCATGAGCAAGCTAAAGGGAACAAAGACAGAAAAGAACTTATTGGCATCGTTTGCGGGTGAGTCTCAAGCAAGAAACCGATACACGTATTTTGCTTCTGCGGCAAAGAAGGAAGGATATGAACAGATATCTGCTGTATTCCTTGAAACGGCGGATAATGAAAAAGAACATGCCAAACGCTTCTTCAAGCTGCTTGAAGGAGGAGATGTGGAAATAACCGCTTCTTATCCTGCCGGAGTGATCGGCAAGACAATTGAGAATCTGGAGGAGGCAGCCAACGGTGAAAAGCTTGAATGGAGCAAGCTCTATCTTGATGCTGAGTATACTGCAAGGGAAGAGGGTTTTGAGGAAATTGCCGTTCAGTTCAAGGAGATCGCTGAGGTAGAAGAAGAACACGAGAAAAGATATAGAAAGCTTCTTGAGAATATTAAGAAAGGCGTTGTGTTCAAGAGGGAAAAATCGGTCAAATGGCACTGCAGGAACTGCGGGTATGTTCATGAGGGCAGGGAAGCCCCGGATAAGTGCCCTGCCTGCGCGCATCCGCAGTCATATTACGAACTGCTGACAGAGAATTATTAGGGCGTTTGTGGCTTGTAAGACAGTAGTCCGCGAGCTTAAAAATACATATTCCACGATAAAACACCGTATCAAGGCTAGATTATCCGAGTTTGAATCCATCTGGCACTCTGGGGCTGATGAAAAGATCTTCCACGAACTGGTCTTCTGTTTGCTGACGCCTCAGTCCAACGCTAAATCCTGCTGGTCAATCGTGGAAGATCTGCGCGAAAACAACCTTTTGTTTAAAGCGAGTGAGCGCCAGCTTGCTGACAAGTTAAACCGGACCCGTTTCAGGAACAATAAGGCTCGATACATCTGTGAGGCCAGGAACAGTTTTAAAAAGGGCGATGAGATAACATTAAGGCCGTGCCTTGAGGCGTTCCATAATCCGTTTGAGGCCAGGGAATGGCTTGTAAGGAGCGTAAAAGGGTATGGGTATAAGGAAGCCAGCCATTTTCTGAGGAACATTGGTCTCGGAAGGAATATTGCTATCCTTGACCGCCATATACTCAAGAATCTTAAGAGGGCGGGGGTTATCAGATCAATCCCGCAATCGCTTTCCAGGAAAAAATATCTGGATATTGAAGAAAAGATGAAGAGTTTCTCCGCTCAAATCAAAATCCCGCTGGACCATCTTGATTTTGTGATGTGGTATACGGAGGCTGGGGACGTCTTTAAGTAGCTTTGACCATGCTTGTCAGTTTGCGCAGGTTATTCTTCGGGATCACATAATTCACAAGTCTCTTAACTTTCTTTGGAGCATCGTTGAATGAAACGCTTGTCCCGGCCTCTTTGAACATCGGAATGTCAAATGTGCTGTCGCCGACAGCCAGGACCTCTGATTTCTTGAGCTTAAGTTTTCTTTTTAAGTGTCTTATGAGCCTTCCTTTGCTTAAGCCGGGAACATCCAGCCTGATTCTTCCCGTAAGCTTACCGTTCCTTACTTCCAGAACATTGGCGTGCACATGATCGATTCCGAACTTCTTAGCGACATGAGATGCGAAGGTCTCAAGGCTGCTTGAAACAATCGCGATCTTGATGCCCGATTTTTTGAATTCCCTGAATGTTTCCCTCAAGCCTTTTGAATACTTTGTTCTGGAGATCGCCTTTTTGACTCTTATGAGAGATAGTCCCTTCCAACACCCTACATCAAGTTTTATGAATTTATTGTATCCGAATTTGCCCCCGCAGAAGTCTTTCCAGTATTTAATCCCGAACGTTTCCCAGGTGCCGTTTTCCTTGTGGATTAGTTCCCAGATGGTCGGGCCGACCGTAAGTGTGTCATCAAGGTCAAATATGGCCAGTTTTATCATTTCTTTCCCTTCCCTGCCAGCTGTCCGCATGCCGCGTTTATGTCGGTTCCGCGCCTGAACCTCTGGGAAACCTCTATCTTTGCCGCTTCCAGGATATTCTTGAACACTTTAATTTTTTTCTGGTCAGGCGAAGCGAAATAGCTTCCTTCAAATGGGTTGAAGGTTATCAGATTCACGTTTGCTTTCAGGTCTTTTAATAGCTGCACAAGCCTTTTGGCGTCTTCTTCCGAGTCGTTCCTTTCATTTATCAGAAGATATTCAATTGTTGCCCGCCTTCCGCTCAGCTTTTCATAATATTTCAAAGCCTCAATAACATCCCGGATCCTGTGTTTTTTGTTTATGGGCATGAGTCGGTTTCTCTCCTTGCCCTCAGTCGCGTTGAGTGAAACCGCAAGTCTTACCTGCAGGCCTTCAGCTGCAAAAAGTTTTATTTCCATCGGCAGTCCGCAGGTCGATACGGTGATTTTCCTCTGTCCGATGTTCTTGCCGAGAGGATGCATAAGGATCCTCATGCTTTTCAGGACTTTTTCGTAGTTATCGAAAGGCTCGCCGATGCCCATGAAGACAAGATTGGAGATCTTGCCATTTTCTTTTTCGATCTCAATCACCTGACTGATGATCTCGCCAGGGGTCAGATTTCTTTTATATCGTATTCTCGCGCTGGCGCAGAAGGCGCACTTCATTCTGCAGCCGACCTGGGTTGAGATGCAGATTGTTTTTCTTCCCTCATCTTCAAGGAGCACAGACTCAATTTTGTTGCCGTCGGGAAGACCGAAAAGATATTTTTTTGTTCCGTCTTTTGAAGAGAGGACTTCCAATGTTGTGAGTGAATTAATAGCGAAGTTTTCGTTCAGTTTTTCCCTGAGTTCCTTCGGGATATTTCGCATTTCATCGAATGAGGTTGAGCCTTTTTCCTGGATCCAGGTGAAAAGTTGCTTTGCCCTGAAACGAGGTTCACCCATGCTTTCGAGGGCTTTTTCGAGTTCGTTGAAGGTTAGGCTTCGTAGATCAGGTTTCATAAAAAGTCTGCCGGGCTTGGATTCGAACCAAGACTAGCAGATCCAAAATCTGCTGACCTACCATTAGTCGACCCGGCAATGATTTTTTTCATTATATTCTGCGTCATGGGGCAAGTCAAGAAAACTAGGTTCCGATGACTTTTACGACGACGCGTTTTTTGCGCCTGCCGTCGAATTCGCCGTAGAATATCTGCTGCCAGGGGCCGAAATCAAGGGATCCTTTTGTTATTGGGCAGATTACTTCGTGATGAAAGAGAATTGATTTCATATGCGCGTCACCGTTGGTTTCGCCTGTCCTGTGATGCTTGTAATCCTTGTTGAACGGCGCCAGTCTTTCAGCCCATTCCATAAAATCCTGTTTAATCCCGTTTTCTTCATCATTCACAAAGACAGCCGCAGTAATATGCATTGCGGAAACAAGAACCATGCCTTCCTTTACTCCGGATTTTTGGACGATGTCTTCAACCTGACCCGTAATATTTACGAATTCTCTTTGATTTTTGGTGTTAAACCACAGATATTCTGTAAAACTTTTCACTTTATTTCAACCTCCTTAATTCTGCTTTTAAGCCCTCGTTTGATCTTAATCCTGTTCTTTTTAACGTTAAAATGTTCCGCCAGGAACTCAATCAGCGCCTTGTTTGCTTTTCCTTCAACGGGCGGAGAAGTCAAGTAAACCTTGTGTCTGCCGGTTTCCTCAACGATCTTGTTCTGTTTTGCGTTCGGGATAACTTTTATGCGTAGAATCATGGGTAAATAGTATGCTAATCGATGAACCGAGTCAACTTGCCTGTTCTTGAAATTTTCCTCAGTTATTGACGATAATCTTCTGGAGGTATGCAATGCGCCAAAGTCAGCAGATCTGCAGGGCAACAGGAAAGACCCTACCCAGAAATATCTGGAGGGCCCTCACAGACAATCGATCGGTTGTTGTGACGGGAAGGAGCAGAACGAACGATCGTAATATCCCGATCGGAAAGACAACGGTTGTATTGAAAGGGTTTGTTCCGATGGCCGAACGAGACGGCCTCGAGGTTGAATATTTTAACTTGGGGTTGGCATTGCCATTTATAAAGGAAGGGAAGGCATTCGAGGCTCTTGCCTCCAACATGGATTCGTCGTTGAAAGCTTTGCGGGAGCATGCTGATATATTCATTCTAAATCAGGCGTTTCATTTATTTGGGCCTCCACAAAGCGAGATTTATCGAGCCCAGATGAGACCGCATATTAAGAAGTTTGGGAAGCGATTGGGAGAGAAGCGGAAAGTGGCACGCAGTTTATTTTCATCTCGGCCTTGCATCCCAAGCACAGATTTTTCAGCAATTTTGAGATCTTTCCTGAGGCGCGTCTTTTTACTCAAGCGCCGATAATGGAATTGAAGCCCACTAATTTGGTTCAGTGCTTAATGTGTACCCTTTTGTCGCGCTAAGGCTGAAATTTAGACAAAGTTTCGCAGATAAATATTTGTTATGGCTTTTCATCTTTGTCCGCTGGCGCCGGAGATACAGACGCTGTTTAAGAATAACCCTAAGGGATTCGCGAGAAAAAGGATCCCGATAGCTGAGCGCGCGCTCAGGCAACGCTTGAACCCCGCAATCACTTCGCCAATGGCAAGCCCTTACTTTCATAATACGAATTTCGCGCTGGGCACAAATCAATTTGAGGTGACCGCAAATCGCAATGTCTTAACGAGAGATCTATTTAAGTTGACAGTTTCTCACTTCGGCTCGGTATTTGACAGCTCTTTTGTGCACATGCTGCTTCACAATCCTTTTCCCGGAGCAGGGACTTTTGTCATTAAGGCTTTTCAGCCATTGAATTCTCCAAAATCAGTCACTCTGAGTGATTTTTCCGGAAAAAATCCCATTGGGAACATTGACTTCAACTTTAATACGATTAATCAAACCCTTTTCCTGTCTGATATCAATTCGGACACTAAAGGGCTCGGTGGCAGGCTTTTGGTTTCTCTTTATAATTTTGCCGTAGACCTTCGTGCAAGCGAGATTAATTTCAGTGTCTGGGGAGACAACATGAACGCGAGGCAGTTCTATTTTCATATGGATTTTGGCCGACCGGTTTCAATAATTCCGGATACGGAATATTGGGAGTTAGAAATTTAGTTATGAAATCACGCTTTAAACTACTGGAAAGAACAATATTCGCTCTTCCGCCCGGGGATAGGGTTATCCTTGGGAGAGCCCTTGCGCATGCCGGCATTACGAAAAGCAAGTATGCTGATCCCATATCCCTTGCCAACAGAAGGATCGGATTCTCGAGAGTTGCACCTCATGAATTGCGGAATGCTTTGGAATATTATAATTCTCACGCGTTTATTGAACATTGGGTTGATTTTGCAGATGATTTAATCATTATAATGAGACCGGGGCATTTACCTCTCAAGATCACGCAGGACACGCCGGTTTGCCTGTTTAAGGAGGAACTCCCCAGTAGAGGGTGGCTTAACAGAACCCTGTCCCCGCTTGAAATATTTCTACGCGATAACCCGGAGCATCACGATGCCCTTTATATGAAAGGCCAAATCTTTTCTGGACTCGGCAGGAATGATGAAGCTGAATTAATCTTCAGGAGTCTTCTGTCCGAAGGCTTCAAAAAGGCAAAAGGCCCTCTGAGTGAAATTATTGCGGGCCGCGGTAATTATTATGCGTCTCCGGGTGATTTGAAAGATTTGGGCAAAGCGTATGGTTTCTTCAAGGAAGCGCTGGAAATTATGAGTAGCAACCGGGCGGCCGCGGAAAAGATGATAAATTTATCAAAGGAGTTAAGTGATCCTGATCTTATAGCGAGCACACTTAAGTTTGTTTCCGCCTTTGGCTTGTTTCACGAAGCGGTGCGAGAGTTGTCCGAACTCTGCGGTGAAGGTGGGCGGATAGCCGCGTTAGCGAGAAATGCTTTATTTGATATCTATGTGGAAGCCGCGGAAGATGCTAAGTTCTCAAAAGATTTTGAGGCAGCGGAGGTCTTTTATGGGCGCGCTGTAGAGGTTGGAGACCCGCTTGTGGTCGATGAAAAAATGGCAATTCTCTATCACGATATGGGAGAACTCCAGAAATCGTATGATCTCTTTAAGGCTCTTTCCGAGCATATCTTTTTGTCCGCTTCATCACTGAGCATATTCGGAAATGTTTGTCTGGCAATGGGCAGGACGAAAGAGGCTATCCACTGGTTCAACGTGTCCTTCAACCATGATCCCAGAAACAGAGGTGCGCTTCTGGGAAAGGGGAAGGCTCTTCTTGAGCTTGGTGATCTCAAGAATGCTGTCGCTTGCTTTGAGCTGGTAAAGGAGTATTTGCCGGAAGCCGCAAAGCTATTTACGGAATATGGGAGGGTTCTGTCTTTGCAGAGCAGAGAGGACAGTCTAACCGCTGAAGATATCGAAGAGCTCAAAATTGACGAGCTCCAGGTTCTCGCGAAAGGCCTTAGAAGAGCAAGATTTTTCAGGTCGCTGAGCGTGTGCTGTATAGGAATTCTGCGGCTTAAGCCGGATGACGCTCAGGCTATGAGGTCGTTGGGTAAATACTACAGGGACCAGAAGGATTTGGATGCTTACGAAAAGTTGCTCAGGAGAATTCTTGAGGTTGAGCCGTCCGATAACGAGTCTTTTGAGCAACTTATCTTCTTGCTTATTAACAGTCAAAGGGAAGCGGAGGGGAATATGCTTCTTTCAGATGAGCTTAAGAAACGTCCCACCGCGCGTGTCTGCCGCGTTGCTGCGATTTTGTGCAGGAAGCGGGAAGATTTTGAGGCTGCATTAAAATTTTACGAAGAATCATTAAGGCTTGACCCTGAAGATTTTCGCTCCAGGATCGGATTGATAAATATCCTAATAAGGGATGGGGGAGATGATTCGCTTGAAAGAGCCCTTATTCTTGCCAGGGAAGGGCAGAAAAGAGCTCCTGATCACTATGATTTTTACAAGAAGGAAGTTGGCGTCCTTCTGAAGAGGAAAGAATATCAAATGGCCCTTACGATAATGCTTGAGCAGCACGCCAAGATGCAGGCAAAAAGAAGGATGGACGCCGAAGAGCGAGACAATGTCTTTTGGCTGGAGCTCCGGATCGCTGAGGTTTACATGGACTTAAAGAATGCTTCGGCTTGCGGGCAATGGCTCAGAAGGGCTAAGGGACAAAGAGTTCATCGGGATGAGAAGGCAGAAAGAATGATTCAGTTTATGGAATCATGGGTCGCGGACATGAGGGAATACGGCAGGAAAGATTAGATCTCGTTCCCCGATACCTGCGTTGCCCTTGAAATCCTTTCCGCCTTGGTCTGATCGAATATCTTCCTTAAAAGCGTTTCATCGGCCGCCGTCATTTCGATTTTCCGCCTCCCCATGACCATTCTGGCTGTTTTTATCGCTGCTTCAAGATCATATTCTGTAAGATTTCCTTCTCCTCCCCAGGAAAAAGAAGGGATATTCTTCCCGTGCAGGCTGCCGCCGTAGATGTTGCAGGCGATTCCTATAACGCTCCCTGTATTGATTAGAGTTCCAATCCCCGTCTTTGAGTGGTCTCCGATGAATGCCCCGACAAAAGTCTGGCCCGTGTCAATGTCCGCTCCTTCAATAAAGACTTTTACGTTGCTGTAATTATTCTTAAGGTCGGAATTGTTTGTGCCTGCCCCCAGGTTGACCCACTCGCAAATGTAGCTGTGGCCGATAAAGCCGTCATGCTGTTTGTTGGAATAGCCCTGAATGATAGTTTCCTCAAGCTCACCGTTAACCTTGCACACCGGACCGATACTGCAGCCGCTTCGGATTTTCCCGCCAAGTATCATTGTTCTGTCGCCAATGTAGCAAGGACCCTCGATTCTTGCGTGCGGATAGACTTCTACTTCTTTCCCGATATAGATCGGGCCTTCCCTTGCGTCAAGAACTGCACCGGCCATTACCTCAGATTCGGCTTCAATATAGACCTCATCTTTTTCGTAGATGAATGCTCCCGAATGAACATCTCCCTTTATTGCCGCCTTGTTTACCAGTTCGTCAAAATCACTGGATATTTGCTCTTTGTTCTTATGGATCAGGTCCCAAGGATATGTTATCAGCGGGATTTCGGTCTGTTTAAAGAGAACATCAAGCTTGAGAGGCTCAAAGTCAGCCATGGAAAGAGGATGCTCCATAGCCTTCTTGATGAAATCAAGCCTCTTGCCGGACAGACGCGCCGCGACAATGTCATTTCCGGAAAGAAGAACCCCATCATCCCCCCTGAAATTAATCTTTTTAGCAAGCCCTTCTTTTGCAAGGATCCTTCCGTTGAGAAAAAGACATGTTTCGGCATCCGGCAGCTTGTTTACCGCGGAAGTGAGCGAGCCGCTCTTGATGGTGTCGGCCAGATAATCCCTGCAGTGGAGAGAGAAGGGAACCCTGCGAAAGTTCCTGAGTATCTTCTCCAGCAGCACGGTCATCCCGCAGCGAAGCCCCCAGGTCGGCCGCATGAATGTTAAGGGCAGCAGCTTTCTGTATCCCTCGTCCTCAAAAACACATATCATCTGAAAATCTTTTTCCGACATCTGCCCTCCTCGTTATTATTTTTGTTTTTTCTTGTACTTTGGGTCCTCGAACGAATACGTGAAATGGGTATGAGTATTATAATATCCCTTGATTATCGCGACAACGTCTTCTATAAACACCATTTCCTCATCGGTCGGAATGACAAGAACTTTTACCTTTGAATCATCAGTGGAGATTACCGCTTCTTTTTCCCTGCTCCTGGCTTCCACGTTCCTTCTTTTGTCCAGTTTTATTCCCAGGAATTCCATTTTACTGAGCACCCGCTCCCGGAGCTCTACGTTCATTTCTCCGGCTCCCGCGGTGAACACTATGGCGTCGACGCTTCCCATTGCGGCAGTGTAAGCTCCTATGTATTTCTTGAGCCTGTATGCCTCGATGTCGTTCGCGAATATGCAGCGCTTGTCTCCCTTTTCAGCCGCGGCCTCAATGTCACGCCTGTCCATATATTTGCCGGTTATTCCCAGAAGACCGCTCTTTTTGTTCAATACCCTGTCAATCTCCTCGACCATAAATCCTTCTCTTTCAATCATAAAGAGGATTATCGCGGGATCAATGTCCCCGGAGCGCGTTCCCATTATTGCTCCCTCGAGAGGGGTAAGCCCCATGCTGGTATCGACCGAAATTCCTTTTTCAACGGCGGCAATGCTTACCCCGTTACCGATGTGCATTGTGATCAGATTGATTTCGGATGGTTTTTTGCCCAGCATCAGCGCGGCGCGCCTTGAAACATAAAGGTGCGATGTGCCGTGGAAGCCGTATCGCCTGACGCCGTACATCTCGTACCATTCGTAGGGAACCGCGTAAAGGTAAGAATGAGGCGGCATTGTCTGGTGAAACGCGGTGTCAAAAACAGCCACATGAGGGACGTCCGGCATTAAAGTCTTTGCGGCGACAATTCCGGATATGTTGTGGGGATTGTGCAGCGGTGCCAGGTCCTGGACATATCTGATGGCCTCGATGACTTCCACATTGATCAGGGTAGAACTGTGGAATTTCTCGCCGCCGTGCACCACACGGTGGCCAACCGCATGTATGCTTTTGAGGTCCTTGATGACCCCGACCTTCGGGTCTGTCAGCGTACAAGGACTGC
>Ga0209536_100008282_pt1 | contig 15610 bp, 9 predicted proteins | sample DeeMarSeWOR28_12_FD_187461 | JGI IMG/M metagenome (GOLD analysis project Ga0209536, IMG submission 187461) | Marine sediment microbial communities from White Oak River estuary, North Carolina - WOR-2-8_12 (SPAdes) (version 2) | ecosystem: Environmental > Aquatic > Marine > Intertidal zone >...
CCCGCTATTCAGCTGTCCAACCGCTCGGCCTAGGATTGCGACCTCCCCCGAGTCGAGTCGAACGTGCAAGAACGTGGGGATGCCGCAACCTACGGTAGGTCAACCGTGTAGACAGCCGTTTCATCTCGGCCCGGCGTCATGATATAGAGTCGTCCGTTCGCAATGGCCAGGCGAGCTGACGACTCTTCGAACTGTCTGTCGACGGTGTAGAATCCCACTTCCCTTCCCGTCGCAGACAGGCGCAGCAGGCCCGCACGCTCCTGACTCCAAACGTTCAACCATATATCACCCGTGGGGGACACGACGAGATGTTGGATCAGCTGATACTGTTCGGGCACGTTCATGAACAGTGGCGGCACGAGTTCGGCCTGGCGGCGTCGTAGCGCAGCGATCGAGTCGGCTGCAAACGGTACGGCTTCCACCGCTGACTCATACAGAGTCTCATCCATTCCTGCGCGGTCGATCACAACACGGAGGCTATCGGAAGCAGCCCATACCAGGAGTCCGCCACGTGTGAAATCGTACAGGTAGCCCGGGGCCTGGGTGCGCCCGATGAAGAACAACCCGCCCGGCTCTACGCCCGGGAAGTGCTCCGCGAGGTCGAACGACGCCGGCTCCCGCAACTCTCTGCCGTCCGCACTCCTGTGCGTCAGCTTGTACTTCGCAGTCGCCTCTATTATGCATGCCGCCGCCCACCGTCCGTCGCTGTGCAGACGCGGGTGATCACAGGTGACTGTGTCGGCCAGAGCGCGACGCGACCGCACAGTTCCTGACAGGTTGAACACCGTGATCGAGCCGGGATCTAATGCAACCAGGCTGTCGCCATGCACCTCGAGTGCCATCAGGTGCTGGAACCGACCCGGTTCGTCTCCTGTGCCGCCGAACGAGTGCAGCAGCTCACCCGCCGGGTCGAACTTGCGGATTACGTAGTCGTCGTAGTCGAAGATGTAGATGTTGCCCTGGTTGTCCACGGCGAGGTCGCGGGCTGCACCCAAACCTGTTTCACTACTGATCGTGAACGCCAGCTCGACCTGCAACGGGCCGGTCTCCATGGCGGTGCAGCCATAGCCGGCGAGCGCGACGGTTAGGGCTGCGTAGCGGGACAAAACCATTGTTTGTGCCTCTTTTGATCTGACGTGCGTGATGAAAGGTACTGGCTGTTAGAAGGTGCTGCCGCACGCCCTTTACAGCTATCATTTTTAACATTATAGTTTATGCAATGATAGTCCCGGCAGCTCGTTGCTGTCGGGCATTTCCACGGAGCGCCGCGGTGAACAAGAAGCTCCCCGCACCCGAAGCCAATCTTCCCCTCCCTGCGCAACTCTTCCATGTCCTGCTGGGACTGGGTGACGACACCCTGCATGGCTACGGCATCATTCAGGCTTACGAGGCTCTGACCGGGGGTCGTGAGACCCTGCTGCCGGGCTCGCTCTACGGCACCCTCAACCGCATGGTGCACGCTGGACTGCTCGAGGAAGCGGATCCCCCTCCCGCACAGACCAGCGGCGGCCCGCCGCGCCGTTACTACCGGGCCACGGCCTACGGGAAGGCGGTCGCTCGGGCAGAATCGGAGAGGCTGGAACGGCTGCTGGCTGCTGCAAGAGCCAGGAAGACCGTTCCGGAACAGTCGCGGTGAGGTTGGCCGGGAAGGAGAGAAACCGGGAGGGCGGTTCCAGGCGATCCGGCCGTGGATTGTGGACTGTGCTGTTTCGCCTGGCGCTGCTGACTCAGCCCCGGGACTGGCGGGACCGCTACGGGGATGAGGCGACGGAGGCATTCGCGGGCGGGGTCGCTCGGCGGAAAAGTGAAGCAGGGTCGGTGGCGGCACTGCGCTATGCCCTGAAGGCATTGGTCGACGCCCTCGAGTCCGGGTTCAGGGAGCGGATTACAGCCAGCCGTCGGGCAGCGAGCGGTGCGAAGCAGTCCGCGGTAGGTCGGTTCCTGGACACCCTGCGCGCTGATCTGCGTTACGCCCATCGCGTTCTGCTCAAGCGCCCCTCGTTTACCTTGCCCGTCCTCATCACGCTCGCCCTCGGCATCGGTGCCAACACGGCGATCTTCAGCGTGGTAGACGCGGTCATTCTCAAGCCGCTGCCCTATCGCGACGCCGAGCGGCTCGTCCAGGTGCGGGAGATAACTCCTCAGGGATTCGGCTTCACGGTTTCCCCACCCAACTTCGCCAGCCTCAGAGATCAGGCGCGGGCGCTGGAGGACGCAACCGCGTACCGCGAGACGTTACTCACACTGACAGGTGGCGAACTGCCGGAAGCGATCTGGGGCGTCCGCGTGTCGGCGGGCTTCTTCGAGTTCCTCGGAGCGCCGCCGGCGCTCGGTCGGTCGTTCCTGCCGGAAGAGGACGAAGCCGGAGCGCATCCTACAGTGATCCTGAGTCACGGTGCCTGGCAGCGTCGCTTCGGCGGAAGCCCTGCGACCCTCGGCAGCACCATGGTGCTCGACGGCGTGCCCCGAACGATCGTCGGGGTCCTGCCCCGAGGCTTCCGCTTCGCAGAGGGAGATCCGGAGGTCTGGTTGCCCCAGGAGTTCACGGAGCGCGACGTGAGCCTCAGGGGGCGCCACTTCCTCCAAGTGCTTACCCGGCTCCGTCCCGGCACTGAGCTGGAGACCGCCCTGGAGGAGATGCGAACGATCTGGTCCGGGTTGGAGGAACAGTATCCGGAAACCAACGCCGGCTGGAGTGTAACTGCGTTCCCACTGCTGCAATACGTCATCGGCGATGCCCGCACCCCACTGCTCGTTCTGCTGGGCTCGGCCGGGCTGGTCCTGCTCATCGCCTGTGCCAATGTCGCCAACCTCTCACTCGCCAGGGTGGAGCGACGCGGCCGCGAGCTGGCGATTCGCTCGGCGCTCGGAGGAAGCCGTACTCGGCTGATCAGACAGCTGCTCACCGAGCACCTGGTCCTGGGCATCATGGGCGGCGTGCTGGGTCTGGGTCTGGCATACCTCGCCGTCGACCGCCTTTTGGTGCTGTTCCAGGGCCAGCTGCCTCGAGCCGACGCCGTCGCCGTGAACGGTGCAGTGCTGTTGTTCGCCTTCATCGTGTCGCTTGGCGTCGGGGTACTGACCGGATTGGCTCCGGTTGTCCAGGGAACTAGCCCTGACTTGTTCGGAGCCTTGAGAGGGACTGGCACCAGACTGGGGCAGGCCTGGGCGCACGGTAGCGTGAGACGGACCTTTGTCATTGCCGAAGTTGCACTCGCTTTGATGTTGGTCATGGGCACGGGCCTCATGTTGAACAGCTTCGTGCGCCTCACTCGCGTCGACCTCGGATTCCAGAAAGAGAATCTGCTGACGGGTCAGATCTCACTTCCTGCGGCGCGCTACCAGACCGCCGCGGAGCGGGCGCTGTTTTTCCAGACGATCTCGGATGACCTCGAGCGAAACGTGGAGGTGGTTGCAGCGGCAGCCGTGGGAGTCCTCCCGCTGACGGGAAGCTACACGCACGTCTTCGACGTCCCAGGTGCACCGGAAGATGCTATGTGGCAGGCGGAGGATCGACTGGTGACGCCCGGGTATTTCCGCACTATGAGGATTCCGCTTCTTTCCGGGCGCGGCTTTCAGCAGACGGACGGCGTCGATGCCCCCCTGGTGGCGGTCGTGAATGAGACCTTTGCCCACCAGCTCTATCAGGACGGGCGCGCCGTGGGTAGGCGGGTGAAATTCAAGGGAGCGCCGGACGAGGAGAGCTGGGAGATCGTGGGCGTGGTGGGAAACACGCGACAGTTCGGCGTGCGGACGGAGTCCCCGGCTACGCTCTATCGGCCTCACTCCCAGATCAATCCTCCATCGTCGATGGCACTCGTCGTACGGTCTGCAGGCTCTCCGCGCGACCTGGCAACAACGTTGCGCGAAACAGTCCGGACCCTCGATGCAGCGCTTCCGATCTACCAGCTCGCTACAATGGAAGACCGGGTATCGGACTCGCTCACGTCCGAGCGGGTCATGCTCGTGCTGCTCGGTCTGTTCGGTTTCATCGCCGTAGTGTTGGGAGCCATCGGGATCTTCGGGGTCATGTCTTACAGCGTGAGCCAGCGCACTACTGAGATGGGGGTGCGGATTGCATTGGGTGGCGCTCCGCGCGACGTGCTCACAATGGTCGTGCTTCAGGGCATGAAGCTGGCCGCCCTGGGCGTTGTGTTGGGGATAGTGGGGTCGCTTGCACTCGGACGCATACTGACTGACGTGCTGTTCGGCGTGGAGCCCGGCGATCCAGTGACGCTCGGCGCAGTAACAGCTCTCATCGCAGTAGTCTCACTAACCGCCTGCCTCCTTCCAGCTCGACGGGCGGCTGCCGTGGATCCGGCGGAGTCCCTGCGGCAAGACTGAACGGCACTGATGCTGGCTCGTTGGTCGCTAGCAGACACATAAGCTCCAATACTCACACTCACACTGCACACACTCCAAGTGGAACAGATCACAATGGACCACCCAGTGGGGCATGCACACGGGTTGCCGCTGGCCGCAGTGGTTTCTTACACTGGACGCTGCGGCTTCGGTGAAGCTTGCAGCGACTCTGCGTCCATGAGACCATCGGCCCCGAACCGAATCAGGAGTGCCGGCGTGGCGGATATGGCAGACGCAGAGACCTGGTAGGTCTCGGGGCGATAGCCCGTGTGAGTTCGATTCTCACCGCCGGCACCGCCGCATCCTTGTCAGGCGGGAACTGCCGAGCGTATATTGCCAGTACTTACCAGGTCTCAGTAGCTTCCGCTACGCACACAGAGCCGAGGATGGTAGTTGCCTCGGCTCTGTGCTTTCTTGCCAGGAGGCCACCTCAGCGTTTGCACTCAGGTCGACCGACGGATTTCTCTCGTTGCCTGCTACACGTAAGCCGCCGCTGGCCACAGTGCTCGTAGCGGACACGTCGCGGCGCAACTCAATCTAGCCACGATGAAATTCGATCCGAGCGTGGTGAAATTCGATTTCGCCGTGGTGAAATTCGATTTCGCCGTCATGAAATTCGATTTCGCCGTGGAGAAATTCGATTTCGCTGTCATGAAATTCGATTTCGGCGTGATGAAATTCGATTACGCCATGATGAAATTCAATCTCGTCGTGACGAAATTCGATTTCGTCGTGATGAAATTCAATCCGGCCGTCATGAAATTCGATTACGCCGTGATGAAATTCAATCTCGTCGTAATGAAATTCGATTTCGTCGTGATGAAATTCGATCTAGCCGTGCTGAAATTGGATTCCGGCGTGATGAAATTCGATTTGGCCGTGACAAAACTCGATCTCGCCATGGTGAAGTCGGACTCCGCCGTACGACTTGCGAGGGGCTCATTGCGATCTCTAGCTGGACCCCCTGCAATATTTCCCCTCATGCGTATCTTTTGCCAATATCTCGATCCTGTATGAGCCGCTTGCCATGAAGCACGTGCAACTGTGTTTGATCGCCGGCCTGTTGGCCGGAATGACGCCGGCCGGCGCATACGCTCAGCGCGTCGCAGGGCAACCCCGCGGTTTCCTGGCCGGTCGCTACGACCTGCAGGCGTTACGAGACGTGATCGTGCCCCGGCAGGCGTGGCATCCCTATCCCACCACCAGCGAACCGGACGACTGGCAGGCTGTGCCCCAGGCCGTCCGCCGGGCGCACATCTCTCGAGGAGAGGCCGTGCTGGGTGCTGAATGGAAGCCCCTACCGGCAACGGTCTTCCTCGAGTACGTGCGCACGGGCAACCGCAGCAACTTCCAGCAGCTTTCGTTCGAGCGACGCCGGCAACTGGCCCAGCTGGTCCTGGCCGAAGCCATGGAGGGCCAGGGGCGGTTTGTGGACGACATCGTCAACGGCATCTGGGCCATTAGCGAGGAGACCTACTGGGGCGTGCCGGCCCACCTCTCGCTGCAGCGCGCCGGCTCGGGCCTGCCCGACGTCTCCGAGCCCACGGTCGATCTGTTCGCTGCCGAGACCGGCAGCCTGATGGCCTGGACCCTCTACCTGGTGGGCGACCGCCTCGACCAAGTCTCGCCGCTGATCCGCCAACGGATTCACACCGAAGTAGATCGCCGCATCCTCACACCGAACCTGGAACGCGACGACTTCTGGTGGATGGGCTTCGGGTCGGGTCAGGTCAACAACTGGAACCCGTGGGTCAACTCCAACTGGCTGACGATGGTGCTGCTGCTGGAGCGCGATGAGGAGCGTCGCCTCACAGCTGTCCACAAAATCATGCGCAGCCTCGATCGCTTCATCGACAGCTACCCCGCAGACGGCGGCTGCGACGAAGGGCCGGGCTATTGGAGCCGCGCCGCAGGCTCGCTGTTCGACGCGCTCGAACTGCTGGAGAGCGCCTCCAACGGCGCCATCGACATTTATCACGAATCGCTGATTCGTGAGATGGGTCAATACATCTACCGCAGCTACATCAGCGGGAGATACTTCATCAATTTTGCGGATGCCGCGCCCCGGATCAGCATCGAGCCGGCGTTGGTGTTCCGCTATGGGCAGCGCGTCGACGATCCGCAGATGATGGGATTCGCGGCGTTTGCGGCCAGGACTCAGCGCTGGGGCGAGGGCGCTGTCCCCGGGAGCTTTGGTCACCTGGGTCGGCAACTGCCTGCCTTGTTCGTGCTCGCAGAACTGCTGGCGACCCCGCCCGCCGAGCCACTGCTGAGCGAGTTCTGGCTGCCGGACATTCAGGTGATGGGCGCCCGCTCTGAGCCGGGTTCGAGCGCGGGCTTGTACGTCGCGGCCAAAGGCGGTCATAACGACGAGAGCCACAACCACAACGACGTCGGCAATTTCATCGTCTACGCCGACGGCCGGCCGGTGCTCATCGACGCGGGCTCAGGGGAGTATACGGCCAAGACCTTCAGCGCCGAGCGCTACACCATCTGGAACATGCAGTCGGCCTATCACAACGTGCCGACGATCAACGGCGTCATGCAACAACCCGGACGGCAGTGGGCCGCCAGCGGCGTGCACTTCAGCGCCGACGACAAACAGGCGAGCCTGACGCTCGACATCGCCGGTGCGTATCCGGAAGAGGCGGCTGTCCAATCGTGGGTTCGGCGGGTGACGCTCAACCGGGGCCGTAGTGTTGAGATCCACGAGCGGTACCGCCTAGCAGCATTGCTACGGCCCTTCACGCTCAACCTGATGACGCCGTTGCAGCCGGCCTTGCCGGAGCCGGGACGGATTACGCTACCGTTACCCGAAGGCGCTGCCCCCACGACCACGGATACGATCGCCATCGAGTATGACGCACAGCGGTTCGAGGTAACGTTCGAGCCCATCGCCCTGGAGGATCCCGGCCTGAGGTCAAACTGGGGCGACCGACTCACGCGCATCGTGCTCACCTCGAAGCAAACAAGACTCTCGGATGCTTTCACGCTGACGATACGGCCCTGAGGCGGTGAGTCGGCGGGGCGGCGGGGCGGCGTTGCGGCGGGCGAGGTCGTTGGTCGCACCCGGTCGATTGCAGATTGCAGAACGATACGATTTGTGATGGCAGATTGGCTGGGCCGCGACAGATCACAGCTCTGCAGTCGCCGATCTGCACTCTGCGATCCGCCAACATGGAGGGAGGCGCAAATAGATGCGTGGAATGAACCTGGGCAGGATGCTGCTAGCCGGGTTGGCCGCCGGTGTTTGTTACAACATCGTCAACTGGCTCGGTCATCGTTTGATCCTGCGGGCTACCGCGAGCGAATCGTTGGCGCAACAGAATGTCGCCCCCAGCCTCGGTACTGTTGCACAGCTCTGGGCGATATGGACTGTCTATGGCCTGGTGGTGGCCTGGCTGTACGCCGTCATGCGCCCGCGGTTCGGCACGCTACAGTCGACGGCCGTCTTGGCGGCGGTGACCGTCTGGCTGGCTGGTATTGTCGTCCCCGCGCTGCCGAACGCAGTGCTGGGCTTCGCGTCGCTGGGGATGGTATTCGCCGATCTGCTAGTAGGACTGGTTGACCTGGTGGTCGCCGGCTTTGTCGCCGGACTCATTTACGGGGAGCCCGCGCTCGCCGTATCGGGTGACCGAAGGTGACCTATGAAGCGTCTCCGCAAAGCCTTGATCGATGGCTCGTTCCTGCTGGACCTCGACGAGCACGACATGGTGTCCATCTTGCGTCGGGCGTTGGACTTCGTGACGGCGCGGGGTGTGTTACCGACCGAACGCGCAGATGAAGTCGAGGCGCGGCTTCTAGAACGCGAGCTGCAGGTGTCGACAGCCATAGGAAATGCCGTGGCTGTGCCGCATACCTATCTAAGCGCGTTCAGCGAGCCGGTCATCGTCTTCGTGCGACTTTCCCATCCGACCAACCTCGGTGCGCCAGATGGAGTGCCAACGCGGTTTCTGTTCGTGCTGCTGGGACCGAGCGGAGCACAGGCCCAGCACCTCGACACGCTGGCGAACATCGCTCGGTTGATGGCGGACGACGAATTCCGCTACGACGCCAGTGTGGCGCGCACTCAGCTCGATCTCCTCGCAGCGCTCGACCGGTTTGACGCTCGCACGGCGCCGCCACCTACACCCCGAAGAGAACCAGCACCGCAGCCATTGACATACACGGGACGGCTGTTCGGTGGATTGATTGATGACGTCCGCCGGCGAGCGCCGCACTACGCCGGCGATTTTCGCGACGGCTTGCACACGAAGTGCCTCGCATCAACGCTCTTTCTCTTCTTCGCCTGCGTGGCTCCCGCCGTGACCTTCGGCGGCATCATGGGGCAACTCACCGGCAACCAGATTGGCGCGATCGAGATGCTCGTCGCGTCGGCAGTCTGCGGGATTGTATACGCCTTATTCTCTGGGCAGCCGCTGATCATCTTGGGTGGAACCGGACCGCTGCTCGTGTTCACCGCCATTCTGTATCGCCTCTGTGTCGACCTGCAGATCCCGTTTCTCCCAACGTATACCTGGGTAGGGTTGTGGACGTCGTTATTGCTGCTCGTGCTCGCGGCCACGGAAGCCAGTTGCCTGATGCGCTATTTCACTCGTTTTACGAACGAGATTTTCGCTGCCCTCATCTCCATCATTTTCATCTATGAGGCGATCAAAGGACTGGTACAGATCTATACCGACACTGACGTTCCGCAGCAGCATGCCACTTACCTGCTGTCCCTATTGCTGGCGTTGGGGACCTTCTTTGTGGCCCTGAGTCTGGCGCGATTCCGGAGCAGCCGATATCTCCGTTCCTGGATCCGCGAATTCCTGGCAGACTTCGGCCCCGCCATTGCTTTGGGTGTGATGGCGCTCGCGGCCGTAGTGGTACATGATGTGTATCTAGACGTGTTAACGGCACCGGAGTCATTCGCCACCACGAGTGGCCGACCCTGGCTGATCAACCCATTGGACGCGCCAATGTGGGTCCGTCTTTCGAGCGTGGTACCTGCTGTTCTCTTGACCGTTCTCGTGTACCTCGACCAGAACATCACCGCCCGATTGGTCAACAGTCCCGAACACAAGCTTCACAAGGGCGAAGCCTATCACCTCGACGTCGGCATCGTGGGTCTTCTAGTTGGCGCGTGCTCGCTGGTTGGCTTGCCCTGGCTCGTGGCGGCAACGGTACGTTCGCTGAATCACGTTAGGAGTCTGGCGACCGTCGAGAGCGTGGTCTCCAAGAGTGGCGAGATGCGAGAGCGGGTGATCCACGTTCGGGAGAACCGGATCACACCGCTTGCCATACACGTGCTCATTGGCCTGTCGTTGCTATTGTTGCCGTTGCTCAAGATCGTGCCCATGGCCGTGCTGTACGGTCTGTTTCTCTACATGGGCGTGGTATCCATTGTGGGGAACCAGTTCTTCGATCGTCTGAAACTCTGGTTCATCGATCCCATGCTCTATCCCACAGTACATTACGTGCGCAAGGTCCCTCAGTCGATCATTCACAAGTTCACGCTGCTGCAGTTTGCATGTTTGTCAGTTCTTTGGGTCGTGAAGGCCAGCGTACTCGGCCTCCTGTTTCCGCTATTCATAGCCGCACTAGTTCCGATCCGCCTCATTGCTGGGCGCTTCTTCGCACCGGAACACCTTGCCGCGCTCGATTCTGACGAAGTACCGGAAGAGGAAGAAACCCGTTGGGTTTGAACAAGCAAAGCCGTGATGCAACCGTGGCTGATTATGGCGCCGTATAGGTATTGGCAATACGCACAGACCCCCGGTTCACTCCGGTACCTCCCGCAACCACCTTTCGGCTCGAGGGTTGTCAGCTCAACAGCAGTAGGGAGAAGGGGAGAAGGAGTCTCAGCAACATATGGTTTACTCAGTGAGCGCGCACGACGCGGTGGCGCGCTCGACAGCGCGACACAGATCGCCGCCACGCATCACGTATCAGACCGGTGGAAATCCCGCAGCGCACGGGATTGGGCGTGCAGATTCTCAACCGGCGTCTGGTCCGGGATCTCACATCCCGCCATGCTGAAGCAGCGCTCACCACCAGCCTGCAGGCAAGCATGGGTCGCCTCATAGACCTGTTGCTCGGTTCCCCGCAGCATCACCGCCACCGGATCGAAGTTGCCGCACAGCACAGGATGGTCGCCGAAAGACGCGGAGACCGCGGCAAGATCGACCATCCAGTCGAGGTCGACGATGTCGGCCCCGCTGCTTTTCATGTCCTCGACCAGATGTGTCGTGTCCCCGCAGATATGCAGCCTTGCAATGGCCCCCATTTTCTTCACGGCCTGGAAGATGCGTTGCTCGTAAGGCAGAGCGAACTCACGATACATGTCACGAGAGATCTGGGAGGCCACCGCATCTCCCAGCCCGATGATATCGGCGCCGGCGTGCACCTGCGCCCGGGCAAACTCGACTTCGATCTCGACCAGCAACTCCAGCAGCTGCTTGACCCATTCGGGCCGGTCATGCAAGTCAATCATCAGGTTCATCATGCCACGCAAGTCCGCGGCTTCGGCTAGGGCTCCCTCGACCCAGCCCATGATCGGGATCACACCCCCGACCTCTGTCTGGAACGACTCCACAGCGGCGATTCTGTCACTCATCCGCCGTCCGTCCTCGGGATGGATAGGCGTCAGCTTCTGTAGATGCTCGGGTGTAGCCAACAGCGGGTGTGTGTTCACCGGAAGGCCGTCATCCGGAAACTCCACCGCGAGCCCCAGGTCCGCCGCTTCACGATAGGGATCGCTGATCGCCTGGACGATATCGAGATCGAAATCACTCACAGCTTTGAGGTTGGATTCCACCAGGACGCGATGATCGAGGTAGTACTCCCGCAGCCTGTGCCCTGCATGATGTGCCGCGAACGTCATCATGATGTCGAAGTTAGGCGGCCGGTCGACCGCAAAGCCCTGAAGCCTGTTGTGGACTCGCTCGAGGCTGTTCATGCTTACCCGATCGATTGCAGATTGCAGAACGATACGATTTGTGATTGCGGATTTGTGGCGATGCAACTCTTAGCGCACGACGCCCAACCTCCCAGTGCTAATCTGCATTCTGCAATCTGCACTCTGCAATCGTTATCGCTACGGCAACCCCATCCGCCGGCAGATGTTTCGGAAGCGTGGTTCGTCGCGCAGGCTCTCCCAGCCTGACTCGGGATTGGCGAACGTGCACACATACGGCATGTTGGGATCGCGCTCCGCGAAGCCCCGCTCCAGCCAGTCGAGGACTAGGCTGTTCTCTCCCGCATAGAGGTACGCCGTCGCGATGTCTGTGGGATGGGCGTAACTCACGTTCCATAGTGTCGCCAACGTATCGCCCAGGCAGCGCCAGGCCCCCCGGTAGCCTCCTTCCGCGTAACCCGATGCCAGCGCTGCTTCGGCTTGAGTGAACCCACTCAGCGCATAGGCCGCATTCGCCTCCGCCAGCGATTCGTCGTACATGCCCTTCTCATGATACACCTGATGAAGCCCAGAATGCGCCCCCGGGTGATTGGGTACCGTTTGGAGCAGCGTATTGAACTGCGCGATGGCCTCGTCGTACCGACCCAACCGGCCTAACACAAAACCGTGGAAGAGCTGGATCACGGGATTGAACGGGTCCAATTCCAGCGCCAGTTGCGATTGCCGCAGCGCCTCATCAGGGAGCTGCATGTGGAGCAAGAAGTGCGAGTAGCCGGCGCGCACGTCGGGATAATTCGGGTTGATCTCGATTGCCCGCTCAAACGCGACCTCCGCTCCCGCCCAATCCCACAGGTGCCAGGTTCGGACACCCGCCAACGCCCACTGCACCTCGGCGAGGGAGCTGTCTAGCTCCACGGCTCTCTCCGCTGCCACTCTCATGTGTGGCACGGCATCACGCGGTCGCACATATGCAAACTGCGATCGGACCGCCCACACCAAGGCTATCCCGGCATAGGCGAGCGCGTACTCCGGCTCGTATTTCAAAGCCATCTCGTAGTACTGCAGCGCGGCCTCCAGGTCAGGTGGAGTCATCTTTCCCGCGTGGAACCAGCCCTTGAGATAGGCGTCGTACGCCTGCGGATTGACCTCGCCCGCGCTTGCCAGCATGGCCTCCGCCTGCGGCGTCAGCGCGGCTTGGATCTCGCTGGCAATCGCTGCGGTCAGAGCACGGTAAAGGCTCTCCACGTCGCGCAGAGGACTGCGTCGCACCACGGGAGCCGCCACGTATTGCTCCGTCCTACCATCGACCAGACGGACCTCGAGTTCCACACTGTCCACTGCGCGAAAAACCGAGACCTCCACGAGCCCGTCGACACCCAATTCACTTGCGATCTCGCGAATCGGCTTCTGCGTGTTCTCGTATTGCAGAACCGACGTGCGGGCGATGACCGCGACCCCGGCTCGCTGCAATTCGGAGATCAACGCGTTGTGCATCCCCTGGACGAAGTACTCCTGTTCGGGATCGTTCATCAGATTGGCAGGCGGCAACACCGCCAAGCGCTCGTACGCCGGTCCGCCGAGCCCATTCAACAGGACCAACGCCCCTGCGGCGAGAAGCACGATCGTGGCACCAGAGGCTGCAAGCCAGGGCCAACGCCGCCTGCCCACGCGCGCCACCGCCAGCTCCGATGTCAACGCGTCGGTGAACGCGCTCGCGGTTCCAAACCGATCCGCCGGGGTCTTCGCCAGTGCCTTGGTCAGCGCCGCTGCGACGCCGGGCGGAACGGATTCCCGCACTACCGAGATACGCGGCGTCGGCTCGCTCAGCTTCTTGGCAATCACGGCGTGTGCGGTCGGTCCCGTGAACGGTGGCTCGCCCACCAACATCTCATACAGCACACAGCCAAGCGCGTAGATGTCGCTGCGCCCGTCTATCTGATGCTCCCCACTCGCCTGCTCTGGACTCATGTAGGTCGGCGTGCCAATGCTGATCCCCGTATCGGTGAGATGCTCTCCACCAGCTGCGGTGATCGCCCTCGCAATCCCAAAGTCCGCAACCACGGCTTCACCCGCCGAGAGCAACACGTTCTCGGGCTTGATGTCGCGGTGGATCACATCGTGGCTGTGGGCGTAGCTCAACGCGGCTGCGACTTCCCGTGTGATCTGCAACGCATCATCCAGAGGAAGCTGGCCTTCACGATTCATCCTCTCGCGCAGCGTCTCACCCTCGACATATGGCATCACATAGAACAAGAAGCCATCGGCTTCGCCGGAGTCATGCAGAGGGAGAATGTGCGGATGATTGAGATTGGCAGTGACTTCGACTTCGCGGAGGAAACGCTCGGCCCCCAACGCTCTGGCTAACTCGGGATCCAGGACTTTGATGGCGACGTGACGTTGGTGCTTCAGATCTCGAGCGAGATACACGGTGGCCATCCCACCACGACCCAACTCCCGCTCGATCGTGTAGCGGTCGGCGAGGGCTGCATTGAGGCGGTCCAGGGCTTCGGCCACGATGACGGCTCCGAAGTGGCTCCAGCACCAAGCTATGGCGCGTGGTCAGAGTCAGCCAGATGTTACCCCTGATGTGCGAGCCCCCGAGCCACCGCTGCCACAGTGAGTGGCTGATGATTGTCTCACCACGCGCCCCCGATGCGGGGAGCTCGTCGAGCGGCCTCGGAGCCCAGATCCACGAGCGGGATTCCGGCGGCCGAGTCGGGCAGCTCCTTGGGGAGAGGCAGGAACGCGCGGGTCTCCCGCCACCATCTCTCCAACGTCTCCCGCAGCTCGGCGGCGCGCTCGGGCAGCTCGGCGGCCAGGTCCCGCGACTCGGAGACGTCGGCTGCGAGGTCGTACAGTTCCCAGCGGTCGTCCTCGAAGAAGTGGATCAGCTTGTACCGGCCCCGCCGAATGGCACTGGCCGGCGTGGTGCGCCACGGACCCGACACCGACGCGTCAGCTTCCAGGTAAGCCGGGAAGTGCCAGAAGAGATCCCGCTCGGGCAGTCGCCCGGATCCAACTAGGAGCGGGAGGAAGCTGATCCCATCCAGCAGCTGCCCTTCAGGCGCGTCGGCCTCGGCCATCTCCAGCAGCGTGGGCAAGAAATCGGTGCCGATGACCGGTACGTCGACTACGGATGCCGGCGGCACGCGGCCGGGCCAACGCACGATGAGGGGAACGCGGATGCCACCCTCGTACAGCATGCCCTTCGAGCCGCGCAGCGGTGCCATGGACGTGACCGGACCGAAGCCGCCGTTGTCGGAGTAGACGATCACGACGGTGTTGTCGTTCAGCGCCAGTCGCTCCAGCGCTTGCAGCAGTCGTCCCACGCCTTCGTCCACCGACGCCACCATGGCCGCGTACTCCGCATCGTCGTGGCCATCGGAGCCCGGCTTGTCCCGGTACCGCTCCACCAGGTCGGGCCGACCACGGATGGGCGTGTGCACGCTGTAGTGGGAGAGGTACAGGAAGAACGGCCCTGCGCGGTTCGCCTCGATGAAGTCGATGGCTTCGTCGGTCAGCCGGTCGGGGAGGTACTCCCCGTCCGCACCTTCCTCCAGCCCCGGGAGCGACCGGCCGGCGCGCTCGTAGGGGTAGAAGTACGCGGGTGGTGTGCCCAGCTCGTTCCCGGCCACCGACCAGTCGAAGCCCTGATCCGTGGGCCCGAAGCCGTCGCCCCCCAGGTGCCACTTGCCGGCGTGCCCGGTCGTGTACCCCGCCGCACGCAGCGCCTCCGCCAGCGTGAGCACATCGAGGGCGAGTTCCTGCCGGTTCTCCACTGGCACGAGCTTCCGGTCTTCCTCGCGCCCCCGCGCCGCTGAAGCCACGGTGTAGACGCCGGTGCGGGGGGCGTACTGGCCGGAGAGCAGCGCGGCGCGGCTGGGCGCGCAGTTGGGCGCGTTGGCGTACGCCTGGGTGAAGCGCATGCCCGCGGCGGCGAGCGCGTCGACGTTCGGTGTCTCGTAGTAGCGGCTCCCCTGGACCCCCAGGTCCCGCCAGCCCAGATCATCCACGTAGACCAGCACGATGTTGGGCGGCGCCTCGCGGGCGTCGCGAACCACCGCGTTGCCACACGCCGCTGCCAGCAGGACAAGGGCGCTCGTCAGGAGTGGGATCACGACCCGGAGATCACGGACCAGGAGAAGTTCGAAGTAACTTCCGATTCGAAATGTTCGGTGCTGCACTATTCGATATCTCCCTCCCAACATCAGGGTGATACCCGCCCATCGGCGCGCAGCTCTGTCGCCCCATCGGACATCCTCGCCTCGGGTAATCTCGTGCCAAATCCGATGGTCCGAAATGCGGGGTGCATCCCAGACCATGTGTGGCACGCTAATTGACTCGGAACGC
>Ga0209536_100008283_pt1 | contig 15607 bp, 14 predicted proteins | sample DeeMarSeWOR28_12_FD_187461 | JGI IMG/M metagenome (GOLD analysis project Ga0209536, IMG submission 187461) | Marine sediment microbial communities from White Oak River estuary, North Carolina - WOR-2-8_12 (SPAdes) (version 2) | ecosystem: Environmental > Aquatic > Marine > Intertidal zone >...
TCCAAGAATATAGTATTCCTTTTAGGCAATCGCATAACATCGTTGCACAATTGGTTCAAAGTTCAAAAAAGTCAGAAGATTTACTCAATAAAGATAGAATTGAAAGTCAAATTTTTAAAATTCTTAACAAAAAAATTACTATATCAGACGATTTACTACACACACTAAAAAATCTCGACTTATGCTTAGAAAAAAGAGTAAGTCAAGGATCTCCTGCGAGTACTGAAATTAAAAAATACATTGAAGAATTAAACGACAATAGAAAGGCATTATACAAACTATATCTAAAAAGATTAGAAAAAATTGAAATATCTAAGGCTCTCAGAGAGAAAATGATTAGTGAACTACAATCTTAATAAGGGTTTTATTAAACATTTGCTCCTAAAATAATATTTTAATTAAACAACGTTTACCAATCAATTCACTTTTATAAAAACTTAGTGGTTTATGTTGAAAGATTTTCAATAATCTCGTATTTTTTACTCGCGTTTTTTAGAAATAATTAAAAATATTAAAAATCGTTTAATTTATATATTAAAAATTGTTTAACTTATATATAACTAAATATTGTTGTTGGTGTTTTGAAGGTTGATCTCATTTAACTCTCATTTGATTAATAAACAGTTTCCAAAAGCACCGCACAATCCGAGACCGGCCCGTCGCCGTCTTTAATTTATAATAAAAATAAGAATTGAAGCAATATTCTTTCTTCTCTTCTTCAATATATTTTATTTTTATTATTTTTTTATTAGAATGAATTATGATAAAATTATTAATGGTATAAAAGAAATGGATGCACAGAATCTAGAGATAAGTAAAATCAAGGGAGGAATTACAAGTCCAAAAGGATTCCATGCTACAGGTAATCATATTGGGATCAAAGACAACAAGAAGGATTTAGCAATAGTCTATAGTGAAGTTCCGGCTATCGCTAGTGGTGTTTTTACGAGGAATTTAGTTAAGGCCGCACCCGTTCTATGGGATCAGAGCCTTATTCAAAATCACAATCAGATCCAAGCAATAGTTATTAATAGTGGAAATGCAAATGCTTGTACGGGAGAAAATGGGATAGAACATACCAAAATTATGGCAGCTGAGTTGGCATCTTACATGGAACTGCATGAAGATCAAGTTCTTGTGGCATCAACAGGAGTTATAGGAGTTCCCCTTCCAATTGATATTGTAACTGATGGGATTAAGAACACCTATAAGAAATTAGGAAATTCAAGTAAGGATGCAAGTTTGGCAGCAGAAGCAATTATGACGACAGATACAATTCGCAAAGAAATTTCAGTTGAATTTTCTATTGATGGAAAGAAAATTAGAATTGGGGGTATGGCTAAGGGTTCGGGCATGATTCATCCTAATATGGCAACGATGCTCGCTTTTATTACTACAGACATTAACATTTCTAGAGATTTACTGGATAAAGCGTTTAAAGAAAGTGTTGATGAATCGTATAATATGATCTCCGTGGACGGAGACACCAGTACAAATGATAGCGTTATTATTTTAGCTAATGGCATGAGTGAAAATAAAAAAATTAAGGAAGAAAATGATGATTATCTAATATTCAAACGGGCCTTAAATCAAGTTAATACCCATTTAGCGAAAGTAATTGTAAAGGACGGGGAAGGTGCGAGTAAATTTATTACAGTTCATGTAAAAGGAGCGACCTCAAAAAATGAAGCAAAAATTTTATGTAAATCTATTATTACGTCTAATTTGGTCAAAACTGCGTTTTTTGGGGAAGATGCAAATTGGGGTAGAATAGTTGCTGCTATGGGGTATTCTGGAGCAAAATTTGATCCTTCAAAAGTATCAATTAAATTATTCAATGGAGCTCACTCAATTGAGCTCATGCAAGAAGGTACTCCACTTCAATTTGATGAAATCTTAGCCAAGAATATATTAAAAAAAAAAGAAATTACGGTTGAGGCAATATTGAAGGAGGGAAAAGGTGAAGCAATTGCGTGGGGATGTGATTTAAGTTATGATTATGTACGAATTAATGGAAGTTATAGGACATAAAAGGTGGTTTTCTATGAAAGAAAAGATAGGAGAAGCTAGAATCTTGATTGACGCTCTCCAATACATAAAAAAATTTTTTGGTAAGACGATTATCATAAAATACGGGGGGAGTGCTATGAAGGATCCTAAACTTAAAAGAAGCTTTATCGAAGATATTGTGTTTATGAACTTGTTAGGTATGAAAATCATAATAGTTCATGGTGGGGGTCCTTCGATAAATAAAATGTTAAAAAAATTAGGTATTAAACCTAAATTTTTCAAGGGATTCAGAGTTACAGATGAGGAAACCATGGAAATCGTTGAAATGGTATTAGCAGGGAAAGTAAATAAAGATATTGTTAATAATATACAAATACAGGGTGTTGATGCTTTAGGGTTATCCGGGAAAGATGGAAATTTATTGCAAGCTCAGAAAAAAACTATTGATGGGGAAGATATAGGTTTTGTGGGTGAAGTAGTTGATGTTAATATTAATCTTTTACAAGAAATAGTGAAAAATTCCACTATTCCTGTAATTGCCCCAATTGGTAAGGATAATTTGGGGACTACATATAATATAAATGCTGATGATGTTGCGTTGGCAATTTCTAAAGCTTTAAATGCTGAAAAATTAATTTATTTAACGGACGTATTAGGAGTACTTCGTGATGTAAAAGACAGTAAATCTTTAATAAGCGAAATGAATCTGGATCAAGCTCAAGAGTTTATAAAAAATGGAGTGATTTCTGATGGAATGATCCCGAAAGTAAAGTGTTGTGTAGAGGCAATTCAAAGTGGGGTAAAAAATGTTCATATTATTGACGGAAGGATTGAGCACAGTTTACTGCTAGAGATACTTACCCCTCATGGGATTGGAACTATGTTTAACAATTAGTATATAAGAATTTGTAAAAAAATAGGTTGATTTTTATGGTTAATGAATGGATAGAGAGGGGAAATAAGGTTATAATGAATAATTATAGCCAGTTTCCTATTGTTTTAGAAAAAGGAGAGGGTGTACATCTTTGGGATAGCGAAGGAAAAAAATATGTAGATTTTGTCGCAGGAATTGCTGTAAATGCTCTTGGTTATAACAATTCTGATTATGTAAAAGAAATCTCAACACAATTAGGCAAATTACAGCACTGTTCAAACCTTTACTGGATGCCACCTTCAATTGAATTAGGGGAATTATTAGTCAACAATAGCTGTTTTGATAAAGTATTCTATTGTAACAGTGGGGCTGAAGCGGTAGAAGCTGCGATAAAGTTAAGTAAGAAATATGGAAAGAAAGTTCATGGGGAAAATTGCACCGAAATCATTAGTATGAAAAAATCGTTTCATGGGAGGACGATGGCTACAGTAACGGCAACGGGGCAAACAAAATATCAAAAAGGATATGATCCCCTCTTACCAGGATTTTCCTATGTTGAATTTAATAACTTCGAGAATCTTGAGAAGAAGGTCAATGAAAACACTTGTGCGATTATTATTGAACCCATTCAAGGAGAGGGAGGAATTAATCCCGCCGAGAAGAATTATTTGCAACAGGTAAGATCTCTTTGTGATAAATATAAGATCGTCCTTATCTTTGATGAAGTGCAATGTGGAATAGGTAGAACTGGTGCACTATTTGCTTATCAAATATTTGACATAAAACCAGATGTTGTCTCATTAGCAAAGGGATTGGGTGGAGGATTTCCAATTGGAGCCATGATGGCAATCCAAAGTAAAGCTGATGCTTTTCAACCGGGAGACCATGCTTCTACATTCGGGGGTAATTATTTAGCATGTACAGCAGGTAAAGTAGTAATTAAAAAGCTGTTATATGAGGGGGTGCTTGAAAATGTGCAAAAGCAAGGTGACTATTTCAAAGAGAAATTAATTGGAATGCAGAAAAGATATGAAATAATCAAGGAGGTAAGGGGTTATGGATTGATGCTTGGAATCGAACTGAATTGCCCTGTTAAAGATATCATTAGTAAGTGCATGGAAAAGGGGTTACTGATATTAGGGGCGGGAGAAAATGTTATCAGATTTGTACCACCACTGATTATTAATAAGGAAGAAATTGATGAAGGATTGGATATATTAAATAATGTATTAGAGCACATTAATAACTAAAAAGAGTTTTTGAGCATGATAAAAGTGGGAATAATGGGAGCAACGGGATATGTAGGATCAGAATTAGTGAGAATCCTATATCATCACCCTGAAGTAGAAATTAAAGTTCTCTCCTCTAAAAGTTATAATAGCCAAGAATATGCTTCAATATATGAGAATTTCAGTAAAATTTGTGAAATGAAATGCGAGGAAATTGATTTTGAATCAATTGGGGACCAACTTGATGTATTTTTTTTAGCATTACCTCATGGAGAAACTTCTAAACTAATAACAAACTCCATGCTAAATACCGTAAAAATAATCGACCTTAGTGCTGATTTCCGGTTAAAAAATGCGGATGTATATGAAGAGTGGTATAATATTGAACATAATAATAAAGACTTGTTAAATAGTGCAATTTACGGTCTTTGTGAATGGAACCGAAATAAAATAATAAATTCAAGATTGGTGGCGAACCCTGGTTGTTATGCTACGAGTATTTTATTAAGCTTATTACCTCTTATCAAAGAAGGGATTATAGAAAAGGAAAGTATAATAATTGACGCGAAATCAGGGGTTTCTGGTGCGGGGAGAGCTTTAAACCTCCATACACATTACACTGAATGCAATGAATCTATTAAAGCCTATAATGTGACATCCCATCGACATACACCAGAGATCGAGCTGTTTCTAAATGAGGTATGTGGAATTAATGCATCCATAACTTTTACAGCACACCTTGTACCAATGAATAGAGGAATCTTAGCTACTGGTTATGGGATCCTTAACAAACCCTACAAATATGACGAAATTAAGTTTGTTTACGAGAAGTATTATAAAAATGAATATTTCATCCGCTTAACGCAAAAGGGTGTTCTCCCTGAAACTAAATGGGTAAAGGGGTCGAATTATTGTGATATTGGATTTGTCATAGATAAAAGGGCCGATAAATTGATTTTTATTAGCGCAATTGATAATTTAATTAAAGGGGCAGCAGGTCAGGCTGTTCAAAACATGAATTTGATGTTTAATTTAAATGAAAATGTAGGATTAAAGTCAATTCCTATATTCCCTGTATGAAATAGAAGTTCTAAATAAATTAAAACAAAAGAAAGAGGTGGTATATGTGAGTCAACTAGGACCAAAAAAAGAAAAATATGAAAAAATATTGTTGATGTATTCAGGTGGTTTGGATACCTCTTGTATGATAAAATGGCTACAAGAAAAGTATGAAGCAAAAGTATATACTTTTACGGCTGATCTGGGGCAAGAATTTGCAGATCCTTCTCGATTTGAGACAATTGAAGAAAAAGCATATAATTTGGGAGTAGTAAAGCATTATTTGTTGGATCTAAAAGAGAGGTTTGTAAATGAATATGTCTTCCCAATTATTAAAGCAAACGGATTATACCAAGGAATTTATCCATTGAGCACCGCAATAGGGAGACCCTTGATTGCGGTTGAGGCTATTAATATTGCGAAAAAAGAGAAAATTGAAGCAATAGCTCATGGTTGCACAGGTAAGGGAAATGATCAAATACGATTCAATGTAACAATAAGAGCTTATGCACCTAATATTGAAATCTTACAACCCTTAATTGAATGGAATATGGGAAGAGACCAAGAAATTGAGTACGCTAAGCTTCATGATATTCCTATTAAAAAACAAAATCAAAAATATAGTATTGATGAAAATCTTTTCGGGAGAAGTGCGGAATGTGATATAATCGAACATCCCGATATTGAACCACCAGAGGACTGTAATGAATGGACAACACCACCAGAAAATACACCGGATGCCCATGAATATATCCAAATTAATTTTGAGAATGGAGTACCAGTGGGCTTAAATGGTAAAAACTTAAACGGTGTTGATATAATAAGAGAATTACATAAGATTGGTTGTAAGCATGGGATCGGGAGAGTTAACCATATGGAAGATCGAGCTATTGGACTAAAATCAAGAGAAGTCTATGAACTTCCAGCAGCCTTAATATTAATAAAAGCGCACAAAGATCTAGAGAAATATGTATGCACAAAACATGAAAACTCATTTAAAACAATGGTGGATCAAAGATGGACGGAATTGGCGTATGAAGGCTTATGGGTAGATCCACTAAGAGAAGCTTTAGAAGCTTTCATTAATACAGTCAACGAAAAAGTGACTGGATCTGTAAAGCTGAAACTTTTCAAAGGAAATGTTAGTGTTGTGTCAAGAGAATCCCCTTATGGGTTATATAATCTAAATTTAGCAACTTATGATACAGAAAGTACGTTTAATCAAAAACTAAGTTATGGATTTATACCATTATGGGGTTTACAAAGCGAGATTGGTTTTCAAGTTAAAAATACTTTGAAACTATTAAAAGAACAGAAAAACCAGCCTAGTGAAGAAGTTATCTCATATGAATATATTAAAAAAAAATAGAGCGAGGTTAAAAATGTATTATAGAGGATATATTTTAATAAGACTTAAAGTGATTGGTAAGGAATGGGAGGTTGTGAAGAAACTTTCAGGGTTAAAATCAACGGAATCTGAAGAAGATTGGAAGATAACGTATGTTACTCCTATTTATGGTGGATGGGATTTGATTGTCGAGTGTTCATTTAGTAAATTAAAGGATCTAGATAAAATCGTTACTTTCTGCAGAGTTGATACAGATCTTTCTCAATGGATTGTAGAAACAACCACCCTTATGGGATCAAAAAACGACTATATCAGTTAGCTTGGTGCAAACATCATTTTAAGAAATAAAAAAAAAAGGAAAAAGAGTATTTAATCTTATTTTCGAAGTTCCCTTCTTAATATCTTACCTACGACAGATTTCGGTAATTCTGGAACAATTTCAATCATTCTGGGATATTTATACGGACTTATGTTGGTTTGACACCATTCCACTAAATCATCTTCAGTTACTTTTTCCTGAAATTCGGGTTTAAGAGAGATATAAGCTTTTATTTCTTCACCAGTTTCTTTATCGGGAACACCAACAACCCCAACCTCGTTAACCGCCTCATGAGCGTATATCAAATCTTCTACTTCTCTAGGGAAAACAGCATGTCCCTTTCTTTTTATCATATCCCTTTTCCTATCTTTAATGTGTAGATATCCTTCAGAATCGATACATCCAATATCAGAAGTAAAATACCACGTTTTCCCGTGGGAATCTTTTCTTAAGGCGTGCTCCGTGTCTTCTTTTCTTCCTAAATAACCGAGCATGACTTGAGGTCCAGCTACACATATCTCCCCAATATATTGAAACTCGTTCTGACCGCAATTCTCACAATTCTCGTTAGGACATTGAGGCAGTAAGGTTTTTCCCTCCTCTAGATCAACAATTTTTATCAAAGTATCGGATAAGGGAAACCCAACGGTATTTACTTTTTGAAGTTTCTTAATGAAAGGATTGAGAGAAACTACGGGGGAGCATTCTGACATACCATATCCTTCAACTATCGCGGCTCCTGTAATCTCCTCAAATTCATTTTTAACTTCTTCTGGTAATGCTGATGCCGCACTTATGCAAGCGATAAGAGATGAAAGTTTTCCTTTATATTTAATAGATGCAGGGTCTTGGTTTATTTTTATATAAAGCGTAGGAACTCCCGGCATGTAGGTAACATTCTCATCCTTTATTTTTTTAAGTATTTTTGAAATTTTATCGGGAGGTCGCGGCAACAAAACCATTTTCCATCCCTCCAATACTGAAACTGTCATCCCGATATTACCAAAAGAGTGCGCAAGAGGCACAACCAGTAACATTCCCCCTTTTCCTTTTAATTCTTTGATTTGTGCTAATTGGGAGGATGCCCATATATCTGTTTGTTGAGCATTAACAACCATCGAGTAATGTGAAGTCATTACTCCTTTAGGAACTCCTGTTGTACCCCCTGTATAAATAAGTACAGAAATGTCTTTCTTGAGGTCATATTCAACTTTTGGCACATTTATAGGGATTCCATTTTGTAAGATATCCTGAAATTTATGAAAAATTATATTTCCCTCTTTTTCGGGCCAAACTTTCATAACAGGTACTTTACCCAGAGCTACTCCAAGTATAGCTTTTAGTTTTGGCAAATATTCTGATGTACCGGTCAAAATAATGTTTTTCAATGTCGGCATCTTATTTAGATCTTTACCAAGTAGATATTCTTCATAAAGATAGTCTAAAATGACCAAAGTATTGGCTTTAGAGTCATTTACTTGATGTACAATCTCGACAAATCGGTTCACAGGAAGGATAGGGTTGGAAACTGCTCCAATTCTCACAACTGCCCAGTGTGCTATAACATTTTGAGGAACATTTGGCAAATCTATACACACAACATCCCCTTTTCCAATACCTAATTGAGAAAGTCCCGTAGCAAACTGATCAACGAGCGTATCCAGCTCTAAATAAGTCATCTTATACCCTTCAAAAGAAATTGCTTGAGAATCTGGATAATTATTAGCTGTTCTCTCTAACAGTTCTCCTAATGGAATTTCTTCGTATTCGACATGTTTCGGAATTTCTTTGGGCCAGAGTTTATCCCAGTATCGTATTATATTATTACTCATTTTAAATCAAATTTAAAATTTTAATAGTTAGGTAAATAGTATTCATTTCAATTCTATTTAAAATTTTAAAAATAGAAGGAGTTAAAAATTAGGTGCTTCTCAGATCCTCATTTTATATAGATTTTTATCTGGTACATAACTCATCATAATCAGATCTTCTCGTATCTCCCAGTCTTGATTTTGATAAAAAACAACAACTTCTCTATTATGTTTCTGTATAAATAAATGTATTTTATGTACTCCCAATCGAAGAAATTCCTTATTTAATTCATCTATCATCAATTTACCATATCCTCGCCGTTGGTAAACGGGATCTACCGCGAGATGGTGAACATATCCTCTTCTACCATCAAATCCTCCCATAACAACGGCACAGATTTTACCATCAATTCTTCCAATGAGAAATAAAGTAGGATTTCGTTCCAGCATTTTTTCTATCTCAATCTTCGAATCTGAAGACCCTACGCTTATACCTGCTTTTCTCCATAACTGTACAACTTCCTCGTAAAACTCTATTGTAAATTTTTGGATTTTCATCTTTAGGGGAATTATGTGAATTTTTATAATATTTATTCTTTGTTCATATTAAAAGAATCTAATGAAAGATTAGCCATTTTTCTTCTTATCTCGACTTTGCTTTCAATAATTTGTTGTATAGAGGCCGAAATTTCCTTTCTTTTTAGAGGATCTTTTGGTACTGGGAGGAGGACTTCCATTATTCTGTTTCCTATTGTTGCGATGGTTCCTTGTACGAAGGTTATTGCTTGAATTTGCTTTTGTACAATTTCTAGATTAAGAAGATATAATAGTAGATATGAATCAATAAAGTCTTCATTTTCTAACACTTTAATTTGAAAAATATGGCTCTGAATGATAATTTCAGTATCTAATTTTGTTATATATGCAAGTTTTCCAATTAGATTAGGTCCTCCATCCTTTACCAAAAGTATATCCCCGTCCTGAATATTCTGTTTCTCTCTGTATTGATTATAGACCTCTTCGCTAGTCTTCTTATATGAGTTTAAATTAATTTCCCAATTACTTATTTCACTGGTTCGTATAAATGGAATATTTCCTAAACCATAAACATTGGAACCGATTTCATCTCCCCGAGGTAAATAACCCCCCTTACGTGTATAGATATAATTCTTCTCGACAAGCTGTCTTATTGTCAATAATTCAAGTTTCTCATTCCTAGCAAGGGTCTTCAGCGTTTTTTCTACACCGGTATAGTACAGAGGAATAAAGATGTTATTTTTAATTTGAGATAAATTAATTTTAAATACCTTCTGCTTCTCCAGATAATTAAATTGTTCTGCTTCCTCAAGTTTTTTAGGCAAATCGATCAATTCATCATCAATTATAGGTATCCCATTTACATTTATTTGTTTACTTCCATCTTTGTTGAGTTTAAATAAGATCTTTCCATCTTTATCATGACCAACCTTCTCCACAATAGCAAAGTCTATTAAATAATTGCTTGGGATATTTTTTAGCTTCTGAAAGAATAATATACTGGTTTTGTTACATGTATAGGGCTGAAACGCATTCTGATCCAATGAAATAATAGCCAGAATTTTACCGTTTGAGAGCAAAAATTTCCAAATATAGCGATCTGTAGGATTTCCAAATATGCCCTCAGGTAAAACTATCCCTAATTTTCCGCCATCCTTCAGAAGTTGAACACATCTTTCAATAAATAGAACTTGGGGAGATTGTTGTTTTAATATTTTATTTTGCATTTTCCATCTGCCATTCACGTTTTTCCATGAGTGACCTAAAGCAAAATCCTCTAATATCTCTTGATTATTAATAGGGATCTTAACTCCAAATGGAGGATTTGTAAATATGAAATCAAAGGTACTATCTTGAATGTTTTCTTGTGCAATGGGTCTATAACTCTTTTTATCTAATGAATCTTCGCAAAATACATTAGATTTACCATTTCCTTGTATATCCAGATATAAGTTACATAATTTCGCTAAAAACAGGTCTTTATCAATTCCATATAAGTGAGAAGTAACATCACTACTTTCTATTCTAGATTTGACTGTGTTTAATAAATAATCTTTAGATTCAAGAAGAAAACCCCCATGGCCGCAAGCGGGATCTAATATTTCTGAATGTAATTTAGGTTTTAGATAATTCACCATGAACTTCACGATATTAGGAGGTGTGAAAAATTGGCCTGCTTCGTCTTTTAGAATCTTACTTACAAAAATTTCGAAAGCGTCGCTAATAATGTCTTTGGAGGATCGAATTAAGGAGATATTTTGAAGCTCCTGGACGATTAAATATATGAGGTCTTCTGTTAATTTTATTTGTTCATTTTCTTCAAGTATGTATCGATATTTCTCTCGTACATTTTTATCGAAGAAATTTTGAATCCGGGTGGACAACGCTTTACTGGATTCACCTTCCTTTATACAAAATTCTATTTTTTCCTCTGGTTTTTTACTGATCTCGTCCACTAATTTGCACAGTAAGAGATTTATTATTTGTTTCGATCTTGCTCTGGTGTCAGTATCAGTATATTTTAATTTCCCGTACAAATGTTGGTTAATTCTGTCAAAAAGCTTTTTCAAATTTGGAGATTTTATTAAATCTTGTTTTTTTAACCCACCAGATTTCTTCTGTGTAAAATCAGTAATTTCGACTGGCACTTTATCTTCATCAATCCATCTATAATTCACTAATGTGAAGTCAGTTTATTATTGTTTCTTATTAAATGCAAATTAATACATATTAGCCTAGAGTTTCATATAGTTCTCAATGAATTTTAGGGAACTTTGATACTTGAAGGTAAAAGAAATTCCGTAATTTTAAAATCTAACTGTGGTTTATAGAAATTAAATATTTACTGAAAAATAAGCAATTCATTAGATCCAAACCCTATTTGAAGCTAATAGTAATGTTTTCATTGAAATGGTGATTTATATTGGCTAAAAAAGATGATGCAAAGGTTTTTATTGGCAAAAAAAAATCAATAAACTATGTAATGGCTGCTATGGTTGTTTTAAATGATCAACCAGTAAAACTACTCGCCCGAGGGCGATCTATCTCACGCGCCGTGGATGTTGCTGAAATACTTATTAATAAATTTGTAAAGGGTGCATCTTATGGTACTATTGAGATAGCAACTGAAACAATTACCAATACTGATGGCACAGATAGTAATGTCTCTTCCATGGAGATAGAAATTTTGCCACCAAAAAAATAGTCGTTGCCAAAAATCAAATAATATCCAGGAGAAAATCAGGAGACTTTCTCGTATCTTTTTTTTCTTTTATTTTTCCATTAAGTATCAAATCTATATTCGTCTACATCAGTAATGGGATAATATCCAATCTTCTGGTAGATACTATTTGATGTAGGGTTGCTCAAATCTGTAAATAAGAAACAGTAATTGTTACCCTCATCTAGTAAGTATTGGCTTAATTTAGCTACACATTCTGTAGCATATCCCCTTCTCCTCAATGATGGGGGAGTGTATACACCATTAATGCCAATACCATTTGGGGTTTTTCCGGCCTTCTGTGCCATTGAAACGGGTTTATCCTTATCAAAAAGCAAAAAGATTCGGTTTTCAGAAATACGATTTCGCATACGTTTTAATGATCCCTCTATCATCTCTTTATCTCTTTCAGGAAGTGCCTCCAGCATAAACTCTTTCCCCCATTGTAGAATTAGATCCTCGTCTGTACTATCGCCCAACTTAAATTTTCTCTTACCCAAAGTTTCCTCTGAAACTTCTTCTAATTTGTACAATCTCTCATTCATAATTATTTTGTAATTTAGGTTTTGTTTTTCGGACCACAGCTTCGCGAACCTTTCAGACTCTGCTTTAGGTCCTAAAACACCAGGTAATTCAGATTCCCTCACAATTAATGCATCTATTAAAATATCTACCGTTCTTAAATCCAAGGAAAAAGATAAGACTTGATTATATGGAGGTGTTCTAAAAGAGATTAGTTTTACTTCATTATCTTCAGTAATAGTAGTGAGAATTGGGGGTTCTTGACCGTAATGTTTAAAGTTCTCCTTTATATTGCTAAGAATTGTAAGGAAAAGGCCATTTTCCAATTCTCTTTTCATTAAAAAGGGGTATGCTACCTCGTAATAGGTATCGATACTTTCATAAAAATTTGCTTCCATATTCATTAAAGAAAGAGTATTGCTTAAAAAAACTTCTGATGTGAATGTGAATCTTTAGGATCAGGTTGATGTCTTTAGTTTCTCTAACTCGCCAATTAAATCATCGATGTCAGATGCAACTCCTTTTTTATCACATAGCTTAGTGACAAACCTTATGAAACTTTTAATGATTGGATGTTCTAATATAATACATTTCTGATTTATCGTATTTACATCCATTATGAGAGCGGAAGGTATTACTTCTCCCATTCCGATGACATCCTTTAGAATTAGTTCATTTTCTTCATTATATGATAATATTACCATATCTTCTTGAATCTGAGATCCATCATTTTGTCTAATAATTTTGAATTCACACATTATTATCTTGATTTTTTTGGGAATCTATTAATATCTTGAAAAGTAATACTTGTATTATAATTTCATTATTTTAGCAAAATAAATAAAGAGATTTCTCAATCTGCTTATTGACAACAAAAATAGTTGATTAAAATGAATAAAGAGGATATTTGTTTTATGCCAGCTTGGGAACTTGCTGAAAGAATAAAATCCCAAGATATAAGTTCTCAAGAAATAACGGAGGTTATAATTGAAAGGATAGAAAGAATTAACCCAAAAATTAATGCTTTTTGTACTCCAACATTTGATTTAGCTCGAGACTTGGCAAAAAGAGCTGATGGGATAGTTAAGAAAGGAGGAAAATTAGGGTTAATACATGGTATACCAACTTCTATTAAAGACAGTGTTGATGTCAAAGGAGTGAGGACGACAAGTGGCTGTAAAGCATTTGAAAACTATGTTTCAACAGAAGATGATATCGCAGTCACAAGATTGAAAGAAGCTGGAGCGGTAATTCTAGGAAAAACAAACATGCCTCCTTTTGGGTATAAAGGGAATACAGATAATTTAATTTTTGGTGAAAGCAAAAATCCATGGCATCTTGAACGGACTACAGGAGGATCCACTGGAGGGGGAGCAGCAGCAACAGCTGCAGGTTTAAGTCCTTTAACTCAAGGTTCGGATGGGGGAGGTTCCATACGAATTCCAAGCAGTTTTTGTGGTCTATATGGCATAAAGCCAACATATGGGCGTATACCGCAAACTTCGGTGAAGCTAGAAGGAATGATGGGGATGTTTGTTCAGAAGGGCCCTTTAGTTAGGTATGTAAAGGATGCTGCTTTAATGCTTGATGCAATGGTTGGGCCTGATGAAATCGATAGGTATTCTTTACCTAAACCTAATTATAGCTTTTATGATTCATTAGGAGAAACACCTAAAAATCTTAAAATAGGGTATGCCATTGATCTTGGCAATTTGGAGATTATTCATTCTGAAGTCGAGAAAGCAGTAATAGATTCTGTAAAAAAATTCGAAGAATTTAATTGGTCAGTCGAGATAAGTGATATTAATTTAAATGCTCCTGGAAAAACACTCCGAGGTAATGTAGAAATTTTACACTATGGCGCAACGTGGTATAATATATGGAGTTACGGATTTGGATATTTTATCAAACCTTTGATTGAAAAATATGGGGATAAGTTAGACCCTGGTTTAGTTGCCCTCGCTCAATTCGGATTTCAACTTACAGCTGAGGATCTATATAAGGCAGAAATTCAAAGAGAAATTATCTTTGATAATGTTTGTAAACATTTTAAAAAATTTGATATTTTGATTACACCCACTATGGCATGTCCTGCCTTTGAACTAGGTGTATCCTCTCCAACTAAAATTGAGGGAAAAGATGTTAGCGCAGGAGCGTGGTCACCCTACACTCATCCATTCAATATGACCAGTCATCCAGCAGCTTCAATTCCATGTGGATGGTCTAGTGATGGATTACCCATTGGAATGCAAATAGTTGGCAAAAGATTTGATGAATTGACTGTACTCAAAGTTTCACAAGCTTTTGAAGAAATCGCACCATGGCAAGAAAAAAGACCACTTTTATAACGAATAATCAAAAAGGTTTTGATAACCCATTTCTTTTTTTTCTGCTCTTTTTTTGTTAAATTTGATAAAAACAATTTTTTTAAATTGTCGTTAATAATTCTAAGTATAGTTATTTACAACTACCTATTTTACAACTTATAGCTAAAAATAAAGACAGAGGAAATTGAATAAAATGGCACGTCCGTATCAAAAAGCAAACATTCCAGGCCCTGAAATGGGTACATCTGTTTCAGATCCTGCAGTAATGGCGAATTTTCTGAAGAGCCCTATGAAAAAAGTATTAGTAATTGGCGCTGAATCCTTAAATTGGGAACTAGAGGGCAAGAAACTTGTTGATTTCTTAATCGAAATCGCTAATAAGATTGATTGTCACGTGGTTGGTACCGGTCACACATACAGCTACTTAAAAGATAAGATCACAAAGAACGATTTATATGATATGTCACTGATCAACGTTACCAATCGCTTATGTGATAAAGATTGGGGTGGTTTGGATGGAGAAGAACGATATTCTATGGCAATCTTTGGAGGACATTTAGTATTTTATGTTTCTCAAACATTATCTCGGATCAAGAATTTTACGAACTGGATAAAAACCATAGATTTAGACAAATACTCCCACCCAAATGCACGATTTAGCCTACCTAATCTGAGTAATAGTGATTGGAAAGCATTTTTAGAAGAATTAATTGGAAAGCTATAAAACAAAAAAAAAATAAATTAACCTAAATGAGGAAATATATGAAATGAGTTTTTCCGATATGCCAGTAGATATTGGTCCGGTTTATGAAGGAGAGCGTATTAGAGGAAATCAAATGTATGTTGAGCTAG
>Ga0209536_100008284_pt1 | contig 15607 bp, 8 predicted proteins | sample DeeMarSeWOR28_12_FD_187461 | JGI IMG/M metagenome (GOLD analysis project Ga0209536, IMG submission 187461) | Marine sediment microbial communities from White Oak River estuary, North Carolina - WOR-2-8_12 (SPAdes) (version 2) | ecosystem: Environmental > Aquatic > Marine > Intertidal zone >...
CTAGCGATACCCTCGCCGACTGCGGCGCTCGCCGGAGCGCCGCGCCAGCACACGCAGCCGCTCGCGCACCTCGTCGAGCGTCGCGGCGCGCACGACCTCCCGATTGCCCCGATGGACGCTGAACCTCAGGGGCCGGTCCACGTCCGGTAGATCCCGCTCACGCAACCGCTGAGCCTGCTTCTCTCTCAGGCGGAGGCAGACCACCCCCTCCCCACCCTCCAGATCGTACAGCAGCGGCACGCGATCCCCGAACACCTGGGCCGAGCCGGGCAGCGCGTCGAGATCGGCGCGCGTCTCCTTCGGCACGAGTGCGGCCACGTCCAGGGCCACCGGTGTCTTCAGGAACGCCTCCCAGCTGACGACGTCGGAAAGCTGCGCTGCCAGGTGCTCGCGCAGCGCCGCCGGGCCCACGGCAGCGAGCTCGCCGCCCGAGCGGCGCCAGTACTCGTCGAGTCGGGAGGCCGCTCGCGCCACGCCACGCTGGTCGCGGTGGGGCGTCACGCCGCGCAGGAGGGCACGCGCGAGCGCGTCGCGTGCGCTCGCCTCCAGTGCGGCCGGGAACCGCCCCTTGAGGGGGCTGCGCTCCCGGTCCAAAACGAATCCGAAATACTCCGTGCCACGGGTCACCACGAGACCGCTGCGCCGTCCCTCCCGGAACTCGACGACCGGCTCGAGCCGCTGGGCGTGCCGCTTGATGAGGGCGAACGGCACGTTCGTACCCTCCATCGCGCCGCGCGGCACGCCGAAGCGGTCGGCAAAGAAGCGGATGGAACCGGCAATGGCGCCGCTCGGCGTGCACACCGAGGAGTCGGAGAGACGCGCCCGCTCCCCCCCGGCCGTTTCCCCATCGATCGTGAGGTCGAACGGCATGATGCGCGCCACGAGCTCCTGAAACGCATGCAGTACCTTGCGGTCGGCGTACGGGAGCTCCCGCGGCAGGGGCAGCTCGAGCGTGCGGTACACCGAGGCCATGCCCAGCGCCACGTCCTCGATCGCCTTCACGGGCACGCCGCGGTCCTCCGCCCAGTCGCTCACCTCGTCCACCAGAAGGTGTCGTGAGAGCCCGTACACCTCGCCGAGGTAGCCGTACTGGTTCACGGCTTCGGCGTAGAGGTTGTAGGCCGTCAGGTGATCGCTCCCGTAGACCACGACCCCCGAGAGATCGGCGTCGTCCCGGGTCATGCGATGCAGTGAATCCACGTTGGCGGCGACCGCCACGTAGGGAATCAGCTCCTCGTCGGCGTGGACCAGCATCTCGCCCCACGGTCGATCCACCGGCATCGCCTCCACGTCCCTCCCGTACGCGGTGAGGCGACCGTCGCTCACGATGCCGCGGCGCATTAGGCGCTCCACCGCGTCGGCGTACGCCTCTCGGTCGAGCGGCACCGGGAGCTCCAGGTCGCGCAGATCCACTCCCAGCGCGGCGGCCGTGAGCGCCACCCGCTCGCTGTCGCCCGCGAGCTGGAACTCTGGGGGCCCTGGCTCGAGTGAGAAGAAGTCGATGTCCCGATCGGTGAGGATGTAGACCTCGCCCTGCGGCACCCGCCCGTGGACGCGGCCCGCCATCTGAAGGATCTCGTTGGGACCGAGATAGAGCCGCGTGAGCACGTTGCGCCCGCGCTGTACGACGTTGCTGAAGCGCGAGTCGAGGATCACCACCGTATCCAGGCCGCGGATATTGAGCGCCGACTGGCCCGCCGCCGTCATGGCGAGCAGGAACGGCTTCTCGGCCTCACCATCGAGGAACGGCCGGATCACTCGGATCGGCTCGCCCCCGTGATAGAATGCCGCGTTCAGGCGTGGCCAACGCTTGCCCAGCTCCGCGGCCGCCTTCTCCACCTCTGCCCGCGTCGGCAGGAAGACCGCCACGCCACGGCGCTGCTTCATGCTGCGTCGGACGAAGCGGTCATCGAGGAATTCGACGGGATTCCGCCGCAGGGTGTGCACCTTGGCCGAGAGGGACGGATCGAACGCCGTCGTCTCGAGCACCTCGGCGGAGTCGAGGTATCGCGCGTAGAACTTCGGATCGACGGTGGCGGAGAGCCAGATGAAACGGCAGCCGACACGCTTGCCCAGCGCGAGGCACAGCTCCAGCTCCGCCGACGTCTGATGGATCTCGTCCACCACCAGCGTGTCTTGCGGATCGATCAGCTCGTCCTGGAACCAGCGCCGCGCGATGCCCGTCGTCACGATCACGACGTTCCACGTCGGCGTTTCCGGGGTCGCCTCACGCTCGCGGTTGACCACCCCGACTTTGAGCGGCGCCCTCAGGGTTTCCTCGGCCACGGGGCGAATAGCGAGCGTCTTCCCCGTGCCGGTGCCGGCCACGATCCCGAACCCGGATCCGCGTCGTGCGAGGCTCCGGATCTCCGCTCCGTGGTCGCGTTCCAGCACGGTCTCGATGTTGAGGTGGCAGGCGCGCTCGATCGTCTCGCAGGCGGCTCTCGTGGGGGCAATCACGATGACGCGGCCGGTGGGCGGCTCGGCCTGGAGGAACGCTTCCCGGTCGGGGGGGAGGAAGTGGTCGCGGACGTGCCGCTCAGTCACCCAGACAGATGCCTTGTGCGCGCGCCGTTTTCACCGAGTCGGCATCGGGAGGAACCTGGTTTGGCGCTCCGGTCACGGCCTCCAACGGGACTAGGACGATGTCCGGAGGATCCAGCGCCACCATGTGTCCCCACCGCGCGTCGGCCACGGCCTCGACCGCAGCCGTCCCGAACCGCTGGCCGAGCACGCGATCGAATGTCGTCGGCGACCCGCCGCGCAGCAGGTGCCCCAACGAGAGCGAGCGCGTCTCCTTGCCGGTCCCCTCGGCGATCTGTGCCGCCACCACTTCGGCCACACCACCCAGGCGCTCCGCGCCACCCACCTGCGCCGCCGCCTTCACCGTAACCTTGCCCTCCTTCGGTCTCGCCCCCTCCGAGACCACGACGATGCTGAAGTGGCGTCCCTCGGCCTCACGCTCCCGGATCTTGCGGTAGACACGCTCCATGTCGTAGGGGATCTCGGGAATCAGAATCACGTCGGCGCCGCCCGCGAGGCCGGAGTGCAGGGCGATCCACCCGCAGTTCCTCCCCATCACCTCCACCACCATTACTCGCTGATGGGACTCCGCCGTGGCGTGCAACTTGTCGATGGCATCGGTCGCGGTCTGGATTGCGGTGTCGTAGCCGAACGTCATCACCGTGCCGCTCACGTCGCGGTCGATCGTCTTCGGCACGCCGACGATGGGCAGCCCCTTCTGGCAGAGCTGGTGCGCGATGTGCAAGCTGCCGTCACCGCCCACCACGATGAGCGCATCGAGGGCGAGTTGCCTGAACGACTCGATGACCTCGTCGGAGCGATCGACCTCGATCCACGTATCGTCGGCCTGGCGGACCGGCCAGCGGAAGGGATTGCCCCGGTTGGTGGTGCCGAGAATGGTGCCGCCAAAGCGCACGATTCCCTTCACGCTCTCGCGATCCATCGTGATGAAGCGTGCCGAGCCGAGCAGCCCGGCGTAGCCGCGCTCGACCCCGAACACGTCCCACCCCCGGCGCAGCCCGGAGAGCACGATCGCCCGGATGACGGCGTTCAGTCCAGGAGCGTCCCCGCCCCCCGTGGATATCGCGACACGCACCGACATCTACCTCTAGGAACTCATCCGTTCCTGGATGAGTCCCATGACCTCGCCCGGTTCCGCATGGCGACCGAGCTCACGCTTGGAGAAGACCAGATCACCGTCGAGCTCCACCTCGAAGACACCACCCGACGACTCGATCAGCTCCACGCGGCTGTCGGCATACGCCTTCCGAATCTCGGCCGCCAGACCGGCGGCCCGTGGCTTGTAGCCTCAAACACCGCAGTATTCGATCGAGACCTGCACGCACTCCTCCTCATCAGTATCAGTGGGCGATTCGTCGTGGACCGCCCGAAAGTTAGGCCGCGGCCGGCCCGGCCGCCACGAGTCCGGGTGCCCTCCGGCTTGCAGTTTGTCGATTGGTTTACGACATTCCCGCCGCTTACCCTTCGCTCGACCACAACCCGGTGCCTGCCGTGCCCACTGTGGACACCCGACTGCTCGCACGGTGGCTTCGCCTCGCGATAGCGGCCGCCGGCATCGCGTTCTTCGTGCTGGCGGTGGCCACCGTCGCAGCGCGCCCCGACCTGCGACAGGGATCGTTCGGACTCAACCTCATCCTGCTCGCCACCGCGGCGGCGTTGAGCCGCCGTTTCGGCATCGCCCTTCCAGGGAAGGGATTCGCGTCGTTCGTCATGGGCATCGTGATCCTGTCGCTCCTCCTTCGAGGATGGCAGTTCGCTGTGCTGGTGGCGGCGATTGGCGTCCCGGCGGGCGACACGCTGCTGCGGCGCCTCCGCATCAGGGACAGCCTGGTTACGCTGGGCCACGTGGTGGTGGCGACCGGCCTGGTCGGCCTGCTGTACGACGCGCTCGGCGGGGAGGTCGGGGCTGGATCGGTGGAAGCCGGCAACTTGGTTCCGGCCGCGGCCGCCGTTTTGCTGCCGCCAGCCCTCGCCAACATGAGCTTCTACCTGGAGCTCGCCCTGGCCGGGCTGCTCCCCAAAGTAGACGTCAACCTCACGCTGCGCTGGGAAGCCGTCGTCTCGGCTACCGGGGCGGCGTTCGCGCTGGGATGGGTGAGCCTGCTCACGGCCGCGCTGACACCCAACGCGACCGCCTTTCTCGTGGCCGCCTTGATCGCGGCCGCATGGCTGGTCTGGTGGCTCATCCAGACGGCCGTCCGGGCCGACGAGCTGGCCCTGGTGCAGGGGCTCGGGAGAGCCGTGGCCGCCGAGGTGAACATCGAGCGGAACTTCGAGCAGATCCAGCAGCTCACCCGCCACCTCGTGCCGTGGCAGCACATGGGGTTCGCGCGACACGACGCGGCCAAGCACGAGATGGTGATTCTGGTGGACACATCCACCTCGGAGCATCTCCGGTTCGACACCCAGAGCGGCCTCATTGCCGAGGCCGTGAGTACCGAACAGCCCGTCGTGGCCAACGTGCTCACGCGCTCGGACATGGTGCTGCCCGAGGGCGAGTCCCCGGGATCCGAGATCCTCGTGCCGCTGTTCCACGGCGACCAGCTGGTGGGCCTGTGGAGCGTGCGCCACTCCGATCCCTCCATGTACCGCCCCGCAGACGGCGCACTACTCGATCTCCTCGCGCCGCAACTCGCACTCTCGCTCTCGGTGAGCGCTCTGATGAAGCCGCTGACCGAGTCATCGCAGCGCACCTCCGCATACGTGGCTCAGCTCGCGGAAGCGAGTGACCGGATCCAGCGGGCCGCCGAGGCGATGTCCCAGGGCGCGTCACGGGCCGAAGCCGAAGCGCAGCGCGCCTCCGAGCGGGTGGAGCTGGTGGCGGACTCGTTGCGCCAGCTGGAGGAGAGCATAGCGACCACCCTGGAAGCCGCCGGGGAGACACAGGACGCCAACCGCGTAACGGCCGAGTCGGCTCTCGGCGTGCGCGATGCGAGCGGGCGCGCGGTGGACCAGATGGGCACGCTCATCTCCACGATCGCCGAAGGAGCCACCGAGGTGAGCCGCCTCAAGGAGGCGGCGGCCGACGTCGAGGCGTTCTCCGAGGCGATCGCCCTGATCGCCAACCAGACCAACCTCCTCGCCCTCAACGCGACCATCGAGGCATCTCGGACGGGCGTGCACGGCAAGGGGTTCGCAGTCGTGGCCGACGAGGTGCGCAAGCTGGCCGAGCAGAGCGCCCAGGCGGCCCAGAACATGGGCCGTGGCGCCCAGGAGACGCGGCGCGTGATCGACCGCGCGGTCCGCATCCTGGAGGAGATGAACAAGCAGCTCAAGGCCGTGACCCAAGCCTCGGAGGCCTGGACGGCCGAGCTGGACCACGTCGTCTCCGCGGCGGAGGCGGCCCAGCGGACCGGCGAGCGCATGGCCGACGGGCCGCGGCGCAACCGGGACCTGGCCGAGGAGGCCAAGCAGGTCCTGGGGGACGCGAGGGACGCCGCGGGCGGCTCCGCCAAGGAGGCGGCAGCGGTGGCGGCGGCCAGCAAGGAGCAGCTTCGGGCCCTGGCCGAGCTGGTCCGGGGGGCCGCGGAGCTGAGCCGGACGGCCGAGCAGTTGCGCCGGGGTGGCCGCTTCGTCGAGGGCCATCACACAGAGAACCAGTGATTTAGGCCACAGTGGCAGGGGGTAGGAGGGGGTGTAGATTGGAGCCCATGCGGATCAAGGTGACCTTGCTGGCGTCGCTGGCGGCTGCCTGCTTGAGCAGCGCCGCCTGGGCCCAGTCCGGCGAGAAGGGGCAGGTCGAGCTCGGCATCTACGGGCTCGTGACCGCCTACGACGGTGAGGCCGTGGGCCTGGAGTCGAAGATCGGGGCCGGCGGCCTGCTCGGCTATTACTTCACCCGCACGTTCTCGCTCGAGGCGTTCGCCGACCACACGACGACCACGGCGACGGCCACCGGTCAGGACGTGAAGGTCACGAACGTCGGCGGAACGCTGTTCGGACACACGCGACCGACGATCCTGGGAAGCCTGTACGTGGGCGTTGGCTACACGCGGGTGTTCTACGCTGGAGCGGTGGATACGACGGACAACAAGGTCCAGCTGATCCTGGGCGACCGCCTCTCGCTGGGCGGGCGCGCCGCGCTGCGCATCCAGGGGCACCTCGACTGGCTGCCCAAGTCCTCGCTCTCGGCCGGCGGGCAAGGTGCACTGAACTTCGGCGCCGCGGCCATGATCTCGATCTTCGCGTTCGGCGGCCCGCCGCGCGACGCGGACCACGACGGCGTGGCGAACACGTCGGATCAGTGCCCCGATACCCCGCGGGGCGCACAGGTTGACGAGGTGGGCTGCCCGCAGGACTACGACGGCGACGGCGTGTTCGCCGGGCTCGATCAGTGTCCCGACACGCCCGCGGGCGCGTTCGTGGACGAGGCCGGCTGCCCAACGGACAGCGACAACGACACGGTGTTCGACGGCATCGACGTCTGCCCCAATACGCCTGCAGGCGCCACGGTCGACGAGAATGGGTGCCCGCTGGATGCAGACCAGGACGGCGTCTTCGACGGACTCGATCTGTGTCCGGATACGCCGCTCGGCGCCACGGTCGACACGGACGGCTGCCCGCTCGACGGCGACGCCGACGGCGTCTACGACGGCCTGGATCAGTGTCCGGACACGCCGGCTGGCGAGACGGTGGACGAGACCGGCTGTCAGCCACCGGTGGTCGTGTATGACAGCGACGGCGACGGCGTACTGGACGACCAGGACCGCTGTCCGGGCACCGCGGCTGGCGTGGCCGTGGACGCCGTCGGCTGCGCCGTCCTGTTCGTGATCGAACAGGGAGTCACCCGACCTCTGGTGCTGCGGGGCGTGCACTTCGAGTTCAACCGCTCCGCTCTGACGCCGGATTCGCGGCCGATCCTCGACGAGGTGGCAGCGTCACTGCTGGCGCACTCCGACGTGCGCATTGAGATCGGCGGACACAGCGACGGCGTGGGCCGGAGGTCGTACAACATGCGGCTCTCCTTGCAGAGAGCGCAGTCGGTGAAGGCATACCTGGCGCGTATGGGCGTGGATCCCTCACGCATGGAGACGCGCGGCTACGGCCCCGACGTGCCCATCGCGGACAACGGCACGGAGGACGGGCGGGCGCAGAACCGACGCGTCGAGCTGAAGCTGCTATCGGGCGGTCCATCGCAGTAGTGAGACAGTAGGGTAGGGTGGGTCTCGAGCTGTAAGGGCAAGGGCGGCAAGAGACAACGGGAGATGACAGGGCGGCCGAGGGGCGGTAGGGACTTTCCCTACCGCCCCTCAGCCGCCCTCTGCCGCCTCGTGAAGGGGAGACTCCGGAATGCGCCGAGTTGTCACCGCGTCACCCATCGCACTCCTCGCGGTCCTCATGTCGACGGTCCCGCTGGTGGCGCAATCCATCCCGACGCCCGAGTCGGTGCTCGGCTTCGTTCCCGGAACCGACCGCAAGCTCGTGGAGTGGCCGGTGTTGGTGGAGTACTACCAGCAACTCGCCGCCGCGAGCGACCGCGTGGAGTACCGCGAGCTCGGGAAGACGACGCTCGGCGCGCCGTTCGTGGCGCTGGTCGTCTCGAGCGCCGAGAACATGGCACGGCTCGACGAGATCCGCGCCGCGAATCAAAAGCTGGCTGATCCCAGGCTCCTCGCCTCCGACGCGGAGCGAGAGCAACTGATCCGCGAGGGCCGGGCCATCGTGCTCATCACATCGAGCATTCACTCCACCGAGGTGGGAGGGCACTTCGCCCCGGCGATCATCGCGCACACTCTTGCGAGCGACAACTCCCCCGCGGTGCGCCGTATCCTCGATGAGACCGTGCTGTTATTGGTCCCTTCGCTCAACCCCGACGGCGTCAGCATCGTCGCCCGGTGGTACAACGAGACGCTGGGCACGAAGGCCGAGGGCGCCGGTCCGCCCGAGCTCTACCACCACTATGTCGGTCACGACAACAACCGCGACTGGTATGCCTTCACGCAGGTCGAGACGCAGCTCACGGTCGACAGCCTGCACAACGTGTGGCATCCGCAGATCGTGCACGACATCCATCAGACGAGCGCTCGGGGCGCGCGCTATTTCGTCCCGCCCTACATCGACCCGTTCGAGCCCAACGTCGACCCCCTCATCGTGCAGGGCTACAGCGCCCTCGGCACGTCGATCGCCTGGGAGCTGCTCGGCCAGGGCAAGACCGGTGTCATCGTGAGCGCCCGCTACGACGCCTGGACGCCGGCGCGCGCCTACCAACACTACCATGCCGGCGTGCGAATCCTCTCGGAAACCGCCAGCGCTGAGCTCGCGACGCCGCTGCGGTTGGGGATCGAAGACCTCGCCGGTCGTGTTCGCGGCTCCGACCCGACGACGCCGACCTGGAACTTTCCGGCGCCATGGCCGGGTGGCCGCTGGGGCCTGGGCGACATCGTGGATTACATGACCGCCGGCGCGTTTGCGCTGCTCCGAAACGCGGCGGTGAACCGCGAGCTGTGGCTCGGCAACTTCGTCCGCATTGGCGAGCGCGCGGTGCGCGGCTGGGAGGGATGGCCCTACGCCTACGTGATCCCACGCGACGGGCAGGACGCCGCGCGACTCAGCACGATGCTGGGCATTTTGCAGCGGGGCCAGGTCGAAATCCGCACGGCCCGGTCCGCCGTCGCGGCCGACGGCGAACAATACCCCGCCGGCTCCTACGTCGTCGTGTTACGCCAGCCGTACGCCGCCTTCGCCAAGGCGATGCTCGAGGAGCAGGTGTATCCGGACCTGCGGCTCTATGACGGGGGACCGCCGCAGCCGCCGTACGACGTCACCGCGCACACGCTCCCGCTGCTCATGCAGGTGCAGGTGGCGCTGCTCAAGGACAGCGTGGACGTCTCCCTCTCGGAACCGGTCGCCATACCGCTCCCGCGGTACGACTACCCGGGCGTGACTGCAAGCCAGGAACACGCGCGCGTGGCACTGTACAAGAGCTACGCCGCCTCCATGGACGAGGGATGGACCCGCTGGATCTTCGACACGTGGGGCGTTCCCTACACCTCCCTCGTCGATTCGGTAGTCCAGGCAGGTAACCTGCAAGAACGCTTCGACGTCATCATCCTGCCCGACATGAGGGACTCTACGATCATCAAGGGTCTCCCCACGTCGCGGTATCCAGCACCATACGCCGGCGGTATCGGCGTCGCGGGGATCGTCGCGCTCAACCAGTTCGTCGAAGCGGGCGGCACGCTCCTGGCCTTCAACGACGCTTCGATCTTCGCGATCGGCGCACTCGACCTGCCGGTGAAAAACGCCCTCGCAGGGAAGAGCAACGAGGAGTTCTTCGCGCCGGGGAGCCTGTTCCGCCTCGATCTCGACACCGATCACCCACTCACCCGCGGCATGCCCGGGCAGGTGGCGGCGTGGTTCGAGCGAAGCCCCGCGTTCGAGGTAGAACGCACGCGCCGCGCTCGCGTGATCGGCCGTTGGGCGGCCGATCCCGACCGAGTGCTGATGTCGGGCTGGGTGCTGCGACCCGAGGAAGTGGCGGGGAGGGCGGCCATGGTGGAAGTGTCGGTCGGCCAGGGACGCGTCATTCTCTACGGCTTCCGCCCGCAGTACCGCGCCCAGACGCTGGCGACCTACCCCCTGGTCTTCAACGCCTTCACGGGATCGGCACAATGAAGCGGAGCGGCTGGTTCCTCCTGGCCGGCGCGCTCGCGCTGAGCCCGCCCGTTACGGCACAAGAAGACGCGGCGGTGCGCGTCGTACCGCCGCACCAGGAGTCGGTGCCCGACTACCTGCGCGACATGCTGATGGCCGACGTCGCCGCGATCCGCGTGCCCCCTCCGCCCATCGAGGTGCCGAAGCTGGCGATGCTGTTGCACACCGAGCCTTCTCCCGACTACCTCGCGTGGGTCGGCGTGCCGGAGCCCAGGCCCATCACGCTTCCGGCTCCACCGCCGGGACGGCCTCCTGCGGTGGTGCGCGGCCTCTATCTGAACGCCTGGGTGTTCGGGTCGCGACGATTCTACGACCTCGTCGCCCTCGCCGACACGACCGAGGTGAATGCGCTCGTGATGGACGTGAAGGACGCGACCGGGTTCCTCAGCTACCGGTCTGCCGTTCCAACGGCTGTGGCGATTGGCGCGAACGATCTGGTGCGGGTGGCCGATCCCAGAGCCCGGCTCGCGCTGCTCGAGGCCAAGGGCATTCACGCCATCGCTCGAATCGTGGTGGCGCGAGACCCGCTCCTGGCGCGCGGCAAGCCGCAGTGGGCGGTCCATGACACGAACGGCGGCCTCTGGCGGGACGGCCTCGGCAAACCGTGGGTAGACGCGTTTCACGACTCGGTGTGGATCTACGCGGCTGAGATAGCGGCCGAAGCCGTCCTGATGGGCTTCAAGGAGATCCAGTTCGACTACGTGCGCTTCCCCGACGAGCCCCGGGAGCGGCTGGAGCGCGCCACGTTCCCCGCACGCATGGGCCAGGAGAGCAAACGGGCGGCGGTGCGACGGCAGGTGGCTCTATTGAAGGAAGAGGTGGAGCGGCTCGGCGTGCCGTTTACGCTCGACGTCTTCGGCCTCACCACGAGCGCCGGCGGCAGCATGGGCATCGGCCAGAACTGGGATGATCTCTCCGAGCTGGCCGACGTGCTGCTCCCCATGGTGTACCCGAGCCACTACCCGCGCGGCTCGTACGGCATTCCCTATCCCAACGCCGAGCCCTACCTCGTGGTGCGCCGCGCGCTGGAAGACGGCGTGCTGCGCTCACAGAGACTGCGCGACCCGGCTCGCATCCGGCCGTACCTCCAGGCGTTCACCTTGAGGCGCCCGCGCTACACCGCTGCCGAAGTGCGAGCGCAGATTCAGGCCGTCGAGGACGTGGGGCTCACCGATTGGGTGCTCTGGAACGCGAGCGGAAGGTACCCCGCCGCCGCCCTGCGATCGGATCTTCGGTCGTCGGATGCGGTGCTGGGTCCCATCGCGAGCCCGAACGACCCCGAGCGGTAGACCCCGCCTAGGAGCTCGGCTCCCAACCCACGATCCGGCCCGCGACGGCACTGGCCGCCGTCGTGTACGGACTCGCCAGATAGAGCTGCCCCGGACCGGACCGCCCGGGGAAGTTTCGATTGATCGCGCTCACCGTGACGGTTTCGCGGTCGTAGGACACGCCGGGGCCGGCGTTGATGCAGGCGCCGCACGACGGTTCAATGAACTCCGCTCCGACCTCCTGGAAGATCTCGAGATAGCCCTCCCTCTCACAGTAGCGCTTCACCTCCTGTGAGCCGCACTGGATGAAGCACTTCACGTCGGAGTGCACGCGCTCGCCCCGTTCGAGCGCCTCCTTGAACACACGGGCGTACATGTCCATGTCCGACTTCTTGCCCGCCGTGCAGGACCCTGCGTAGGCGATATCGATCTTCACCGGCCCGCCCAGCTCCTGCAGAAACAGCCCGTTTCCCGGGTCCCCCGGGAGCGCCACCATGGGCTCGAGCTCGCCGGCATCGAACTCGATCAGGGTCTCGTACTCCGCTCCAGCATCGGAGAAGAGCCCGTCCAGCAACGGTCTGACCTCCTCGGGGTCGAGCCCGCGCTCGCGCGCCAGAAACTCGACGGCCTTCTCGTCGGGTCGCACGATGCCGGTGAACGCTCCAACCTCGGCCGCCATGTTCGTCATGGTGGCGCGCTCGTCGATTGACAGCGCTTCCACCGCCGCACCCGCATACTCCACGATCTTCCCGATCGCGTTTCCGTTCTTCACGTACGGGTGCCGCAGGATCTGAAGCATGAAGTCCTTCGCCGTGACGTTCTCCGGCTTCCGTCCGTTCACCCGCACGAGCACCGAGGGCGGCACCTTGATGCGTACGTCCTTCGTGAGCCAGGAGTTGAAGATCGCGGTGGTCCCGACCCCGAACGCCACCGCGCCCATCGCGCCGGCGTGCGGCGTGTGGGAATCGGTTCCGATGATGAGCTGGCCGGGGAGGGCGTGCTGCTCCAGGATCTTCGAGTGGCAGATGGCTTCGGATCCGACGACCGCCATGTGTGGTCCGAGGCGCGGCAGCTCGCCGTATAGCCGGACACCCTGCTGCTCGGCGAACTTCTCCTGCTTCGCCTTGAGCTCGAGGGCGACGTCGAGCAGGCCCTGCGCCTTACGCTCCTCGGTCATGGCAATCTCGAGAAACGTCAGGTGATCGCGGAAGAAGAACACCGACTCGGGATCCACGATGCCCTCATCCTCACCCACGTAGTCCCGCCAGAAGATCGCCGCCATCGGCGTCACGTATTCGTGGCTGAACCGGATATCCGTGCGGGTGAAGCCTTCGTCGCCGGGTCGCACGTGCGCCACGCCGACCTCGTCGCGCGACAGGTCGGTTACCCAGTGGCGGGCAACGATCTTCTCGGCGAGGGTCATGGGCCGCTCGGCGGTTGCGACGCCGGGCACCTGCACCTTGCCCTGGATCCGCGCCACGTTGTAATCGAAGAGGCCGCCGTGCTCGATGATCCCGCGCGTGATCTCTCCCTCGCCCTCGGTGAACACGCTGAGCGGGATCTCCTCCCCGCGCCGCACACGCTCGATGAGCGAGAAGTCGGTGCTCGTGAGGACGCCCAGGTTCTGGCAGTTCTCACGATAGATACGCTCGATGTTCTCGGCGACGATGAGCCGGATGCCCGCCATCATCTCGGCGTAGGGAGATTGCTCCCGAGACGACCCCTTGCCGCGGCGCTTGCCACTGACCGAGCAGGCGAAGCCGCCGCCTCGCACGCTCCCGCGCGTGACGGGGAACTCGTCACCTGCCTGGAGCCCGAGGTAGGGAAAGTCCCCTAGCGTCTCATCGTAGTAGTAGCAGATGTAAGCGGGCGTGATCTCGTCGGTGGAGATGTTGTCGCGCAGCGGCACGCCGACGGGCCACTCGAGGTCCTCTCCGGCGAGTTGCCGGCGCAAGAGCTCGGCATCGTCGACCAAGAACAGGATCCGGCCGTCGAATCGCACGCGGTCGGGTCGCCGCGCCACCGGTCTCGACTTGATACTTTCGATCACAGGGGCCGAAAGTTGCCGGTTCCGTTTCTTTGTGGCAAGCGGGCATGTAGAATTGGGCGATGGCCGCCGCCACCGCTCGCCTGATGTCCATCGCCGGCCCGCTCGCGATCGCCGGGGTCGTGGCGTGGGCAGAACCCGTCGGCGGACAGTGGGTCCTCCCGACGTTCTACCGCGCGACCGGGGAGTTCGCGGAGGCGCGACTCATCGAGAGCTCGGGCGTGGCAGTGAGCAGGAGACACCCGGGCGTGCTCTGGACGCACAACGACGGGGGCCACGAACCGTGGCTCTACGCGACGAACTTGTTGGGCGAGGACCTGGGTCACTACCGCATCGCCGGCGCGGACGCGCGCGACTGGGAGGACATCGCGCTCGGCCCCTGCCCCGACGTCCCCACCACCTGTCTCTACATCGCCGACACCGGCGACAACCTGTACCGCCGACGCGAGGCCGCGATCTACATCGTCGAGGAGCCCGCGGTGCTGCCACCGCCGGGCAAGAAAGCCGAGGGACGACTGCAGGCGGGCCGCGTGAGGGTACGCTACCCGGGCGGGCCGTTCGACGTGGAGGCGCTGACCGTCGCTCCCGACGGCGAGGTCCTTCTCATCACCAAGGGTCAGCAGGGGCGGATCAGGCGGTTCCGCGTCCCGATCGGAAGATCGCGGGACACGTCGGTCATGGCCGTAGACCAGGGAGTCCTCGACATCGTGCCGCAGCGCATGTTGGGACGGCTCGTGACGGGGGCGGCCGTCTCTCCCAGCGGCCGCCGGCTGGTGGTCCGTACGTACACGGAGATCGATTTCTACTGGAGAGGACCCGACGCCATCGTGCGCGAAGGTCGCCCCTGCTGGCTCGGGCTGCGGGAGCCGCAGGGCGAGGCGGTGGACTTCTGGGACGAGGACCTCCTGGTCCTCACCAGCGAGGCACCGCCCAACGGGCGCGGCTCGATTGCCCTGGTGCGGTGTCCAACGCCCGGGCCGGAGGGAAGCCAGTGAGCTCGCAGCGAGCACGAGTAGCGACCACCCTGTGCCTCCTGGCCGGCCTGCTCCTCGTGGCCGAGGCGGGGGCGCAACAGCCGACCGCCGCGCCGAGTCTCGCTCTCACCGCGCCCACGGCCAGCATGGCGCGCGCGCACCTCCGGTTTCTCTCGCACGACCTGCTTGGAGGACGGGCTCCCGGCACTCCGGGCGCCGAGATTGCCGCCCGGTATATCGCCTCCCAGTTCGAGCTCCTGGGCCTCGAGCCGGGTGCGCCCGACGGGAGCTACCTCCAGCCCGTGAACCTGATCGGCACGACACCCGAGCCGTCGCTGGTGCTCGGCGTCGGCCCCCGAACCACGAGCTTCGACTACCTCACGGAGTTCGTCGCCTGGTCTGCGCGACCGGAGGAGTCGGTCACCGTGGATGGCGACGTCGTGTTCGTGGGCTACGGGATCGAGGCGCCCGCGTGGGGGTGGGATGACTACAAGAGCACCTCCCTCACGGGCAAGATCCTGCTGATGCTGGTGAACGACCCGGGCCTGACCGACTCCTCGCGGTTCAACGGCCGTGCGCTCACGTATTACGGCCGCTGGACCTACAAGCTGGAGCAGGCGGCCCGGCTCGGAGCCGTTGGCGCCATTCTCATTCACACGGACGAGAGTGCCACCTATCCCTGGAGCGTGGTGCGGAACTCCTGGTCGGGCGAGCAGATCCAACTCGACCGCGCACCGCACGAGTCGCTGCGATTCGGGGCGTGGATCACGCAGGAGGCCGCCCGCTCGATGATGGCGGCGGCCGGCCGGGATTACGACCTCCTGGTGCGCAGGGCGCAACAGCAGCAGTTCCGACCCATGGCTCTCGATGCGCACGCCGTGGTGCACATCCGCAACCGGGTGCGGCGGAGGCCTTGCGCGACCTGTGGTCGTCCGTGTCGGGGGACGAGCCGGTTCAATGGGCCAGCGAGATCGCCGCGAGTGCCGCCGACGCGGCCCGCACCGAGGCAACCGGCGCGGCGTCGGCGCTCGACGCCGGGCGCTACAGCGAGGCGGCCGAGTCGTTCATCGGCGCCCTGGACACGTGGCACGCAGCGGTCCGGCGGCACGACCCCAGCGTCC
>Ga0209536_100008285_pt1 | contig 15606 bp, 21 predicted proteins | sample DeeMarSeWOR28_12_FD_187461 | JGI IMG/M metagenome (GOLD analysis project Ga0209536, IMG submission 187461) | Marine sediment microbial communities from White Oak River estuary, North Carolina - WOR-2-8_12 (SPAdes) (version 2) | ecosystem: Environmental > Aquatic > Marine > Intertidal zone >...
TACTGTCGGGGTATCACTGTCATTGAAATTATTGACATAGAGCCAGTCATCGGGAACAGGTTTTTTTTCAGCGTGCGCTTCCAGATATTTGCGGATAATGGTTTTTTTCCCGGTTCCGACCGGTCCCAGGGCATACATATGGTATCCCTGGCTCTTGATGTTTATTCCGAAAGAGATGGCCCGCAGGGCACGTTCCTGGCCGATAATGCCTTCATAGACCGGCAATTCTTCTGTACTTTTGAAATCAAAATGCGCTGGATCAAACTGGTGCCTGAGCTGTTCCACTGAAAGCTTTGTTGCCTGGATAGACATTATGCTGGCTCCTCCTGTCTTATTTTTTCCACTGAAGACCGCATCGGTTTCTACCTGGGCTGAGTTTGCCCAGGCTGTTGCAATAAAGACGCCCTTTTAAAAATATACTGGATAATGCTTAACTAGTATTTTATTTGCTCCCTTACCGGATGTCCACAATTTTGCAAAAGAAAAAGGAAACGGCGAAGACATTTTAGGGAACAGACCCCTGCCATCCATACCAAGGAAATGCTAAAGAGTTTAACGTGCTTCACGCTGCAGAACGAATGTGGCCAGAGTGACAACGACTACCCCGGGAATAATTGCTGCAGGCGGCAGGCCTTTACCAAGTGCCCAGTTGATCAGCAATACAAATGCCGGATAGAAATAGCTGTAGGCCATGACCCGCGTGGGACCAAGGTAAAGGGTTGAAATATGGGTCAGGTAGAATGTGATGATGGTTGAAAAAACCGCCAGGTAGACAATACCTGCCCAGATCTTTGTTTCAACCGTTTGCCAGTTAATTGCACCCAGGCCTGCAATGGAGAGCAGAAGCAGCCAGACGGTGCCGGTAGCCAGAACCCAGAAGGTCATGACAACCATTGATTCCTGCTGATGCAGACGTTTGACCAGTGGGGTATAGGCCGCCATCATAAAACAGCCTGCCAGGAAAAGAAGATCCCCATAATTGACATCCAACTCCAGCAGCCGGTTAATATCGCCTCGGAAAATAACCCAGAGTGCGCCGGCCATACCGCAGAACAGGGCCCAAAGGCGGCCTTGCCCCAGGCGCTCTTTCAGAAAAATTGCGCTGTAAACACCTGATATCCCTGGAACCAGTGTAAAAATGACGCTGGTGTTCAGGGCATTTGTGTAGCGCAGCGCTTCAAACATACACCAGAAAAAGCCTACAGTGCTGGCGCTGATGAAAGAGTAACCACAAAGCTGCCTGACTGGCGGCAGAAAAAAACCATGATTAAGCAAAAGGATCGGCGCCAGGCAAAGTACTGCGACTACGTAGCGGATTAGGAGCAGCACAGAGGGTTCGAGGCCATGGGCAATGGCCTCGCCGACCGTAAACGAGCTGGACACAATTATCGATGCCAGCAGCATCAGGCAGTGCACACTCCACAGGGGCAGCTTGGTGTTAAGGTAGTTTACTTGTTCGGTTTCAGGCATGGCAGGAAAGGATACTCCGAGGGGGGAATTATTGAAAGAGGAAAGGTGTAAGCCATATAAAATCACAAAACAAAATGCAGCATTCTGAATTCATATAGTTTCCCAAAACCAATTATCATTACCTTCCTGTCTGCTGATCATTGGGTCGTCCCGTTATCCAGAGTTCAGCCCCTCTCATCGTTGATGGTTCCATTAATCGATAATCGGTGGCAAACCATACACATATCGGACCCTTGATATTTGCGACACTTGACTTACATCAATGTTTTCATGGAAATGGCCAGGTATATGATCCTGAGTAAGCTGTAACCTTTCGATAACATCAATGTTTTATTATGGGTGAAAAAACATGAGCGGGAATAAAACATATAATGTCCTTCCCGGGACCAAAATGGGCCTCCTTACCACAGATTACCTGGAAAAGTTGACCAGCATAGCCAGGAAACACGATATACCCTTTTTCAAGATAACCTCGGCCCAGCGCTTGGCGATTGTCGGCCATACACCGGAAACTGCAGAGAAGATCTGGCGGGAACTCGGCCAGAAAACAGGACCGAAAAAACCGGTCGGCATCCACTATATCCAGGCCTGTCCGGGTAGGAAATGGTGCAAGTACGGACGCCAGGATTCTTTGGCCATGGGGGAAAAGCTGGAACAAACCTTCGGCGCTCTGCCCCTGCCCGCCAAAACCAAGGTCGGCATATCCGGATGTCCTCTGAACTGCTGTGAAAGTTATGTGCGTGACATAGGTGTTTTCGGCAAAAAGAAGGGCTGGACCCTGGTATTCGGCGGTAATGGCGGCGGGTGTCCGCGCATCGGCGATATTGTTGCTGAAGATTTAAGCGATGCAGAGGTTATTGAGATGGTGGGCAAATGCCTGGACTTCTACCGGAATAATGCCCGGCCCATGGAAAGAACCGGCCGTTTTATGCGCAGGACAAAGATCGACACATTCTGGGAATATATCGGGGTGAGGGGGAAAAGCAGGTACTAGGAGCCAAACCCTCCAAAGATCATGGGGTGCAGCAGCCGCATGAGAATGAAAAAGACGACTGCTGCTGCCAGGGCCGGCGGGTGGTACTCACCTGGTGCCAGCCGCTGTTTGCCCCGTATGATTGCTGCAAAAGGTACGGCTGAGGTATCGGCCAGAAACTGCCTGACCTTGTCTGAGCCTGTTGCAAGCTGGCGCCGGTCCTGATGCATGGCGCTTACAATACCATAGACAACAAAACCGCCAAAGAATATCCAGTCGCCGACATACGGGTTTGCCAGCAGGTGTGCCAACCCGAAAAGACCAAAGGCAAAGTTCTGCGGATGACGCGTTATCCGTTGAATGCCCTGGCCATTACTGACAGCCCTGCCGGTCAGCTCCGCCATGGTGGTCATGGGGTTTGCCGTGACCAGAGCCTGCAGCAAAACGATGATAGCACCAAGCATGAGAAAATGCGCCAGCAACTCAATCGAGTAACCTGAGGTATAGAGATGGTAACCGGCATGCCGGTGGGTAAAATAGAAGTAACAGAGCGGGATGAAGGTAACAAGCGCAACCAGGGAATAGATGACTTTGAACCCCAGGGTGCCCAGGCCCTTGATAACAAAGGTGCGCACCGGGATACTGGAGCCAATGATGTGTGATCCCCCGAACGCAAGCCACCAGAAAAGAATCATTGTCTCATTTTTCATAATTATTCCCTAAACTGGAGGTATCGAACAATCTTGACATATTTTGTAACACCACCATCTAGCAGACAGGGGATCAGCCTGGCTATGTCTCCTAAATTTATGGCAAGCATCCAACTGGTGCCGGGTATTAAGACTGTCAGCAGCCGGGCTCACCGGGGTGACCGCAGCAGTTTTTCAAGTTCAGCAGTTTATAGCTGTTGTTCTTTACAAACAGGGAGAGTTTTTTTGACAGCGGCATAGGTTTGGCAAGATTACTGACAGCATCTTTGACGGTTGGCTTTTTCTTTTTGGCACACATCAGACGACTCCTCTAAATGGAAAGGGAAAAGGGGTCAAGAAAAAAATTTTCAAAAATCAATTATACCCTGAAACACCTAAAGTCAATCAAATACAGGTTTCAGAATATTTTCATAATGAGCTGTGGTGTTTTCAATTACACTGTATAATCGTTTTTGCAGAAAAATACATACCCATTTATACGTGTTTAAAAAGGGAGGAACTTACCATGGATACAGTACTCAATGATATTGAAGTGCGCGTGCTGGCAAGCCTGATTGAAAAAAGCATGACCACACCGGAGTATTATCCACTATCCCTTAATGCCCTTACCAATGCCTGCAACCAGAAGTCGAACCGGGAGCCTGTAGTGACCTTTGACGAGACAAGCGTGGTGCGGGCCCTGGACAGCCTGCGGGAGAAACAACTGGTTGTCCTCAGTGTTTCCTCCAGGGTGCCTAAGTATGCGGAAGTCTTTGTTGATACCCGTAAACTGGTAAAACGGGAAGCGGCCCTCCTCATGGTACTCATGCTGCGGGGACCGCAGACAATTGGTGAACTGCGGGGGCGGACCGAAAGAGTTTACCGGTTTGAGGACCTGACCGAGGTGGCGGCTACGCTGGATGAACTGAGGGAGTCAGGCTACATCACTAAATTGCCCAGGATGGCAGGCCGCAAAGAACCGCGCTATGCACATCTTTTGAGCGGCGCTGTGGAGATCGAGGCAGAGAGCCCGGGGCTGGAAGCGGCCACGGTAGCCGTGCAGGCCGAAAATGAAAGAATAGCCGCACTTGAAGAAGAGGTGCAGCGGTTACGGCATAAATTTGATGCGCTGCAGAATGAATTTGAAAAGTTCAGGAAACAGTTTGAGTAAAAACAAGGAGCAGGACATTTTCAAGGAGTTTTGCCATACTTTTCAAAGAGTACGGTTCGCATTTCCTCGTGGGGCTGATCCGGATTGAAAAACAGTTTCCATATTGTGGGGTTGTGCGGCAGGGAAAGTGATATCTGCACAGTGTTTAGATTTTGAACATCAATCCAGGCGCTGGAAAAAATTTTACCAGCCTCCCTGTTGACAAAACATAACAATTCACTGTCAAAATCATATCCCTCATTTTCCAGTATCTTCTTCTTTTTGTCGGCATCCATAGCGTTTCCTCTCCTTTAAATTCCCGGGCCTTACGGTAGGTATCATAAACTCTCAAGGTACTCATTGATCTCTTTTTCTATCATTGCCTCGATGGCATCTCCCAAAACATGTACTGCCACCACATCCTTAAGGAAACAGGTACCTATAGTACAAGCGAGACAGCCGATTTCATACTTTTCCAGGATTTCACCGATCTTGGGATGCTCTTCAATCACTTCCTTTATCGGCCGGTTTCCCATGTCATTGTGAAGCTTCATACTGTTTGCTCCTTGAAGGAATTTAACTGAATTATACTTGAGACCAAAAGAGCCTGAAATGACTTAGGTCAATTAATGCATAAGGGCTGCGGCGAAAAAGCAGAAGCAAGGCTCATGATTTTCTCCCTGCTGAGGTGCCATCAGAATTTGCGTGTGTGGGGTCACGGGCTCGGTTGAACCTTTTTTCAAGAAAAACGTATCCGCAAATTTCTCAGGTATGTCAAAATAAATACGACACTGAGTGAAAAATTCAGGACCATGCATCCTGGCTCATTTCATACTGGACCCGCCGGAATTATTAAATTTGCTCATCAATTCAAGGACATCTTCATCATCAAGGTCATGCCAGTCACGATAGGCTGAGGCCACCGCATAAGGATAGGATTCCCGAATGTTGAGACAGCACAGGGTGTCCACTTCTCTAAGCAGCATGTGTACTGTCGCGGCCGACCCGGTAGGCACTGCTATGGTAATTGATTCGGGGCTTCTTTTCCTGAGATAGGCTATGGCAGCCCGCATGGTGTAGCCAGAGGCCAGGCCGTCGTCGACCAGGACAACATGTCTGGCGGCAATATCCGGGAAAGGTCTGTTCTGTCTGAAACGCACATTGCGCTGTTCTATGGTAGCCATTGTTTTTTTGACCTGCCGCTCGACCTGATCGCTGGTGAGATTCAAAAGGGAGAGGAGGTGATCGTTCAGGAAAAGATCTGAGTCCAGATTGACCGCACCAAAACCTGCCTCACTATTCCAGGGGATCTGTACTTTACGGACCAGGACCAGGTCAAATTCAAGTGCAAGTGTCTGTGCTATTGCAATCCCGACCGGCACTCCACCCGAGGGAATTGCCAGGACCAAAGTGTCGGGCCTCATAATTTCAGATAGCTGTGCGGCCAATTGCAACCCGGCTTCAGTGCGGTCTGCAAAAACCCGGTTCCTGTTATGCAATTCAAGATTTTCGATAAGTTGTGCCATAATTTTAATCTATAATATAAATTCGAATTTTTGGGCAGAAACAGGAAAGTTAAAAAAATTTCTGCCATCTTATGTAAAAAATTAAGTACATTGCAGGAATGAAGAAAGGGCCCGTCATGACATTACTGGCAACAACGACTACAGGCGAGACAGGTCTGCAGCCATGAATACATTCCGGCGCAATGTTCCTCTGCTGGCAACCTGCCAGGCCCTTATGATGAGCGCCACTTCACTGATCATCACAACAGCGGCCCTGGTCGGCTTTGCACTGGCCGAGGACAAATCCTGGGCTACCCTGCCGTTGGCCGCACAGTTCATCGCCACCATGTGTACAACCATCCCTGCTGCACTGCTCATGGACCGTATAGGCCGCAGGCAGGGGTTCATGCTTGCCTCGCTCTTTGGTGTCTCCGGCGCTGTTTTTGCCACCCTGGCAATAATCAAGGGCAATTTCGCCCTCTTCTCACTCGGGACCATGCAAATCGGCATTTTTAACGGCTTCGGCAACTACTATCGTTTTGCTGCGGCTGATGCCGTGGACAAAGAATTAAAGAGCCGCGCCGTCTCCTATATTATGGCCGGCGGTGTGGTTGCCGCCTTTGTCGGCCCCAACCTGGCCAATATATCACGGGGACTTATCAACAGCGCGCCTTTTGCAGGAAGTTATGCTGCCCTTGTCAGTCTTTATATAATATCCCTTGCCCTCCTGGCATTCTTAAGGCTGCCGCCCAAGCCAGCAGCAGAAGGTTCTGCCGGAGAAGGAACCGGCCGCTCTCTGGTGGTTATTGCGAGCCAGCCGATGTTCATTGTGGCCCTTGTCTGTGGAATGCTTGGCTATGGAGTCATGGCCCTGGCAATGACAGCCACCCCGCTTGCCATGCATTCTTATGCCCATCCCTTTTCCAGGACCACCTTTGTCATCCAATGGCACGTGCTCGGCATGTTCGGTCCTGCCTTTGTCACCGGTCACCTTATCAGGCGTTTTGGAGTGCTCAACATTATGCTTGCCGGAGCAGTACTCGGAGCTGCATGCATGATTGTCAATCTTGCTGGCAGCAGCGTATGGCATTTCTGGGCTGCCTTGCTGCTTCTAGGAATCAGCTGGAACTTCCTGTTTATCGGAGCCACAACCCTGCTGACCGAAACCTACCGTCCTGAGGAACGGGCCAAGACCCAGGCACTTAATGATTTTGCTGTATTTACTACGGTGGCGCTCTCGTCGCTTTCTGCCGGGGCCCTGCAAAGCCGCTACGGCTGGCAGACTGTCAACATGGGACTGATACCGCTGCTGGCAATAATCCTGGCCTTCATTCTCTGGGGTAAAAGGTGGTGCCGCCTGACCATAAAATCAACTTGACCATCTGGTGATTTTCAATTATCCCCCCGCAGCTGAACTTTTACATACTGGCACTTGTGATTTTTATGGATTTTCTGGGTCAGACTTTGTTTCTTTCTTTGCGTCCTGCGGTATTCCTTTGCAGACGCGGCAGCGTTCGTTGCCGCACCACTGGCAGGCAAAGCAGTCAGAACAGGGATGTTTCTTCTCACCGGTGCAGCATTCCGGCACGTAAATCATGCCGAGATTGTCGGGCAATTTCTTAAAAGCCATATTTTCACAAACTTACATGATTGCATGGGCCATCCTTCCGTATCATGGTATTTGGGGTAATGGGTAACGATAGATGGCCAGACCTCTGGAGGTTTGCTTCTGTTCATCTGCCCCCCCGGCAGTATATTTTACGGGATGTATATAATATATTATACTACGTTAATGCGTTGAAACAAAGCATGGTGCTGGTGAATGGCGTATCAGGGAAAAATGATTATTTTTTAGGCAGATAGCGAAAAACTAATTTCTTACGAATAGAATTACCGGGCATGCCAATGAGTGAAACAAGTGGAGGAGTTGCAAATGGAGCCAGAAAAAAAGCAGGATAAAATGACGGATGAGGAACTTGCAGCCTACGAAAAATTACGACAGCGCGTGAGCAAAACCTTTGGCGAACTCCATGACAAGATCAATGGAGAAAGCATCAGTCAGGCAATGAACAAGGCAACCTCTGAAATGAAAGAGATGGGCGGACACTCCATTGAAGCTATCACCAAGGCCTCTGCAGCCTTGAAAAAGGATATTGCCTCGACAACAGAACATATCAAGCCTAAGATGGATGATGTCACAGAGAGCGCCAAGAAGCAGTTTGATCATTGGGTAGATAAGGGCGGGGCGCTCTGGAATGAAATTACCCGGGAAACAGAACATGTTTACGAATTCTCACGTGACAAGACTGTAGCCTTCCTGGCCAATATCGCCAAGGGCTTAGGCGATTGGAGCCAGAGCATGGGTGAAAAGCTGGACACTTCTTTGAAATATAAAACCGGCGAGATCACGCATGGCGGCGAATTTGTCTGTACCAGCTGCGAGTCCACGATCCACCTGAAACAGCCGGGCCGCATCCCCCCGTGCCCCAAATGTACAAAAACTGAGTTCCGCCGCTCATAAACAGTGGGCAAGGGAGCCAATACAATAAGACTGCAGGCCCCCTGCCTGCAGTCTTATTGTATTGGCTTTACCTCGCCTATTTGCAGAAATTCGAAGTCCCCGGGCGGGATGCTTTTTTTAACAAGTGCCTCCTTGAGTTTCAAAGGCGGGTCGTCTATGGGCTCGGAGGTGAGGCGGAAGGTCCCCCATTGAACGGCTATGGAATGTTCGGCTTTGATATCCAGGTGGATCTGCACCGCTTCTTCGGGGTTGATATGCATATCTTTCATGAACCACCGGGGTTCATAGGCGCCGATGGAGATAAGGGCCAGGTTTATGGAGCTGAACTTTGCACCGATCTCTTTGAACTGGTAGGGGTTGTAACCGGTATCGCCGCTGTACCAGATGGTTTTGTCGTCGATCTGCAGCATCCATGAAGCCCACAGGGTTTTGTTCCTGTCCCACAGGCTCCGCGCCGACCAGTGCTGTGCCGGAGTGGCTGTGATGATTGTCTTTTCAAATTGCCGCACATCCCACCAGTCAAATTCCATGACATTTTCTGCACTTACCCCGGCTTTGACAAACCATTTCTTCAGGCCAAGCGGTACCAGCCATTTTGTTCCCGACCCGATCTGCTGCACTGTTTTCTGGTCAAGGTGATCATAATGACTGTGGGAGATAACAATACAATCTATGGGGGGGAGGTCTTTTATCTGCAGGGCCGGAGGATTATACCGTTTGGGCCCCAAAAAACTAATCGGCGAAGCCCTGTCAGAAAACATGGGATCGGTAAGGATATTGACACCCCTGTACTGGATAAGAATCGTGGCATGCCCTATCCAGGTGACCTGTAAGTCAGAGGGTGGATTGTGAATGGCTGCGAGGTCCGGCTCTGTCCTGGGGATCTTATGGGCATTTGCTTCGTAGTCGGCAAATTCCTCGTTGCTGAAATAACGCATCTTCAGGTACTTGAAAAAACCCCTTTTATTTTTTTCAACATACGGATTCTGAAAACCGTCTTCGGTGTAGTGCAGGGGTTGTTCTTCATCCCTGCCACTTTCCTGGGCATAGATACAGCCGAACAGCAGACTGGAGGCCGCTATAACAAATAATATGAGGTGGATCTTTGCCAGACGATGCAACATAGTAATGTTAAAATCCTGTTGCGCTAGGGGTTATTCCCCTCTGCTGCGCCAAACTCTTTTTCAATTCCAAAACCGCCAGTTCCTTTGCCTTGGCTTCCACATCGACTGTAACATTCAACCCTTTCCAGCAATCAGGGAAATCCTCTGGGTCGATATAGTCTGCATGCGGCTTGGGGTTATTTCCCTGCCAGCCGTGTAACGGTGAAGAAATATGAAAATACGGCTCCCGGCCGACCCTCGCCCAGCATTTGCGTGATATGGCAGTTGCCTCATCCACCGTAAGACCGTCAGGTTTGCAGCGATGATGATGCACATCGTAGACCAGGGGGATTTTCAACTCTTCACAGAGTGGTGCAAGGTCTTCAACCGTATAGGTCCGGTCATCATTTTCCAGGCTCAATCGTTTTTGTACGGCTGAAGACAGACGATAAAAATTCTCTCTGAACCGCTGCAGGGCCGTCTTTTTGTCATGGTAGGCACCGCCGCCGTGAATATTAATTACCTCGGCACCGACATGCTCAGCCAGCATAGCCTGGTATTCCAGCTCTCTTATCGCATTTTCAACAACCTTTTTCTGCGGCGACGACAGGACAATAAACTGATCAGGATGGAAGCTGAGCCGAATGTCATGCTGCGCCCGGAATTTGTTTACTTGCTTCAAATTACGCAGGATCATTGCTGAATCCGGAAGATCCTCAAGACGGTATCCTACATCCGGATGGGTAAAACGTGGAAAAAATGGGGAGAGAATGCGGAAAGCACCAATACCATTCTCTTGGAGAAACCTGAGGGCTGCAAGAAGGTTTAGGCTATTATGCAGGCAGAGTCCAGAGAGTTTCTGCAGCTGCTCTTTGCGGCTGAACTGCAGAAGATATTTAGCGGTTGTGGCCCGGAAACGGATAGGCTCTTTTCTGAAAATGCAGCACAGCCCCAGACGTATCCCGCCGCCCTCTTTTTGCAGCTTCATTTCCCTCTGTCTCATTGTCATGTTACAAGCAGTGCTCCGCAATACTTCTTAAATCCAGCGGTCAAGTAGCGGCTGCAAATATTTTTCCTGATGCTGCCAGAGTCCTGTTGACCAAAATCACCTTTCTGTATAGGGTAATCCAAACTGCTGTTAAAATCCTGCTATTTCATGTGAAACATGCATTCTAAATACGAGCAAGGTTTGTGACCATGGCTGAGAAAACACTTATTTTTTATTCATTGAGCACCTGCGGTTATTGCGAGATAACAAAAAAAATGCTTGATGACCTGGAGGTTGAATACGATTCCATTGTTGTTGACCTCTTGCCAGCAGACGAAAAGGAAAAAGTTGTGCAGGAAATTATAAAATTCAACCCGCGCTGCACCTTTCCGACGCTCATTTACGGTGACAAGGTTATCGTCGGCATGAAACTTCAGGAAATAAAAGATCTCCTGGGAGTGAGGACAGAGGTTGATGATCTATATGATACCCTGCAAAAAATCCAGGAAGCAAAGGGCTATTTCTTTAACCGCGACAAGGAAAAAACCTTTCAACTCCTGCGAGCCCTGCTGGTCAACAAGGACCGTTACGGCTATATGTCATGCCCCTGCAGGCTGGCAACCGGCGACCGTGACAAAGATAAGGATATTATCTGTCCCTGTGTTTACAGAGAACCCGATGTACAGGAGTTTGGCAGCTGCTACTGCAATCTTTATGTTTCCCGGGCATGGAACACAGGCACTATCGAACGTCTTCTTGTCCCAGAAAGGCGCTCTACAGACCATTATCAATAAGTGTACCGTGTAATGAAGCAGGCAAGCAGACCTCCGGATGATTCCTTTCAGATCCGGTGCCCCAGACTGGGACAGCAGATCCATTTTTCTTACTGCAGGCAGGAAAACATGGGGCTACCATGTTTCAAGACCCTTGACTGCTGGTATATTCATTTCAATGTTGTGGACTACCTCCGACAAGAGCTTGCCCCGGCTGAATGGGAGGCGTCATTTGAAAAACTGCCGACCCCTAAAATCCTTTCCCTGGCGGAATTGATTGAAAAGGCCCAAAAACAGACGAAAAAAAATACATAAAAAAGGGGATTGGCTGCTTTTGCTGCCAATCCCCTTATCAACAATTCTTAGATTTCGTTAACCTTATTCTGCTTTTTTCTCCTCAGCCTTTTCCTCTTCTGCTTCTTCTCCCTCTGCTTTTTCCTCCTCAGCCTTTACCTCTTCTTGAGGGGCTGCAGCAGGTTTCCCGTAAGCCGGAGCAGGCGCCGGTGCTTCCTGTTTTACCTCCTGAGTGCTACCTGCACTCTTTTGTCCACCACTTCAGCCGCTGGCACTAATGGCCAGGCCGCTGATGCCTGTCACCAGCCCGGCAATGCTGAGCCCGGTCAGCACCTTTTTCAGGTATTTCTTTTCCATGTTTTCCTCCTTTTAGTTTGATCTTGACGTTGATCAATCTTCACCCGGGTCCACAATACTATAAATTGCCAAGAAATCATAGACTAAAATAATCAGTATACTTCTTTCCCCCGTCTTAAGGGTGATCCCCGCTTTTGTGCAATTCTCCGTTGCTTTCATTAACTTTATTAATGATAATAGATCCTATGCGTAAATCCCGATCCTTCTTCCTGTCAAAATCTCAGTTCACCCGGGGCCTGCAGTGCCATAAATCATTGTGGCTTCTCAAAAACAGGCCGGAGCTGCGGGTGGAACCGGATGCCAGCCTGCAGGCCCGCTTTGACGCGGGCACCGAAGTAGGGATCCTGGCTCAGCAGCTTTTCCCCGGCGGTGTGGCTCTGGATTACTCCAGCGGCATAACACAGAATATCAACACGACACAGAAACTGCTCAGATCAGGTTCACAGACTATCTACGAGGCAACTTTTCGCCATGACAATATCCTTGCCATGGTAGATATCCTGCACAGGAGCCCTTCCCATGGCTGGGAACTTTACGAAGTCAAATCCTCGACCGAGACAAAGGAGATCTTCATCAATGACACTGCTATTCAGTATTATGTGGTTGCTGGATCTGGAATCAACATTTCCCGGGTCGTTCTTGTACATCTGAACAACCGGTATACCAGGATAGGTGATCTGGATCTGCAAGGCCTCTTTACCCTAGATGATGTCACTGAACTGACGCTGCGTAAACAGGCCGAAATCCCCGGTCAGCTCGCCGAAATGCGCCAGACCTTGCAAGGACCGGAACCGAACATTGACATTGGCCCTTATTGTACCGATCCCTATGAATGCGATTTTAGGCCTTACTGCTGGAAGCATATCCCGGAATGCTCCATCTTTGACATTACAAACCTGCGCAATAATCGAAAATTTGCCCTCTACTACGGGGGCACTCTGCACATGGGGGACATCCCCCCCGATTTCACCCTGTCTGACAATATGCAGCTCCAGGTCGAAGCAGAACTGACAGGCAGGGATTTTATCAATACCTCTGCTATCAGGGAATTTCTGGCCACAGTCATTGAACCGGTTGGCTTCCTTGATTTTGAGACATTCATGGAGCCTGTGCCGTCCTTTGATTATCAAAGACCCTACCAGCAGATCCCTTTCCAGTACTCCCTCCATATACTGGCAAACGGATTCCTTGCGCACCATGAATTTCTTGGTGAGCCCGGCATGGACCCGCGCCGATCCTTTATTGATAAACTGCTTTTTGATGCCAGGCCCTGCAGGACGGTTCTCGTCTACAACCAGGCATTTGAAGTAACGCGCCTGCAGGAGCTAGCAGATCTGTTTCCCGAATATGCTGAAGATATTGAGGCCATTATTGCCAGGATTGTTGATCTCATGGTCCCTTTCCGGAACCGGGATTATTATGTAAAGGCAATGTGCGGCAGCCACTCGATAAAACATGTTTTGCCGGCGCTGGTCCCTGATCTGAGCTATGAAAACCTTGCCATTGCAGACGGAGAAATGGCAATGCTGGCCTATGCAAGGCTTGCAAAAATAAGCGACATGGATGAAAAGAAAAAAATCCGTCAGGATTTACTGGAATACTGCAGATTGGACACCCTGGGCATGGTGCGCATCTGGGAGAAGCTGATCTCCCTGGCCCAACCCAGGGAACAGCTGTCGTTATTTTAGAAAAAGATCTTTTTGTATGCCGAGTTTTTTGAAAAGAAAATAGGTCTGATAGGTTCTTATATTATAGATGCCCTGCTGCCAGTTCTTATACCAGAAACACTCCCCCTCATTGAAGATATCCCTTTTCAGCCTTCTGTCGGTCGGGCACTTGGGGCATGAGCATCTCAGGTGGTGTCTGGCATAAAGTTCATACAATTTGAGTCGAAATTTGTTCATATGTTCTGGCAGGCACAACAAAAAAAAGAAAAGTGTGCCAATCCAAAATAATCAGATTTTGCGGGCCAAGACAAGGCCGTCGGCTATTGGCACCAGGCTGATTTCAACCCGGGGATCTGCATGTATCTTCCTGTTCAAAGCCCGGATGGCCATGGTGTCATCATCATTTTTTGCAGCATCTGCAACCGCACCGTCCCACAGCACATTATCTATGGCTATCAAACCGCCGGACCTGATAAGCTGCAAGCAGTATTCGTAATACACATCATAATTTATTTTATCGGCATCAATAAAGGCGAAATCAAAGCTGTCTCTGCCCTTACCAAGGAGGCCTTCCAGGGTTTGCTGCGCCGGACCGAGATGGAGTTCAATCTTCTCTTCCACCCCTGCCCTCCGCCAATAACGTTTTGCCATATCAGTCCACTCCCTGTTGATGTCACAGGCAATAACCCTGCCTTCTCTGGGCAGGGCCAATCCAATGCACAGGGAGCTGTAGCCCGTGTATACCCCGATATCAAGGGTGCGTCTCGCGCCAAGCATTTTCACCAGTAGTGCCATGAACTGCCCCTGCTCAGGTGCGATCTGCATATTCGCATTTTCATCCTGAGCAGTATCAACCCTCAGTTCACGCAGAACATGCGGTTCCCGCAGCGACACTGAGAGCATGTAGTCATACAGTTTATCTGTAATACAGAGGGTCTTATTAGACATAGACTATTTTTTGTCAGCACCGGCTTCGCGTTTCCAGATCAATTCCCCATCCTTGTAAACCTCTCGGACCCGATGCATGGGAATACAATGGGCAATGCCATCCGCGTCAAAAACGTGAAAGGAAAATTTTTTGCCAGGCAGCTGGGTGACTTCATTAAATGAGACCCGGATGATTTTATCCTCCAAGCGGTCGAAGTAGCCTATCTCAAAATAGCCGCGTCCGAATTCAGGGTCCCAATGTATGCGGTTCAACAGTTCATGGATTGGTTGCATTTTAAAAAGTTGTCGAAAGCAGCCCCTACTCATAGAGCAGGTCATCGGATTCCAGGTCATCAAGTGGACCGGTCCAATCCTCGGGAGGCTCGATTTCCTCAAGGTCCATCTCTTCCCATTCCTCCATTTCAAGCTCTTCAATATCGCCATCAAAATACTGAATATCCACGGTACCTTCTCTTTTGTTCACATCCACCACCATGAAATCCTGTCCCTTGTCCAGATGATGGTACCAGTTGCCTTCAATGGGATCGAGTTCACCAATCATAGTATACTCCTTAACCGTTGGTATTTTTTTCCAGGGAATCTGCCGCAACCGAATGAGCAAACTTTTTTCTCCTGAAAACAACAATATTATCCTTCTGTCAACTCTTTTATAACATCTGCCAATTCATGACTGAAGACCGCTAAAGCCCGACTCTGGGCGGCCACCATGTCAGCATATCCATTGCCTCTCGCAGGTTCTATTATATGAGTTGCTTTGACACCGTACACTGTCTTTCCCTGTCCGTCAAAAACCGCCCACCTGACAACGAGTTCAATTTCACCTCCTAGCCTGCCGTCAAACCTGTTTATAACTATTTGTATATTGTAATCCCGCCCGCTTGTCGCAATTGATGGAGAGGACAGCACCTTATCTGTAGGAAGCATCAGACTCAAATTCTCTGCAATGACGCGCCCGATATCCTCTTCTATCCTGCCGGCCCAACGGTCATATTCTGCCAGATACAACTCATTGTCACCGGTCCTGGTAACAATCTGCTGTTTTTTGAGATACTTGGGGAGTGACACAGGAAATATGCCGATGGAAATATCGTTCCTGCCCTCTGACGCGCTTTTCATTGCAAATTCCGGGTCTGCCATAGGGCTGAGCACATAAAATCTTGATGGCTTG
>Ga0209536_100008286_pt1 | contig 15606 bp, 15 predicted proteins | sample DeeMarSeWOR28_12_FD_187461 | JGI IMG/M metagenome (GOLD analysis project Ga0209536, IMG submission 187461) | Marine sediment microbial communities from White Oak River estuary, North Carolina - WOR-2-8_12 (SPAdes) (version 2) | ecosystem: Environmental > Aquatic > Marine > Intertidal zone >...
GGTCTCAGGCGCAGTTTGCGGCAGATGTAATCCATCTTTCGCAGCTGGGCAGAATCCAGGCCCTCCGTGGCATCCTCGAAATATGCACATGAATAAACCATGTTGCAGTCCAACCACAAAGCAAAAAAATCATTCGAAACATTGTAATGGTATGCGATCGCATCCCGGTCGCGTTCGAGTGAATGCGCCTCTCCGCTCAGTTCTGCCGGACCACGTGAACCGTAGTGGTGCTGGTCTCCATCTGGCAGCCGCCGCAAAGAGATCCCGATTTGTATTTTCTTCTGCATGGTTGTTGCAGTACGAATCAGGCTTTCCCCCAGTTGATAAATCCTTTCAACATCTCCCTCAACGTCAAAATCATCATATAGGTACGCTTCGGCCAGGCTTATCTCGCTCATCGATGACAACATCGACTTGAGCGCTCCAGGATGATTTAGCACAATCGTCGCAGCTCGCGGTTCGTCATCCGGCCAGAGGCTACCATCCCATAGGCGTACACCAACCTCACTTCCCGGATCTTTTGGAAGCAGAGATTCCAATATGTTGAGCGTGACAGACTTCGCCCTGGAATCTGATTTTGTTCGATCTTCCGCCATCGATTCCTCCAAGCAGGATCAATCAACAAATCCGGGTATTGCCAATCCCAATCCTGCATTAATCCTCTCCAACCGCAAAATGATAATCGGGGAAGAAGATAGGCTATTGTATCTTGTTATTTAGGAATACTATTTTAATTCCTTCACCCCCATTGGGCACCGGCAGTCTCCAGTATTCCCTGCAAAGTTGACAGGAAGCGTGCTGCTGCTACCCCATCCACCACCCTGTGGTCAACCGATAATGTGATCGTCATCATGGGGCGCAATTCAGGCCTGTTTGTTTCATCCGGCATAAAACGGTCCGCGATCCTGCCAACAGCCAGGATCGCCACCTGGGGAGGGTTGATGATTGCAGTAAACTGGTCTACAGCATACATTCCCAGGTTGGATATGGTAAACGTTCCGTCAACCACGTCACCCGGTTGCAAATCACCCGTGCGAGCACGCCGGGAGAGATCCCCCACTTCCTCAGCGATTTGGAATAATCCTTTCCGGTCGGCATGGTGGATAACTGGCACAATTAATCCTTCTTCTAAAGCAACCGCCAGACCAATATTCACATCGGGATGCATCAGGATTTCGCCATCCCGGAAGTAGCTGTTGAGCAAGGGATGCTGGCCTAAAGCTGCTGCGCAAGCCTTGATCAACACCGCACTGATCGAGATTGTCCCTTCACTTTCATCCAAACGGGCGTTCAATAACTGCCGCATGGCGATCGCCCGGCTCATATCTATATCCAGGGAAAAGGTGATATGCGGGATGTTTTGCCAGCTGCCCTGCATGCGTTCGGCTATCGTTCGACGGATGCCTTGCAGCTGTATAACTGCGGATTGCCTACCGGGCGAGAGCGTGTCCTTCGTTTTACGCATCTCATTCAGGTCCCAACCCTGTATCCGTCCACGCGGTCCGCTGCCCCTCACCTTATCGAAGCCCACACCCCGTTCGCGAGCAATACGTCTTGCTGCTGGTGAGGCGCGTACTTTACCACCAACAACCTTAACTTCACCCATTTGTCCAGTGATGAAATCTTCCACGTCCTGGCGAGTTATCTTCCCTCCATTACCAGTGCCCGGGATAGTGCTCAGATCGAGGTGCGCCTGTTCTGCCATCCGGGTCGCAACTGGTGTGGCCTTCACGGGTTTTTCACCTCTGGTAATCTCAAGCGGGATCTTTTTTTCTGATCCGCGAGGTTGAGTGTTTACGACTTCAGGAACTGCTTCCCCTTCTTCCAGGATAAAAGCAATCACCTCGGTAACTAGCACAGTTACCCCTTCCTCAAAGCGGATGCCGCCCAGGATGCCATCTGCCGGGGCTTCCACTTCCATGTTAACCTTGTCCGTGGTTACCTCGCACAGGGGGTCCCCATACTCTACTTGCTGGCCATCCTGTACGATCCAGCGCACGATCGTCGCTTCTTCCTGGGTCATCCCGAAGCGCGGCATGATTACCTCCCTAGCCATTAATACGCTCCTCTAATCAGACCGCGCACCTCTTCGATAATATCTTCGACCTGTGGAACGGCTTTTCGCTCCAGCTCCCTGTTATAAGGGATGGGAATATCCAGACCAGCCAATCGGCGTACTGGGGCCTCAAGGTAGTCAAAGGCTTCGCTGGATGCAATGCGGGCTACAATTTCACCCCCATAACCTCCTGTGCGAACTGCTTCGTGTACCACAATTGCCCTGCCAGTTTTCACCACCGATTTAATAATTGGATCTTCATCCAGGGGGTTCAATGTGCGTGGATCGATGATTTCAACCTCGATTCCCTCTTCCTGCAGTTTTTCTGCGGCTTCAAGCGCGCGTGCCACCATGATCGATGTTGCCACGATGGTCACATCCTTTCCCTCGCGCACCACTTTCGTCTCACTGAGCGGCACCTGGTACATCTCCTCCGGGACATGTCCCCTGATCTTGTACAGCAGCTTGTGCTCAACAAAAATAACCGGGTTGTTATCGTAAATTGAAGCCAGCAACAAACCCTTGGCATCATAAGGATTGCTTGGCATAACCACTTTCAGGCCAGGGATATGGACCAGTAGATTTTCCAGGCTTTCGCTATGCTGGGCGGCTGCACCGGTTCCAGAACCGGATGGCATGCGCAGCACCATCGGTACACTCGCTTTGCCACCAAACATGAAGCGTACTTTGGCTGCCTGCAGGGCAAGCTGCTCCATGGAAAGCGTGACGAAATCCATGAACTGAATCTCCCCCACCGGTCGCATACCGGTCAAGGCTGCCCCGGCACAGGCGCCGGCAATCGCAGCTTCTGAAATCGGGGTATCGATCACCCTTTCAGACCCAAATTCTTCGACCAGGCCTGCTGTTACACCAAAAGCTCCCCCATATATACCGATGTCTTCACCAATGAGAAATACCGAGGCATCTTTTTGCATCGCCTGCCGCAGAGCTTCCCGCAATGCTTCAGCATAGGTCAGCTCACGAACTACCGAATGCTGGTTGACTTCCAGGTTCATATCAGTCAGCATAGACGCCCTCCATAACCGTTGATACATCTGGTGCTGGACTGTCTTCGGCGTACACGAGTGCATCCTCAATACTTTGTCTGGTTTTTTCTTTTATCGCTACCTGTTCATCCTCCGTGAGCATCTTGGCTTTGACCAATTTGCCAGCCAGGCGAGTGATCGGATCCTTTTCTCGCCATTCTTTGATTTCATCCCGCGTCCGGTAGAGCTGGCGGTCGCTGCGTGAGTGACCACGCCAGCGGTAAGTGATGCACTCCACCAGGGTGGGTCCCTCCCCGCTGCGTGCCCGCTCGGTTGCGTTCATTACTGCGTCATATACGGCAAGGAAATCATTCCCATCCACAGTCACAGCTGGGATGTTGTACGCACAACCCCGCTGGCTGATATAGTCAATATTGAAGGCTCTCCCTAAAGACATGGACATGGCGTACTGGTTGTTTTCACACAGGAAGATCACCGGTAAATTCCAGATCGAAGCCATGTTCAAAGTCTCATGGAAAGGACCGGTATTCGCAGCACCATCTCCGAAGATAGCCAGGCAGACCTGGTCTGTGCCGCGCATCTGGATGCTTAACCCCACTCCGACCGACATCGGCAGCCCCCCACCGACGATCCCATTCGCTCCCAGGTTGTTGCGCTCGACATCCGCAATATGCATCGAACCACCCCGGCCGCGGCAGTACCCGGTCTCTTTGCCCATGAATTCTGCCATCATCTCTTTTACTCCCCCGCCCCACGCCAGGCAGTGACCATGCCCCCTATGGTGGTTGAGCAGGTAATCATACCCGCTTTTCACCGCTGTACAAGCACCCAGGGCAGTTCCTTCCTGGCCAATGGAAAGATGCATCGTGCCATGAGTTTTTCCCAAACCATAGAGCTCTTCCGCTTTCTCCTCAAAAGCCCGAATCAAGTACATGCGCTCCAGAGTAAGGTGAATCTGCTGTTTGCCGATCATTTCCAGCAGTTCCTTTTCCCTTTTCTTTGTCAAGCGCTGGATTGCAGTGGGTTTGTCCTGTTCCATACCTTATTCTCCCAAAAAAGTGATTGCTAATCCGCCTTCATCCATTAAACAAGCAATATCATCCTTGACTCAATTCCAGAACAATGCGTGCCGCAACATCATCCGTGACCAATGAATTGATCAACTTTGAGTGCAAAGCCCCCAGAATGCCCGGCGCTTTTACTGCACCACCAGCCACCCCAATTACCAGCGGGATATTGTGTAGTGTTTCCGCCTCGATCCCGAAGGCATATCCCGCCACTGGGATCTCCATTAATTCACCGTGGATATCAAAATGGTGCCCACACACATCCCCAACTGCACCCAAGACCTCGATCTGCTCTGCTTCCTCAATGCTCAGGTATCCCGCCCGCACTAGGCTCGACAGCCTGGGATCGACTGTTCCTATTCCCACGAGGGCAATATCCACATTGCGGGTCAGTTGCAGGACCTCTTGCATACGGCGTTCTTTCATCAGGGCGTCCCGCACCTGCTTATCACCCACCAGCCAGGGCGCTGGCAGGGTGTAATACTGTCCACCAAATTGCAGGGAGAAAGTGCGTGCCAGGCCTGGCCCATCAACCTGGTGATCGCGCGAAGTAGCCGAACCGATCAGCTGTACAACCTTTACATCCGGATAATCAAGCGGCACCATCATATTGCTGACTTCAAATAATGCCGTTCCCCAGGAAATGCCCAGTATTGAATCGGGTTTTATGCTGAGCGCTAATAATCCCGCAGCAAGTGCTCCCAACCTGCGCAGCATTTGCGCATAAGGGACACCATGACTTTTTAGAACCCGCACCTCGAGCAGGTTAAACCGTTCAACCATACGCTTCTCCAGGGCTGTCACCCTTTCCAGGGGATGGTGAACATGAATCTCCACGATCCCCTCCCGGCGCGCCTCCGCCAGCATGCGCGAGATATGTGAGCGTGAGTAACCCAAAACCGAAGCAACTTCATTCTGGTTCATCCCGTCCTCATAATATAAACTGGCTACCCGCGCAAGCGTTGCGAATCTCTGGTCATCCATGCTGGGCAATACTCCTGGTTAATGGTTGACTTCTCATAATATACTGCATCTCATGTACTTTTGTACACAAGATACACAAATGTGTATAGGATTCTAGTTGAAGATAAAATCTCCCCCGCATCCAGCTTGGAATAATCGATCAAGATATTGCGATCAGGAAATTTGTTTCGTGAAATCCCCACTTTCTACAGGGCGTAATATGCGCATCAAATCCTGCCCATCCAGGATCACCGTCGTATAGCGCACTCCCGATCCAATGGAGATCTCGCCCTCCTGGATCACACTATTGTCGACCAGGATGCGCATCGGGTTGGGTAATCCAAGCGGTGAGACCGCCCCGGTCGGGTAACCAGTCGCAGCAAGGATTTCGTCTTCACTAGCCATGGTTAGTCGCGATTGACCCAGGTATGCTCGCAGAACAGGCCATGAAATTTGTGCAGGACCTGCTACCAGGACCATGACATACTCGCCCTTGGATAACCGGAAGATGATGCTACGGATGATCTGCTCTGGTTCTTGCCCCCTCTCATGGGCAGCTTGCTCAAGAGTTTTCACCTTGCCCGGGTGTTTGAAGAATCTGTATGAGATCCCTTGCGCATCCAGTGCTCTGGTGACGGGTGTGCTATCACCCGGATTTGACTGCTGATCATTCATATTTGAATTTATCTTGACTTTTGTACCGAGGCAGATGCCATCCTTCGTTGGCCAATTTGCCACCAGGTGGTCAACCCCAACGGAATCAATGCCAGCAAAGCTCCGACTACACCCACCATGCCAAATCCCATTGCAGCGAAGATCAGACCGCTAATGAAACTGCCGAGTGCGGAAGCGAGTCCGACCAGTAAGTCATTGGTGCCTTGAATCTTTGATCGCTCCAGGTGATTTAGCTGGTCAGCGAGTAGAGACGAACCGCCCACATAGCAGAAATTCCAGCCCAAACCCAACAAGAAAAGAGACAGCGCAAGCGGCACCAGTTCGGTGGAGATAGGCGCCAGCAGGCAGGATATCACCAATCCAGCGACGCCAACCACGATCACCTGCCCCCTGCCCCAGCGATCCGCCAGCTGTCCGGAGAAAATTGAAAAAGCGTACATTCCGAAGGTATGTGCCGAAATCACTGCAGAAATTCCCAGCAGCTCATGCTGGTTTGCTTTCATATGCAGCGCAGTGATACCCATCAACATAACCATAACTGCCTGGCTGATCACCATAGCCAATACTGCCACAGCCGCCGCAGGAACTTGCAGTACCTGTAAAAACGTCCGCACCCGTTCTTCACCAACTTGGGTTTCAGGATATAAACGTTCAATCTCTGTTCCCAGTTCTTTGGGATCTGGCCGCAGTAGAATCAGCACAGCTAGGGCTGACATGACCAGCAGTCCAAATGAGGCAACATAAGGCCCAAGCATCTCGTTGTACCCGGCCGATTCCGCCCAGCTTCCCATGGGGCCTGCCAGCCAGGGTCCCAGTACTGCCCCAACTGTTCCGCCGATCACCACGTTGGATATTGCCCTGCCGCGCTGCTCCGGGGGATGAACCTCTGCCGCAGCAAAGCGACCAAGCTGCAGCGCCGCCCGGGCGGCACCGCTGAATACCATCCCAGCCAGGAAAAGAGGGAAAGACACCGCACCAATTGCCATACCTGCCAGTACGGTGCCGAACAAGCCTGCCCCCAAACCCAGCAGCATACCCATTCGCCGGCCAAAACGCTCCATCGCAAATCCCAGCAGGAAAGCCGACAAGGCAGTACCCAGGGTGAACATGGCAGCTGGCAACCCTGCCCAGGCCGGGTTGCCGCTGATCTCTGCCCCTACAATCGTGTTTACAGTCGCTGCCACCAGGAAACCTGCCGAGCCAAGGCTCATCGCGAGGAACAAGGTCAAGGTGATCTTGCGTGCCAATCTATTCAAATCAACCATCGAGTAAATTCACAACCTTCAAATTTGGATATAATCACCCGCAATTGGCGTTTAGTTTACCATGTTTACACGGCTGGTGATCCTGGAAGATATTCCTCCCCCCTCGCTTAGTAAATCAGTATTCAAAGAAAAAATCGTCACTTGCTTTTCATACCCATCTCACCTAGAGTTCAAGGAGTTATCAATGATGTCCCCGCAAGACAAGGTATTATGCCAGACCCCTACTCCTGGCAAGCGGCCAACGCGCATCGAACGCTGGAAATACGATCTGATCCATTCCGCTATCCTCGCCGTTATCCACCAAAATAGACAAGAGATCGCTTTTCGCGACCTTCCTGCGCTGGTTGAACAGCACCTGGATCCTGGTGATTTAGAAAATCTCGGATCCATCTCCTGGTACACGACGACTGTAAAACTGGATATGGAAGTAAAACGAGAGATTGAACGCGTTCCGGGCTCCAAACCACAGAAGTTGAGGATTGCGGTTGACGATTAATGGGATACAAAGAATGATTTTAAGTGATCAATGCGGCTCGAACAATCTTGCGATCTCGTCCCGCTCCGGGTAAGGTAGCAACTCCCGGCTCCCATTCCTTACACTCCACACCTGCGCTTCCCCTGCCTCGATCACACCTATTTCCCTGCAGGGAATACCTTCTCTTTCTAATGCCTGCCGGATTTGAGTCACCTGGTCAACGGGGGTTGAAAGCAACAATGCTCCTGAGGCGATCGCCGCCAGCGGATTGATCTCAAACCTGGTACAGATGCGCGCTGCCAGTGGTGAGATTCGGACTTGCTGCTGGTCAACCACCAATTCGTGACCACAGGCGATGGCAAGCTCCCATAATGCCGCTACCAAGCCTCCCTCCGTTGGATCATGCATGGCGTTCACCTTACCAGCATTCAGCGCCAGCTGTGCATCTTTCAAAATGCTGATCCCGGGCTGATAGAGGTAGTTTTGCGCTTCCCTTAATTCATCATGGTCCAAGATACCATCCAGCCGGTTGGGAAATTCACGCGCCAGGATCGAAACTGCCTCGATTGGAATTCCCTTCGTCAAAAGCAATCGATCCCCTGGCTGTGCTCCCCGGGGTGTGATCAGGTCTCGATGTGCCACCTCGCCAACCATCGTCCCCACGATGACCGGCTGCTTGACTGCCCCCGTAACCTCGCTATGCCCGCCAATAACACTCACTCCAATCTGCTGGCAGGCTTGGAAAACTTGCTGGCTGATTTGTTCAACCTGACCCGGAGGCGATGCACCTTCAGGTAGCAACGTTACCAGTAGAAACCAGGTTGGATTCGCCCCGCTGGTAGCAATATCATTAGCATTGACCTGGACTGCATACCAGCCAATTTCATCTGAAACAAAGGTGATTGGATCGGATTTAAATACCAACAGGGCTGAGCCAATATCCACTACCGCACAATCCAGGCCAATACCTGGTCCAACCAGCAGGCGTTCATCCTGGACAGGGGCAGCGGATAGGATCCGCGCCAATAATTCAGGTGGTAATTTTCCAACCGGGAGATTCTGGTCAGTTTCCTTCAAGCCAGGTAGCCGGGATAGGCTGGAGCAGATTCAGCGCCAGAATCGCGAAGTTCCTCATCCAATTCCATGCGCTCTCCACAGTTGCAGGTATAACCCTGGGCGCAATCCTGGCAGCAGTACAATCGTGATTCAATCACCACGGGTCCCCAAGTGATCTCCACGCCGCAACCATCACACCAGGTCATCTCTTCACGCCATGTCATGGTCGCCTCCTTTCACAATCAGCACTGAACAACCTGCGTAATGCACCAGCTTGCGAGACAGGCTTCCCAACAACAAACGCCTCATCTGGCTTAACCCGCGTGAGCCAGCTACGATCAAACTGACCTGGTTTTCATTCGCGTATTGGATGATCTCTGTCGCAGCATCCCCCCGTAGCAGCACGCTCTTCGCTTCAATTCCATAATTTCCCAGGTGATCGACCGTCTCAGCAAGCAATTCTTTTCCATGCCGCTCTTCTTCTTCAGCCTGTTTTGCCAGCACTTCCTCGCTCTCTATCGTTGGAACAGGCGCCATGGTTTCAGACCCAGCCGGCCATGACCGGGCTATTAATACCGGGGAAGGCATCGGCGGCAGGACATGCAGGACTACCACCTCCACCAGGTCAGGGATCGGGAATTGGCCCAGGTAGCTGGCTGCCCGCTGGCTGTGGATTGAACCATCCGTGACCAGCAAGATACGCTGGATACCCGCATATGGGGCACGCACCACCAGGACTGGATCATCAGCATACTCGACAATCTGCTGCACTACCCCACCAAGCAGAATGCCCAGGGTAGCCCTGCGCCCCTTTGCCCCCAGGACGATTAAATCGGGTACATGCTCTTCTGCATACTCGCTGATTTGTTCCGCTGGATACCCTGTCAGCAGCTCGGTTTTCACCGTTGATTTCATATCACGCAGGATCTCACTGGTATCCACCAGCGCTTGCTCTAAACCAGCGTGGTCAGACGCGTTCCTTGGCATGAGAACTGCCAGAACGGTAATCGAGCTCTCCTTGGGCAAAGGCAAATCATGAACCAACCTGGCTGCAGCCGTTGAGTGTTCTGATCCATCCACAGCCAATATCAGGTTCATCGGATGAAGCTGACGGGAATTCATATGTCACCTCCTTCTGAGCTGACGGCCTTTAATATTAAGAACTTACATGCCTTAAATACACGTGCCTGACCGGTGGACATTCGCATGTTCATCAAGCCAGGCATTTACGACCCGCCAGAGAAATCTAAATTATTTTGCCTGCCCAGCAAGGTGAACTGAGCAATTGTCTTTCCTTAATTGTAAATATATCAAATTTCAGTCTTGGTTTCAAGATTCACTTATGGAGGTATTATGGTGGACAGCCTTCCCGCCATAAGTTTTTCACCATTATTCGTCTTCCGTGAGTTTGTATACTTTATCGTGATTCCTGACCCGGCGTTCGACCTTCATGGCGACCTCCTGGCCTGCAACAGCCTCGGTAATCGCCTCATGTTCGATTTGCATGGATGTGACTTCCTGGCGGAAGTCGGTCGTCCGTCCGAAGAAGTGCACCTGGTTACCCACCTCCAGCGACCCAACCAGGTCGATCACCGCAACACCGATGCGATTGTAAAAATGGTTCACCTCGCCAACGAGTTCTCCAGACATGGCATTACCTCCTCATATCTTCCTGGTAGCTTCACTCTCATGAGAACAAACACCTGCCCAGATCAAAGGAAATGCCCTCATCTCTGTTCCATGAGGGCATGCGGTGATGATATTGGGAGCGTGATGTCGCCAGCTGGACCAGGATAATCGATCTCATATTCAGCTGCATTCACCAGTTAGCATAGCAAAAAAAACCAACCTGGGCAAGATGTAAAAACTGGCTGGTATGAATTTAGTCTTAACCCAAGAAAAGTAATCAAGCCACCAGGCCATATACCTGGTCTGGTTCCAGGATATTGGGTAACCGTTCCCGCAGCATTGAGCGAGCAGTGTAGCAGAGATGGCAGGCATCGGCATAGCTCTCCTTTAATGGCAGATCATACTGACGCACCAGTTCTGCCGGTCCCCCGGAGAGCAGTGGTCCCACGACCGGGTGATCTTCTGGCTTGTATTCTTCACAGATTTCCTTCAGTGATTTCTCGAACAGGTTCCCAATGCTTATTCCCTGGCAGATGTGCAGGTAGCCCAGTGGGTCCAGGTGAACTCTCCCCGGCTCAACAAGATCTTCGTATGGGCATTCTGTGAATTCTGTCCAGGATTTTCTGGTTGCATGTTTCACCAGTTTCTCAGCTGCCCGGCCCCGGTACATCACACCGGATTCATCCGTTGGCAGCTGGCCTACAGCAGGATCAACCAGCTCGGTCTCCGGGTGGGCAATGCTTATCGTACCCACGGGTATTCCCAACGCGTTGGCTGCTTGGCTGGCATTCATCGCTTGCCGGCTGAGCTGCTCATCATAATGGAATAGGTCACTGCTGACAGAAAGATCTACCAGCTTACCTTCCAGAGGCTCCAACCAGACCTGGGCGTCCTCAAGTGTGGTTGCCCAATACCCATTGGATACCATGCCAACCTCGAAACCCAGTTCCACAGCTTTCTCCACTGCTCTTAACATAACCGGGTAGTAAAGAAACGGTTCGCCGCCTTCGAAATAGATCGAACGAACGGATCCAACTTGCTCTGCCTGGGCGAGAACATCTTCCAGCTGCTGAAGGGTAAATGTCCCCGTTTGCCAGGGACTGCCCCAGACAAAACAGTGATCGCACTCGAAATTGCACTGGTAGGTGAGCAGAATGTGCAGACCTGTGAGTCTCATCTCGGCCTTCCTTTATGGCATTTTCATGTAATCAATGAAGTAACAAAACTAACACGGTACAAGGTGTTGATGCCATTCAATCTTTACATTCAGGGTAATGGAAATGAAATTACCATGCAAGTGTCAAAAGTCAGGAATCAGACCCTACAAACTTATGGTGCCTGTCTCCTGATCCAAGCCTGTTATAATCCGCACTGCGCATTTCCCGATCCTCGTCGAGGCTGGGATTAACCGGCACGTAAATCAGATATTGGGAAGGACATTTTTAAATTATGAGCACATTTTACACGCCTGAGAGTGCCATGGTGATCGTCGCCCACCCGGATGATATCGAGTTTGGCTGTGCAGGCACCATCGCCCGCTGGGTGCAGGGTGGCGCTCGCATTGCATACGTGCTCTGCACCAGTGGTGAAGTTGGTATCGCTGAAAAGGGCATGACCAAGGAGAAAGCAGCCGAGATTCGCGAACAGGAGCAGCTGGCAGCCGCCGAGACGATCGGAGTCAAAGAGGTGATCTTTATCCGAGAACCCGACGGTATGCTGCAGCCTACGCTCTCCTTGAGGAAGAAGCTGGTGCGCGAGATCAGGCGCTTCAAGCCGGAGATCGTCGTCTGCGATGATCCGACTGTTGTCTGGGTCGACGACACCTACATCAACCATCCTGACCACCGCGCTGCGGGTACCGCCGCACTGGATGCGATATTCCCTGCCGCCGGGCAGCCCAATCTATTCCAAGAGCTGGAAGACGAAGGTATCACTGCGCACAAACCACGCAAGGTATACGTGATCGGTTGGATGGAGAGCGACCTGTATGTCAATATCGCTTCCACGATCGATTTAAAGATCAAAGCCCTGCGTGCCCATGAATCCCAGATGAAAGATTGGGACCCTGCTCCCCGCATCAAACAGTGGGCTTCCGAAGCCGGAAAGGGCAAAGAGATGGCTTATGCAGAAGGTTTTCGCGTGGTCACCCTGGTTAGTGATGAGGATTGGGAGAAATCAAACGGGCGCGTGCTTGCAGAATAAATACCAGCGAATAATAAACGGGTTGCTTGGCAAATCTGAACAGCATGCAATAAATCACCAACTAAATGATGGCCTAAAGAGATAGCAGTGCTGCTGCTAGGAGAGCGGTGCGCATGGGTAAGTGCGAGATCAGGATATGCTCGTGGTCAGCATGGGCACCATCCCCCATCGCTCCCATGCCATCCAAGGTCGGCACCCCCAGCGCTGCGGTGAAGTTACCGTCGCTGCCTCCACCGGTTGACCCTTCCTCGAGTTCTAAACCTAACAGCTCTCCAACCTGCTTTACCTGTTGAAAAAGTCCTGCGATGGCGTCCGTACGCACCAGGGGCGGGCGCTCAAAACCCCCTTCCACGAATAGCTCGGCTCCATTTGTTCTGGGCTGCAGGTTCTTGATCGCCCGTTCAACGCGCTCAGCTTCCTCTGGCGTCCAGGCGCGCACATCGATCTCGGCTTCTGCCTGAGCAGCGATCACGTTGCTGCGCGTACCCCCCCAAATCACACCGGCATTGAGTGTTGTACCTTTCTCTTCGTCAGCGAATTCCTGGATTTCCAGAACCTGGTATGCCAGCTCATTGATCGCGCTGATACCCAGCTCGGGTTGGCTGCCGGCATGAGATGCCTTGCCGTTGACCTGCAACCGGAAACCCCCAACTCCCTTGCGTGCAGTTTTTAAGGAGCCAAGATCGGTTGGAGGTTCAAGCACCAATACGTAACCCGCTTGCAGTGCACGTTCTTCGATCAACTCGCGTGAAGTCCGGCTGCCGATCTCCTCGTCCGATGTGAACAGGATTTCTACCGGCCGGGGTAGATTCATCGCGAGCTCTGAGAGAGCCCGCATTACATACTCCACCATGACGTGACTGGCCTTCATATCGTAAATTCCTGGCCCAAAAGCCTTATCACCATCGATGCGAAATGGCATCTGATCGATCGTGCCCAACGGCCAAACGGTATCATAATGACAGAGCAGTAAGGCAGGTTTCTGTCCTGTACCCTGGGATTTTCCGAATTTAACGCTGAGCTGGGCACCGTTGGTCTCATTTGGAATCAGTGAGGTTGCAGCCCCCAGGTCATCGAATCGCCTGGCTAACATCGCCGCGTAGGCATCGCAGGCGGATTTCTCAGTGCTGGGCGATTCGTTTTTGACGAGAATCTCCAGGGTTTCCAGCATAGTTGACTCATACCCCTCGATTTTAGATTTCAATGCTCCCAATCGCATGTTTGCTCCCTTCGAATGAGAAAGTGACAGTCTTTCATTGAGAGAAAATTAATAACCACGCTGCCAATCAATCCGGTTAAGAAGCGGGTTGCCGTTGAGATAGCGCTCCAGGTTTTCGACGAACAGGTCAACTGCCCGGCTGTTGTATTCCCGGGATACACCAGCGATATGCGGGGTCAGGATCACGTTGGGCATTTTCCACAGTGGGCTGTCTTCTGACAAGGGCTCTTCCGGGAAGACATCCAGCGCCGCTCCAGCAATTTGCCCTTCCTCTAAGGCCTGGATTAAATCCGCATGGTTGATCACACCTCCCCGGGAAACATCAACAAGGAAAGCGCCGGGTTTCATCATCTCCAGCTGTTCCTCGCTGATCAAGTCCAGAGTATCATCTGTCAGGGGTACGCATACCACAACGTAATCGCACTCCCTGAGCATAGAATTCAATGCCTGGGCCGGGTAGAGCCGCTGCACACAATCCCCTTGAAAATCACCGGTGCCTTCAATCATGTACCCCTCATCTACAAGCTGCATTGCATCCCGCTTTGTAGCCAGCACCTGCGCCCCGAATGCATGCAGTAATTTAGCCACCTGGCGCCCGATGCTGCCGAAGCCAACGATGCCCACTGTGCTCTGGTTAAGTTCCTGCGGCAGGAAGATCTTGCCCCGGTTTTCTGACCAGTTCGCACGCTCCTGCTGTTCCATCGCCAGGGGCAGGCGGTGCCCAAGCGCCAGCATCATCCCGAGGACATACTCAGCCACCTGAGGCGCTGAAGAACCGCTCATGGAAACCGTTTCCAATCCTGGTTTACTCAAAATTGGCGCTTCCGCGAACAGCTCGTTTCCCGCCCGGTGAAACTGGATCCACTTCAGTTGCGGTGCCTGGTCCGGTAAAGGCAGTACCTTGTGGGTATAGAGGATCTCAACATCCCCCCAGGCTTCTGCGGGCACATCCCCTGGTACCTTGGCCGGGATCTTTCGCACCACCAGGCGTGGCGAGACGGTTTTTATACGCTCAATTAACTCCTGGGAAAAATCTACTGTTACAAGAACTTGCATTGAGGTTGCCATGGATTACTAGGATCTGTTGGAAAAATGTGGGATATTGTGGGATAAATGCAGGATAAATGTGGGATAACAAGGTTCTATAGATCAAATCCTAAGCAGTTTATCAAAACCTTTTTACCCTGTCAATTAATGCATTTTCTTTTCACCCTTCATCCACGATCTCACCCAGGTAGCCCATCTCGACCAGGGCAGACAGGACCTTCTCCCGCGCCCCAGGTTTGACGACCACCGTTGTGGGCCCCAGTGGATCACCCAGGAAGCGAGCCGCTTTTGAAGCGCGCAGCGCCGTCAAAATCTCGGGGGAGGTCAGCCTGAGCACCAATACCTGTTCCATGCGTGCCTGCTTACCGTGCTCCCGGTAGCGCTCCAATGCGGTCACCAGGTTAGGGGGAACCTGCGCGGCATGCTTCTGGAGCAACGACAGCAGCTGTTTGAGTTGTAATCCGTTCTCCTCAGCTCGCTCTAGGGAACCCGGTGTGAGCTGGTAAAAATAATCACCACGCTTTAACTCACCCCAATCACAGAAGCGCGCCACCTGGTAGCGCACAGACCGCTGGACCTTGCGGGATATCACCAGGCGCCCATCCGAGCGAGCGATAATCTCTTCCTCATCCCCTGCAATTCCCGCTAGAGCATTTCCGCTAAGCAGTGTTTCGGACCATTTAGAAAAGCGGAAAGCTGTGACAGGTTTCTCTGCCTCTGGAGCAGCCAGGTCCAATATCCCCAGCCAGTACAGGTGACCAGTAACCATCAAGCTGAGCAGTTGCCCATCCACCTGGTCCCAGCTCTCAAAGCCGCTCAAATAGGTTTCACTACCTGCAATCCGGATAATCCAGGAATCATAATCCCCCGCAGGGCGCTGGTAATCGGGATGCTGGTCACGCACAGCGCTGATGAAAGATTGCAGCTCCCACCATTGTTCACGAG
>Ga0209536_100008287_pt1 | contig 15605 bp, 11 predicted proteins | sample DeeMarSeWOR28_12_FD_187461 | JGI IMG/M metagenome (GOLD analysis project Ga0209536, IMG submission 187461) | Marine sediment microbial communities from White Oak River estuary, North Carolina - WOR-2-8_12 (SPAdes) (version 2) | ecosystem: Environmental > Aquatic > Marine > Intertidal zone >...
AATCGCCTGCGCAGCTGGATATATTTAAGCTGCGCTAAAGATGCCCCGCCCCTTGGGGCGGGGAGATTCACTTTACTATGTATTTTCAGCAAGTTGCCGTGCTATCATGTCTAAAAAAAGAAAAAAGTTTCAACACAAATCCGCCCCATTGAAGAATAAAAAAAGGGGGGCAAAGCCGCCTGAAAACTTTTCAAAACAAATAGCTTTTCAGCGTGCTTTGAATTTACATCAGGCCGGACGCCTCTCTGATGCGGAAAAACTTTACAGGCAGATCCTTTTGGCAGATCCAGATAATCCGGATGTTTTGTATTCTTTAGGCATGCTTGTACACCAAGCAGGAAAGCATGATATTGCTGTTGAACTCATCAACAGGGCTCTCCAAACCAGGCCGGATTATTTGGAAGCTCTTATCAACCTGGGAAACATTCTCGGTGAACAGGGCAGGCTTGACAAAGCTGTGGCCTGCTTCCGTCGTGCACTCAATCTGAAGCCAAATTTTCCCATGGTACTGAACAATCTTGGAAATGCCCTTAGGGCACAGGGTAAATTACATGAGGCTGTTCTCAGCTATCACCAGGCACTTGAAGTGGTACCAGATTATGCAATGGCTCACTATAACCTTGGAAATGTTCTTCTGGATCAAGGCAAGCTGGACGAGGCGGCTGACAGCTTTCGCCGGACGCTCAACCTGAAGCCAGATTATGCCGAGGCGCACAACAACCTGGGAAACATATTCAGTGATCAGGGCAAGGTAAAGGATGCGATTGCAAGTTTTCGCCAGGCAATTAAGCTGAAGCCCGATTTTGCCGAGGCACATAATAACCTTGGTAACCTTCTTAGTGAACAGGGCTTACTGAATGAGGCGTTTGTCAACTTCCGCCAAGCTCTTTTATTAAAACCGGATTTTGCTGAGGCACACTATAACTTAGGTTTTATATACAGGCAATTAGACATGCGAGAAGATGCCATCTCCTGCTACAGAAGGGCGATCTCCCTAAAACCATACTATGCAAAGGCTTATAAGGGACTCTCTGCAATTGTCAAGTACACTGAAGTTACCGAAGAAGTTAATACAATGGAAGACCTCCACAAGGAAGACATACCCGATGCTGAGCGCATGGATCTCGGGTTTGCCCTGGGAAAGGTCTTTGAGGATCTAAAGAACTATGACCGGGCATTCAGTTATATTCTTGAGGCAAACCGGCTGAAACGCAGATCAATCGAATATTCCATCCAGGAGGATGCTGATCTTTTTGCACGGCTCAAGAGAACATTTACCCCTGATTTTTGGGCCTCGCATGACGATTCAGGCATGGAGGACAACACGCCCATCTTCATCCTGGGAATGCCGCGCTCAGGGACAACCCTTGTCGAACAGATCCTCGCCAGCCATCCACAGGTTTTCGGTGCAGGTGAGTTAGCGCTTCTGCAGGATCTTGTCAGAAATATCTGTCCAGGGGATGGAGCAGCACAATACCCTGAATGCATGCTCGATCTTGATAATGAAACACTTCGCAGAATGGGATCGGAGTATATAAAAGGGATCAGGGGATACGCAGAGGATGCAACACATATCACGGACAAGATGCCCCATAATTTTCTGCATATCGGATTAATCAGGACTATCCTGCCAAATGCCAGGGTCATCCATTGTACAAGAAATCCCATGGATACCTGTCTTTCCATATTTAAGAATGACTTCCAGGGAACACATAATTATGCTTACGACATGGTTGAGCTGGGCCGCTACTACACTCTCTATCAGGACTTGATGTCCTACTGGGAAGAGACCCTTCCCGGGTTCATGTATTCCCTCAGTTACGAAGATATGATCGCGGACCAGCGGAAACAGACTGAGGATCTGCTTGATTTCTGCGGACTTTCCTGGGACGATGCCTGCCTAGCTTTTTACAGGACAAAAAGAAGGGTCACTACTGCAAGTCTTGCCCAGGTACGGCAGCCCATATACAAGGACTCGGTAGAGCTGTGGAAGCGGTATGAGAAACAGCTGGAACCGCTCCGCAAGGCAATATACGGGTAGCTGCCTTATAATGCATTCCCTGTTTTCATAGACACGCAATGGCAAAGAAACGCAAACATACATCCAGTCACGCAAAGCGAAGAAAAGCCTTAGGAGGTTCACGTGAAGTGTTGGTGCAGCAGGACATTTTACAGCAGGCCCTGGCGCATCATGGGGCCGGCCGTCTTCCCGAGGCGGAAGCCCTCTACAGGCAGATTCTCCAGGCACACCATGATCACCCCGAGGCTTTGCATTTTTTAGGCATGCTTGCCCATCAAGTCGGCAAGAATGAGATTGCCGTTGACCTGATACGCAAGGCAATCACTGCCAGGCCCGATTATGTTGAAGCACACATCAACCTGGGGGTCACCCTCACTGCCCAGGGCAGGCTGGACGAGGCAGCCGCCTCCTTCCGCCGGGCAGTTAGCCTTAAGCCGGATTATGCCGAGGCGCATTACAGCCTGGGTCTTACCCTCAAGGCCCTGGGCAGGCTGAATGAGGCGACCGAAAGCTTTCGACGGACAATCACACTGAAACCCGATTATGTAGAAGCGCTTAACAGCCTTGGAAACGCTCTCAGAGAGGAGGGTAAACTGGACGAGGCGGAAGCCAATTTTCGCCGGGTGCTCAGTTTAAAACCTGATTATGCAGAGGTGCACAGCAACCTGGGAAATGTCCTCAAGGATCAGGGGAGACTGGACGAGGCCGTGGCCAGCCACCGTCGGGCACTCGCCTTGAAGCCTGACTATGCCGAGGCGCTTAACAACCTTGGAAACGCTCTCAGAGAGGAGGGTAAACTGGATGAGGCGGTTGCCAGCTTCCGCCAGGCGCTTAAGCGGAAACCTGATTACGCCAAGGCGTATGGCAATCTTGGTATTGTCCTGCATGAGCAGGGCAAACTGGAGGAGGCGGCAGCAAGCTTCCGTCGGGGTGTCGCCTTGGCACCAGATTATGCCGAGACACACACTAACCTGGGGAACCTCCTCAAGGATCAGGGCAAGCTGGAAGAGGCCGTGGCCAGCTACAGCCGGGCCCTCACCCTGAAGCCTGATTTTGTCGAGGCGCACAGTAACCTGCTGTTTTCCCTGAATTACCTTCCGGGTATTTCTCAAAAAGAAATTTATCAGAAATCTTTGAGATGGGAAGAACACGCTACAAAGAGGTTAATAAAACAAGATTTTACATATGTTAACAGCAAAAAGCTCAACCGCAGGCTGAAAATAGGCTATGTATCTTCCGACTTCAGGACCCATTCAGTTGCCTATTTCATGGAACCTGTACTCAAGACTCATAACAGGGAAAATGTCGAGGTTTATTGCTATGCAAATGTCAAAAAACCTGATGATACGACCAGGCGCCTTCAGGTTGAGGCAGACCACTGGTGTTCAATTGCAGGAAAGCCTGACATCGAGATTGCTGAGCGTATCTGGAGGGACAAGATAGATATCCTTGTTGACCTGGGAGGACATACCGGAGAAAACAGACTTCTGATCTTTGCCTATAAGCCGGCCCCGATTCAGGTATCATGGCTGGGATATCCGAATACCACAGGCATGACTGCGATTGATTATCGTTTCACCGATGCCATGGCAGACCCTGCTGGTGAAGCAGACGACCTGCACAGCGAGGAACTGGTTCGCCTGGAGCATGGTTTTCTCTGTTACCAGCCCGATGCATCTGCTCCACCGGTTTCGCCGCTTCCGTCACTGGAGCAGCACCATATCACCTTTGGCTCTTTTAACAATCTGGCCAAAGTGAACCATGGAGTTATTAAGATTTGGGCAGATGTACTTCACAGCATCCCACAATCAAGGCTCATACTTAAATCAAAACCTTTTGCCGATCCGGACAACAGGAAAAGATACCTTGCGCTGTTTGCTGAGAATGAGATTCCAGAAGACAGGCTTGAATTACATGGCTGGCTTGCTTCCCGAAAGGATCATTTTGCACTCTATCACAGGATTGATATTGGACTTGACCCCTTTCCTTATAATGGCACAACCACAACCTGCGAGGCATTGTGGATGGGGGTGCCAGTAATAACCCTGTATGGACAGCGACATGCTGCACGAGTTGGGGCCAGCATCATGTATCATACAGGGCTTGAAGAGCTGGTGGCACATTCAATGGATGAATATATGGCTGTGGCCGTTTCGTTGGCCCACGACACAGACCGATTGAAAGCCATGCGGAAAATCATGCGTCAGCAAATGCAGGAGTCACAGCTCATGGATAAAGGAGCTTTCATTGAAAGTCTTGAAAATGCTTACCGTCGGATGTGGAAAAAATGGAATGCGGCAGCCAGTTTTTAATTGTAATGTTTCATAAAAAAATACGTATACTTCACCTATAAATGGTCCAGCCTGCTCAATAGACAAATGCATTAAACTTGTTACAAGCCATTCTATTCTGTTCACAGCGAGTTTTTTTGTTTGACAGGGGTTAACCACAGGGTAATATGTTATATTTGTTCTATTTATCGCGGCAAGGTTAACTCTTAATGATCCTCTCTTCATCCAAACGGGGTTCTTCAGCGTCCAGCAAATACTGGCCGTTCCTGGTGGCATTTGGCCTGGTGTGTGCTGTTCTGCTCCTCTATTGGCAGACCCAAGGCCATGTTTTTCTGTATGACGATGAACTCTATATCAGCGAAAATCCATTTGTTCTTAAAGGCTTAAGCAAGGAGGGGCTTTTTTGGAGTTTCCGGTTTACCGAAGAGGGCACGACCTACTGGCACCCATTGACCTGGATATCCCATATGATGGATGTGGAGCTGTTTGGTGTAAATCCGGCCTTCCATCACTTGATGAATGTTGCTCTTCATGCTTTGAACGCAATGTTGCTCTTCGGGGTTTTACGGATGTTGACCGGCCGGATGTGGGAGAGCGCGGTCGTGGCCCTGTTCTTTGCCGTACATCCCATAAACGTGGAAAGTGTTGCCTGGGCAGCGGAACGGAAGAATGTCCTGAGTACCTTTTTCTGGCTTCTGACTCTGGCCGCCTATTCTTGGTATGCCCGCCGAAACAGTATAGGACGCTATTTGGTTATCCTGCTTTGCTTTTCCCTGGGCCTTATGGCAAAGCCTATGCTGGTCTCCCTGCCCATTGTCCTCCTCCTCATAGATGTCTGGCCCCTGGGACGATGGAGCCTCCCCTTCTATAAAGATTCTCTGCGTGAAAAGGACTGCGCAGAGGCAGCAATTGATATAAACAGACCTCCTGCATGGGTCTTGCTTCTGGAGAAGATCCCCTTGCTCCTCCTCTCCATTGCGGCAGTCTGGCTGGCCATTTCTTCGGTGGATCACTCCGGAAGCGTGCATTCGGCCAGTAAAATCTCCATAACCTTGCGAGTGGCGAACCTTTTCACATCTTATCTTGCCTATCTGGGTAAATTGTTCTGGCCTCATCCCCTGGCCATGCTCTATCCCTATCCGTCCAGCATACCGCTTTGGCAGGCGCTGGCTGCTTTTCTTCTTCAACTTACTCTTACATTGCTTGTTCTCACTGCAGGACGGAGAAAACCCTACCTTTTTGTGGGGTGGTTCTGGTTCTGTGTTACTCTGCTTCCAGTCTCCGGCCTGGTCCAGACAGGCCTGTGGCCGGCCATGGCTGACCGCTGGGCCTATGTTCCCTTTATCGGCCTTTTTATCATTCTGGTATGGGGAGGAGCAGATATTCTTGTACGGATTCATAACAGCAGGAAGCGACATATCCTAGCGTTTGGGCTGGCATCTCTTATTGCTCTCGGCTTTTCGTTTAAGACATGGGCGCAGATCAGCACCTGGCGAACTCCGTTGTCTCTCTATGATCAAGCGATCCGATTTGCACCGGACAATTTTGTCATCAATCTTAATTATGCAAATGCCTTACAGAGTGAAAACAGATTCGATGAAGCGATTATCCACTATAAAAAAGCCATACAGATAGATCCATTGCATTTCAGGCCTTATCTAAATCTCGGCAATCTCTACATGAAAAGTAAACAACCCCGATTGGCCTTCCCCTATTATAAGCAGGCTTTTGATTTAAATCCGGACTCAGGTCAAATGCATTTGAATATGGGGAACTACTTCGAAAAGATCGGTTCCTACACAGAGGCGGAATCTTATTTCCGAAATGCGGTGCAGCTCAATCCAGAGGATGCGAAGACCCATTACCATTTAGGAGCCTTGCTGGAAAAGGTAGGCCGGTTGCCGGAGGCCGAAAATTCTCTACTTGCAGCTATCAGTCTGGATCCCGCCCTGATTGAAGCTTATAATGTACTGGGCATTGTCTATTGGCGGCAAGGGGACATGAGAAAGACCATTGCAACTTTTCAAAAGGCCTTGGCTCTCGACCCAAGTGATTCGATTGTACGAATGAATCTGTCCAGAGCGCAACAAGAGGGCAGGATGAATTTACCTGGACAAGAGGGGGCTGTGCGTGGCACCAAATAACAGTGCTGAGAAGTACAAAGAGATTCGCAGAGCCCACTGGGACCAACTTGCCGCCGATCCGGCAGACCGTTCATTTCTGAGTCTGCAGTACCAGAAGCGTCTTCGCCATGTCTATGGGTCTTTGGTTATGCCGGGCCAGCAGGTTTTGGAGCTTGGCAGCGGCAGCGGGGATCTTCTTGCCTCATTGCATCCATCCCATGGGGTTGGCGTTGATTTTTCCACTAAGATGGTACAGCTGGCTAGAAACCGTTACCCAGAACTCTCCTTTTTCGAAGCAGATGTGCATGAAATTGCTTTTGAGGAACCCTTTGATGTGATTCTTCTCTCTGACCTCGTCAATGACCTGTGGGATGTGCAGCAGGTTTTTGAGCGAATACATGCCATTGCCTCCCCCCATACCCTTATTGTCCTTAACAGTTACAGCAGGGTATGGGAATTGCCACTACGGTTTGGGCAGCACTTGCATCTAATCACCAGAAAACTGCCACAGAACTGGCTGACTGTTGAGGATATCACCGGCCTGCTGGACCTTGCCGGTTGCGATGTGATCCGCAGCTGGCAGGAGATATTGATGCCCATTGGCATTCCTTTCGTGAGCGGCTTGTGCAACCGTGTTTTAGCAAAGCTCTGGCCATTAAACTATTTCGCCCTGAGCAATTTTATCCTGGCTCGCCCAAGACCGGAGCGAGCCAGACAAAAGCCGCAGCCTAAAGTCTCAGTGGTGATCCCCGCGCGAAATGAGGCAGGCAATATTGAAGATATCTTTCGTCGTACCCCGGAAATGGGCAGCAGAACTGAACTTATCTTTGTTGAAGGCCACTCCACCGATAACACTTATGAAACCATCAAGCAAGTCATGGCACGTTATCCTGAGCGCACCTGCAAGCTCATGCGCCAACCTGGGGAAGGGAAAGGAAATGCTGTCCGTTTCGCATTCTCCGTGGCTGATGGAGACATACTCATGATCCTTGATGCCGACCTGACCATGCCCCCTGAAAATCTGCCCCGATTTTACGAGGCCGTTCGTTATCGACGAGGTGCCCTGATCAATGGGGTAAGGCTTGTATACCCTATGGAGAAAAAGGCCATGCGCTTTTTCAACTTTCTTGGGAACAAGTTTTTCAGCCTACTGTTCACCTGGCTGATAGGGCAACCGATCAAAGACACACTCTGCGGTACCAAAGTGTTATGGAAAAGGGATTACGAGCAGATTGCTGCTAATCGGAACTACTTCGGAGATTTTGATCCTTTTGGGGATTTTGATCTCCTCTTCGGGGCTGCCAGGCTCAACATGAAAATAATTGAAATACCGATCCGCTATGCTGAAAGGATTTACGGCTCTACTAATATCCAGCGTTGGCGCCATGGTGTATTATTACTGAAAATGTCAGGTTATGCTGCGCTGAAATTAAAATTTCTGTGATAGATATACTGAACGGTCATCCTGACAACATGGAAAAAATCAACGTTTCATTCGGTTCGCATGAACAAATGTTAAGCTCAGTGAAATCTAGCATGATTGAAAAATGGCACCGAAGGGAAAATAGATTTTCGGGTGCCCTGTTATTAGAGATTATCAGGGGAAATGGTCACCAATGAACCAGGCATGGACAAAATTTCTGCCCGCCGCTATCCGTGCGAAGGTAGAGGGCAGAGTTTATCTTCAGAATGTCATAAGCAACACAGGGTGGCAATTTGCCGATAATATTCTGCGGATGGGGGTCGGCCTGGCTGTAGGAATCTGGGTGGCACGCTACCTGGGTCCGGACCAGTTCGGCCTTTTCAGTTATGCCTTGGCCCTTGTATCATTGTTTGCGTTCTTTGCTTCTCTCGGACTGGAAGACATTATTATCCGTGATATTGTACGTGATCCCGCATGCCGGAATGAAACCCTGGGTTCGGCATTCTTCCTTAAAGTGACTGGGGGCGTTGTATCTTTCCTTGCAGCCCTGGGAGCTATCCTGATCCTGCGCCCTGAGGATGAACTAAACCATTGGCTTGTTGGCATCATTGCCGCAGGTGCCCTCTTCCAGAGTTTTGACATCATCGAGATCTGGTTTCACTCACAGGTCCAGGCAAAATATGTTGTTTTTGCCAAAAACGCTGCTTTTCTTACCTGTTCAATTCTGAAAGTCATTCTCATTTTAACAGGACAGCCATTGATTGCTTTTGCCTGGGTCGCCACTCTTGAAATCGCCGCCGGTTCAGCTGGCCTGATTATTGCTTACACATCGCAACAAAACCGGATTCAGGAATGGTACTTCAGCATGAAACGGGCCGGAAATCTGCTGAAAGACAGTTGGCCCCTGCTGTTTTCAGGCATCGTCATCATGGTTTACATGCGTATTGATCAAGTCATGCTGGGAGAAATGATCGGCAGCGAAGAGGTTGGCGTCTATTCGGTTGCGGTACGGCTGGCCGAGGTTTGGATGTTCATACCACAGATTATCTTCTGGTCCGTTTTTCCTGCAGTGGTAGAAGCTAGGGTGAGTGACGAAACACTCCTGCACGAAAGGCTGCAGAAACTTTACAACCTGATGGTCCTTGCGGCATACGCAGTGGCTATTCCCATGACACTTCTTTCCAGCTGGCTGGTGGACACCCTGTTCGGTGATGCCTACAGCCGGGCCGGCGCCATGCTGGCCGTCCTTATCTGGTCCAATGTTTTCTCCTTCCTGGAAATCGCACGTAGCGCTTTTCTTTCCAGTATGAACTGGACAAGGATCCATTTTGTCACCGTGCTTTTGGGCTGTTTTTTGAATATCATCCTCAATGTTCTGCTCATTCCCCGCTATGGCGGCATGGGCGCAGTGATCGCCTCCCTGGTTGCATACTGGTTCGCAGCTCACGGTACCTGCTTTCTGCTCCGGCCCCTGTTCCGGACCGGCGTCATGATGACCAAGGCAATGCTGTATCCTAAAATCTGGTAGGAACAATTTGAAACAGAAAACCGATTTTCTCATTATAGGCTCAGGAATAGTAGGCATGGCCCTGGCCAGTGAACTGCTGGCCAGCATGCCATCTCTATCCATCATCCTTATCGACAAGGAAGATGACGTTGCCCTCCATGCCAGTGGGCGCAACAGTGGAGTGCTGCATGCCGGTTTCTACTATGCGGCCGATTCTCTTAAGGCCAGGTTCACCAGGGAGGGAAATCAGGCCATGCGGACCTTCTGCCGTGAAAACAACTTGCCTGTGAACGCCTGCGGCAAGGTGGTGGTTGCAACCAGGGAAGAAGAGGTGGAGGGATTGCTGGAATTGGAAAAACGCGGCCATCACAACAGCGTGGCTGTTTCACTCGTAGACGAAGTGGAACTTGCTGAAATAGAACCCAATGCCAGGACGGTACACCGGGCCCTTTATTCTCCAAGCACGGCCAGCATCGATCCCACCCAGGTATGCCTCTGCCTCCGGGACTTACTCCGTCGGCAGGGAGTAGTTTTCCATTTCCAACAGGCATACAGGCGCAGAAAGGGGGATAATGCCATTGAGACTTCCAGCGGCCTTGTCATTGAATTCGGCAGTCTGATAAATGCTGCAGGGCTATATGCTGACCGGATCGCCAAAGAATTCGGGCACGGCCTGCAGTACCGGATTCTCCCCTTCAAGGGGATCTACCTGGCATACTCAGGGTCGACCCCACCCTTGCGGACCAATGTTTATCCGGTACCCGATCTACGGAACCCTTTTCTGGGCGTTCATTTTACCCTGACATGCGACGGCAGGGTTAAGATCGGCCCGACTGCTATCCCTGCCCTGTGGCGGGAAAATTACCATGGCCTGGAGGGTTTCAAGTTGGACGAATTTCTTGAGATCATCGTCCAGGAAGTGCGGCTCTTTCGGGCTGACGCCTTTGGCTTCCGCGCATTGGCCCTGGAAGAGGTAAAAAAAATTCGACGTCGCTACCTGATAGCTTCAGCGGCCCGGCTGGTTAAACGTTTGGAACCGGACTGGTTCCGCCACTGGACTAGGCCCGGGATACGGGCCCAGTTGCTTGATATGGAAAAGATGAAACTGGTCCAGGATTTCGTGATTGAAGCGGACCACAATTCGGTGCATATTCTCAACGCTGTGAGCCCTGCTTTTACCTGCGCCTTTCCCTTCGCCGCATGGGTTATAAGAAAATATGTCCTGGGAGGGAGAGATGACGATTGAATTTCGGGAGATATCTTTGAGGAACATGCGATGCTTGTCTTTTCCAGCGCCTCTATTTATACTATAAATGTTAAAAACAACACTTTGAGATTGTTATGAAAAAATGTCTTATCTGTCAAATCCCCATCGGACCGTTCATCGATTTCGGCAACATGCCCCTGGGCAATGGTTTCCTGCTGCCAGAACAGTTCGCTACTGAATACCGATTTCCCATGCAGGTAGGTTTCTGTCCATCCTGCACCATGGTGCAGCTTCTTGAGCAGCCTGACCGGGAGCGGATGTTCCACGAAAACTACGCCTACTTCTCCGGTACATCCCGTTATATGGCGCTCCACTTCAAGGAGTTTGCCGGACATGTCATGGCCGATTATCTTCCTCCCAGTGATCCCTTTGTTGTGGAGATGGGAAGCAATGATGGCATTATGCTGCAGAATTTCGCCGGGGCCAACATCAGGCACCTGGGGATCGAGCCTTCAAAGAATGTTGCCAGGGTGGCCATGGAGAGAGGCATCAACACCGTGACCAAGTTTTTCGAGGCCGAACTGGCCCGCCGTATCGTTTCCGATCACGGCCAGGCCGATGCCTTTATCGCCGCCAATGTCATGTGTCATATCCCTTATATCCATACCATAGTGGAAGGTATAAAAATCCTTCTCAAACCTACAGGTGTAGTGCTGTTTGAGGACCCCTACCTGGGCGATGTACTGGAAAAGACCTCGTACGACCAGATTTACGACGAACATACATTCCTGTTCTCCGTAACTTCTGTCCGCCATCTATTCGAACAATACGGCATGGAGATCATCGACGTGGAGCCGCAGACCACCCACGGCGGCTCCATGCGCTATGTCATAGCCCTGCGGGGTGCAAGGCCTGTTTCCACCAGAGTAGATCAGCAGGTGGAGAAAGAACAGGCCCTGGGTTTACACTTGCCGGAAACCTATGAGCATTTCCGCAAAAACTGCGAACGCTCCCGGGACCAGCTCCTGAAACTGCTGACCGATCTGAAAACCCGGGGCAAACGTGTGGTGGGCTACGGAGCAACCTCGAAAAGTACCACAATCCTCAACTATTGCGGCATAACTTCCGAGCTGATAGAATTTATCAGCGACACCACGCCTATCAAGCAGGATAAATTCAGTCCCGGCGCCCATATCCCTATACGTCCCTATGATACGTTCTCCGTAAATTATCCTGACTACGCCCTGCTCTTTGCATGGAATCACTCACAGGAGATCATGGAAAAGGAAAAGTCATTTAAGGCATCTGGTGGCAAATGGATCGTTTACGTGCCTGAGGTAGAGGTACTTGAATGATCAACCCATATCCTTTCAAATCTATGAAAGACGGTGGGTTACTATTCACTGTGGCACATAAGGAACTGAACACATGAAGAAGTTCATTTGCGATATAGATGTTACGGGTTCATGTAATCTTCGCTGCCCTTCCTGCCCTCAGGGCAACATCAAGGGCTACCGCTTGCCACGCGGATTTATGGAACCGGAACTGCTGGCACGTATTATCCGTAAGGTAACTTCTGAGTGTTTCGTGGAACGCTGCAGTCTTTTCAGCTGGTGTGAACCTCTGCTGCATCCCCGCCTTCCTGAACTTATCCGAATCGTGCGTGAGGCAGGTGTTCCCAGCTATCTGAGCTCCAACCTGAACATCCTTACCAATGTCGATGCCATCATGGCCGAGAATCCAACTTTTTTCAGGATATCACTTTCAGGATTCAGCCAAGAAGTATATGGCTACACTCACCGGGGAGGCAACATCAAAAGGGTCAAACAACATATGCTGGAGCTGGCAGAGGCAAAAAAGCGCCACAATTCCTCTACGCGCATTTATGTATACTACCATCGCTATCTTCACAATCTTAAGGAAGAGCCCCTGATGCGCCGGTTTTCGACTGATCTTGGCTTTGAGTTTGAACCTGTCTGGGCACTCTTTTTTCCAGTGGAAAAAATCTTTTCTTATCTGGGAGAGGATGAGAACAGCTTTTCCTTGACAGCCGAGGACCACGAACTGATCGAGAACCTCGCGGTTCCTCTTGGAAAGGCTCTTGAGGCGGCAAAGGGTAACAGGAATATGCCGTGTCTTTTACGGGATAAGGCGATCAGTCTCAACTTCGAAGGCAATTTTACCCTTTGCTGCGGCGTTTTTGATGCCAGCAAGTATACATTGGGGAATTATTTGGAAACACCGCTTGATGAAATCCAGAGGATGAGGGAAAGCCATCCTATGTGCAATCGCTGTATGGCGCACGGCATCCACAGGTATCTGATACATGGTTTCCAGGAATTGACGGAGCTGGCACTGGCGCACATTGCCCCAGAAGATGCTGAACTACTTAATTTACGTCATGAGATCGCGCAAATACACAAGCGACAGAAACTGATCCGAATTTACGACACCCTGTTTACCAGGATTTTATCACCTGAGAAAAAGGCATCACTTGCAGACCGTTTTTATCATCTGGATCGCTTTCTTTCCCGCTTGCATCAAAAAAATAAAGGCAAAGGATGAGTTTCATGATCGAAGGAATTACTTTCAAGGAGTTGATAACCCACACTGATGAACGGGGTTTTTTCAGGGAAATCATCAGGATCAGTGACGATCTTTTTACCGAAGGGTTTGGCCAGTGGAGCCACTCTTTAATGTATGATGATGTCATTAAAGCCTGGCACTTCCATAATGAGCAGACCGACTTGTGGTACGTGATGAACGGTGTACTGCGAGTTGGCCTGTGCGACTTACGCCCCGATTCCTCCACCTTCAGGCAGACCATGGATTTTCTCATGGGCGATTATCAACCCCCAAAGGTACTGAAAATACCGCCCGGCATCGCCCATGGCTGCAAGACCGTTCAAGGACCGGTCAATCTGTTGTATATGACGTCGCACGTGTACAATCCAAATGACGAAGTTCGCATTGCCCATGATGATCCGGAGATCAATTTTGACTGGCTGAGGGGACCGGAGATCAAGTGAACATCTTTCAGTCAGAATACCTTTTATTCAGTGGTAAAACCATACTCATAACCGGTGGTGCTGGCTACCTGGCCGCGGGCCTTGTTGAATTGCTCGGGGATATAGACTGCCGCATAATCCGGCTGCACAGGCAGGGCTCCTGCCCGGCTCCGGTGACCGGTAATGCCCAGATCATAGATGTGGCAGGGGACGTGCGCGACCCTGCAATATGGGAACAGAATCTTGCTGAGGTTGATTTCATATTCCATTTTGCAGCCCAGACCAGCACCTATGTCGCTAACGCAGACCCGGTAGCCGACCAGGCTGTTAATGTCCTTCCCACGCTGCATCTCCTGGAAGCCTGCCGCCGGCATGGTCACCATCCTATGATTTGTTTTGCCAGCACGGTCACTGTGATAGGAATTCCTGCACATCTGCCTGTGGATGAAAAACATCCCGAGCATCCTCTTACTATCTACGATCTGCACAAACTAATGGCTGAGCAGTATCTGCGCTGGTACTCTGAACAGGGTGAAGTACAGCATGTCACGCTGCGGCTCTCCAATATATACGGACCTGGACCTCCCAGCAGGCGCGCCGATCGGGGTATCCTCAACCAGATGATGCACCGGGCCCTGTCAGGTGAGACTCTTACCATTTACGGAGCAGGCGATCAGAAGCGGGATTATCTTTATGTTGAAGATGCAGCCCGGGCTTTTCTTGCTGCGGCTCTGCATGGTGAAGCATTGAATGGCCAGTATTTCGTTATCGGCAGCGGTGATGGCCATACCATTGCTGAAGCCTTGAGTCTGGTTGCTGACCGGGCCACAGCCAGGACCGGCATTTCTGTCCCGGTGCAGCATATGACTCCGCCCCGTGGCTTGTCTCCTATTGAACAGCGTCATTTTATCGCCGACTCCCGCCGGTTTCAAAAGGCAACCGGCTGGAAACCAATCTGCACTCTTGTCGAGGGCATTGAACGTACACTGGAGGCTTTTTTATGAACGTACTGATTATCGGCGGCGCCGGTTTTGTTGGCGTTAATCTTGTCCGCCGCTGTCTTAGTGAGAAGAATGTCCGGGTGACGGTCTTGGACTCCCTGGATCCGCACCTCCATGCCACTGTCCAGAATCTCAGGGATGTCTGGCCCAAGATCCGCTTCGTACGGGGAGATATGCGTGACGAAACCCTGTTGGCAGATATTGTTCAAGGCCAAGATATCATATTCAATTGCGCGGCCCAGACCTCCCATCCTCTCTCCATCCAGTACCCGCTGCTGGACGCAGAAATCAACTGCCTGGGCAATCTGAAACTCCTGGAAAGTATTCGCCTCCTGAACAATTCTGCACGTGTTATTTACACATCAAGCAGCACGGTCATCGGCAAGGCCATGACAAGGGTGGTGGATGAGGAACACCCGGAACATCCCCTGGAGATTTATTCTGCCAACAAGGGAGTGGCGGAAAAATATTACCGCATCTATCATACTCTGCATGACCTGCAGACTGTCGTGTTACGTTTTGCCAACCTTTACGGCCCATATGGTAAGGGGTTTCAGGAGTTCGGCTTCATCAACTACTTCATCCATTTGGCCCGGACCGATCAGGATATCAGGATATTCGGCAGCGGCAGCCAGACCCGAAATGTCCTTTACGCCGAAGATGCGGTAGATCTGCTCTGGAGGGCAGCTAATGAACCACGGCTTGTGGGTGAAAGCTGGTTTGCCACCAGCGATGAGCACCTTAGTGTACGCGAGATTGCCGAGACAATTGTCCACGTGTTCAAATGCGGCCGGGTAATTCATATCGACTGGCCAGAGGAACGCAAACGCATTGAAGTGGAGCATGTTCTCTTTTCGTCCGAACGCCTCCGTTCGGTTATCGAATGGAATCCACGACATGATTTGAAGTCCGGGCTCCAAATGACTAAATCCATCATCGAGAAATAAACTTAGGGAGACTTTTATGAAAATCGTTGTTACCGGAGCATTGGGCCATATCGGTTCCCGTCTGATCCGGGTCCTTCC
>Ga0209536_100008288_pt1 | contig 15604 bp, 13 predicted proteins | sample DeeMarSeWOR28_12_FD_187461 | JGI IMG/M metagenome (GOLD analysis project Ga0209536, IMG submission 187461) | Marine sediment microbial communities from White Oak River estuary, North Carolina - WOR-2-8_12 (SPAdes) (version 2) | ecosystem: Environmental > Aquatic > Marine > Intertidal zone >...
AAGAGAACTTTATTTTAAAAGTGGTACTGGTCGAGATTGGTTAAGGAGTAAACTTATATAAATGGAGAGGTGCCGGAGTGGTTGAACGGGGCGGTCTCGAAAACCGTTGTGCCGAAAGGTACCCAGGGTTCGAATCCCTGCCTCTCCGCCATGTATTCAGTTATGAGTGTAACGTGAACGGTCAAAAAACAGATAATAAATCACTTGGTTGAAAGTTGGGCTGTTAAAAGTATAAAGTAATAACCTTGGTGAAGATGCAAATGTAAAACTCTTAACACTTCACTGTAAACCCTGACTTTCCGGAGAGGTGTCCGAGTGGCCGAAGGAGCACGACTGGAAATCGTGTAGACGTTCATAGCGTCTCGAGGGTTCGACTCCCTCCCTCTCCGCCATGTACTGTATGCACATGGCTCCGCCAGAAGAACAGCTGTCAGTTGCCGGGTGTCAGAGGAACTATCAAATAATGTTATAATTTCACTATCGGGTGTGGACATCTACTCCCTGGAATCTGTCTCTCATTCAGTCAGGCCTTTGGGCCCTGTGCAACAGTGTGCTGTAAACTCCGCCAGGTCCGGAAGGAAGCAACGGTAAGCAGTTACCCTGTGTGCCGCAGGATTACCTGATGGCCTGGCTGATTATTACATCAAAAATGAAAGATAACATATCAAAAACAAGAAATTCTTTTTTTCAGGAAAAAGCATTTACTCAATAGTTTTACATTTTTATTTTTAGATTTTAATTTTCTTTATGAGCTATATTGTCCTTGCACGAAAATGGCGCCCCCGGGGCTTTGATGATCTCATTGGTCAGGAAACTCTGGTCAAGACGTTGCAGAACGCCATATCCAGTGAAAAGATCGTTCATGCCTATCTCTTTTCAGGACCAAGGGGCGTGGGAAAGACCTCAACTGCACGGATCCTTGCCAAGGCGCTCAACTGCCAGACAAGAACAGAAGCTGAACCCTGCGGCACATGCCAGAGCTGCCGAGCCATTACAGAGGGCTCCTCTGTAGATGTCTTTGAGATTGACGGTGCCTCCAATACCAGTGTTGATGCTGTGCGGGAGCTTCGCGAAGCAGTGAAGTATGCACCATCAGGCGGTAAATACAAGATATATATTATTGACGAAGTTCATATGTTAAGCACAGCCGCCTTTAATGCCCTCCTCAAGACCCTTGAAGAGCCACCGCCCCATGTAATTTTTATATTCGCCACCACTGAACCAAAGAAAATTCCGGCAACCATATTGTCCAGATGCCAGCATCATTCTTTCCGGCGCATCTCCAGAACGCAGATCAGGGAACATCTGAAAAAAATCACAGATACTGAGCAGATAAATATAGACGACTCTGCCCTTGACATGATAGCACGGGCAGCTGACGGCAGCATGCGGGATTCACTGACACTTCTGGACCAGGCTTCATCATTCAGCGATCATATAGATGAAAAAGAGCTGCACAGCCTCCTCGGACTGCCTGAAACAGAGGTTATTGCAAACCTTTCTGAAACCATTCTCAAGGGTGATATAGCAAACACGCTTGCAATTATTAAGGACTTGACTGACAGGGGAAGCGATCTCAGGCAGTTAACAAAGGAACTGGTTGAGCATTTCCGTAATCTGGCTGTCGTGAAAGTTACAGAAGAGGCTGACAAACTGCTGGAGTTCTCAGAGGATGATGTACAGATATTACGCCGGCAAACAGAATCCGTAAGTATAGAGCAGCTTACATTACTGCTCACTGAACTCCTGAGGCTTGAGGGAGAAGTCAGAAATGCCATCAATCCGCGATATACGCTCGAACTGGGACTCCTGAGGACATCCTTTGTCAAAGGTATGACCTCCATTGATTCAATACTGATGCATCTTGGAGAGACTGATTCTTCAACGATGCGGCCTGCTGCAAAAGAAACTTCCAGTAACCCTTCTGCAGGGCATAGAGAAAAAAAAACAGCTCCCCCCGTCGTCGCTGACAACAGGGAACCGGCGGTTCTGCCTGACAAGGACACCCTCTGGAAAAAAGTTGTGAATACCATTGATGCTGAAAACCATTTGCTGTCATGCAAACTCCTGGAAGCCAGAGTTATCAGCTTGAAGAAAAATGAGCTTTCAATCGGCTTTAATGGCGGAATGTCTTTTCTCGCTGAAGCGATCAGGGGGGACTCCCCGGTTATTGAATCTGCTCTTGCCAGGATAAGCGGTCAGACAATGCGGCTGAAAATAAAAGCCCTTCCCAAAGAAAAGAACGGGAAAAACAAGAAGGAAATCAAAGACCTGGTCTTTGCAGAGCCAATTGTACAGGACGCAATCAAGATGTTCAATGGCTCAATGGTAACGGTAAAATCCCTCGAGGAAGAGATTCAGGAAAATAAAACAGATCAGGACGAAACAGGAGGTTAGCATGTCAAAGAAAATGATCGGCGACCTGATGAAACAGGCGCAAAAGATGCAGGCGGAGATGGGCAAAATACAGGAGGAATCCAAAAAGAAGACTGTTGAGGCATCAGCGGGAGGCGGCATGGTTGTCGCCGTTGCAAATGGCGCCATGGAAATACTGTCCCTCAAGATCGAGAAAGATGTTGTCAATCCTGATGACATTGATATGCTTCAGGACCTCGTTGTCGCAGCAGTAAATGAGGCGCTTCGGAGGGCACAGCAGATGGTATCAGAAGATATGGGAAAGGTAACAGGGGGGATGAACATTCCCGGAATGGGGAATATATTCGGATAAATGAGCGTCAATGTTGTTGAAAACCTGATCAACGAGCTGACAAGGCTCCCCGGTATTGGAAAAAAAACAGCTCAGCGGCTTGCCTTCTTTATCATGGGCATGCCTGAGGGAGATGCTCTTTCCATGGCAAAGGCCATTATCACCATCAAGGAGAAGGCACGGTTCTGCAGACAGTGTTTTAACATAACAGAAGACGAGGTCTGCTCAATATGCCGAGATCCGCGCAGGAACAGCGAAAAAATCTGCGTTGTTGAAGAGCCGAGCAATCTGATCGTCATTGAAAACACAAAAATATACAATGGGCATTATCATGTCCTCCTCGGTGCACTCTCACCCATTGATGGTATTACCCCTGATCGGCTGAAGATCAATGAGCTTGTTGATAGAGTTCGGCAGAACAATATTGCAGAAGTGATTCTTGCGACAAACCCGAATACAAAGGGGGAGACCACTGCCCAGTACATTGCAAGAGAGTTGAAGCCCCTGGGAGTAAAGATATCCCGCATAGCATACGGACTTCCCATTGGCGGGGACATTGAATTCGCCGATGAAGTGACACTGTCAAAGGCCCTTGAAGGCCGCAACGCTATATAAGGCTTAGAAAATCTCAGAGAAGAAAAGCATACCCTGCAGATTCAGAGATGAACAGACTTCATTTTTTACTCTTAAAGAACTCTATCGTTGCTTCCAGGCCTTCTTCAAAATGACATTGAGGCATAAAGCCTGTCGAAAGTAAATGAGAGACATCGGCCTTCGAATGTTTCACATCGCCTGCCCTTTCCTCAGCGTAATCAATTGAAGAGTCAGAACCGATAGTACCAATAATTTTATTTGCCAGTTCGTTTATTGTTATGCTCTTTCCGCAGGCTACATTATAGACACCGGTATATTCACGATTCATAGCCAGGAAAACATTTGCATCGACTATAACTTTTACGTAGATAAAATCACGTGTCTGTTCACCATCACCAAAAATGGTTACAGCCTTATTGTTTATTGCCCTATCGACAAAGATCGGAACAGCAGCAGCGTATTGACTCTTCGGATCCTGCCGGGGACCGAAAACATTAAAATATCTTGAACTCGCTGTTTGCAGCCAACCCTCTTCAGTAAATAATTTACAATAATATTCTCCGTCAAGTTTCGTTACTGCATAAGGACTTTTAGGCTCAGGGAACATCGTTTCGCGCTTTGGTATTTCCGGATTATTACCGTATACAGCAGCCGATGAACTAAAGCACAGTTTTTTAACGCCAGCATCAGCAGCTTCCTGCAAGACTATCAAGGTGCCATTTACGTTTATATCTGCACATTCCAGAGGTTTTTCCATGGACTCGGGTACACTGATCAAAGCGGCCAAATGAAAGACATAATCTACACCTTTCATGGCGGTTTTAACAGCTTTGCGGTCTGTGATAGATGCATTGATGAACTCAACGTCGAATGACTTGATATTATGTTTGAAACCTGTTCGAAGATTGTCTAAGACTCTGATTTCGACATCCTTTTGATCCGAGAAGTACTCAACGATGTGGCTGCCAATAAAGCCTGCACCTCCGGTCACTAAAACTCGCATAGCGTCCCTTTCTTATTATTATCATGCATTACAAACAAACTTCGTAGGGAAGTTGTCCCTGCTCAGTAACTGTATCCACCGTAATCATAGTCTATCGAAACCTCCTGATCAAATCTCATACAGGCAATTCTTGATTACATCATGAACGTCATGAGGGAAGCACCCTGCTTCAGAACCATTGATTCTTGAGTGGAGATTTCCTGAAAATGGGCATTGGCTTACGGCAGCACTCCTTTAATCATCTCTCTGCTGACGTCTTCGACGATCTTTACCTGTCCGATTGATACAGGAAGAACAAACTTTAGTTTGCCTGCCATAGCCTTTTTGTCAATTGCCATGGCTTCAATCATATCTGCTGCATTCAAATCAGAGGGGATTGCAGAGGGAAGGTTGTACAGCTCTACCAGCTCGCGAATACTTACTGCATCTGCAGGCTTGAGCATATTCATACTCACTGCAAGGTCTGCAGCAGCACACATGCCCATTGCAACTGCCTCTCCATGGAGCAGTTTTTTATATCCCGTTACTGTTTCCACTGCATGACCGATTGTGTGACCATAATTCAGGATGGCCCTGAGACCTGATTCCTGTTCGTCCTGTGATACAACATCTGCCTTGATCTCACAGGAGCGCCTGATAATATGAATAATGGCATCACTAAAGGAGAGAATGTTTTCTTTTTCCCCTTTCAGAAAATCAAAGAAGTCACTGTCTGCAATAACACCATATTTTATAACTTCGGCCATGCCGGACAGGAATTCCCTCTTTGGTAATGTCTTCAGAGTATCTATATCAATAAGCACAAGCGATGGCTGATAAAAGGCACCGATCATGTTTTTTCCCAGGGGATGGTTGACACCCGTCTTTCCGCCAACAGAGCTGTCTACCTGCGACAGCAGAGTAGTTGGCACCTGTACACATCTGATGCCCCTCATAAAGGTCGCAGCTACAAAACCGGTAATATCACCAACGACCCCTCCGCCAAAGGCAACCAGGACAGATTGTCTGTCAAACTTTGCCTTCAGTAATTCCCCATGGAGATTATAGGTCCATAAGAGGTCCTTGTATTCCTCACCGTCAGGAATCAGAAGGATTTCAGGCTCGATATTGTAAGAACGCAGGGACTTCAAAAGAATATCTTTGTAAAGCGGGAAAATGGTTTTGTTACTGACGATTGCTACCTTCGTCGGCCTGAACTCTTTCAGCCGCAGACCGAGTCTCTCTAACATCCTGCTGCCGATGAGGATCTCATAGCTCCTGTCCCCGAGATCGACTGCTACTTCCTGCCTGTCAAGGCCAAGAAGTTCAATGATCTCATGGGCAGTTTCCCGGGGAGTAATATAATTTGTATCCACAGATATATCTGCCTGCTGATAGAGGGTGAGCCGCTCGGAGAGCAGTTTATTAATTTCATCAAGAGGCTCCTGCACATCAAGGAGGGGGCGTTTGCCGCCTTCGAGCATTACCCGTTTCAGAATAATCCCGGGATCGGCCTTGAGCCATATAATAATCCCCCTTCTGCCGAGGTTGTCCACATTCTTTTTATTTTTAATAACACCACCACCCGTTGCAATAACAACTCGACTCCGTCTGGAAACCTCTTCAACAGTTGCCTCCTCAACCTCTCTGAAATAGTTCTCCCCCTTCTTTTTAAAAATAAGAGAGATTGCCATGCCCTCGCGTTTTTCTATTAAAACGTCTGTATCGACAAATTCATAGCCCAGTTCATGGCTCAGCGCTTTGCCAACAGAGGTCTTACCTGTGCCCATGAAGCCTGTTAAAACGATTTTCATAGAATTCCTTTTACGAGGATGTTACTAGATTAATACCAAATTTATGGCAAGGATGCAAGATAAATAAAAGATCAAACTGTAAAATGCAAAATTAAGGATGATAACAATATAATGTTCCTCAACCCTGAACTTTAACTTCTGACTGCTGCCCTATTGTCAGGCCCCTTTAAAAACTATTGATCTGCCTGAGGTATCCCTTATAATTCCTCTCGATCTCCGCCATGCTGTCACCACCGAATTTGTCGAGAAAACTGTCAGCAATAACAAGGGCAGCGACGGCTTCGCCGATGACTGATGCTGCCGGAACAGCACAGACATCAGACCGCTCATAGGCAGCCCTGAACTTTTTCTTCGTGTTGATATCCACTGACAACAACGGACTTTTCAAGGTAGGAATAGGTTTCATGGCAGCCCTCATAACAATGGGCATACCATTGCTCATGCCGCCCTCAATTCCGCCTGCATTATTCGTCTTTCTGTAAAACCCTCCAGCCAGACTTTGAGTTTTCGTCTCTGTTCTGTGGTCTGTCTTCCGGGCTCTGTAGTATATTTCGTCCATCACTTCGGACCCACTGCGCCGTGCAGCTTCAAAACCCAGACCTATTTCTACGCCTTTCATTGCCTGGGAACCCATCATTGCATATGCCAGCTTTCCGCTGAGCCGTCTGTCCCATTGCGTGTAACTGCCAAGGCCGGCAGGGACACCTGTTACAACGACCTCAAACACTCCACCAAGACTGTCACCTTTCTGAATGGCTTCTTTGATGGAGGAGATCATTTTTGCTTCTGTCTTTTTATCTGGACACCTTACTTCTGAAGTCTCCGCTTTTTTAAACAGTGCAAGAAGTTTCTTTTCATTCATTCCGTCACCTGCTACCTGACACCTGACACTGCCTATCTCCGAGACATAGCTCATGACGATAATGCCAAACTCCCCAAGAAGTTTTTTTGCAATCGCACCCAGGGCAACCCGTGCTGCTGTCTCCCGCGCACTGGAACGTTCAAGGACATTCCTCATGTCCCGGTGTTCATACTTCAATGCTCCAGTCAAATCTGCATGCCCGGGGCGTGGACGGGTAACTGATTTGTATTGAGAGTCTTTCCGTTCCTTACTCTTCCCTCTCGGCTCAACACTCATTATTGTTTGCCAGTTCTCCCAGTCGCGGTTCTCTATCATCAGGGAAAGAGGTGCCCCAAGCGTCAGCCCCCCTCGCACACCAGTCATTATCTTTGCCTGATCAGTTTCTATTTTCATTCGGCCGCCTCTGCCGTAACCTCTTTGCCTTCGGGCCAAATCTGCATTTATGTCTTTTGCTGAGAGAGGCAGGTTGGAGGGAAGACCATCAATCGTACATATGAGGGCCTGGCCATGGGATTCTCCTGATGTGAGGTATCTCAGTTTATCCAGCATAGAATAGAAACAACATCAATTAAAGATTAACAATGAATCATGTCACAGACAGGATATTATAATCTACTTTTTTGCAATAAAAAAGTACACAGAGAATTTCTTGCTCTGTGTACCAGTTTTTAAAAGGGTATTTTAAAACGCTCTTATCTTCGAGCTGGCGGTATCACAATCCTTGGGGTTATGAAGATAAGAAGTTCATTGGTGTTATCAACTTCCTTCTTGAACTTAAATAAGTTTCCCAGTATGGGGATATTCGCAAAACCAGGAACCTTGTCACGGTTCTTTGCAATGTTTGTCTTAAAAATTCCGCCAATAACAAGTGTGTCGTTGTCCCTGATCAGCACCTGGGTCTTGACCTCCTTGATATCAATTGTGGGAACACCAAGCACCTGGGGTCCTGCAAAGTCTGCTTCATTCTTCTTTGCCTCGAGGTTCATTACAACAGTGCCTTCCGGTGTAATATGGGGTGTTACCCTCAGTTCAAGAAGGGCATCCATAAACTCTGTCTTCGTACCATCCTGGGATACGGTCTGATAGGGGATCTTTTTACCCTGCATGATCACTGCTTCCTGATTATCACTTGTGGTAATTCGCGGATTGGACAGCACCTTCCCCTTGCCGGTGCTTTCCATCGCTGATAGTTGAATATCAAGCGAAACATTTCCAGCGCCGTCAAGAAAACCAAAAGCAATAGCGCCGCCCTTGCCCGGTGAAACAGAAGTAGCCGGGAGATTCACCATCAGCGGATTGCCGGTCAATCCAGTGGTACCGCCCGGTATATTACCGCCGCCCATCATAAACTTGCCGTTGCTGGAGAGCACACTGGTGCCCCACTGCACGCCAAGTTCTTTCTGGAAATCTCTCGTCACTTCAACAATCTTCGCCTCAATACTGACCTGCGGAGTCGGCTGATCAAGGGCCTTGATCAGGCTTTCATATTCAGCATGTTTCTGTTCCACATCCTTAATGATCACGGAACTGGTTCTTTCGTCAACACTGATAAAACCACGTTTCGTGAGAATCTTTGCCGTATCAATTGATTTCTTTATTTCCTCAACAGCTGCATAGTTAATCGGATAGACCATCGTGACAAGGTTCCCGGCCTTTTCCTGGGATTCCTTGGCCCGGGCAATTTCCTCCTCTTCCTTTGAAAGAACTGCTGTAGGAGCTACGCGGATAATGTTTCCCTCTATTGTCTTGGAAAGCGTATAATTCCTCAATATAATATCCAGGGCCTGATCCCAGGGCACATCAGTTAATTTCATGGAAAACTTGCCCTTTACGTCAGGACTGACGACAATGTTATAACCGCTGATATCTGCAATCAGCCTGAATACATGGGTGAGGTCAGCATCCTGGAAATCAATGGAGATCTTTTCACCCGTATATTTATCTTCTAAGGTATCAACCTCTTCCTCTACCATTTCATAGACTTCCTCCTCAGCAAGAACGGTTGCATTCTCTTTTGTGGCTGCAGAGGTTGCTGCATTCCCCGCTCCTGCAGCATCAGGATTATCAAATGCCAGGATCAAAGAGTTGTCGCTGTATACCGGCTCCACATCAGCAGGTACAGTAAGAGCGATTGTAAGCTTGGCTATATCAGCATTCCCATCACCCTGTGAAGGTGTAATCTCAAGAACACCTGCCCGGTCAACAGCCAGGGTTTCAGAGAATTTCCCGAGACTCATTTTCTGAAGGTCCACGATGACCTGAAAGGGGTCACCCTGTTTATAAACCGTATACTTGAAAGGGCCGCTACCATCAATCCTGATCTCCGTTGTCCCATTTACATCAGACACATCTATACTGATAATTTCTGAAACTGATGTTTCCTCTGCACTCAGCCCCGGAATGCTAAACAAGAGTAAAACAAAAAATATTAATATAGATTTCCTGGTAGACATTATTCTCCCTCTCCTTTATGAAACTCTAAAATTATTTGTCTGGGCTTTGATTCTCCTCTGAAGTCCTTAGTGAACTCAAGCAATACTACTTTCTTTGCCGTTATTTCATCTACTCTTCCCTTATTGAGGCCGATTTTCGTACCCCTGTCAACGGTAAAAGACCTGTTGTCCGGGGCTATCAGCAGGGCAAAATATTCATCCCCCTTTTTTGCAATGGCTGAAAGGGAAAATTCACTGATATCGTAGCTCTCCAACGTCCCTATCTGAATGCCGCTTTTCTTTATTATCGTCTTTGATGTCTCTACAAGCGGTCTAAAAGGGTCACGTCTGTCCCGCTGCCTGTATACATACCCTTCCTGTTCAGGTTTTTTTTCACCCTCCTCATCAGGCTGCGTGGAAACCGTCCCAGGGGCAACCGGAGCTGCCTGCTTTGTTGGAGTTTTAACGGTCGCCGGGGGCTCTGCTTTGTCACACCCGTAAAAACCAATCGAGGCAATCAGGAGGACTGCCGCATAAAAAAAGGTATGATTCATGCCGTATTTTACTCTATTTCCCTGTTTCATTGAATGCCTGCTGTTTTTTTCTTTTGTGTTGCACCTGCTCCTGCCTGCACAACAGAGGCAAAGGTACGGGCCGTAAACTTCGCAGCGATAATGCCCTTGCCCTCCTGGTCCTTGCCTTGCTTAATTTTCAGGTCTATATCCGATATATTCACTATCCTCGGCAAACGACTTATATGGCTGTAAAATACACCAAGTTTATGGTACTCTGCAACCACCTCAACATTTACCGGTATTTCCACGTAGAGGTTTTGAGGGTCTGTCTTGCGAGCCTGAGGCTTCCAGAGGAGTATTTCAAGCCCTGACTGGAGACCCAGATCTGATATCTGTTTGAGCAGTTCTGAGACCTCTTTTTCTTCAGGTAATTGCTCTTTCAGCTTCTGCAGCTTTTCCCGAAGCTGTTTGTTTTCAACAATAAGATCATCCAGAATTCTAATTTTTGCCTCACTCTGGCTTATCTCAACATCAAGGAGCAGAGATTTGGCTTTCAGCGTCATAAGCATTTCAGTTTTTGGCTTGAAGACAAAGAACACAAACAGGAGTACAATAATCAGTGACGGCAGCACAGAAATTACTACCTGCCACTTATAGGGCATGTTTTTCAGTGTCTTGAGGTTTAATTCAGCCGCCATTATATCTTCATCCTGAACTGCAGTTTAAATTTATAAATAGAATAGGTTCCCACCTCAGTCTGCCTTGATTCCACGAGCATGACCTCCGTCAGATACGTTGAGCTCTTCAGATTCTGAACATAACTTACAAGCTCAGTATTTGAATATGCATAGCCATCAATACTGATTGTTCCGTTTTTGTCAAGGAGAGCCGTCAGCCACACTCCCTTGGGGAGCATTTCGCTGACTTCATCAAGCAGCCTCAGCGGTACCACCTGGTTCTTTTTCAGCTTCTCAATAACCTCAGCCTTGGCCCTGACTTCTTCATTATTTCGCTCGTAATTCTTCACCTCTTCCAGTTTGGTCTTTAACTGATCAAGCTTCTGCTGTTTTACCGCTATTTCGGTCTGCACGCCGGAGATCCTGCTGTTGATGATAAACATGCCCACGATCATAAGAATAAGGACCAGCACTGCGGCGATCCCTCCATAGATAAAGACCGGAGGAATGATGTCAGCTTTTCTTTTTGCTGAAGGGAGAAGATTTATCCGTATCATTTATCTCCTACCCTCCTCAGGGCCAAACCCAGAGCAACGCAAATAATGGGTTCAATGGTTTTTAGATATTCCCGGTCAAAGGATTCGGGAACCTGAATATTTTTCAGCGGCTGTGCAATCTCTACATTGATTCCGGACCGCTCAGCAAGGAGTGAAGCAAAGTCCTTGGTCAATACGCACCCACCGCTCAGTATAATGCTATCAATGGATTCGTAATTTGTTGTATCTCTAAAGTAATCAAATGAGCGGGATATTTCAGATATAATGTCCTCCGATGCTGACATCAGCACTGATTGAGCTTCATCCTCAGCAACACCTTCAATTGAACCTTCATGTTTCAGCTTTTCAGCATCCTCATAGGAAATGGTAAATTCCTTTTGCAATGCCTCCGTATGGAGGTTGCCGCCGATAGAACTGTCTCTTGTAAAAACGGAGACCCCTCCCTTGACAATATTGATATTGATCATGCTTGCCCCAATATTGACGAGGGCAACATTGTCCTCTTCGTTTACTTCATAATTGAGCTCGTACATATTCTCAAGAGCAAAGGCATCAACATCCACCACGACAGGCATCAATCCTGCCTCGGCGACAACTGAAACATATTCATTAATCTTGTCGCGCTTTGCTGCAACAATGAGAACATCCATCATATTCTTTTCTTCGCCAACACCTATGATCTGGAAATCAAGATTTACGTCTTCAATGTCAAAGGGGATATACTGCTCGGCCTCAAATTTTATTGACTCAGCCAGTTCTTCCTCCGACATATGGGGCAGCGATACTCTTTTAATGATTACTGAGGAATGGCCCGAGACAGCAATGGTAGTATCCTTTGCCTTAATCTGCGTGCTGTCCATGAGACCCTTAATTGCTTCTACCACGCGGGAAGAGTCAAGGATGGAGCCGTCTACTATAAGTTCGGGCTCAAGCGTTGTTATGCCCAGTCGTTCAAGAAGAAAACCATCTTTCAGTTCCTTAAGCTGGACAGCTTTAATATGCTTCGACCCAATATCCAGGCCAATTATACTTTTCTTTCCGAATACCATTAATTAAATATGCTCCGAACTATTTCAGGTCCTGTGTGCACTGTGTTATCTTCAATTCTCATTGCAAGTTTTTGTGCCATATCCCTCAATTCGTTTAATTAATATTTGTTATTCGGATAATAGTTCTCATAACTTTAATCTGTTATATCAAAATTTAAAAAAAATATAATATTTTTTTTCATCACCCCTGCATAATTCGTTGTATCCAATCCGTACCGTTAAAAATCTTACCTACATAAAATCAAATCTACACCTATAATGTCAAGAAAATAATTATTATTTTTGTGATCTCCATTACATTTCATGAAATATCATAAAAAATCATTTCTTCCAGAAACGGGGCACAAACAACAGAATGACCGTATAAATCTCAAGCCTGCCGGTGAGCATACAGAATGCAAGCACCCATTTTCCTGCTGCAGGGATAGTCGAATAGTTCTCTGCAGGGCCTGCGTCACCCAACGCAGGGCCCACATTCGCCATTGCGGAAATAACGGTGCTGGCAGATGTAATGATATCTACGCCAAGGGCCGTCATGAGCAGGGTTGCAATAACACAAATGAGTATAAAGAGAAAGAGAAAACCCCAGATGCCCCCGAGAGTTTCCTTGGCTACATTTTTTTCGTCCAGTTTCAGAGCTGTCAATGCATGAGGATGTATGAGCTGGTACATTTCCCGGTAGGCCTGTTTCAACATAAGCATGATTCTTACCTGCTTCATACCTCCGCCGGTAGAGCCGACCATCCCGCCGTAAAACATGAGACTTAACAGAAACACCTGGGCAAAAGCAGACCATCCTTCATAGTCAGCTGTGGCAAACCCGGTTGTCGTTATGATGGAAACTACCTGAAATGAGGAATAACGGAGGGCTTCAAGAAATGAGTAATCATTGTTTCTCATTATATTAATAGTGACAAGAGCAATCCCGGTAAAAACAACGGAGCAGTAAAACCGGAACTCGCTGCTTTTGGCAAAACGGGAAATATTTCCCCGTAACGCATAAAAATACAGAGAAAAATTAACACCTGCAAGAAACATAAATACAGTGATAATATAATCAACGGAAATGCTTTCAAAGTACGCTACGCTTGCACTTTTTGTTGAAAATCCACCTGTCGCCATTGTTGTAAAGGCATGGCTGAAGGCGTCATACACGGTCATCCCTGCAGTGAACAAAAGAAGAGTAAGTACCATGGTGAGTCCCGCATAAATATACCAGAGTGACTTTGCCATATCCACAATTCTCGGCCGCAATTTCTCCACGCCGATTTCAGGGACCTCCGCCTTGAAAAGCTGCATGCCTCCCACGCCGAGCATGGGAAGTATGGCAAGAGAAAAAACAATGATTCCCATCCCCCCCATCCACTGCGTAAGGCTGCGCCAGAGCAGAATACCCTTGGGCATGTCTTCAAGATTGCTGAGCACCGAGGCACCTGTCGTTGTAAATCCGGCCATTGATTCAAAATAGGCATTCGTAAATGATTGGCATACCCCGGAAAACATATATGGCAGGGAACCAAAAAAGGCAATTGCAACCCAGGCCAGGGTCACAACAGTAAATCCCTCTCTGTGTCTCAACTCAACCTTTTCCCTACGTTCTGTGATGAAGTACAGTATGAGGCCTGAAAAAAATGATAGAAGAAAAGATATCCCCAGTGCCGGCAGGTCTTCACCGCCTGAGGAAAAGGAGGCAATCAGGGGAACAAGCATAAAGGCCGAGGCGATAATGAGAACAGCTCCGACAAGATTGAGGACTATGGTGAAATTCATTTAAGAAGTTTTTCGACCTGTTTAACAGATTCCTGCAGTGTAAAAATTATTACTTTGTCATTGGCAGCAATGCGATCATTGCCTGAGGGAATGATAACGTTGTGGTCCCTGATAATAGCTCCTATAAGGGTCTTCTTGGGAAACTGTACATCGATCAGTGTTTTACCGATCAATACTGATCCCTCAATCACCAGGGCCTCCATAATCTCTGCCTTGCCCTCAGCAACAGTGGTAAGAGAGAGGACATTGCCTCCCCGCACATATTTCAAAATAGAGCTTGCCGTAATTAATCGGGGACTGAGCACTGCTTCGATCCCCAGGTTGTTTGCCAAAGGCAGATAGTCGGTCCTGTTCACTATAGTTATGACTTTTTTAACTTTGAGGCTTTTTGCAAGGAGGGAGGCCATAATATTCAGTTCCTCATTATTGGAAATGGCTACAAAGACATCCATATCTCCTATGTTCTCTTCCTCCAGGAGCTTCTGGTCCGAGCCGTCTCCATGGAGTATGACGCTCTTTTTCAGTGACTTCAGAAGGAACTTGCAGCGGTCTACATCCTGCTCTATCACTTTCACATGTATCCCTCGTTCTTCCATTGTCTTGGCAACATAAAACCCGATCCTGCCTCCACCGAGAATCATGATTCTTTTCACCGGCAGCATTACGCCTCCAACACTTTCACATACGAGGTCAACATTGTCCCTCTTCACAGGAACATAAATGATATCGTTCTTCTTGAGCGTGTCGTGACCCGAAGGTATGATGATCTTGTCATCCCGATGTATGGCCCCAATCAGTATCTTGGGTTTGTTCAGATTGAGGTCCTTGAATGCCTTCCCGATCAGACTGGAGTCAGGAGGGAGTCTGAAGCCGATGACCTTTGCATTGCCCTCCTCGAAATCCTCGACATCTGCTGCAAAGGGCACCTCTATCAAGCGTATGACGGCCTTTGCTGCCTCAATCTCAGGGCTGATTGCAGGATTGATACCAAGACTGTTGAGGAGAACTTCATTTGAAAAATATTCAAGGTTTCTAATACGGGCAACATTGCGGGGGATCTGAAACATGGCCTTGGCAACGAGACAGGCTATCATGTTGGTCTCGTCCATATCAGTAACAGCGAGAAGAATATCGGCCTCGTATGCTCCTGCATCTTTCAGGACTGAAGGCGACCCACCTTCACCTTCAATCATGGCGACGTCAATTGTTTCAGATATCCGTTTGAGTTTGGCCTTGCTCTTGTCTATTACTACCACATCAACATTCTCAGCAGACAGAAACTTTGCCAACTGAAAGCCCACCTCACCGGCGCCAACAATTATTACACGCATGGCACCATTATATCACAGAGCATAGAGCAATTGAGCCGGGGGAAATATGAAATAAAAATCACTTCATCTGACAGGCTAAGGTCCTCATTGAATTAAATGAATCCGGTGATTAATATAGGTACAGGAAAGAGCCGGCAGCTTGATTTCTGTCATTTGTTATTTGGTTATTGGATTTTTTTTATAAAGGGCGATTAGCTCAGGGGGAGAGCGCTGCCTTCACACGGCAGAGGCCGCTGGTTCGAAACCAGCATCGCCCACCATGTTTTTCATCCTGTCGCCGAAGGGGCAGGTGTAAAAAATCTAGTGCTCTTACT
>Ga0209536_100008289_pt1 | contig 15604 bp, 11 predicted proteins | sample DeeMarSeWOR28_12_FD_187461 | JGI IMG/M metagenome (GOLD analysis project Ga0209536, IMG submission 187461) | Marine sediment microbial communities from White Oak River estuary, North Carolina - WOR-2-8_12 (SPAdes) (version 2) | ecosystem: Environmental > Aquatic > Marine > Intertidal zone >...
TTCGGACAGGCGCGTGCGGATCAGGTCCCGGATCGCCTCGGAGCGATTCGAATAGCCCTGCCGGGCAATCAAATCGTCGAACATCCCAAGAAGCTTCTTATCCAGCGATACTCCTACTCGCTCAGCCTGACCCATTCTATTTCTCCTTGAAGCGAGATAATTTCCAATGAATCCGGCATTATCCAGACAATTGCCGTTCTTGTCAAATTCTTCTTTGACAGGGTAGCACTAATAGTATATTGTTATGCGTAGTAGCACTTTTTTGAAGAAGTTATGCGCCGTTCTTTTGTCGATTTTCTGGAGGATTCGATCATGAAAAGACTTGCGATTCTGGCTCACTTGGCGGCTTTGGCTGTGGTCGGAGTTCCGGCCACCGGACAGACTTCGGCGGCGGTAACTCACTCAGACTTCCAGGCTGTGGATGAACACGGCGAACACGTATATGCAGCGACTGACAAGGTCACTCTTGAAGGAATCCTGCTGCACCATCCTGCCGACATGCTGGATCCGACACCTGACGATACGATTACGGAGATGTTCAATCTCGGCGGGACCTGGCAGATTTTTTTCCAGGGTGAAGGTGCCGATCATGCTGGCACGGCTGTATTCTTGGGACAGCTCTACAACAACCTGCCGTGGGTAGCTGTCGACGGAGGATACACCGACGAGGAATTTGTGGCGGAACTGATCCGTCTAAACAGTGCCCGGTTTGGCCCGGGAGACAGAATACGAGTGACCGGCTACTTTCTGTCCTACAAGGGCAAATTGAACATCAACGAGCAGCACAACAAGAATCCTGACCACGATTTCACTATTGAGCTGCTGGCGCGAGGTGCAGGGCTGCCTCGGCCTGAAGTTCTCACGCTGGATGACCTGAAGGACAGTGATGACGACTTTATCTTTGACCCGACTCGGCAGACGGGCTGCGAGTACCATCAGTCACGGCTCATAAAGGTCGAAGACGTCTACTTTGCGGATTCCAGCGGTTGGGCTCCTGGCGCAGAGTTAACAATCACCGACGGAATAAGGACCTTTCCCGTCAAGCTGGGACGGGGCAACGGAATCTATGCCGGCTCAAACAACCTGACCGAGCCCTTTGACGTTATTGGAATTATGGATCAGGAAAGCACGGACCTCACGAGCGGCTACCGCTTGTACGTGATGAACTATGACGGCAACGGTTCGGTGCTGGCCAGCCGGCAGCACCGCCGGGCTGACAAACCGGGCGATCTCAATCTGGATGGTATTCTGGACCTGGACGATCTCGCAGAATTGCTGGAAGACTGGAACGAATAGGGCATAAAATGAGAAAGGGGATATCCCAACTTGCCAAGGGTTTTACCCTGATCGAGTTGCTGGTTGTCATTGCCATCGTGGCCCTGCTGGTGGCAATTTTGCTGCCTGTGATGGGGCGGGCTCGTCTGCAAGCGAAGGTCACAGCCGTCAATGCCGAGCTGCGCCAGATCGGAATGGCGCTGGAAGCCTATGGGCTCGACAATAACAGCAGATATCCTCCGACGCGGGTCGATTGCATGGTAGGAGATCATTTCTATCAGCTTCCCACCGAACTGGTCGAGAGCAAGTTCCTGCCGGCCCCCGGAGAAGACACCTTCATGGCTGCCGGCGTGGAAGATCGATTCAATCGAGGATACACGTACAAGTATAGAGCGGTCGGAACGCTAATCTACAACAGAACGGTCACCATCGGGAGCGGCGCTTGTCTGTGGGTTCCCGACGGATTTCCCGACAACGAGCAGGAGGAAGGCTCCGACTACGCAGATCCAGAAGAATCGCCGGTGAGCTGGGTCCTCTACAGCCAGGGTCCGAGATTTGACCTGGACCGCATGAGAGAGCAGAAATACCCGGTGCCAACAGACACCTGGTATGATCGACAGACTCGACAAGGGATCATTGTCCGGGTGCGCCTCGCCAACGGCCGCCAAGTTGGATCATTCGAGCGCCGTTGAGCCGGCCTTACTGACAATTATTGCGAAAGGAATGAAGTGATGAAACAAATCTCATTGATCTTGGCAGTCGTCGTCATCTGCGGCTTGATGATCGGTGTCTTGAGTTCACCGGGCGGCGTTTTGGGCTCTTCTGAACAGGAGCATCACTTTGTGGGCGCCGTGGGAGGTGAGAATGAGTACAACAGGGGCCGGGCACCTGAAGACTGGTGGGGCCAGATCGAACGTATGCATGGACATGTCGGTCCATGGAACGTTCTGGGATGGCGCATCGGCCAGGCCGCCCTGCGCGAATTCGATACCAGATGGGGTTTGCACGAACTCGACGTCATTTGCTATGTTCCCATCGAGACGCCGTATTCCTGCATGGCCGATGGCCTGGTCATCGGCACCGGCAATACGATTGGCCGGCTCGATCTGCGGTTGGCTGAGGTTGTATCGTTGGACTTCATCCATGTATGCGTGCGTCGCAAGGACGGTACGGGGCCTGTATTGATCTTCAGGCCCGGTCAAAAGTACCTGAGGCACATAGACGCTCCTAAACTGGAGCAGTTGGAGAAACTCTCACGCCAGTGCAGCAACATGGCGGAGAGTGATTTGTTCGAGGTGACGCGGATCATGCCGTCCAAAGCTGAGAATTGATTAGATCCTCGGAAGCAAGAGGAGCATCGGGCTCATTTCCATCTGGTTCTTCGTATGGTCGCGCTCGGCTGCAAGAAGACGTGGACGTCGTTTGGTTCGGGGAATTCGCCCTCGCGCATCCACTTGCCGTATCTTTCCAACGAGCGATGCCTCTGCTCTACTTTGAAAGTCTTGAAGCCCAAGTATGCTCCTGTCTCGCCGATACCCACTGACAGATACGGTCCAATCATCGGCAGCCTGATTACGAACCAGGGATCGTCTCCCTTCCACGGATTGGTGTCCTTCTCCCAGAACTTCGGCACCGGGCGGATCATGTGCCCGGCGACAATGTCAAGCTTCAGTCCGAATCCCTTGGGCTGATAACCCTTTACATCATGATCGAACCAGAGACCGCGTTCGTAGGAACTCAGAGTCAGGCTCAAGCCCTCTACATTGCCCACCCGGCAACCTCCTAACAGCAAAACGATAAGCAAAGGTAAACGTTTCATCTCAGTCCTTCAGAGATTCAGCTGTGAATTTTCTCTTGAAAAAGGCGAGTGAACTTCTTTCGGCGTACGGCAAATACAATAACGAGCTAAAGTGACCTGAGAACAGATAGACCACCTCGGGCTTGCCGGTCGCTCTCCACAGCTTCTTGCCGCATTTCTTTGGGACAATCCGGTCAAACGCCGCTATGTACATCAGGGTATTTCGCGCATCCACATACTTGGCCAGAGCGACGGGGTCCGTCGCAAGCTTCTCCGACAACTCGGTGTGAAGAGCTTCAGGAGTGACGCCCATTTCAAACCACTGGCTCATGCAGTCTCTGACAGCTTTTTCTTTGGATTCCAGCGCAATGTCCGCCATGCTGCCGCCGGCAAGCCCTACGACCGTGCACTTTATTCTTTCATCCACTCCTGAGAGGATGCTCGCCTTTATGCCGCCCAGACTCAGTCCTAGGCACCCGAGTTTGTCGCTGTCGACTTCGTCCAGTGCGACGAGATAGTCCAGCACTTGCCTGGCGTCCAGCACAACCTGCCTCAGGTAATCCTCGGCTTGTTCAGCGCTTTCGATATCCTCGAGATCTACTTGACGGTTGTGCATGACGGCACAGTTGAAACCGTTCGACGCGTAGTGTCTGGCGAAGCTCTCTATGCAGAAATCGACTCCGCCAGCTATCGGCAGTGCCAGCACAGTCGGAAACTTCCCCTCCCCCTTCTGCACATAGTAGTCTACCCTAATGTTCTCTGTTCCAAAGACATTTACCGTTGACGGAAGCGCAACATGCCTGATCGCATACCGTCGCTTTTCTCGTATCGTCTTGACCTCGGCTTTCCCGGCGCCCCGGGACTCGGGATAGCTGTAGTATTCCAGCATCTCCGCCGGCCTTTTCGCCGGGCCCGTGTACGCCGGATCGAGCTTGTAGCGCGCACATGACGTGAGCAACGCGATGCCGCAAAGCAGAGCTGTTCCAAAGACCTTCCCAACTGTCGTCTGGTTATTCGCTTGGTAGTTCATTGTTCGTGGCCAGTCGTTTGTAGTCCGCCAATGAACTGAGAACTCATATCTTCGAGCTGAATCAACCCGCAGCTTTCGCTACTTCGCCTACTGCCACCTCGGTTTTCGTTTCGACCTGCTGGGGCTCATTATCTTCTGGCACGTAAGGTCCCTCGTGGATGCCAGCGGTGTTGAATGGAGGATCCGGGAATTCGGGAGTCTGTCCAGGCAGTTCCTTCATTATGCCATACCACGCCCGCTTGAAGGCCTCTTCCATGGACATGGGTTCCTCTCTTATCCTCTCGCTGGCGATCGTAATGTCCGAGGTCGCGCTAAAGACCTTGCGTCCGGACCTAGTGTCCCATATTTCCAGACCCAACATTCCGCTGACGACTTGAGTCTGGAGGAATCTCACGCCTCCTACAGAAAACCGTCCCTTACTCCATCGGCTGATATCCAACAGACACGGCAGAACGATGTAATCGGCCCCGATCTCATCGGCCAAAAACTTGAGGTCCGTTCTTCGGAACATGCCGTTCTGCTGGTAAAACCTCTTCATCTCGGCGTGCCTGGACGCCAGGTCCCTCTCGTTCAGCCTGTTTGTCAGATCCGTAAACGACAGAACATCGAGACCGTCGGCCGAGAGCCTTGCCGGCCGGACGTCGACGCCGTTGAAGCCCAGGAACGAAAGATCGACCCGCCGTTGACTGTCGTCTGTGACTTGAGGCGGACTAGGATCGCAGCCCTCGGCCAGCGCCGTTGCAAGTGAATCGGAAACGGCGTATCTGTGCTGCTCCTGGCCGGTGCTTGTCTCAGCTAAAAGGATGTACATTTTGCCGTGTAGATTGCCATCCAGCTTGTACTCGGCCGAGACGGGAGAGACCCTCACGCTCTGCGATTGCTGCACGAGGCTTCCCGCACAACCCATGAAAGAAACCGATACTGCCGAAAGAACCACCATCATCAAGACCTGCCTGGAATTCGACTTTGCCATTTTCACTCACCCCCCAAAAAATGATAATGTAGATATCAAAGACCAAATATCAAAGTAGTGGAATCCGCCGTAGACGGATGACACCTATAATTCTGCTTTCTACATCTTGATATTTGATCTCTCCGCAGAGCCGCCCCCCATGGACGATTCGTTAAGCATGATTATATCTTATTGGCACGCCCAAGTCAAGTGAAATCTCGCGTCAAGATGGCGTCAAGAGCCGTAATTTCGGTTTTTCCGGCGATCAGGGCTTGCGCCAGCACGAGACGCGTCCATCCCTTGTGGCAAGATAGAGTCTGCCACGGGCCGCAGCCATGCCGTCGAATACAGGAGGAGAAGCGAGCTTGTACTCATGCAATTTTGCGCCATCTTCTGCCGATACGGCCCAGAGGATTGCGCCGCTATTGCCCAGCAGGGCGGCCTCCTGTTTTAGAATCTGCTCCTCTTTGCCTTTGGCTGTCCCTTCCTCGTGCAGAACATCCTCGGGGCCGGCGATAAACAGCGTCTTGCCTGCCAGTGCCATCGCCCGAACGAGAATCGGGACTTCTGTCGACCACTCGTAGTTATCTGCATTGTCGATGGGAACGGGCCCTTCATCCTGTCTTCTCTTTCTGTTGGCCCGCGCTTTGGGCTTTGGAGCGGCCGTGGTCGCAGATGCTTTCCATTGCTTGTCCGCGGCAAAGAGTCGGTACTCCAGGGGCCTGGTCCATCTGTAGTACTGCGGCCGGCGACCGAAAACGTATACTTTGTCATCGCCAACGCTCATTATCTTACCCGCAGGTGCGTGTTTACCGGCTATGTAGTAACCGTTCCACCCGCTGCCCCAGGTCTTGCCGTAGAGCCAATACGTCCGATGGAACCATGTGTCATCGAGAAAACCGGTCGGGCAGAACAAATGCGTGGCCTCGCCGCCCTGGCGCGTTCCCTCTTGAGGGCCTTGGATTTGGGGTCCGGTCTCCAGGCGCCTGCCCTGCAAATCGAAGGCCTGGGATCGCATATAAATGCGCTTCTCGTCAGAGCTCAGTATATCGGGACGCCCCACGGGCATGTTCAACCACTTGACTAAATCCTGTACGTCACCGCCTGTCCGCCGGTCACGGTCATCGAGCGTGGTTTGCGAAATCATCTCGCCGCTGCGGGCATCGAGGCGGTACAGACGCATGCCGCCGTCGACAAATATGGACCGGCCCGCTACGAAATGTGCGATCCCGTCGCGGACGAGAACGCTGCCGCTGACAGGCCAGAGCGATTCGAGCTGCTCGTAGACCATTATTCGGCGATCCGTCGGCGCGGCTAAGAAACGCCAGATAAGGGCGCCGTCGTCGGCGCGCAGACAATAGAGGAAACCGTCCGCCGAGCCGAAAAGAATGCGGCCTTCAAAATAGGTCGGCGGAGAGTCAACTCGTCCGCCCGTCGCATAGTTCCAGAGCGATGTCCCTGTGTCGGCGGCCAGGGCATGGACCGTGTGCCTCTCGACAGCGGCAACAAAGACCTTGCCGGCAGCGACCGTGACACTGGTGAGCTTGCTTGCGATAGGTGTCTGCCAGGCCTGTACCAGTTGGGCCGGGACGGTTGTCTTTGTCGCCCCGCTTCGAGCTGCGTCATGCCGATATGTCGGCCAGTCATCGGGATTGCCGATTTGCGAATTAAGATTTTCGATTTGGCCGTACGCGGGGCCTTCTTTCAGTCTTGTTTCTTGAGAGTCCGGCTTCCAGACGCTGCCCGGCGACGCGGGCGCAAATGCGTTGAAACTGTGCAGCATGGACTCTGCATAGCAGATGCAGGGCGACGGCGGGGTGTATACCAGACCGTTGCACGGGAGAATACCGTAGAGGCAGGCGCCGCGCACCCAATGATTGAGATCCCAATGCTGCCGGTCGAGATCCACAAACTCGATACCGGTGCGGGAGGTCATGATATAATCGGTCGTGGCCCGGCCGGGGTAACAGCGATGATGGAACCAGTAGTTCGTCTTATCTGCGGCGAAGCGGTGCTCGACCTGGCCGGTCTTGAGATCCATCCCGACGACGGTGCCGTCCAGTCTTCCATTTGAACTGCTGTCACACCACACGATGTCATCTATCACGAACAGGTTCTCCGGTGAGCTGTAACCTGAGGGAAGATGCTCACCTGTCCACAGCGTCTTTCCCGTTTGCGCCGACAGTGCAGTGAGAGTATCGGCCCGGGTCTCGCCGCCGCCGGACTTGGTCATGCCGGAGAACTCCCCGCCGGCAAAAAGCACCACGCCGCCGCGGACTACCAGCCTGGAACTGAAGAATGACGTCTGCTTCTCAGGTGATGGCAGCGGCTCGGAGGTCCATACCTTCTCGCCGGTCTTACGCTCCAAACAGGTTGCTTTCTTTGAATCAAAGTTGAAGTAATACACGTGCTCGTTGTCGACCGCCATCGTCCCGGCCGCGACGACGTCGGATTTCTGCCAGAGCTTTCTGCCGGCAGCGGCATCGAGCGCCGTGATCGTCCGTGTCTCAACGGGTCGCACAGTGCGGCCGCCATCGCCGATAGACTTAGGACCAATCAAGACGAACAGTTCGCCCTGTGAAAGAAGGATCTCCTCTGCGCCGACGGTGTCCTGATATGTTCGAACCGTCTCGCCTGTCGCTGCGTCTAGAGATGTCACGGGCCCTTCGAGACTGAGTGTCGTATAGACCAGGCCGTTTGCCGCGACCAGTCGGCGAGGCGCGTCGGCGGGCCCATCCTTCAAACCCTTGAAACGGGTGTACCACGTATCGATCTTCCTCTTCCACAACACTTTGCCGTTGAAAGCGTCCCTGGCAATCAGCGCCCAGTGCGACGGCATGTAGATAGAAGCCGTGGAGCCTTCGTCGATAATGTAGAACAGGCGCCCACCTGTAGATACCATGGCGCTGAAACTTGACATGTGGTCATGATGCCGGGTCCATTTCGGGCCGCCTTGCCACTGGAGACGACGCGGCGGCCCGACAACCGTGTCTTTGGCAACGGCGTTGTTGTCTGCATCGTGCAAATAGTGCGTCCATTCGTCGATATTGTCGGGTCGAGACTTTGCATGTTTTCTGCCGTTTATCAGTGCGACTCCGCCCGGCGCCAGGACCCGCATCACCTCGGCTTGCGATACCTCACCAAGATTGTCGGCGATAAATAGGTTCACCATATTGTCCGCATAGGGCAGGTTTCGACCATCAAAAGTGTCGATCGAGACGGCCCCATAAAGGCCCTGTGACTGTACGTACTGGCGCGCTTTGGCGACATTTTTCGGATCGGCATCCAATCCGTGAACGCAGTAGCCTTCATTTAGTCGCAGCGATGCCGTCAATCGTCCATCTGGGCATCCGAGGTGAACTATGACGCCCCCGTGAATACCGGCAGCTTCCAGAACCGATTGCGCGGATTGAGCTTCTGCATTTGCCGCTATAGTGAGTATGCATGCGACGAAAACCCATCTAATGATTCGTTTTTTCATTTCAAGACCCCGGCGACTCTTCTGGAGGGCAAAGCCCACCCTGCGTATTTTATTGTCCATTGCTGCAATCATAGCATAATGGAGTCAAGCCCGGAAGCCGGATTGTCGATGATTGAGGATGAAGAATTCGGAATTGACAATACCGGCACACATTGACGGTCTGCCGAACATCTGCGGTTCGGAGGATCTCATAGCCGAGGCTATGAGTCGCGAGGGGCCGTTCCATCTCGGCGCCGGCGGTGTCGACTTTGAGAGTATCGACAGCGGCTTTGCGATCACCCTTCACATGCATCAGCCCCTGATACCCGCTGGAAGCGATAATCTTAGAAGTGCCCGGATCATAGGCAATCTCGAACACATGATGGCCGATCCGGAAACAGGGGACAATCACAATGCGACGGTATTCGCCCGGTGCTACGAGCGTATGGGCGAGTTCGTCCCCGAGCTTGTTGCCGACGGTAAACAACCCCGCGTGATGCTTGACTATTCGGGTTGCCTGCTTCACGGCCTCTGCCAAATGGGGCGAGACGACATAATCGATACGCTTCGAGCGGCAACGAACGACCCGGCGACCGGCCGATGCATCGAATGGCTCGGGACTGCCTGGGGTCACCCTATGGCTCCGTCGACGCCGGTTCAGGATTACCGCTTGCACGTTCGGGCATGGCAGCACTTCTTCGCGGCCCTCTTTGGGTTCGAGGCGCTTAGCCGGGTGAGGGGATTCTCGCCGAGCGAGATGGCCCTGCCCAACCATCCGGACGTATGCTACGAGTTCGTCAGGACGCTGAACGAGTGCGGCTACCGCTGGGTCCTCGTACAGGAACATACGGTCGAGCGTATCGAAGACGGCGCAGGCGTTTGCGATCCTCATGTGCCTCACCGGCTGGTAGCCAAAAATTCGCGGGGTCAGACGGCCAGCATCACGGCTATTATCAAAACCCAGGGCAGTGACACCAAGCTGATCGGCCAGATGCAGCCTTACTACGAGGCGCTGACTCTCGGCCGCAGAGAGCTGGCAGGTGCAAAAGTGCCGCCGGTAGTGACGCAAATCGCCGACGGCGAAAACGGCGGTGTCATGATGAACGAATTCCCGTCGAAGTATCTGGAAGTGATGGCCGAAGCTTCTGACAGCCGGTGCCCGGCAGTGAACGTTACCGAGTACCTGGAGTATCTCGACAGTATTGGTGTCACCGAGGAGGCCTTTGACGCCATTCAGCCGATCATGCAGGGCCGGATATGGGAAAGATTCACGGACGGGGCCGGCACCGAGGCGATGGGAAAACTCATCGAGGATCTCAAGAAGGAAGACGACCGGTTCAGCGTCGAAGGCGGTAGCTGGACGAACGACCGTTCCTGGGTGCGAGGCTATGAGCACGTGCTGGGCCCGATGCAGACGGCGAGCGCGATGTTCGCCGAGAAGGTGCTCGGCCAGAATGTTTCGACGTCAGAGAAGCGATATCGCGAGGCGCTGTTCCACCTGATGAATGCGCAGACAAGTTGTTTCAGGTACTGGGGCCAAGGCACGTGGACGGACTATGGCCGTGAATTGTGCCGGCGCACAACCGATATCATCAGGGATAACTTCTGATCCGATTCAATCGTCGAGCACCTTGATTCGGATGTTCCGAAAGGCGATCCCGCCGCCGTGATCCTGCAGGAGAATGTAACCCTGTTTGGCTTCGCCGAACTTATCGCGGTTCCTGAACTTGCTCTCGGCGACGGCGGCACGGAACTTCTCACTGCCCCGCTCGAATTCCAGGACTTTCTTGCCGTTGATCCAGTGCTCGACGTGGTTGCCGCTAGCCACGATTCGCACCGTGTTCCATTGACCTCTGGGCTTGGCGGGCCTTTCCTTTGCAGCCAGAATGTCATAGAGGTCCGCCAGGGCACCGGTGCTCCTGACTTTCACGTCAGCGTCGTAGAGCTGGTATTCGAGGCCAAGCTCTGTTTTCGGATATGCGAAGTACTTTATGCCGCTATTGACGTGTCCGCCCTTGAAACTGGGATCGAGCTTATATTCGAGCCTGAGATCGAAGCTGCTGTATTGGTTTTTTGTCACGATGCTACCGCTGAGTTTGGCGGGTCGCTTGTCCCGTTCGGTGGACAAGATTTGGCCGTCAGCGACTTTCCAGCACGTATTAAGTACCTTATCGTTGGTCGCACCCTTCCACCCATTCAGCGTTTTGCCGTCGAATAGTAGCTTCCAGCCTTGACTGATCTGCTTCTTTGTCAACGTGTTTGCCTTGGCCTTATCGCGGGCGATAACACTGCTTGGGATGATTATCAGCGCGGCGAGCAAGACAGCCGTCCCGTGGAGATTTGACCTGTGTTGTAGCATTGCCGGATTCCTTATTACAAGGGTCCAATAAAAATCTCTATTCTGCGGCACACCTGGGCTAGCTTCTGCCGCCTAAGTCTCAACTGCGACATGATATCGCGGCTGTCCGGAAAACACAACCTTTCCGATTGATGGTCGAGCAGAGAATCAACAATCAGCCGCCTCTATTGGCTCGGGACATTGCCGGATAGTCTCATTTGACCAAGTGTCCAAATGGACAGCTATGGCCTCTAACAGGGCCAAAAACCGGTTTCCAAGCCTGGGACTTGACTTTTTTGGAAATTGCACTATATATAGGTGGCAGGACGGTAGGCAATAACCGGTTACCGGCTGGGGTGCGCGTAAGTCTAAGAGCTATATGGATTCAAAGTACAGAATGCGATAAGGAAATCAAGAATCAAATACCAAAAATCAAAATAGCGGAACCGCTTTGCGGACCGTTTTAGAGAACATTGCAGAAGGCGATTCCCTAATTTTGCATTTTACATTTTGGTCTTTGATCTTCCTATGGCATCTTCACCGGACGGAACTCGAGTTTTATGGCAGGGATGTTTGATAATAGTACTGTCTTGCAGGTTCAGCAGGCCAACGATATCGTTGAGGTAATTGGCGAGCATGTGAGTCTGAAGCAAAAGGGACGCGAAATGGTGGGCTTGTGCCCTTTTCACGCTGACCACCGCCCGAGTATGAACGTCAATAACGTCAAGCAGATATTCAAGTGCTTCGCCTGCGGGGCCGGTGGGGATGTATTCAAATTCGTGCAGATGCGGGAGAATCTCACTTTTCCTCAGGCAATAGAGAGATTAGCCGAGCGGGCGGGGATAAGGCTCGAGAGAAGGCAGAAGGCAAGAAGGAAAAGGCCCGTCCTGAGCGGAGCAGAAGCTCAGGAAGCGCGCGGCGAGCGGGCCGAAGATATCGATCCGAACAGGCTGGCGAGGGCCAACGCCTGGGCTGTTAAGCACTTCAGGAAGAATCTCGAAGATCCCGACAAGGGCAAATATGTCCGTGACTATATCGCCCGCAGACAAATAAGCGCCGAGAGCGTCGAAAAGTGGCAGATTGGCCTGGCTGCTGATTCGCCGGACGATCTGGCACGGGCGGCGATAGCGAATAAGGCGCCGCTCGAGCTGCTCGGTCAGGCCGGCCTTCTCGTCGGCCGGAATCGGGACAAGTTCGTAAACCGCCTGATGTTCACTATTACCGACGTTACCGGCAGGGTGATAGGTTTCGGCGGCCGGACATTGGATGGCAGTGGCGCCAAGTACATGAATTCGCCGACGACGGTGCTCTTTGACAAAAGTAACTCGCTTTACGGGCTCGAACAGGCCCGGCATGAAATCGTCTCGACGGGAACCGCGGCTGTCGTCGAAGGCTATACCGACGTGATAATGGCGCATCAATTCGGATGCACCAACGTGGTCGCGACCCTGGGGACCAGTTTCACTGCCGGACACGCGCGCATCCTCCAGAGATATGCCAAGAAGGTGGTCCTGATCTTCGACAGCGACGTCGCAGGCATCGAAGCGGCCAACAGGGCTCTGGACGTATGTCTGGCCCAGAGGATAGACATCAAGATTGCATCGGTCCCGGACGGCAAAGATCCATGCGATTTTATACTGGCGGCCGGCAAAGAACGGTTCGAGCAGATCATAGACGGGGCGGTCGATGTCTTCCAGTTCAAGTGGGAAAGGCTAAAAGAGAAATTCAACGGTGACGATACACTGGCCGGCAAGAAGGCGGCGGTCGAAGAGTACCTGCAGGCAATTGCAACGGGTTTGCAGTCTGGAAACGTCGCGGCTTTGGATTGTGGCCTGAGAGTGAATCAGATTTCAAGGATTATCGGCCTTGACAGCAGACAAATCAACGCCGAACTAAACAGGAGAGTCATGCGGGCCCAGAGATCTTCCGGCTATCAGCAGGGCGGGCAGGAGATTGCTGGCATAGATTACGGCCGGGGCTCCTTTGCGGCGGCCCAACGGGAGGTACTGGAAGTGCTGCTCAACGAGCCGGGCCTGTACGAAACGGTCAGACAAGAGATTTCAGCCGAGGTCTTTGATGTGCCGATATTGAAGCAGATAGCGGCGATTCTGTTCGAGATGCTGAGTGTCGACCGTGAGACTTCGCTCAGGCAGGTGCTGGCCAGGACCGAATCGGTGGAGCTTGGCAGGTGCCTGATGGAATTGGCGCACGCCGGGCAGGAGAAAGGCAATTTCGAATCTCGACTGGCCGGGGCGTTGGCTGCTATCGAGCGGCATCAGGCCCAGAAACATAAGAGAGGAATTGAAACGGTGGGCGATCAGAGTGAGTATCTCCGCAGGCTGTATAAAAACACGAGCAAAACAAACGTCCGTAACGTAGGAATGGTATAGAATATACAAGGGTATAGATTGTGGCAAAGAAACGAACGAAAGCGCCGAAAGCAGAGAAGGCGGAAGTTCCCGAGCCGGTCGTTGTCGACGCCGGCTCCCCAGCAACCGCTGTAATCGTCGATCCCGAAGAACAGATAAGTTTGCTTATTGCCAAGGGCAAGAAGAAAGGATTCCTCACTTACGAGGAAATGAATGATGATTTGCCTGACGAGGCCGTAAGTGTTGGTCGTCTGGACAATCTGTTGGCAACGTTGGATGAGATGGGGATTACCCTTCTCGATGAGGCCGATTTGAAGGCCCGGACAATTGCGAAGGCACAAGAGGAGGAGTTTGAAGCCTCCGACGAACAGGACGATGGCGAAGAAGAGGAGAAAGATGAGAAGGTCGACGAAGAGGACGAGTTGCTCGAGAAGCAACTGGTCGGCGAAGATGTCTCCCGGCGAATCGACGACCCTATTCGCATGTACCTGACCCAGATGGGTCAGATACCGCTGCTGACGAGAACGTCGGAAATTGCTCTTGCACGAAAGATCGAAATAGCCCGCATGGCCTTCAGAAGAAAGATGTTCCAGAGCGATTACTGTGCCAGAAACTGTCTGGAACTTTTTCAGCAGGTGCACGACGGCTCGATGTCGTTCGACAGGACGATCAAAGCCGGCACGGCGCTATATCAGACCAAGAGCGTAATAAAGAAACGGCTGCCCGAAAACATCCAGACCGCTGACAAACTGCTTAAGCTCAGCCAGGTTCTGTTCAAGAAGAGCCTTACAAATCTGAGCAAGAGTGAAACCGAGGCCGCATTAAAGCAGATACGCCGGGGCAAGAGAAAGATCGCCACGCTTCTCGAAGAGCTCAGCCTGCGAACCAGCAGAATTCAGCCCATGAAGAGCAAGCTCCACGGCATCTGCAATAAGATGCATCAGTTGGAGCAGACAATCGCAACCGGACCTGACGGAGATATAACCGCCGAGGATATCGATGCAATGAAGCAGGAGTTGGCCGGCCTTCAGGATCTGGTGGTCGAGACACCTCAACAGCTTGCAAAGAGGCTAAAGGCGCTGGACAATGTCTTCGCCCAATACCAGAAGACAAAGCGATTGCTCTCTAGCGCCAACCTCAGGCTTGTCGTTTCGATCGCCAAGAAATATCGCAACCGCGGCCTGAGCTTTCTGGACCTGATCCAGGAGGGCAACACGGGTCTGATGAGAGCAGTCGACAAGTACGAGTATCGCCGGGGCTACAAATTCAGCACGTACGCCACGTGGTGGATCCGCCAGGCTATTACCCGGGCGATAGCCGACCACGCCAGGACGATCCGCATCCCCGTTCACATGATAGAAACGATGAGCCGGCTGCGAACGGCCAGCAAAGTGCTGCACCAGAAACTGGGCAGAGAGGCGACCATCGAGGAGATCGCCGAGGAAGCCGAGATGACTGTAGCCGAGACACGCAGAGTGCTCAAGATTTCCAAGCACCCTATAAGTCTCGACAGGCCGATCGGCGAGAGCGAGGACAGCTACTTCGGCGATTTCATCGAAGACAACGATATCGATTCGCCCGTCGCATCGGCCACCCAGGAGATGCTGCGGGACAGGATTGAGGTGGTTCTCAAAACGCTTTCATATCGCGAGCGCGAAATCATCAGGCTGCGATACGGAATCGGTGACGGCTATACCTACACGCTGGAAGAAGTGGGCCGAATCTTCAAGGTTACCCGCGAGCGCGTCCGCCAGGTCGAGGCCAAGGCAATCCGCAAGCTTCAGCACCCCGTCCGGGCCCGCAAACTCGAAGGCTTCATAGATCACAAGACTGCGTGAGAGCGGCCTGGGTTTCTCGATCCGGTGCGGCATCGCGCAGAGTGCTCTCCAGTGAAGCCCGGCCTCGGGTGTCCGAAGGGAGCAGGCGAAAAATCCGCCTATGGCGGACCGGATCCGCAAGAGCCGACCTCAGATCTTTGGGTTGTTGTCGATGGTCACCGCGCGAGGCCGCGCTGGACGACCTTCGTCGTGCCCGAATCGTCGCAAAAGAGTCCGTGCGTTTGCAGAAAAGAATTTGTATCATGGTACCGGAAACACATTGTCACAGCGCTTGAGGAATCCAATCTGGTGTCAGAGGGCTATTATGAAGTTGATCGTGACGTTGCTCATCGGCATGAACCTCGCGGTTCAGGCTAACCCGCAGCCGGCAATTCAGGGCAATCCTATCTTTCCACTTCAGGCGAAACACGTGCACTCAAGCAGTATCGTCGAATGCCCCAATGGCGATCTCCTGGCGTGCTGGTTTCACGGCTCCGGCGAGCGAACGGCGGATGATGTTCTAATCCAGGGGGCTAGGCTGAAAAGAGGTGGCGAGAGGTGGGAT
>Ga0209536_100008290_pt1 | contig 15602 bp, 11 predicted proteins | sample DeeMarSeWOR28_12_FD_187461 | JGI IMG/M metagenome (GOLD analysis project Ga0209536, IMG submission 187461) | Marine sediment microbial communities from White Oak River estuary, North Carolina - WOR-2-8_12 (SPAdes) (version 2) | ecosystem: Environmental > Aquatic > Marine > Intertidal zone >...
GACTCAAGTACGCGTTCAGCGGTGGCGCAGCGATCTCCAAGGAGGTTGCGGAGTTCATCGACAACCTCGGGATCACCGTCTACGAGGGCTACGGACTCAGCGAGACTTCCCCGATCGCGACGGCGAACTATCCGGGGGGGCGAAAAATCGGCTCGGTCGGTAAGCCGATTCCCGGTGTCGAAATCGAGATCGACGTATCGGCGACCGACGATCCAGTCCAGGGCGAAGTTCTCATCTTCGGTCACAACATCATGGAGGGCTATCACAACCTCGACAAAGCCAACGCCGAAGTTTTCGTCGAGAGAAATGGAAAGCGCGGGTTCCGTTCGGGGGACTTGGGTTTCGTCGATGACGAGGGGTTTTTGCACATCACCGGCCGCGTGAAGGAGCAGTACAAGCTGCTCAACGGAAAGTACGTCGTTCCGACGCCGCTTGAAGAGAAGATCAAGCTTTCACCGTATATCTCGAATGTCATGGTCTACGGCATGAACCGCGAGTTCAACGTGGCCGTCGTCATACCGGACTACGAGGTGCTCAAAGCCTGGGCCGCCGAAAAGGGACTCGACCCCGATCCTGCGTCCTTGGCCAAGAACGAGGAGGTTCGCGCCTTGATCGAGCAGGAGGTCGCCAAGTTCTCCGCCGAGTTCAAAGGTTATGAAAAGGCTCGCAAGCTCTTCATCGGTGAGGAGGACTTCACCACCGACAATGGCATGCTCACCCCCACGCTCAAGCTCAAGCGCCGTGTCGTGCTTCAGCGGTACAACGACGCGATCGAATCGCTCTACGATTGATCTCGTTTCGGCTTCGCCCCGCCCACCCGGGCGACCAGTGTGGTGATCAAGTAGCCCATGCCGATCAAGCCGGCGGACATCATCATGTCATTGAAGCTTGGCGTATAGAACTCGGTCGGAAACTTGTCCGCTGTCAGGTCGGCGAGCCGCTCGGCGGTCAGAATCTGCCCCTTGAACACCTCGCCGACGTTCGGCGGGACGCCTTCCTGGAATGGCCACAAGCCGAATACGGCACCGACGAGCAGGCCCATGAGCACGCCCAAAGTCGGCTGCTCGTAGCGTTCGAGCACCATCTTGATCAGGTTGCTGATCAAGAGGATGCCGATGGCCACGCCGATGCCGAGGGGAAGCGCGACCCCGATGAACGGTTCGGAGGCGCTCGCGAGGTCGCCCGACTTGAGCGCCTCTTTGAGCGCATCGATCGCGCTCAGGACAGGAACGTAGACCCCGATCACTAAGAGGAGATAGCCGCCGCTCACACCGGGCAAGATCATCGCACTCGCGCCGGCCACCCCGGCGATGAACATCATGACGGCGCCCTCCCGGCTCGCTCCGGAGCTCGCGCCCCCGAATTGAAGCCACGCGAGCGCTCCCATGACGAGCAAACCCGCCACCATTGCGGCCGAGAACGCACCGGTCGCGGGCCGAGCCATTTGCCAGAGCACCGGAACCCCGCCGAGCGTCAGGCCAATGAACAAGCTGTACATCGCCCAGCGATGCTGGACGACGGCATCTTTGACCGGGCCGGCACCGAGGAGGATCGCCGCCATTGCAGCGATACCCACCAGCCCCAAGACGAGAAGCGAGCTCTTTCGAAACCGAAGCGCGCTCAGCTCGGCCAGCGCCTGAATGAAGCGAGGATAGACGCCAGCCGCGAGCAACATCGTGCCGCCACTGATCCCCGGGACGAGATTTGCAAGCCCCATCAGCACGCCACCCAAGAGGCAACGCAGTCCCCATTTCGGGCTCATCGAGCCTTCCACCGCCGTATTCATGCCGCCCGGTGTACGGCAGAACGACGGGGACGCCAAGCGAAGCGCGCCAGCGAGGGTAGCGCAGCTTCGAGATACGACCTAGGTTCATTCGGTGGGCCGTCTTTTTCTCTTATTCACCGTCGTTCCCCTGGTCGAGCTCTACCTCTTGATCGCCATCGGCCGCATCCTCGGACCGGTCGCGACGATCGGCCTGGTGGTGATGACGGGCCTGGTCGGAGCCTGGTTTGCTCGCCTCGAGGGCGCCCGTGTGATCCGTCGCTGGCAAGACGCAATGGCGCGACAAGAGGTTCCCAAAGACGGGGTCATCGATGGCTTGCTGATTTTCATCGGCGGCTTGATGCTGATCACCCCCGGTATCCTGACCGACATTGCCGGACTTTCGATGGTGATGCCCCCGACGCGCAGGGTCATCGCGGGGTTCGTGCGCAGTTGGTTCGAGCGGCAAATCGCAGCGGGTCGCGTCCAAGTGTACGCGCCTGGCTACAACGGCGGGCCCCGTCGTCCCCAAGAGGTGATTGATGTGGAAGGGGAGGTCGTAGAGGCGGTCCAAAAACAGAATCCCCCCGAGCAGCTAGAGAAGTAGACAGCGCGCGCTCAGTCGGCTACCAAGCCTCCATGAAAGATGTCTGGACCCTTCTTTGCTGCGTGGTGCTCGGCGCCGCGCTGACCGCCTGCAAGAGCAGCGAACCCGCACCGGCTGACGGCGAGCCCGCCGCCAAGACCGAAGTCGAAGCCGAGAAAGCCGAAGCCGCTGAGAACGAGGCAGCCGCTCCAAAGAGCGAGGCTGAAGCCGACGCGAATGCCGCGATTCCCGCGCCTGCCGACGTAGCCGCGCCCCCAGAGAATGCCGAGCGTAGCGAGTCCGGCCTCGCCTGGACCGTCTTACAGGCGGGCACCGGCGACAAGCACCCATCTGCGGCAGACATCGTAAAGGTCAACTACACCGGCTGGACCACCGAAGGGCGGATGTTTGATAGCTCGGTGAAGCGTGGGCAGCCCGCCGAGTTTCCGCTCAATCGGGTCATCAAAGGTTGGACCGAAGGCGTGCAGATGATGGTTGCCGGCGAAAAGCGCCGCTTCTGGATCCCGGGCGACCTCGCCTATGGCGATGCGCCGGACAACGATCCGCACGCCGCGTTCGGTCCGCCCCGGGGCACCCTGGTGTTCGACGTGGAGCTCATCAGCTTCAAAGAGGCCCCTAAGCCACCTGACACACCCAAGGATGTCGCGAAGATTCCGAAGAACGCGAAGAAGACCGAGTCCGGCCTTGGTTCGCGCGTGCTCGAGAAGGGAACGGGTACGGAGCATCCCAGCGCCACGAGCGTCGTGACCGTGCACTACACGGGGTGGACGACTGACGGGCAGATGTTCGACAGCTCCGTCGTACGCGGGACGCCCGCGACCTTTGGTCTCAACCGAGTGATTCCTGGCTGGACCGAGGCCTTGCAGCTCATGGTGGTCGGAGAGAAGCGACGACTCTGGATCCCCGAGAACCTGGCCTACGGTGGCCGACCTGGACGCCCCGCTGGGATGCTCGTCTTCGACGTCGAGCTCATCGATATCAAGAACTAGCCGCGACCGGTTCATCCAGCCGGAATTCATCGGTTTTCATGAAATAGATCCGAATTGCGCGCTCGTGCGTCTACCAGGCCAAGTGAGGAGCTATCGATGAAGCAAGCAATCGCTATTTCGGGTTTGTGTGTGGTCATGGCCTGGCCGACGACGTCACGCGCGTTTTGTGGATTTTACGTGAGCGGGGCAGATGCCTCGCTCTACAACAACGCGACCATGGTCGTGATGATGCGCGAGGGCACGCGAACCGTGCTGTCGATGCAGAACAACTACCAGGGTCCGCCCGAAGACTTCGCGATGATCGTGCCGGTGCCGGTCATTCTGCAGGAAGACAATGTGAAGACCCTGCCACCGGAGATCTTTTCGCGGGTCGACAAGCTCGCGGCGCCGCGACTGGTGGAGTATTGGGAGCAGGATCCCTGTCGTCCGATGGTCGTCTACGAGATGGCCGCCGGTGGGCCGATGGCGAGAAGGTCCAAGTCCATGGCCGACGGTGCACAGGACGAGGAGCTGGGCGTCACCATCGAAGCACAGTTCAAAGTTGCCGAGTACGATATCGTCATCTTGAGCGCCACCGATTCGAGCGGCCTCGACAAGTGGCTTCGGCAGAACAAATACAACATCCCGAAGGGCGCTGAAAAGGTGCTTCGACCTTACGTGGAGCAGGACACCAAGTTCTTCGTGGCCAAGGTCGACGCCAAGAAGGTGAAGTTCAAGGACGGCATTGCGGTGCTTTCGCCGCTGCGCTTTCACTACGACGCGCCGACCTTCACGCTTCCCGTTCGACTCGGGCTCCTCAATAGCGCGGGCAAGCAGGACTTGATCGTCCACCTTCTCGGAAAGCAGCAGCGCTACGAGGTCGCCAACTACAAGAACGCCTCGATCCCGACCAACATCCGCGTCGAGGACAGCGTTCGGAAGAGCTTTGGTGCGTTCTACGACGCGCTTTTCGAAAGGACGATCGAGAAGAACCCGGGGGCTGTGGTCACCGAGGATTCCTGGGACGCCACGAGCTGCGATCCATGTCCCGAACCGCCGCTCAGGCCCGACGAGCTGGCGACCCTCGGAGCCGACGTGCTCGTCCCAGCGGAGACGGATCCCTACTCCGACATTCCTGGCGTAGTCCCGCAAAGGCGGCCTCCGCCTCGCTGGCAGCCGTCTAGCTTCGTGCTCACTCGATTGCACTATCGCTACGACAAGGACGGGCTCGATGAGGACCTGGTGTTCCGTGCGGCCGGTCCGATCGTGGGCGGTCGCGGGATGCCCGACCAAGAGGGCCAGCTCGGGGAACGACGCGCGCAGGCGTCGAGCATGAACAATTTCCAAGGGCGCTACGTGATTCTGCATCCCTGGGAGGGAGAGGTCGCCTGTGAAAATCCACAGCGTGGGATTTGGGGAGGACCGCCTGGCGGCCCAGAGCCGCGTCCGTTTGCCGCGGGCAACACCGCTCTCAAGGGTGGAGCCGGCAAGACCTTGACGAAGCAGCTACCGGGCCTGATCCAAACCGACATCCCCGAGCTCGACCTCGAAGCCGGCGCGCTCGAAACGGCGCCAAAGGGTGAGCCCGAGGAGGGCGACCGGAAGAGCGCGCCAAACGGAGATGCGAGCAGCTCCGATGGCTGCAGCGTGAGCGCGGCGAAGAGCGCTTCGCTCGGTTGGATTGCCCTTTGCTTCGTTGCTATGTGGCTGACGAGGAGACGCACAGCCCAATAGCTCATGGCAGAATTCATCTTCACGATGAAGGGGGTGACGAAAGTCCATCCCCCGGACAAGAAGATCATCGAAGACCTCTATCTTTCGTTCCTTCCGAACGCGAAGATAGGGGTCATTGGTGTGAACGGCAGCGGTAAATCGTCGCTTCTGCGCATCATGGCTGGTGTCGACGACAGCTTCACGGGCGAGGCGTGGATTCGCCCCGGTGCGAAGGTGGGCTACCTGTCTCAGGAACCGGACCTCGGGGACGCTAAGACCGTTTTGGAAGCGGTCGAGGCCGGTGTTTCGTCGGTGCGCGCGATTCTCGACGAGTTCAACGAGCTGAGCATGAAGCTTGGCGAGCCGATGAGCGACGAGGCGATGGCGAAGTTGCTCGACCGGCAAGGAGCCCTTCAGGACAAGATCGACGCTGTCGATGGCTGGAACTTGGAGAGCACGCTCGAGATCGCGATGGACGCGCTTCGCCTGCCGCCTGCGGATGCCGACCCGAGCCTCCTTTCCGGTGGTGAGAAACGTCGAGTCGCGCTTTGCCGATTGCTGCTCGAAAAACCGGAGCTCTTGCTGCTCGACGAGCCCACCAACCACCTCGACGCCGAGTCGGTCGCATGGTTACAGGGCTACCTCCAGAAGTATCCCGGCTGCGTGATCCTCGTGACCCATGATCGGTACTTCTTGGACGAGATCGTGGAGTGGATCCTCGAGCTCGACCGGGGTGACGCGCACCCCTTCAAAGGCAACTACTCCCAGTGGCTCGAAGCCAAGGAAGCGCGGCTCGCCCAAGAAGAAAAGAAGGACAGCTCCCGGAAGCGCAGGATTGCCACAGAGCTCGAGTGGGTGCGTTCATCGCCGAAGGCCAGACAGGCCAAGAGCAAGGCGCGCATCACTGCGTTCGAGAGCCTGGTCGCCGATGCGGCCAAGGCCCGCGCCGATGCCAATGAGATTCGTATTCCTCCCGGGCCTCGGCTTGGGACACAGGTGTTCGAGGTCAATGGCGTGAGCAAGGCGTATGGTGACAAGCTTCTTTTCGAAGACCTGAGCTTCGTCGTGCCGCGCGGGGCGATCGTCGGCATCGTCGGGCCGAACGGTGCTGGCAAGACGACCTTGTTTCGAATGCTGGTGGGCCAGGAGACGCCCGATTCGGGGACGATCGTCACAGGCGATACCGTCGTGCTTTCGTACGTGGACCAGAGCCGCGAGACGCTCGACGATGGGAACAACGTGTTCAAGGAGATCACGGGGGGTGCCGACGAGATCGACGTTGGCGGGGGCACTGTGAAGTCGCGCGCATACGTCGGCTGGTTCAACTTCCGCGGCAGTGATCAGCAAAAGCCCGTCAAGAACCTCTCCGGGGGCGAGCGCAACCGCGTTCACCTCGCGAAGCTCCTGAAGAGCGGCGGCAATGTCCTGCTTCTCGACGAGCCCACCAACGACATCGACGTAGAAACACTACGCTCGTTAGAAGAAGCGATCTTGGCCTTCCCCGGTTGCGCGATGATCATCAGCCATGATCGCTGGTTCCTCGACCGAATCTGCACCCATATCCTGGCGTTCGAAGGTGACAGCCGCGTCGTCTGGCACGAAGGCTCCTACGCCGACTACGCCGCCGACCGCAAAGCCCGCCTAGGCACCGAAGCCGACGTCCCGCACCGAATCAAGTACCGCAAGTTCTCCCGCTAGAAGGACACAGTCCTAAGCTCCAAGCAGCTGGCGGTTATGCGGCAGGAGAGCCTTCTCTTACTAGCAGCGCGGTGATTTCGGGTTCTAGGGCGGAGTGCCCGGAAAGCGGGGCTATCTTCAAGGTGCTGTTGGGCCAGGCTTGGTGGAGTTGGTAGGCGCTTTCTGGGGGGCAGACGATGTCGTAGCGGCCTTGGACGATGACTGCGGGGATGTGTTTGATGCGGTCGATGTTGTTGAGCAGATGGTTGTCATCTTGGAAGAAGCCGCGGTTGATGAAGTAGTGGCATTCGATGCGGGCGAATGCTTCTGCGAAGGTTTCGTCTCCGGTGCGTTCGATCAATTCTGGGTCGGGGACGAGCCTGCTCGTGCTGCCTTCCCACATGCTCCAGGCGCGTGCAGCTCGAATTCGTTCAGACCGGTCGGGGCTGGTTAGACGGCGGTAGTAGGCATCCACCAAATTGCCCCGTTCATCTTCGGGAATTGGCTCGAGATACCTCTGCCACGCTTCTGGGAAGATCCGGCTCGCGCCTTCTTGGTAGTACCAGTCGATCTCGCGCTGCCTGAGCAAAAAGATGCCGCGCAGGACCATGTCGGTGACGCGGTTCGGGTGCTCTTGGGCGTAGGCCAAAGAGAGAGTGCTGCCCCAGGAGCCGCCGAACAATTGCCAGCGCTCGATGCCGAGATGCTCCCGGAGGCATTCCATGTCGCCGATGAGGTCCCAGGTCGTGTTCTTGCGCAGCTCCGCGTGCGGTGTGCTCCGGCCGCAGCCTCGCTGGTCGAACAGGACGATGCGGTACACCTCGGGGTCCCAGAACCTTCGGTGCACCGGGCTCGATCCTCCACCCGGCCCTCCGTGGACGAAAACAGCCGGGTTACCCTTGGGATTGCCACATTGCTCGTAATAGACCGAGTGCAGGTCATCGACGCGAAGGTGTCCGGCATCATAAGGCTCGATCTCTGGAAATAGCCCCGCCATCGGCAGCGCCGATCACAGCACGTTCGCGGGCTGGCGCAACCGACGACAGTGACTATCTTGCCGCGCGGGCATGAGCCACAACGAATACCAGCGGCGGCGAACGTTTGCGATCATCTCGCATCCGGATGCCGGAAAGACGACTTTGACCGAAAAGCTTCTGCTTTACGGAGGCGCCATTCATGCGGCCGGCGCCGTCAAGTCGCGCAAGGCGAAGCGCTCTGCGGTCAGCGATTGGATGGCGCTCGAGAAGCAACGTGGCATTTCGGTCACGACCTCCGTCTTGCAGTTCGAGTACGATGAGATTCGCTGGAACTTGCTCGACACGCCGGGTCACAACGACTTCAGCGAGGACACCTATCGAACACTGATGGCAGCCGACTGCGGCATCATGATTCTCGACGCCGCACGAGGCGTCGAGCCGCAGACCCGAAAGCTCTTTCACGTGTGCCGCATGCGCAACACGCCGGTCGTCACCTTCATCAACAAGATGGACCGGCCGGCCCGAGATGCCTTCGCCTTGATGAGCGAGGTCGAGGAAGTGCTCGGCGTGAGCACCGTGCCGTTCACCTGGCCGATCGGCAGCGGCGATTTGTTTCAAGGCGTCTACGACCGCATGAACAAGCTCGTCATTCGTTTCGAACGATCGGCCGAGGGCCAAGCCAAGCGTGCGGCGATGAAGGTCGCTGGCCTCGACGACCCCGAGCTCGACGCCCTGCTCGGCGAGGAGGCGGCGCAGACCCTGCGCGACGAGGTCGAGCTCCTCGACGGCGCTGGAGAGGACTGGGACAAAGAGCGGTTCCTTGCCGGTGAAATCACGCCGGTCTTCTTCGGCAGCGCCCTCACCAACTTCGGCGTCGAGCCGTTCTTGCATGCGTTCAAGGACCTTTGCCCCCCGCCGGGCGCGCGCGAAGCGACCGGTGGCATCACGGTGAGCCCCTCCGACGACCGCTTCAGCGCATTCGTGTTCAAGGTGCAGGCCAATATGGATCCGTCCCACCGGGACCGGATCGCATTCGCACGCATCTGCTCGGGCAAGTTCGAGGGAGGCATGCGCGTCCACCACTTCCGGCTCGGTAAAGAGATCCGGCTCAATCGGGCCGAGCAGTTCTTCGCACAGGAGCGCGAGAGCGTACTGCAGGCGTACGCGGGTGACATCGTAGGCCTCTATGACCCGGGGCTCTTCCGAATCGGTGACACCCTTTCGACAGACGGCCCCATGAGCTTCGACGCGGTCCCACAGTTTTCGCCGGAACACTTCGGACGCTTGCAGCTTCTCGACCCGCTCAAACGCAAGCAGCTTCAAAAAGGCATCCAGGAGCTTTCGGAAGAAGGCACCGTTCAACTCTTCATGGAACCGGGCCGCGAGAAGGATCCGGTGTGCGGTGTTGTGGGCCGCCTGCAGTTCGACGTGCTCATGTTTCGACTCGAGCACGAGTACGGGGCGCGCGTGACCTTCGACCTTCTCCCCTATCAGCACGCGCGCTGGATCGAGGGAGTCGAAAATTGTGCGGCACTGAAGGCCAGGCGGGTCCCGATGGCCGTCGTGGACCGAGACAATCGCCCAGTAGCCCTATTCCGAGACGAGTGGGAGCTCGGCCGGGCGGAGCGCGACAACGACAGTTGGACCTTCCACGAGACCGCTCGGATCGTCGCGGCCGCGTGAATACGGGCGTAAACGGCGCGTTCAAACGGGGGTGAACAGCGCGTCCAAAAGCTGCATACTTAATTTCGAGGGGGGAACGAGCGAATGACGAAGAACGCCACCAGAGTGAGCCTGATGCTGGCCGCGTGGATAGCCATCCCGGCGGTTTCTCATGCGGACGGGACGACATTCATAGTACGTCCCGACGGCAAGAGCGGCGCGACCTTCGTCTCCGATGCGCCGCTCGATACGATGATTGGGAAGAGCTCGAAGGTGAGCGGCAGCCTGACTATGGATCCGGTGGACATCACGAAGACCACCGGATCGTTCGAAGTCCCTGTCGTTTCACTGACCACCGACAACGACCTGCGGGATGAGCACCTCCGAGGCGACGGTTGGCTCGATGCCAAAAAGACTCCGAAGATCTATTTCGAAATCACCGAAGTCATCCTCGGCAAGAAAGACTCGCCCGAGCTCAAGCCGGGCAAGGACCGGAAGGTTCAGGTCAAGGGCAAGTTTACGGCCCATGGGGTCACGAAGCCGGCCGTCGCGAAGGGGGTCGTGAACTGGTCCGGGAAGAAGCTTCACATCAAAGCCGACTTCACGGTTGCTCTCGAAGACCACGACGTTTCCGTTCCGTCGATTGTGCGGCTCAAAATCGCTAACGACATTCAGGTCTCCGTCGACTTGCATGCGGTCGCGCAGTAGCTCGGCCAGCTTCAGCCACTTGGCGATGCTCAGAATCGCCTCTGCGGCTACACAAGCCCGGTTCGCTCGAGCAGAGGTTCGAGCTCCGGCCCGCGCCCCATGAACTCCTCGTAGAGCTTCTCCGGTTCGTCGCTATTGCCCTTCGATAGGATCGCGGCCCGGAACGCGCGTCCGACCTCTGGATTGGTGATGCCTTCGCGTTTGAAGCGGGTGAAGGCGTCGGCGTCGAGCACCTCGGCCCATTTGTAGCTGTAGTAACCAGACGCATAGCCGGTAGGATGCGCGAACACATGGCCGAAGCTGGCCAGCATCGCGTAGTCGCCCGGAAGCGTGGTCGACGAATACGCCTGGATGATCTTTCTCGCATAGTCCATCACATCACCGTCTCGAGTCGGGTCGTAGTCCTGGTGAAGGGCGAGGTCGACCGCTGCAAAGCCTAGTTGTCGCATCTGCGCATTGGCTGCGCGGTAGGTCCGCGCAGCGACCATTTTTTCGTAGAGCTCGTCTGGGACCGGTTCGCCTGTTTCATAGTGCGCGGCGAATAGGTCGAGGCCACGCCGTTCCCAACACCAGTTCTCCATGATCTGTGAGGGGAGCTCCACGAAGTCCCAGGCGACATTGGTGCCAGCGAGGCTCCGCACGCTCACCTGGCTGAAGCAGTGGTGCAGCAGATGACCGAATTCGTGAAAGAGGGTTTCGACCTCGCGATGGGTCAGAAGGGCAGGCTTTCCACCGACTGGAGGATTGACGTTGGCGCAGAACAAACCGAGCTGCGGATCCGCCCGGCCCTCCCGATGCGGCGCGCTGATCAGCGAAGTCATCCAGGCCCCGCCGCGTTTGTTCTCGCGTGGAAACAGGTCGACGTAGAACGCGGCGACCATCGTGCCGTCCCGGTCCTCGATGGCGTAGGACTTCACCTCCCGATCCCAGACTTTCGCGTCTCGCTCGACGATCTCGATTTCATAGAGAGCCCCTGCGGTCGCGAAGAGGCCGTCGAGCACGCGGTCGAGCGGAAAGTAGGGCCGAAGCTCTTCTTCGTTGAAATCGTATTTCGCCTGCCGTTGTTTCTCCGCGTAGTAGGCGATGTCCCAGGGCTCGAGCTCGGGGGCCGTGTCGCCTTCGATCTCTTTCCGAAAGGCCTGAAGAGCCTGGTTCTCGCGGCGGAACCCCTCCTCTGTTCGCAAACGGAGGTCGTCTATGAACGACTTGGCCTTCGCGCCTGCCTTGGCCATCCGGTCCTCTGTGACTAGGTCGGAGAAGTCCGCGTACCCGAGCAGCTCGGCCTTGGCGCGGCGAAGCTCGAGAATCCGCTCGATGATCTTGCGATTGTCGCGTTCGCCCGAAACGGCACGTGTGTTTGAGGCGTGCCAAACGTGCTTGCGTATCTCGGGGTCGTCGAGGTAGCTCAGCACGGGGATCATGCTCGGGGCGTGTAGGGTGAAGCGCCAGCCTTCTAGCCCCTTTGCCCTGGCGTTCTCCGCCGCGGCTTGCTTTGCGCTATCAGGCAGGCCCGCAAGCCTGCTCTCTTCGCTGATGAGCAACTCGAACGCGTTGGTTTCGTCCAGGACGTTCTGCGAGAACTGCGTCGTCAGCTTGGTGAGCTCGATCTCGATGGCTTGTAGCTTCTCCTTGTCGTCGGCGCTGAGCTCCGCGCCGTGCCGTCGGAAATCATCGAGCGTCTTTTCCAAGAAGCGCTTCTCGGTTGAAGGGAGCGCCGCGGCTTCCTCGGTTCTCGCAAACGCGCGGACGGCCTGATAGAGCCCGTCGTTCATGGCGAGCTCCGACCAGAACGCACTCACCTTCGGGCGGGTCGCGTTGTATGCAGCGCGCAGCGCGTCGTCCGTGGCCACGCTTTCGAGATGACCGACCACCGCCGAGGCCCGTTCGAGCATCTCGGTAGCCTCCTCGAGCGCGCCAAGCGTGTTGGCGTAGCTTCGAGGTTCTTGGCCCGTGGCGATGGCATCGATCGCCGCCTGTGCCCGAGCCAGCAGCTCGTCGAGCGCCGGCTCAACGTGCGCAGCCTCGATCTCGTCGAAGGGAATCTCGAATCCGAGTTGGATCAGCGGGTTAGGCATCGCCGAAGCCTAGCAGCGGGACCGGGTTTGCGCGGCTCCCTACCAAATGGTAGAGAGCTGGGTCGAGTGCCGGGGGCTACGGCGAGCCGGCGACTTCGGAGAATCGATATGTCGGTACCTTCGCGTTACATCTTGCACCAGGGGCCGATGCTCGGCGCCCTCGTTCGCGCGGCCTTCGTCGCAGTGAAGAGCGCGTCCGGGCAACCCAACAAGGCACCGGCCGAGGTTCCGGGCCCTATCGTCTCGGCGACAATCCCTGCGCGGCCGCCCGACCTGGTGCGCGACTACATTCGGCACGTTGGCGGAGACCCTGGCTGGTATCGTGGCCAGGTCCCTGCTCATCTGTTCCCGCAGTGGGTCTTCCCCCTTCAGGCACGCGGCATCGAAGGGCTCCAGTACCCGATCCAGCGTGTCCTCAATGGCGGCAGCCGCCTCCAGATGAACGCGCCCCTTCCGCTCGGCGAGCCCTACGAGCTCAAGGTGCAGCTTCTCGACATCGACGACAACGGACGCCGCGCCGTGATTCATCAGCGCGCGACGACCTCTACATCGACTCATCCCGAGGCGATCGTCTGCGACGTGTACGGCATCGTTCCCCTGGGTGGCGGTGACAAATCGCCGAAGCGCGAAGATGACCGTCCGCGCGTTCCCGTCATGGCGAAGGAGCTCGGACGTTGGAAGCTCGGCACGCACGTGGGCCTGGATTTCGCAAAGCTCACCGGCGACTTCAATCCCATTCACTGGATTCCGCCCGCGGCTCGCGCCAACGGCTTCCGCAACATCATCAATCATGGGTTCTCCACCATGGCGCGTGCTATCGAGGGCTTGAACCGTTCGCTCTTTTCCGGCGATGTGAGTCGGCTCGAGTCGATCGACGTGAAATTCACCAAGCCCTTGGTGCTGCCCGCCAAGGTCGGCCTCTACATCGAGGATGACTCTGTCTTTGTCGGGGACGCGCCGGGTGGCCCGGCCTATTTAGTTGGAACCTATTCAGTGAGGAGCTGAGCTCGAATGACGGATCTTCTGCTCGAAAACGAAAATGCGCGAAAACTAGTCAAGGCTCTTGGACTCCCAATTCCTGTGCCTGAGAAACTGGCGCGGGCCAAAGGCCCCTATGAGGAGCGGCCGCTCGATGACAAGAACGTGATCGTCTGCGGGGTCGGTGCGCTTCAGAGCGTGCTTGCGCAGGTCCTGACGAAAGCAGGCGCCAATCCCTTGGTCGTTGGCGCCTCAGAGGCCGATCTCGAGCCTTTCAGAGGTCCTGGCGAGGCTTGGGCGCGTACGCCACACCTGGTTGCGCCCGGCGACGCGCCTGAGGGCGTGCGCGTCGACGCCATCGTGTTCGACGGGACCGGCCTCGAAACACCCGAGGACCTTCATCAGCTCTACGCATTCATCCATCCGTGGATTCGTCGGCTCAATCGCTCCGGACGTGTCGTCGTGCTCGGTCGTCCGGCGTCGGACGCGAAGAAGCCGGTCCATGCTGCCACCCGCACCGGCCTCGAGGGGTTCACGCGGAGCCTCGCAAAGGAGATTGGTGGCAATGGATCGACCGCCAACAGTGTTTTCGTACAAGAGGGGGCCGAGCAGCGACTCGACGCTGTGCTTCGTTTCCTACTATCGCCGAGATCTGCTTACATCAGCTGCCAGCCGTTTCACATCACCACGTTTGCCACGGGCGAGAAGGCGCCCGACACGCACGTGCTCGGCGGCAAAGTCGCCCTGGTCACCGGCGCAGCGCGCGGTATTGGTGAAGCAACCGCCGAGCTACTCGCCGCCGAAGGTGCGCACGTGGTCTGTCTCGATCGACCTGCGGACGATGGCCCGTGTAGCCAGGTCGCGCAGCGCGTCGGCGGCTCCACGCTCCTAGTCGACATCACCGACGTCGATGCGCCGGAACGAATCGCCGCGGAGCTCAAGGAGCGATTCGGAGGTGCGGACATCGTCGTCCACAATGCGGGCGTGACGCGCGACAAGACCCTCGGTCGGATGAGCCCCGACGCCTGGGACACGGCGGTCGACATCAATCTCGGCGCGGTCATTCGTATCACCGATCGACTGCTCAGAGATGAGGTCCTGCGGCCGGGTGGGCGGATCATTTGCCTCTCCTCGGTTTCCGGAATCGCCGGAAATCGCGGGCAAACAAACTACTCGGCGGGCAAGGCCGGCATCGTCGGATTCGTCGCCGCGCTGGCCTCCAAGGTCGCCAAGAAGGGCATCACCGTCAACGCGATCGCACCGGGCTTCATCGAGACGCGCCTCACCAACGCGATGCCGGTCGCGCTTCGCGAGGTCGCACGCCGCATGGCCGCCGTCGGACAGGGGGGCAAGCCCGAGGACGTCGGCCAGGCGATCACTTTTCTGGCAACCCCTGGCGCCGTAGGTCTCACCGGTCAAACGGTTCGTGTCTGCGGTGGCGCACTCGTAGGAGCATGAAGATGGCCAAGAAGAAGAATGGTTGGGGCAAGAAGCGTCGCGCGGTCATCGTCGCTGGCGTTCGGACTCCGTTCGTCAAAGCCTTTGGCAAGTTTCTCAAGCTCGACAGCATCGACTTGGGTGACATCGCGGTGAAGGCGCTTCTCGAGCGCACCGATGTTCCTCATCAGGAGATTGACAGCATCGTTTGGGGCGGCGTCATTTTGCCTTCGCACGCGCCGAACATCGCACGTGAGATTGCGCTGGACCTGCGTTTGCCTGCCAGCGTCGAGGGCATGACCTGTACGCGCGCCTGCGCTTCGGGTTTGCAGGCAGTCACCCTCGCGGCTGCGGCAATTGAGCGCGGCGAGGCGGACGTCGTGATTGCTGGCGGCTCGGACTCGACGAGCAACGCGCCGCTCAACCTTCCACAGAAGGTGGTTCACGCGCTCGCGCCGCTTGCATTCGGCAAGGCTTCCACGCCCACGGACTACCTCGGGGTACTGTCGCAGATGATGCCGATCACTGAAATTCTCCCGAAGATGCCGAAAATTGCCGAACGCACTACCGGCGAAGTGATGGGCGAGTCCGCGGAGTCGATGGCTCAGCGCAATGAGATCACGCGCGAGGCACAGGACCGTTTCTCAGAGCGTTCGCACCACCGGGCGGCCGCAGCGATCGCGTCGGGGCGTTTCGACGATGAAGTCACCGCCGTAGAGACTTCGGACGGATGGGTGTACGCCGACAACCTCGTGCGCGGCGACACGACTTTCGAGAAGCTCTCGAAGCTCCGCCCCGTATTCGCGCAGAACGGCACCGTGACGGCAGGCAACGCATCGCCCCTGACCGACGGCGCGGCTGCGGTCTTGCTGATGAGCGAGGACAAGGCGCGGGCGCTGGGCTACAAGGCGCTAGCCGCCTTCCGTAGCTGGTCGTACGTCGGTGTGGACCCGGCGGATCAGCCCCCAGTTCAGCAGTTGTCGCAGATTCATGCTCGCGTTGCCGCGGGAGACGTTCAACTGTTCGATCACGTCGTCC
>Ga0209536_100008291_pt1 | contig 15601 bp, 14 predicted proteins | sample DeeMarSeWOR28_12_FD_187461 | JGI IMG/M metagenome (GOLD analysis project Ga0209536, IMG submission 187461) | Marine sediment microbial communities from White Oak River estuary, North Carolina - WOR-2-8_12 (SPAdes) (version 2) | ecosystem: Environmental > Aquatic > Marine > Intertidal zone >...
GGCGGAGTGCATGGGCAGGGTGATGCGCGGCTGCAGGTCAACGCGCGTGCCGGTGACGCTGTTGTCGCGGTCGAATTCCGACAGCTCGGAGTCAAGGCTGAAGCGCATGCCCAGCAGCTTTTGCCTTGGCGCCGCGTTGAAGCGCAGCCGTGGCAGCTGTTTGTAGGGACGGTCCTTCGAGGAAATGGTCGGGTCCACGGTCTGGAAGTCCAGCACCCGCGCGTCGGTTGTCCAGCCATGACCGTGGTAGGCGATCTCGGCCTCGCGCCTCAGGTGGGTCTTGCTGGAAGAGACCAGGTCGTCACCGAGGTCGGTGAAGTAGTCCTTGTCCGATACGTGGGCGGCGTTGATCCGTGTGTCCATGCGCTGTATCGGGTGGCCGCGGTGCTGCAACGAGACCAGGCTGCGGTCCCGGTCATCGTACTCGTTGTCGCTGGGCAGGTATTCGCCGCCAAGCTCGGCGCTGCCGTAGTTCGTCAGGTAGCGAAACTCACCGCCGAGCATCAGACCGCGCCGGCTCATCACGCGCGGTGTGATGGTCGCGTCATAGTTCGGTGCCAGGTTCCAGTAGAACGGTGCGCTGACCTCGTAGCCGCTTTCCTGGGAATGGCCGAAGCGTGGTATCAGCAGGCCCGTCTTGCGGCGGTCGTCAATCGGGAAGGTAATCCACGGAGTGTAAAGCACCGGTACACCGCGCAGTGAGAAGCGCGCGTGTTCGGCAACACCGGTACCATCCGTATGGTCCAGCGTGACTTCATCGGCGTACAGTAACCAGTCCCGGTTGCCTGGCGGACAGGTGGTGTAACTGGTCTGTTCGAGCCGCTGGTGCTGGCGATCATCCAGGTGGATGACACTGGCCGTGCCGCGGCCATGCCGCCCGGGCAGGGTGTACTCGATATCATCCAGTGTGCCGCTGTCAGTTTCCGTGAAAACCTTGCCCCGTTTACCGCTGGCGACCAGGTCCGGGCTGCTGTAATTGACATTGTCGATGGCCTCGACAGAGGACTCACTCTCGTTATAGATCAGGGTCTCGCCGCGCAGCTGGCTCAGGCCGCGGCTGACAACGGCATTGCCCTCCAGGGTATAGATACCGTCTTGCGTGCTGGCGGTATCGGCGCTCATCCTGACCGTGTCATCATCCGCCCCGGCAGGGTGCAGCAGCGGCGATGGCTCATGCGGGGGGCAGAAACGCCACGTCTCTTCCACCTCGGCCGCGGTTGCGAGATGCGTCGAAGCCAGCAGGCAGGCCAGCAGGGCCAGACGGCGCGGCAGCCTCACGCGAGTCTGTCCTGGGGGCGGGATTTGCATCTGGTCAGGGTCATTTGGTCGCGGGTCTGGCACACTGTTCAGAAGTTCATACGCCATGCCGCAGTCGCTGGCGGGCGCGTCGTAAAATCGCATAGAATGGCTTGATATTCAAATATTTTTGTATTTTCCACAGGATGAAAAAGGCGACCCAACGCAACCTGCTGATTGCCCTCGCCGGACTGGCCCTGCTGCTGGTCCTGACGAAGCCGGACCGGAGCCCCGAGCTGGGCGAGCCGGTGCCGGCGCGCGTACTGGTCGCGACGGTACTCAATCACGATCTTCTGCCGCAGCAGACAGTCAGCGGCCACCTGGCGCCCATGCGTCGCGCACTGCTGCATTTTGAGCTCAGCGGTCTGGTGCGCGAGCGTCTGGTGGAGCCGGGGCAGGCCGTCGAGGCAGGCGCGATGCTGCTGACGCTGCATGAGGATGACTATCGGGACGCCCTGGCACGGGCGGAGGCGCAGTTTGAGCTCGAGCGCAGCAACATCGACAAGGACCGCGAACTGCTCGGGCTTGCCCGGCGCAACCATGCCCTGCAGAAGGATGAAGTCGCCCGACTGGAGAAACTCGGCCAGGATTCACTGATATCCAAGTCGCGACTCGATGAGTCGCGCATCAAGCTGCTGACGCTGCAGTCCGAGGTTGCCCGGCTGAAGAACAGCACGGACACGGCCGCCTCGCGCCTGCGCCTGCTCGAGGCGCAGCGCAACCGTGCCGCGCGCGACCTGCAGCGCGCCGGCCTGGCAGCGCCGTTCGCGGGCATCGTCAACAGCGTCCACGTGGAGGTCGGTGACTACGTGACACCGAACCAGGAGGTCGTCGAGATCATCGACATCTCCGGTCTCGACCTGTACGTGGAGGTGCGCGGCGAACTTGCCGAGGCGCTGTCGCTTGGTCAGTCGCTGACCGTGATGGTCGATCAGCGCCAGGTCGAGGGGGTGCTGGTTGCGCTGCAGGTCGACCCGGACCCGGAAACCTTCACCCACGCCCTGCGCATCCGCATCCCGGGCGATGCCGCCCGCTCCGGCAGCGTGGCGCGGGTTCGCCTGCCGCTACGCCAGTTGCAGCAGGCAGTCGCCGTGCCGTCGACCGCCATCCTGCAGGATGACGGCAACGTCTACGTGTTCCGGCTTGACGGCGAGGTGCTGCTGCGCACGCCAGTGACCACCGGCACGCACGTCGGTGAACTGGTTGTTATCACCGCCGGCCTGGCGGGTGGCGAGCGCGTGGTGGTGCGCGACGTGGCGGCGCTCAGCGATGGCATGCGCGTCACGGCGGTACAGGACGACCGGACCGCCGGGCCGTAGCGACGTATGCCGCTGATACGTTTCTCTATCAACAACCCCCTGCTCACCAACCTGATGCTGGGCATTGTGGTGGTGCTCGGAGTGCTGTCCTGGCAGTCCATGCCGCAGGAGATGTTCCCGACCATCGAACTCGATGCCGTCAGTATAAATGTCGAGTTCGAGGGTGCCTCGCCCGAGGAGGTCGAGCGCCAGATCGCCATTCCTGTCGAGGAAGAGTTCGATGGCATGGCCGAGATCGACGTCATGACCTCGACCAGTCACGAGGGCATGGCCTCGCTGATCATCGAGCTGAAGTCAGGCACCGATGTCGACCAGTTCATGCGCGATGCGCAGACGGCCCTCGACCAGATCACCGACCTGCCGGAGGAGGCCGAGGAGCCCGAGCTGGTACGCCTGAAGGCGCGCTTCCCGGTCATCAGCATGACGCTCTACGGCGACGTGGCGCGCGGCTACCTCTACGATCTTGCGGATGACGTGAAGCGGCGCATGCTGGCCCTGCCGGGCGTTGCCGCGGTCGGCGTTGCCGGTGACCGGGACTGGGAGATCTGGGTCGAGGTGGACCCGTACCGGCTGGCGGCGCGCGGCGTATCGCTTGGCCAGGTGATCACGGCCATACGCGGCAACCTGCGTGACCTGCCGGGTGGATCACTCAAGGCACAGGAGGGCGACATCCTGCTGCGCGGCGTGGGCGTGGCGCCGGAACCGGAGATGATCCGTGGCATCGTCGTGCACAGCAGTGATTCCGGCGGCCAGCTGACGCTGGGTGAGCTGGCCGCTGTGCAGCTGCGGCTGGAGGAGGCGAAGACCATCGGTCGTTTCAACGGCCGGCCCTCGGTCAACCTCACGGTCACCAAGACCCGGGAGGCGTCGACGATCGATGTTTCCGACGAGGTGCGCGCCTTTGCCGCGCGGCTGGAAGGCGAGTTGCCGGACAGCATCAAGGTCGGCCTGTTCAGCGATCTTTCGAACTATGTCCGCACCCGCCTCAACACGGTCAAGTCCTCGGGCGTCGTCGGCCTGACGCTGGTGCTGCTGTCGCTGTACCTGTTCCTGAATTTCCGGGTCGCGCTCATCACGGCAATGGGCATTCCGGTATCGTTTCTGTTCGCGGCCATTGCATTGTACTACCTGGGTTACACCATCAACATGGTGTCGCTGTTCGCCTTCCTGATCGCACTTGGCCTGATCGTCGATGACGCCATCATCGTGACGGAGAATGTCTATCGCCACATGGAAATGGGCACGCCAGCGCACGAGGCGGCGCGCATCGGTGCGCGCGAGGTGCTGTGGCCGGTCATCGCCAGCACCACGACCACCATGGCCGCGTTCATGCCGATGTTTGCGATCACCGGCATCATGGGTGCGTTCATCGCGGTCATTCCGGTGGTCGTCACCGCCTCGCTGGCGGGATCGCTGTGGGAGGCCTTCGGCGTGTTACCGTCGCATGCCGCCGAACTGCTCAGGTTTGATCCGGACAGCAAGCGTGCCACCCGCATCGACTGGGGCAGGCTGCTCAACCGCTATGCAGGCATGCTGCAGTGGTCGCTTCACAACCGCTACTTCACTTCGCTGTTCGCCATCGGTGTGCTCGCCGTGACCGTGATCCTGGCCACGACGCGACTGCCGTTCCAGCTGTTTGATGATGTCGATATCGGCCAGTTCTTTGTCAACGCCGAGGCGCCGAATACCTACAGCCTGGAAGATACCGCCAAGCTGGCGACGCAGATGGAGGCGGTCGTGCTGTCGACGCTGGCTGACGAGGATCTCGATACGCTGCTCACCAACGTCGGCGTGACGTTCATCGACTTCAACCGCTTCGAAACCGGTTCGCATTACATCCAGCTGGTCATCGATCTCGAGAAGCGCCGCCCGCAGGGCTTTATCGAGCGCTTCATCTCGCCGGTGGTCAGTCTCAAGTTCGCCTGGGAGGGTTCACGCACGCGCGAAACCGAGGATGTCATCAATGACATCCGCGAAAATATGCAGGGTATCGCCGGCATCAAGCGGGTCTCCATCCAGCGTACCCAGGGGGGGCCGGCGGGCGCGGATATCGAGGTGGGGGTGGTCGGTCCGGATGTCGATGTGCTGCGCGCCGAGGCCGAGCGCATTGTCGATTACCTGGCACGCCTGCCGGGTGTGCAGGACGTGCGGCAGAACCTGGAGCCCGGCAAGCTGGAATACCGCTATACACTCAATGACCGCGGTCGCGAGCTGGGTCTGACGCAGAAAGTGCTTGCCGATGCCGTACGCACCGGTTTCCTCGGTATCGAGGCGGTCCATGTCACGCGCGGCAACGAGCGCATCCCCGTCAGGGTGATCTACCCGGACGCCATCCGCGAGAACAGTGACCTGGAACGCCTGCCGATCACCCTGGATGACGGCCGGCTGGTCTACCTCGGCGATGTTGCCGACATCGAGGCCGGCCGCGCCATGAACACCATCAGTCGCCGCGACACGCAGCGCCTGGGTCTGGTTACCGCCGAGGTGGACGAGAACATCACCACGCCGCTGGAAGTCACGCGGCTGATAGAGGCGGAATTTGCCAGCCTGCCGGAGCGGCTGCCGCGCTACGAATTGCTGTTCCTGGGCGAGAAGAAGGATGCCGGCGAATCCTTTCAGGGGATGCGCCAGGCGCTGATCATCGCCCTGGCGATAATCTTCTTTATCCTCTCCGCGCTGTTTCGCTCCCTGCTGGATCCGCTGGTGGTCATGCTGGCGATCCCGTTCGGCTTCGTCGGCGTGGTGTTCGGCCACATGCTGTTCGGCTACAACCTGCAGTTCCTGTCGGTTATCGGCTTCCTGGCGCTGACCGGCATCGTCGTCAACGATTCGCTGATCCTGGTGAACTTCGCCGAGCGCCTGCGGCGCGAGGGGCATGAGCGCATCGAGGCGCTGGTCCAGGCCGGGCGCGTGCGTGCCCGGCCGATCCTGCTGACCAGTGTCACCACCTTCCTGGGTATTTCGCCGCTGATCTTCTTCGCCACCGGCCAGACCGCCTTCCTGTCGCCGATGGCGGTGAGCCTCGGCTTCGGCCTGCTGTTCGCGACCGCCGTGATCCTGGTCGTCGTGCCCTGCTTCTACCTGATTGCCGATGACATGAAGCTCTGGAGCAGTGCGAAGTTCCGCGAGTACTTCCCGAAAACCGACGAACCGTAGGCCAGTTCAACGCAAGGATGCAGGACTGCAGGGTAACGCATGGCGCGGGCTGTCCGGAGGATGCAAGAGAATTCCCTGGAGCCGGCGCCGGAGGCGCTGGCGCTGCGTGCCCGTCATGCGGACGGCCGGGGAAGGTATAATCACCGTCAGCACGGTCATCAGAAAAGGAACACCCCTTGCCACAACGCATCGCGGCGCTGAAGCGCTGGCTGGAGAATGAGCTCGACTTCAGCGAATACACCCTCAACCCGGCGTCCAGCGACGCCAGCTTCCGGCGCTACTTTCGCGTCGGCCATAACGGCGCCAGCTACATTGTCATGGATGCCCCGCCGGACCGGGAGGATACCCGTCCGTTCGTCACCGTCGACAGGCTGCTCTTCGATGTCGGCCTGAACGTCCCGGAGATCATCGACGAGAACCCGGGCGAGGGCTACCTGCTGCTCGGCGATCTCGGCAGCCGGCTGTACCTCGACGTGCTGAACGAGGACACCGTCGAGCGACTCTACGGCGATGCCCTGGCGGCGCTGGCCGCCATACAGATCTGCCGCCCGGCGGATGGCGTGCTGCCGCCGTATGACCGGGAACTGTTAATGACCGAGATGCAGCTGTTTCGTGACTGGCTGGTTGGCGAACATCTCGGCATCGGGCTGTCGGACGCGGATGCCGGCATGCTGACCACGACATTCGCACTGCTGGCCGGCAGCGCCCTTGAGCAACCGCAGGTGGTGGTGCACCGCGACTACCATTCCCGCAACCTGATGGTCACCGACAGCAACAATCCCGGCATTATCGATTTCCAGGACGCGGTCATCGGGCCAGTGACCTATGACCTGGTCTCGCTGCTGCGCGACTGCTATATCAGCTGGCCGCATGAGCGTGTCGAGGACTGGGCGCTGGGCTACCAGGAGCTCGCCCTGCAGTCCGGTATCCTGCGCGAGGAGCACGGGGACCCGGAACAGTTCCTGCGCTGGTTCGACCTCATGGGTGTGCAGCGGCACCTGAAGGCGGCTGGCATCTTCGCGCGGCTCAACCATCGTGACGGCAAGCCGGGATATCTCGGCGATATCCCGCGCACGCTGGGTTACGTGGTCGACGTGGCCGGGCGCCACGACGAACTCGGTCCTCTGGGCGAGTTCGTCAGCGACCGCGTGCTGGCCCAGCTGTAGCCGGCCGGGGCTGGCGGCCTGCAGGCAATGACGGTCATGCTGAAATGAATGGCCCGGTTTCACGGGAGCCGGAGTACGTCGCCATCGATGCCGTGCAAGCACGGCGCATACGCTGGTTGCTGCTCATCGCCTTCGTGCTGTTCGTGGCCGGCGTCATTGCGCCGATGATGACGATTTCAAAGTTCATCCTGGTGACGAATACCTTCTCGGTACTCTCCGGTGTAACGGAACTCTTGCGCAACGGTAATTACTTCCTGTTCCTCGTGGTGGCGGCATTCAGTGTTGCGCTGCCGCTGCTGAAGATCGGCGTGCTCTACAGGATCGTGGCACGTCACCGGCACGCGGGTGAGCAGCTGTCAAGGTACCTGTACCTCATGCACCACTACGGGCGCTGGGCGATGCTCGACGTCATGGTTGTCGCCGTGCTGATTGTGACGGTAAAGCTGGGAGCGATTGCCAGCATCGAGGTGCATTACGGTCTGTACGTGTTCGGCGCGGCGGTGCTGATGATCATGCTGATTACCGGCCTCGTGGTGCGGCTGTCGGAGCGGGCCGGGAAAGGGCCGGGGGCGATCTGATGGCTGCGCCCCGTTCTTCTGACGACCGCTGTGATCAGCGCATGTTCATCCTGCGGCCTCTTCGAGGCGTCCGGTTATTCAAACTGCGTCATTGGCCAAGGCGAGTCCGGCTACATCGGGGAACGGCTGCTCCATGACGAGGGGATGTTCCAGTGTCGCGATCAGTAAAGATCAGGACTGCTGCCTGTTACGGCAGATGATCGCAGGGCGCCGACTGTTCGATGGAGGCCGTTGCTGTGCGTGCTAAAGGAAAAATATCCACCTGGAACGACGAGAAAGGTTACGGGTTTATTACACCTGCTGCCGGCGGGAAGCAGATCTTCGTTCATGTCAGGGCCTTCGCTAACCGCAATCGGCGCCCGCAGGTCAATGAGGTGGTGAGCTACGCCCTGTCTGCTGACCGGCAGGGCAGGCCATGCGCCGTCAGGGCCACGCTGGCCGGCGACCGGATTCAGCAGAACATGAAACGCTCGCGCGGTTTGCTGCCCCATGTTGCCGCGGCCGTGTTTCTGGCCATTGTCGGTGCCAGTGTGGCTGCGTCCATGATACCGCCGGCGATTCTAGTCGTTTATCTGGCCGCCAGTGTCATCACCTTCATCGTCTACGCAATGGACAAGTCGGCTGCGCGAAAGGGCGCCTGGCGAACCAGTGAGAATACGCTGCACCTGTTGTCGCTGGCGGGTGGCTGGCCCGGAGCGCTCGTCGCGCAACATAAACTGCGGCACAAATCCAGGAAACAGTCGTTCCGCCTGGTTTTCCGGGCAACGGTAGTCCTGAATACCGGTTATTACGTGTGGCTGTATACGCCAGACGGGACGGCAGCGTTGCGGGCGCTGATGGACAGCATCGCCTAGCTCCGGGCGTTACTGCACTGTCCGCGAGCCGGGGCCCGGTACCCGGGTGTGCTGTTCGTTCCGCAGCTGCATAAAGATAACCATGTGTGTGATCACGTAGAACGGCACGATGAGTGTCGGTATCAGGCTGAGCGGGAGTGATGCCATGACATCCGTGGTCAGCTCGCCGCCAAGCCATGCCGATCGCAGTGCTGTACCGACCAGGACGGCACTGGCGAAATCCAGCAGACCAAAGCTGTTCCACATCAGCAGGGCCTGTCTCGAAACCGTGTTACCGCGCAGCAGCCGGATGCCGATCAGTGTCGCGCCGACGGCGGCCAGCGCATCCCCCGCACCTGCCAGCCAGGCAAACAGGCCCGGCAGCACGTCATGGGCGTACAGTAACAGGAAGCCGAGCCCCAGCATGCGCCAGCTGTGCAGGATGACGAGCACACCGGTATCCAGTGACAGAGCCGCCTCCCGGAAGGCCGGGTTCCAGCGGTAGCCAAGTGCGAAGCCGGCCACCGGGATGCCGATCAATGCCGGTATCAGCAGGTCACTGGCCGCCAGTGCGCCACTGGCGGCCAGCACGATGGCGCTGACCACCCAGGCCAGCAGCAACAGCGACCAGGTGCGGATACGGCATTCACAGGGTTGCAGTGCCAGTGTCGTCATCATTCACCTCGCTTGCCTTTGGTCGTGTCAGGCGGTGTCGTTGATCGGGGCCATGGCGCGTTGGTATGCGGGGCGTGTTGTGACGCGCTCTGTATAGGCCAGTAACGGTGGATGGGCATCGAGCTGTTCTGGCAGCCAGGTCAGCGTGGTTCCCAGCATGATGTCCGCGCAGCAGAACTGCTCGCCCAGCAGGTAGCCGTCGTGGTCCAGTTCCTCCGCCAGCATGCGCAGGACACGGCGATGGCCCTTCATCGCAAACGGTACTATGGCTCCCACCCGGTGCTGTTCGGGCAGGATGCTGGTGTGCAGCAGGATCTCGAAAGCAGGGGGTTCCAGCGTGGCCGGGACAAAAAACATCCACTGTTCATAACGGGCGCGCCGTGGATCATCCATGGCCGGGGCAAGCCCCTTGTCCAGGAAACGATCCGCCAGCCAGTGGCAGATGGCGCCGGACTCGATGAGGGTTTCTCCATCGATGTTGATGGCTGGGACGCTGCCGAGCGGATGTGCCGGGTTACGTCCACCGCCGAACAGGTCGACGTAGCGCAGCCGATAGGGTGCACCGAGCTCCTCCAGCAGCCAGCGTGGCCGGCTGGAGCGTGTCTGGGGGGTATGGTACAGCTCGATGTCCATGTGGCTGGCTCCCGGGTTGTGATATGACTTTTAAAATGCAAGTAACTTGAGTCTAGCCAGGTAACTTTAAATTTACAAGTGACATGTTCGCTGCTATGCTAAGCACATGATTGATAGTGGGAATCCCGGAAATTCAGCCTGTGTCAAAGGGCGTTCGCCGTGTCCGGTGGCCTGCAGTCTCGACCTGCTCGGGGACAAATGGACCCTGCTGGTAGTGCGCGACCTGCTGCTGGGCAAGACCACCTACACCGAGTTCCAGCAGTCCCCTGAGGGCATTCCGACCAATATCCTTGCCGAGCGCCTGAAGCGCCTGCTGGCAGCCGGAATCGTCGAGAAGTCCCGTTACCAGGAACGGCCGGTCCGCTACGCCTATCACTTGACTGAAAAGGGGCGCGACCTGGGGCCGGTCCTGTCGGCGCTGGTCGACTGGGGCAACCGGCACATTCCCGGTACGGTACCGCGCGAGCAGATTGAGGCCCTGGCGCCGTGGCCGGCGAAGGGCAACTAGCGGCAGTGCGCCGCGCGGAATGTCAATTGACATATGCTGCCAGTCTGACACCATTTGTGACTGGAAAATCATCATCAATCCCCCAGGAGCAACAATGAATCTGAATCACGGCCTTGCTGCAGTTGCCTGCAGCCTGTTTATGCTGGCGGCCCATGCCGGCGATTTTCTTTCCGGTGACGAGATCACAAGCACCTTTTCCGGCAAGACGGGCATCGGCCAGCACCTGAAGAAAGAACAGGGGGTCAAGACCTATTTCGCCGGGGACGGTACATTCAGCAGTGTGTTGTCGGGCGGTGTCACCCGGAAAGGCACCTGGTGGGTAGACGACAAGCTGTTTTGTGTCAGGATCAATGGCGAGACCAAGGACCGCTGCCGCAGCGTGCGCAAGGATGGTTCCGGCGGTTATGAACTGGTCAAGAAGAAGAAAAAAGATATGGTGATCATTCACTACGAGAGCGTCGAGGACGGCGACCAGACCTGACGGGCAGTCGCCTGTACTGACCAGGAGGCTGCATGCAGACCGGCATACTTGAACCCCTTCCGCCACTGGCGTGCTACCTGACTTTCTCGCTGCGCCAGAACGATGAGCCGCGCAGTGTCCTGAGGAAATTGACCGGTGCCTATTGCTGGTGTCCGCCGATGCAGGACGGCCGGCTCGATCTCAGCGCCCTGAATCCCTGACACGCACCCATGCCGGGCAGGGTCCTGTTTTCCATCATTGAATCACCCATGCATCCGGACTTCAGCCGCCTCTACCGGCGGCTGGACATCCGGGAACTGCGACTGGGTTCCATGCGCAAGGCCATCAGCCAGTTGAAAAAGGACCGGCCGGATTTCGTTGTGGCCGAGTTCTTCTACGGCTTTGGCAATAACTACGCGGGCGTGAACGTCAGCAACCTGGACGTGTTTCTGTACAGCCTGCAGAAGGCCGCGCCGGCTGCGCGCACCATTGTCATGCTCGACAAGTCGCAGCGGCAGTATATCGACAGGCTGACTGCCATCCTGCCGGTGCACGCCGTCTTGCAACATCCCGTCAGCGAGCAGGATATCGAGGCCGTGCTGGCCGCAGCATGATCACTGCATGCCGGGGGTTTCGGCGATTTGCTACTATTTTGATAACTGCGAGGCGATGCATTTGAAACGACGGGAAGTGCAGCCATGAAGGCCATGATCCTGGCCGCGGGACGTGGCGAGCGGATGCGTCCCCTGACGGACACCATGCCCAAGCCGTTGCTGCGAATTGGCGGCCAGACGATGATCGAGCGCCATATCCATGCACTGGCGAGGGCGGGCATCCGGGAACTGGTAATCAATCACGCCCATCTTGGCGACAAGCTGGTGAAGGCGCTCGGCGACGGTGGCAATTACGGTGTCGATATCCGCTGGTCACCGGAACCGGAAGGTGCACTGGAAACCGGTGGCGGCATATTCAATGCCCTGCCGCTGCTGGGGGAGGCGCCGTTCATCGTGGTGAACGCCGACATCTGGACGGATTTCCCGTTCGGCGAGTTGCCGGAGCAGCCCGACGGGCTGGCGTACCTGGTGCTGGTCGATAACCCGAAGCACCATCCCGGGGGGGATTTTGTCCTGTCGACGGGCCGGGTGTTGCAGGGCGGCGGTGCACCGCTCACATTCAGCGGTATCGGCGTGTACCGCCCTGAGCTGTTCGCCGGCTGCGCTGCCGGGGCCTTCCCGCTGGCGCCGCTGCTGCGCCGTGCGATGGATGACGGCCAGGTCAGGGGTACACATTACCAGGGTACCTGGTTCGATATCGGCACGCCGGAGCGCCTGCAGGAGGTCAACGACGTTGTCATAAACAGGCAGTGAGCGGGGCGGCGTAACGCCGTGTCTCCCGCCAGCGTCAGGACATGAATACATGGGCCAGGAAATCGAGGAATCACAATTCACCCCCGGGGACTTCGTTGAATATGCGAAGTGCCTGCGGCGTGAGACCGAGCTGCTGGGGCAGTGGTTTCGCGACGGCCTGTTTTCCGCGCGTGATCGCATGGGCGGTTTCGAACTCGAGGCCTGGCTGGTCGACGATGCCGTGCGGCCGGCGCCGGTCAACGATACCTTTCTGCAGCGCCTCGACAATCCCATGGTGGTGCCGGAACTGGCGCGCTTCAACGTCGAGCTCAATGACCATCCCCAGCACCTGTGGGGCTCGGCACTGAGCCGCTTCGAGGCCAGCCTCGGGTCTACCTGGAACCAGTGCCGCCAGGCCGCAGCCGGTTTGCAGACGCACCTGCTGATGATCGGCATCCTGCCGACCGTGCAGGAGTCGGAACTCAACCAGGCCAACATGTCCGACCTCAAGCGTTATCGCGCGCTGAACGAGCAGGTACTGAGGATGCGCGGGGGGCAGCCGCTGGAGCTCGATATCCGCGGCCGTCAGCATCTGAGCACCACGCACCGGAGCGTCATGCTGGAGGCGGCGACCACCTCGTTTCAGCTGCACCTGAAGATACATCCCCGCGACGCTGTCCGCGCCTACAATGCCGGTATCATCCTGTCGGCGCCCATGGTGGCGGCGACCGCCAATTCACCCTACCTGTTCGGCTACGACCTGTGGGATGAAACGCGCATTCCGCTGTTCGAGCAGTCGGTTGCCGTCGGCGGCCTGGCCGGTGCAAGCCACGGCCCGCTGCGCCGCGTGACCTTCGGCTCAGGCTATGCGCGCGAGTCCGTCATGGAATGCTTTGTCGAAAACGAGCAGCATTACCCGGTAATGCTGCCCATGCAGTTTCATGACGGGCTGGAACAGATGTCGCACCTGCGGCTGCACAACGGCACCATCTGGCGCTGGAACCGGCCGCTGATCGGCTTTGACTACGACGGTATACCGCATTTGCGCATCGAGCACCGCGTGGTGCCGGGCGGCCCGACCATCGTTGACGTCATCGCCAACGCGGCGCTGTTCTTTGGCCTGATGCGGGTGCTGATCGATGCGGCTGAACCCGCCGAGGCACGCATCCCGTTTGCGGCTGCCCGCGACAACTTCTACGCCGCCGCAAGGTACGGCCTGGATGCCCACATCACCTGGTATGACGGCGAAAAGGGCACGCTGCGGTCCCTGTTGCAGCAACAGCTGTTGCCGCAGGCACGCACCGGGCTGGAAAGCCTCGAAATCGACCGCGACGATATCGAACGATACCTAGGCGTGATCGAGGCGCGGCTGCAAGGCGGGCAGACGGGTTCGGCCTGGCAGCGTGCCTGGGTGGCAAAACACGGTGACGACATGGCGGCCATGACCGCGGCCTACCTGAAGCGGCAGGACGCCGGACAGCCGGTGCACGAGTGGGACCTGCGACCCTGATGCCAACCATGGCTGCATCCGGAGCGGACACGACGGAGACCATGCCCTGCAAACCAGTACACGATGAATCATGCTGAACATATATGAAAACCTGCCAGCCGGCCTGCTGGATGCCCGCGTCGGGGACCTCGAGGACCTGCTCGGCGGGCCAGGCCTGATACACCTGCCGGGCCGAAGACCGGAACCGCTGTTCGTCACCGTGCTGTCTCACGGCAACGAGTCCACCGGCTTCACGGCCGTCCAGGCATTGCTGCGCGACTACACGGATCGCGAACTGCCCCGGTCGCTGTCGCTGTTTATCGGCAACGTCGCCGCGGCGCGCCACGGCATGCGCCGGCTGGATGGCCAGATCGATTACAACCGTGTCTGGCCCGGTACCGATGCCGCGGACTGTCCCGAGGTCCGCATGATGCAGCAGGTGGTCGACCACATGCGTGAGCGGCATCCCTTTGCCAGCCTCGACGTGCACAACAACACCGGCATCAACCCGCACTACGCCTGTATCAACCGCGTCGACAACCAGTTTCTCCACCTGGCTGCACAGTTCTCGCGTACGGTGGTGTACTTCATCCGGCCGCTGGGCGTGCAGTCGATGGCTATGTCGTATATCTGCCCCGCCGTGACCCTGGAGTGCGGCAAGCCCGACCATGAGTACGGCGCCAGTCATGCGCGGGACTATATCGATGCCTGCCTGCACATGAGTGAACTGCCGGAGCACCCCGTCGCCTCGGGCGACATCGACCTGTTTCACACCGTCGCGACCGTGAAGGTCCCGGACAGCATCAGCTTCGGCTTCTCTGACGATGCAGTTGAACTGGACCTGGCGAGTGACCTCGACCACCTGAACTTCCGCGAACTGCCGACGGGGACCCGGCTGGGATCGCTGCGGGCCGGCGATGCGCTGCCGCTGGATGTCCGGGACGAGAATGGCCAGCCGGTGCAGGAGCGTTTTTTCGCGCTCGACAATGGTGAACTGGTAACGACCCGGCCGGTGATGCCGTCCATGTTCACCCTGGATACGAAGATCATTCGCCAGGATTGCCTCGGCTACCTGATGGAGCGGCTGCTGCCGAAGTAACCGGCATCCCGTTCGCCGCATTGAACCCCCGCCGTTGAAGTCCTCTCCGCACCTCCTGCTGGCCATCTCCGGTCACGGCTATGGCCACCTTGCGCAGTGCGCTCCGGTGATCAACGCCCTGTGGCGGCGCGTACCGGGGCTGAAAGTGACGGTGTGCAGCCAGCTCGACAGGGACGTCATCTCGGGCCGGCTGGAACGACCCTTCGACTACCGCTGCGTGGCCATCGACCCGGTACTGCCGATGCGTAACGCCTGGCAGGTCGATGTGCCGGCCGCACTGTCTGTCTATGCCGCATTTCACCGGCAAGGGAAGGCCGGGTTGGCGCGTGACCGGGCGCTGCTCGATGCCCTGCGTCCCGAGCTGGTGCTGGCCGACATCCCCTGGCGACTGCTGCTGGCCGCGCACGAGGCCGGCGTGCCGGTGGTTGCGCTGAGTTCCCTCAACTGGGCCGCCGTGTATCGCAGTTATTGCGGCCGTGCCGCGGGGAGCGGGGCGGTGCTGGAAGACATGTGGCGTGGCTACCGTGCGGCCGATGTCTTTCTGCGGCCGGAACCGGCCATGGCGATGCCGGAGCTGGGGAATGCACAGGCCATCGGACCGGTTGCCCGTACCGGCACGGCTGACCGGGATCACCTGCTGGCGCAACTGTCGCTGCCGTCCGGTACGCACACGGTACTGGTGGCCCTCGGCGGGATCCGCGGCGAATTGCCGCTGGCGACGTGGCCACGGGTGCCGGACACGGTCTGGCTGTTACCGCAGGCCATGCAGTCCGGGCGTGATGACATGCCCGATTGCTCGCGCCTGCCCATGGCTTTCAGCGATATGCTGGCATCCTGTGACGCGGTGCTGACCAAGCCGGGCTATGGCACCTATACCGAGGCCGTGTGCAACGGAGTGCCCATCCTGACGCTGGCGCGCCCCGACTGGCCGGAGACCGCCGGCATGAATGACTGGGCACGGCAGCACGGGCGGCTGCAGGAGATCAGCCAGGCGCAGTTTGCCAGCGGCGGGTTTGCGGCGGCCCTGCAGGTGCTATGGCAGC
>Ga0209536_100008292_pt1 | contig 15601 bp, 18 predicted proteins | sample DeeMarSeWOR28_12_FD_187461 | JGI IMG/M metagenome (GOLD analysis project Ga0209536, IMG submission 187461) | Marine sediment microbial communities from White Oak River estuary, North Carolina - WOR-2-8_12 (SPAdes) (version 2) | ecosystem: Environmental > Aquatic > Marine > Intertidal zone >...
GGCACCGCTAGTTCCCCGTCTAGCACGACCAAGCTTACGTTGAGATCAGGGAATGGCGGAGAGAGAGGGATTCGAACCCTCGAGGCGGCTTTGAGGCCGCCTACACGATTTCCAGTCGTGCTCCTTCGGCCAGCTCGGACATCTCTCCACTCGGCAACATGTTAAGAGATAAGGGGCGTTCTTGTAAAGGGTTCCGCCTTCCGTTGTAGTTGTATAGTATGTCGTTAGAGGGCGAAGGGGACAGGAAGCCATGCACGACGAGCAATTCCGAGAGATCCTGCACTATTTCGGGCGTTCCTGGTCGGGTTACCGGAGGGTCCGACGGGGGGTGATGAAACGGCTGCGCGCCCACATGCTGGCCCTCGAGTGCAGGAGCCTCACGGAATACCTGGAAAGGCTTACGATGGACACGGAGGAGAGGCAGAAGTGCGAGCGATGCCTGGACGTTTCCATAAGCAGGTTCTTTCGGGACCGTGGCCTCTGGCAGGTTTTGGGAGGTGTGGTGCTGTCTTTAGAGAAGTTGAACCGTATTATTTCCGTAGATACCCAAAACCTTGTCGCACAAGTTCAACCCGGAACCATTACTAAAGATTTGCGAGATGCGGTCCGACAAAAAAAACTTTTTTTTCCGCCGGACCCGGCCGGGATGGATCAAAGCACCATCGGCGGCAACGCGTCCACAAATGCCGGCGGCCCGTCATGTGTCAAGTACGGCACCACAAAGGATTACATTCTTGGCCTTGAAGCGGTGCTACCCTCCGGACGGATGATAAACACCGGGACCCGGACCCGTAAAGGTGTGGTCGGATACGATCTTACCCAACTTCTCGTCGGTTCTGAAGGAACACTTGGAATCATCACCGGTTTGACTTTAAAACTAATCCCCTATCCGACTGCCGTCAGCGCCATGACCACCGTATTTTCAGACCTGCCATCGGCCATGCAGGCCGTAACTCAAATTTTGAACAGAGGGCATCTACCATCGGCCATTGAGTTTTTGGACGCCAAATGCCTCTTACTGGTGAAAGATATTTTGCCGTTTCATATTCCCGGTGAAAAATCCACACTGTTGATTATCGAGGTTGACGGTAACCTTGAACAGACAAAACGCGACATCAAAACCATCGGAAAGATCTTAAAGGAAGTTGGCGCAACGCATCTTCTTCCTGCTTTTAATGAAAAGGAACGTGAAGATATCTGGAATGTCCGGCGGCAGGTTTCTTTGAGAATTCACGACAATTATGCCCTCTACATTCCCGAAGACGTTGTGGTTCCCATAGGGAAAATCCCGGCCCTTGTGGCCGAACTCCCGGAGATGGAAGCCGAATACGGTTTCGACATCTTTGCTTTCGGACATGCAGGTGACGGTAATCTTCATCTAAACATTACGGCGCAGAATCGGGACAACATGAATCGAGTGGAAAGGGGTGTGAAGGCCATACTGGCCCGGGTGATTCAAATGGGCGGCACAATTTCCGGCGAACACGGTATCGGTCAGGCAAAAAAACGGTATTTGTCCATGGAGCTTTCAGCGGAAAGCATCCGGCTCCAGTCGGAAATCAAAAAGGTCTTTGATCCAAATATGATTCTCAATCCAGGCAAAATTTTTCCGGAAGAAGACTTCAGGAACCGACTACTCTGAAAATCCATAGTGAAACATTTCGTATTGGGTTTCTCCTCCCAGCAAAACATCGATCTTGTCTTGAATTTTTTTTCGACCCTCACTGGCCAACCATTTTTTCCAGTCTTCAGATGAGTGCCATGTGCTGATCACCAGAAACATATCGGGCTGCTCCATGTTTCTTAAGGTTTCACCGGAAATATAACCGGAATGATTTGTGGCAAGAGATCTGATTTCCCTGAAAAGGGGTATGATCTCTTTGGCTTTGTCTTCCGGCACGATTCGTTTTATGAAAATTTTAACCGCCATGTTGCCCTCCTTTAAGGTGAGTTTTCATTTATGGGGCGACTGAAACTGTCGTCTTATAGAATTTATTAATAAATATCAGAAAAATAAACTATCGTCAAATTTGACAAACCTTCAGACGAAAAAATATGAGCGATCAGTGTCTTGTTTTTTTTGTCCAATTATTATAGGACAAGCTGACATTTAACAACAATGGACGTTGACCGAAAATTACCAACATCAGACCCAAAGATAATACCAACAGAAAGGAGTGCAAGATAAAATGTTTAACGAAAAGAATTGCCTGGAAAATCTGAAACACATTGTATCTGAATATGCCGATGATGAAAACATCAAAAATATGTCTTTGGATGAACTCCGATCAAGTTACACGAAAATCGCGGATAATGTTTATTCTACATCTGTTTCCAACCGCCTTAAATACAAAAATATGCTTTGGAATATTGACAATTTAAAACCTGAAATCCGATCAAAATTTCAGACCGAACTTTTCAATACATGGCATTCCATATACATAAAATCAGCCAAGGCCGATCCCACAGAAGATTCCCGGGAAATTGAAAAACAGGAATCGACTCCCGTTGTGGAAGCTGAAAAAAGCCCTGAAGTCGATGCAAAGGAACAGACATCCGTCATTACGGAACAACACCCCATTGAAAGCGAAAAACCAAAAAGGGCGGCATCAAGTGAAGATACGGATCTAAGCCGTGAAATAAAGCCGGTGAAAAAAGAATCCCCTATAACATCAGCTCATAAATTTGAAAATGACTGGTTCGATAAGCTGCTCGATTTTTTTGCCGCCATCGTCGGTGGTGTGGCCAGAATAGTGGGTTATTAGTCTTTCACAATTGGCTAGTTTGACGAAGATTTTAAACGTATTCTTTATTTTATTTAAACGTGGACTGACCTTCAACGCAAGTGCAAGACAATGCGCCTTTTAAAAAGGTAGCAACCGACTCAACAACGATATCGTGAAAGTCGGGCTCAAAAGCGTGAACCTGGGCTTCTTTAAGCATTTTGCGAATGTGCTTCGGGCTTGAAGTGATTTGCCATAGGCCAAAAATCAATGCATATATCCGCATATGAATTTGAATCGCCTGGTTTTGCGTCACGCCGGAAAAATTTTGACAGGTCAATTGCCCGCAACATTCCAATAACCGGGCGATTTGCATTTTGGTTTCCACAACAACTTTTTCATCTGTATTTTCCTCTAAAACCCCTTTAACCAGGCTTCCCATTTTCAGCAACAATGGATTTTTAATGACATAATCGGTAATAATCTCGGCAAATTCTACCTCTGAAATGTTTCTTGAACATCTGTCCAGTTTATCGGCCACTGATTCATGCCATTCTTGAAGCTTATGTAAGTAGAGTTGTAGAAAAATTTCTTCCTTTGTTTTAAAATACAGATAAAAGGTCCCTTTGGATAGTCCTGATTTTTGAGCAATCACAGACACTGTTGGTAACTGACCATCAGTTTGTTTATAAAGATTCCATGCGGTTTTTAAAATTTTTTCTTTTCGTTTCTTCTTATCTTTTTCACTTATAGCCCGTTTTTTTATCACCATATAGAATATACCTTCCGACTTTCAGTGCTGTTTTAAATTCAGAAGTCAGGGTGTTTTTGTTTGTCCAATCTTTCCATGGACAATGTTTTATTTATAACAATTTTTGAGCGAAAAAGCAAAAATAATGACCGTCGGTCATTTTTTGACTTGACAACTGACCATTGGTCACTTATATTGCCAACAACTGACCGATGGTCATTAATAAAATGCGATTCCAATTAAAAAAAGGAGGCAACCATGAGAAAAAAAGCTTTAATCATCCCAATTGCAATCATTGTATTGTTGGCGTTTGGTGCAGTTACATCTGCCAATGCCTTTGTCGATCCGATTTCATTGTCAGTTATTATTGGTGTCGGTTTTTTGACTTTAGTAACAGCGAATGAAGCGATCAAAAACGCCAACATCCAACCGGTACAAGAGCAGGCCAACGCACAAGAATTAAAACAAAAGGTCAATGATTCATCCAATGTATCCAGGGTGGTGACACAAGTGGCCGATGATTTTGATAAGTAAACTGCTCCGCTTCAAGCCGAGGAGCATCCAGAGCTCTGGAACAATTTCAACGGTTTTTGATGAAGTTGTTTCTTTTCATCTGTCTCGAACGATACGTGATTTGTTCGAGTGACATTTTATGCAAAAACACTCGTAAGGAACCTCTTTATTACGGAGTAGCACTCATCCGGTGTTTGAATCATAGGCCAGCAACAGGCACCTATGTATCGGCCATTTGGTATGTTTGGTCTTTTTCAAGTTTTCCGAGCATTGGCGGATAACCAGGTTTTTGCTGTTACTTCTACAAAGTGAAGAGTATCTCGGCTGCCATACTCTTCACTTTTCTCAAAATCTTCTTCGACGTTACCCGCGCGATTCGTAACATGTGCAAAGCATATGACCGGCCTGGACCGGGCTTGAGCGAAAGCATATAGGGCTGCTTCCGGTTTGAACAGGGAAGATTGCTCATACGCTTTTTGTTGGACAATCGGTGGAGGTGCACCTTTCTTTTCCATCACTTTTTCTTCCGGGGCGTTTTCGTGTCACCCATTACCATGTAATGCACTGATTATTGGGCATTCTATAAATTCTATCCTCACAAATAAAGGTTGTATGTAGACTCTAAATTATTGAAATTAATATCATAAATAACCTTATAAGTTCAAGATCTTCCTGGGCCCCGGATTCAATAAAAACTCGAATACCAGTCAACACTCATATCATTTTTTATTCTCTCCACAGTTTTTTTATCAATATCAAACGGTATCTCGGGTAAAATCGGCGTCGGTAACTCGTTTCCATAAAACGGTGTATCCTTGATTTTCAGGTTGTATGCAATTATCATCAAACTTTCCAAGCTCAGAACATCTTGAATGTTATAGGTCAATAAGGTTTCCAGTGCCTTTTCATTGTTATTGTTTTTGTAATCTTTCCAAAGCAGTGGTGCAAAAAAACCGTCGATGCCTTTAATGTCTCCCCGATCGATTTCCAGCTGAGCCTCGCATTTTTTCAGACCGCCTTTATACCCTAAACTCCCAAGAATATATCTCAAATCAATATGGGCGTGATTCAATTTAATGCCAAAATAGTTTTCAATAAACGGGACGTCGAAACATTTCCCGTTGTACGTCACAATGACATTGTATGTGTCGATGTGGTCCGGAAAGTCTTCAAGGTTATGACCATTGACATAGTAGTTTATTAAATGGCCGTCATATAGGGCAATGGTCGTTATTTCATTTCTCCAGCTTTCCAACCCGGTTGTTTCGATATCCAGATAAACAGTTGACTTTCTGAAGTCAGGAAAAAACCGCCATTGGAGGTTATTAGGTAGTAGATCTGAAAAATAATTCGGGTTATTAAATTCGATATTTTTATGAGATTTTTCAAGACATGCGTTAATCGTATCCCTCCTGGATGGCGACAAACGAATGGGGGAGTTTGGCGTAAAATCTTCCCAACTGTGAACTCCTGATTCCCAAAACCGTCGTTCAGTAATGATCCCGATACCGGGGATATGAAGAAATGTATTTTTAAGCATTAAATTTTCTGGTGAATATAAAAGAATTCGAAAATTTGAAAATATAGCTATTTTGAATATGATTTTTTTTATCGTTCCCTATTTTGACGTAGATTCTAAATGTTTTATCTATCATGTCAAGATGTTCCTGTGGTCATATCCTCATTCACGACCAACTTATGTACTTATGTCCCCTTTTTCCAGGTAAAAACACTACTGATCTTTTAGGGCCATTTCCCGCAAACCGCTTCATGTCCGGAATGATGTGTAATGCCACCTGGCCTGTTTCGGCGGAGTTGATCCGGTCATAGCCAACCGCGGTGTCTGTATTGTAAACTAAAACGCTCTTGGTGCGTCCATATAGTTGCAGGCCAAGAAATAAAATCATTATTTTTAACTCATTAGAACCTATCTCAAAAATAAGATTAGGCTTCAGGGCAAGGCGCGAAACGGTGAAAAAGCGTAGCATACACGTAGTATGTGAGCATTTTGAACCATTTCGCAACGCCGCCATGGGCACTTAGATTGTTTTTGAGATAGGTTATAGTAAGTGAGTGGTCGGTTAGAGGCCATCGCTGCCAGAAGATAGTCCGGCATGATGGTGTTGATCATACCAAAATGGTAAAGGAGAGATCCTTGGTAAGACTGAGATTTATCCTATGTTTTTATATGGTTGTGGCATTGACGGTATTTGGGCTGGGACTCGGCCCACCACCGATTATCGCTGCCGAGAAAACAACCCCGGTGACGGAGGAAGATGTTCAAGTGCTTGCCTCGGGTCCCATACACGAGGCATTTGCAGAGGCAGTGGCATTGGATCCTGAGCCGGGAATCGTGGCGCCCAAGGCATCGCCGGCCCTTATCGAGGAGATTCCGCCCGAACAGAAACCTGAAGGTGACATTCAGTGGATTCCCGGTTACTGGGCTTGGGATGATGAAAGGAGCGAATATATCTGGGTGAGCGGGATTTGGCGAGTACCTCCGCCGGGTCGGCAGTGGGTCCCCGGCTATTGGACCCCCGCTGGACAGGGATATCAATGGATTTCGGGTTACTGGGCCAGTGCGAAGGTAAATGAGACAGAATACTTGCCCGAGCCGCCTGAATCGGTAGAAATCGGACCCAGTAGTCATGCACCTTCGCCGGATTATACCTGGATACCCGGTTGCTGGATATGGCAATATGGACGCTATGCTTGGCGGCCCGGCTATTGGGCCGTCATGCACCCGGACTGGATCTGGATCCCTGCCCACTACAACTGGACACCGCGTGGATATATCTTTGTGGGTGGGTACTGGGACTACACCGTCATCCATCGTGGAGTTCTGTTCTCGCCGGTTTTTTTCCCGCCGCGGGTGCACCTTGGGTTAACCTTTTCGTTCTCACCCTTTTTTGTAATTGATCCGAACGTCTTTGATGACGCCCTGTTTCTGCGGCCCCGATATTGCCATTATTATTATGGGAATTATTACGCGCCCCGGTATTACAAAAAAGGGATCTATCCATGGTTTTCGCTGCATGCGAGACGGGTTGTCTATGATCCTATCTATGCCCATCAACGCTGGAATCATCGAAACGATGACGCGTGGGAGAACCATTTACAGAAACGATTTCGTGAACGTCGAGAACACGAAGGGTTACAACCGTTCAGGAGCTTTGAACACCGTGCAAAGCCAGACAAAGCAGGCAGATCGTCAAAATCCGGACGCCTCGACCTTGTCATGCCGATCGACCGTGCCGGGAAAACCAAGGCCAGCGCCTATCGTTTCAAACCCCTAAGCGAAAAAGAGCGAAGGGAATTCTCGCAACGAGAAAAAGAGGTGCGCACCTATCGAAAGGAACGTCAGCGTCGAGAGACCCGACAACAGAATATGCCAAAGAAAAACGCTTCAAGAAAACCAGCGCCGAACAAAGAAAAATTTTCCAGATCTCCGATCATGGACAGATCAAACGAAAAAGCAGATCGAAAAAAAGCCCCGCCCGATCGGTACAAGTCACCGAAACCGAACTCCGACGTTGAACCCCTGCAGAGAAAAGATGATTTATCGCGCTCGTGGAACAAGTCTCAGAAGTTGGAGGACAGAGCGCAGAGGCCAGAAGTCCAAGTCCGGGATTTTAGGAACAAAGGAGGACGTTCGGAGAGGCGAATGCAGAAGTCTGATGACAGGCGACAGAGATGGAATGCCGGAAGGCTGAGGTCGAATGAAAGATAAGGGTCGAAGTGCAAGAGGGTTTTTTATTACAGAATGTTCCTGTGGCCAGATCTCCATTTACAATCAACTTATGTACTGATGTCCCTTAATTCCTTCCAAATTAAAAACAGTTTACAACAACGATTCCCTTCTTTTACATCAGTTCGCTCTGTAGAATTATAAAAATTGCACCACCCCACAATACTATGGTAACAAGAATGGTGACCAATACTGCGGCACTACCGAGATCTTTCGCCCGCTTAGCAAGGTCATGATATTCCGGAGACGCTATATCCACAACTGACTCAATTGCCGAATTCAACAACTCTACGACAAGTATCGATGTCGTTGCAAAAAAGAGTAGCCCCTTCCACAAAATAGCTATTGGCAAAAACAGAAGAACAACCAAAAGAACGACAACTATGCATGCTTCTTGACGAAATGCAGCTTCATTAGAAATTGCTAAACGTAGACCATTTAGGGAGTAGAAGAAAGCGGCCCAAATTCTACCAATGCCAGTTTTTGTCTTTAGTTTGCGATTCATGTTTTAAAGAAGCATAACGAGTGTGAGTTGCTCTGAACTCCTGGCTTGCGGAAAAAGCCGACAGCCTCTTTTGCCGTATTGTTGTTAATGGGTTTAAAAAAATGATACTAATGATACTATAGATAGACACCTGTATTGTCAGGCAAGGAAATAACCATACGGTGTTTTATGCAGAATGTAGAATCGTAAAAATTGAGTGTATTTAGCTTATTACGCCCAATCCTATTGTATGTCAAGGGAAATTAGGATCGGGGGTCAGAGTAAAATGCTAAGTACATAAAAAGGATGAACTTTGGAGAACGTGTGGAATTGAACTAATAATCAGCCCCATTTCTTTCCAAGTTCGTCAAGACCTGCTTTTCCAAGATCCTCTGGAGACATTGCAATTCTGAACTTGCAATCTGCATTGAAGTATAAGAAAAAAGGTTCAGAAAAAAATGGAATCCGCGAAGGTTCATCCACATCTATGATGGCCACAGCGCCTCGAGTGCCGCCTTGCTCCGTAAAATAAATGGATTCCGGTTTCAAATCGTCCAAGATCCTCTGAATGATCTCACCGACGCTTCCCTCTTTTACGAGGGTGTTGAACGGCTCGTGAGGAATTCTTACATTCATCAGCATTCTCATTTTGTATCCTCCTTTTATCATTTGAAAACGAAAAGATATTCGGACTCATTAATTGTCTTAGAGGAACATAAATATAAAATTATACAAGTCAAGAAGGAATATGCTACAATGTGGCAGGATCGATTTGAAGACAAAGGTATGCTCTTAATGAAGATATTTTGACAGCAGAGCAACTCAAGGTTGATCCATTCCGACTATATGTGTCCTAACATCAACAATAAATCATCAAAGGCAAACCCGGCGTACTAAATTTGCCCAATTGAAAAACGACATCACACGAATTTAATTAACGTGATATGCACATTTTATTTGTCTGGAATCTATCTCTGTTTACTTTAGATATCAGCGTTTAATATTTCTTCTAAATTCGCCTTGCTGATCGGCTTTTGATAAATCCCGTTGAAGCCCGCCTCCTCTAATTCATTCTTGTCAAAATTATAAATATAGCCGGACAATGCATATATCTTTAAATCAGGATTAAAGTTTTTCACCCTGCGGCAAAAGTTCAAACCATTTAACCAGGGCATTCTCAGATCGGTAATAATCAATGAAAAGTGTTCTCCATATCTCAAGATATGCTCAGCCTCTTCTGCACTATCAACCGTAACCGTCATATGACCAAGTTTCTCCAACAATTTTTTCATTAATTTCAGTTGGCTTAAATTGTCGTCAACAACAAGAATCTTTTTAGTGCTCATATCAACAATCCACCCAGTAAGTTTAAAGCTGGTATCGATATTTTTAACTAATCAGGATAATTAAAGAAAAAAATTCGAAATTTCTTCTGGAGAACACAATAATGCTGCCTTGTTAAAATAAATCATGCACATTTTGAAGCGTTTCTCCAGCTAAAAATTGAATGGTTTATAAACCGGTTCGATTTAAACATACTAACGAATTCCTGTTCGGAAAATTAGAGTATTTTGTTATGTCTGAAAAATTTAAAGTCGTGTAACTTAAATCTTGAAGATGAAACAGGAGGGTCGCGGGGATATAATTTACAGGTTAAATTACGAGGCGTGAATTCATTTTTAGCTATTATAATTATAGTAATAAATCGGGAGTTTAAGATGACTTGATATCTATCACAAGTTGAAAAATTTGAATGATCATCAACAGTATCAAAAATAAGAGAATCATCTTGAAAGATCCTATTTTCACGATGATGAAAATTAACAGAAAGAATAAAAACAAGAACGATAAAGACAATAAAAATAGATAACCGTTTCAATTTTAATAAATTTCTCTTTTAAAAGGTGGGTAACAAATATTTTGTAAATTCTCTTAATCTTTAACAGGAAATTGATTTACTACAGACGACCGATTTCAAGTGGGAGTACAATTGGATTTGCTATATTAAAACCATAATAATAGCAATAAAAAAATTAGAACATCTCCAAAAGAGTTGGTGATGCTAAAAGAATATAAGGATCTGGGGTCGGCAGTCAGGGGCAAGAGCCAGGGATCAGAGACCGGGGGTCAGGGTGAAATGAAAAATCGCCGATAAAATTTACTTTTGTCGTTTTGATTACCCTGGCTTTCGTGCCCTAAGACTTATTCCTATAGTCCCGAAATCAAGCGCACTCGAAGGGTTCGGAACATCCTCGAATATGTTGTGTTTTTGCACTATTTCTGCCTCGATAAAACCTGCAGTGTTCAAAGTCTTGAGAAGCTCTGCCTCCGGCAGGCCGCCCGCAATTCAGCCGGTCCATAACGAAATGTCATCTAAAGCCGACTGAGGCATTGATTTTTCAACCAGAATATCCCCGATATAAAGACGTCCGCCGGGTTTGAGAACTCGCGCCCATTCACTCAATGTCTTATTTTTATCCGGGGTAAGGTTGAGCACACCGTTGCTTATGATAACATCTGCAAATTCATCCTGAAGTGGTATGTTTTCTGCGTGTCCCTTACGAAACTCAACATTGGTCGTACCCATTTCCACAACCCCGGATCGAGCCTTTCTTAACATCTCAGGGGTCATATCAATACCGATTACACGCCCTTTAGGGCCTACCATTTTGGATGCAATCAAGGCATCGAATCCCGAACCAGAACCAACATCAACAACAACATCACCTGGGTTTATCGGGCCGAGATTAAATGGATTGCCTGTTCCTGCAAATGAAGCGATATTCTTTTCGGGCACAGTATCGTAAAGCGTTTTATCATAGCCGATGCGGTTTGCTGCTTCACGACCCGTATGAAAATGATACCCTTTATTTGGATCAATGGCGACATCCTCATATTCTTTTTTAATGGCGTCACGCAACGCTGCATTTGAAATATCCGGAATTAAATGTGATTCACTCATAGTTTTGTCCTTTCCCAATTGATTTAGCCAGGGCTCCACGCGCCCCAAAACCATAGCTTCTATACTTTGATGTTTTGATTGTTATGAAAAATGTTCTCAGGGTCATACTTTTTTTTGATCTGTTTCAGTCGCTCATAGTTCACGCCGTAAGCCGCCGCCACCCGGTTGCCTTCGTCTTCGGTCATAAAGTTCACATAGGCGCCTGCTGAAGCGTAGGACGCAGACGCTTCAAAAAACGCACGTGCCCATGCAATACACGTCTCATCTTGGGCTGCCTCATCCCATCGTCCGTGAACGTTCAGGACAAACTTTGCGTCCCGATGACCATATGCCATGGCATCCGATGGAACGCGGTTGGCTGCACCTTCGATAAGCCCCACGAATATCTCACACTGTGGTGAAGGCAACTTGTGCGCAAACTCGATAATCGAATCCAACGCGCCATCACTGAGTTTTGTGAAATTATGAGATTTCCAGTAGTTTCTTGCACCAGGCGTGAGCAATGGGTCAAAGGCCTGCTGCCACTGCGCGTATGGTTGAGCACCGATGTGTTCACCATAAGCGTTTCCGAAACTGCGCAAAGGATCAATCAGCTTCTCACCTTCTGCGATATCGCCGGCATAGAAGATGGCCAGCACAATAACTTCTTTTCCATGGACACTCTCGGAAAGAAAAGGCAAAGGCGGAGCCTTGCGAAGGACCACCCAAATATTGAGTTCCTCAGGTGCTGATGCTACAAATTCACGATATTTTTCTAGCACCTGTTTTGCCTGGTCCATGGGAAAAACAAGCAATCCAGCCAATATCTCAGGTCCGACAGGATAAAGCGAAAATTCGAACTGGGTGACCACACCGAAATTACCGCCACCTCCTCGAATCGCCCAAAATAGATCAGTGTTTTCATTTTCCGAAACGTGTATCTTTCTTCCATCCGCCGTTACGATTTCCGCGGAGACAAGATTGTCGATGGTCATACCGTATTTGCGCGTCAACCATCCAAAACCGCCCCCCAGTGTCAGTCCTGCAATCCCAGTGGTTGAATTAATGCCCACCGATGTCGCCAATCCATGGGCCTGAACCGCTTTATCAAAATCACCGAGTGTGGCACCAGGTTCCACATAGGCACGCCTTTTTTGTGCATCAACGCTTACCGTTGTCATATTGGAAAAATCAATCATCAGGCCATTATCGCACAAAGCACTTCCGGCGATGTTGTGCCCGCCCCCTCTGATAGAAATCTCTAACCTGTTTTCACGGGCATAAGAGATGGCATACAAAACGTCATCTGCTTCTGCGCACTGTACGATGACAGCCGGTCGGCGATCAATCATAGCATTCCATATCTCCCGAACTTCGTCATAATTCGGATCATCTGGAAGCACTATTTGACCTTTGACGTTGTTTTTGAGCGTCTCAATTTTTTCATTCGATTGTATTTTCATGGTATTCATCCTTTCATTTGTGAAAACTGCAAAAAATCTAAGTTTAATATATTTGCTTCACCAAGGGAAAATTATCCTGAACTATCCGTAATAACAGTTCTCTAAACATGTGTATAAATACGACAAAGTCAAGATTAAAATATCACAATGTAGTATATTTTGGGAAGGGATAAATATACCGTTAATGACCCGCGCAAAAGTAGAGGACCTCCATTTTATGCGAGACAAGTGCGCAGTGATAAACATGCACTCATTTAGCTGATAGGCAGTTGATGAAGTACGACGGTCGGTTTGAGTTTAATTGGAGATAACAAGATTTCCGTTACTGAAATCAATGTCAATTTCGTTGGCGAATAAATCTTTTATGTATTCATGCTCGGAAGGATGAGAGTATGCCAGAATTTTTGCCAGCAGCGGACCATTATGACCGAATACGACGGCTATCATGCATTCATCATGCAGCGCATTTCGGTATTGCGGCCCTAAAACCAGTTTTTGTCTTTTTGGTCTTTTTCCTACAGCCTGTTTCCATGATTTATAGGTAGACCATCCGTTGTCGACGTAAGCTCCCATTTATAAAACCCATTCGGTATAAATATAGATATATCAATAGGTTATGCCGCACCATACATAAACGTCATGTTTAATCCTAATAGCGGCACAAGCAACCCAAAGCCTTCAATGATATATCGGAATTTTGCGGAAATTCTTTAACCTTAATTGAGCGCAAACAAGGGACACCCTCGACTTTCGCTCAATTAGGTTTTTACATAATAATAAAGAAATTTAGGTGGTTATGCTTTTTTGCTGGCGACCAGGCGGGCAAAATGTTCAAAGGAACGGTCGTAAGTTCGCTCTGCATCATTTGGAAAACAACACGCCGGAAGTTCTCGGGATCTTAGATGATAGGTTAAACAATCACAACAATTTCCCTTGCGTGGACATGGTTCATAACTGCAATTACATGATTTAAGATTCTGGTCTGTTTTGCATTCCATAATTTCGTCCTCATAAAATGTTCTTAAAAAAGGTTGTAAAAAATGATTTTTTATCATGGAAACACGAAAAAGAAAATAATTATATTTCCTGTTTTCCTTCTTTGGCTCCCGCAGGATTTTCACGGGAGAGCGCCTAAAGGTAGCGCACCCTCTGAACACATACTTGACAGCTCTTTGTTGTTTTGCAATAATTAAAACATCCGAATTAAATTGATGCTTGCAAACCAGTTATTCCTCTGATCCCTCAGCATTGAATCTTATGCGAATGCGAAAATACGTCTCTATTTGCAAAGATTCCTGGTCTCTCTCTCTGACTATTCCAAAACGCTCTTTTAAAGCTCCAGGTCTTTAATCCTAATTGAGCGGAAATTGAGGACACCCTATGTCCGAGGCATCATGGGCGAAGCTGTAGTAAGCTACCGCGAGCCCATGATAACAAAAAAGATGGGGTGTCGTCAGCTTTCGCAAAGGAGGTGAAAAATGGCTACCACAAATCGTCGCCATTTTCCTCGACAAGATAAAGAAGCCACCATTCAGGTCTTAATGACTCCGGACTATTTTGCAGACGCTACAGATAGACGTGATTTCATTCCGGTTAAAATGTATAATCAAAGTAAGGACGGTCTCTACATTGAAACCGATCGCGCCCTGCAAGCCGGATCGAATGTCAGCATCAGGATGTCCGCACCGCTGGAGCAGCACCCCGAAGACCCCTATTTTGTTTGCGATGGACTGGTTATTTGGAGCAAAAAAGTCGACAGCAAAATCTCACGTTTCGGTGTTGGTGCAAAAATACTCCGGAAGGTCGTCCAGGCCGATGTCCTGAACTCCCGCTTTGCATAGACAGCCATGCGGTTGAGAGAAACCGTAACCTGGTGAGGGCACTGGGGGCTCCTTTGCCCGGTGTTCCCGGTGACGATGACTGTTCTTTAAAAACGCCGCACTGTCTGTGGCAGCAGGAAAAAACAACCGTGATGCGGCAACCGCTCCACTGGTGTCAAGCTGGTTGTACTTGAGGACCCGGTCGATGAAATCTTTGCGCTGACTACCGAAGTTGTCTTGACTGGGGAAAAACTCGATACCCTGACGGATACCGAAAAGCTTCATCTGCGCCAGGTGTGACGAGACGATGCTGGTGTCGACAACGGTCGCAGCATCCTTATCAATGTAAGCATTGATGATCTCTTGGAGTCTGGCTTTAGCGTCCGTCGCCATTAACTATTGCCCCTTTTAATTGATACTAGCAGTTATTCAAGAAACATACTTGCCTTGGAAGCCAGGAGGAACTTGTCCCATTTGTGGTCCAGCAAAGAACTGAGCGTTCTGAATGCCGCCCATATTCCCAACTGCTCCGGGGAGATTGCTGCTGCCGTAAGCCATTGGTAACTGAGGTCCGCCAGGCATGATTCCGCGACGACGCAGTTCTTCGTTAAGCTGCTGGTTCTCTTGCGTGCCACCCTCATAGAGCCGACGAAGCTGTTCTCCAGAGCGACCGCCCAGAGCGCCTGGAGTGCGGTTGACATCAAAGCTAGGGTTACCTGCCATTAAGTTCCCTGGTGCTCCGGGAACGTTGGCCATGCCGCCGTAATACATCTACTTAGCGTCTCAATCTTCCTATTTTACTCTTCTAAAACTTCATAGCCCGCAGAATCGTTTACCTTACTAATAACGATTCCTTCACCACGAACATCCCAGTTAAGCACGTCTCCTTCTTGCCAGCCGAGGTCTTCGATCACTTCGTCAGGGAGAACAATATACTGGTCTCCGTTTTCGTCTTCTTGGACCTCAAGGATGTAGCTCATTTTGACAGCAGCTTTTCCATAAGCTTATCAAGCTTATTATTTATTTGTCTAAAATTCTCGTGCATTTCCTGGATCTCGCGTAAGAAATCAACCTTCAGCACATAGTCCATTGGCAGCTGCTTTACGTCGTCTTCCAAGCAATCAATCCGTCTTTTTTGTGAACTAATATAACTGAAGG
>Ga0209536_100008293_pt1 | contig 15600 bp, 15 predicted proteins | sample DeeMarSeWOR28_12_FD_187461 | JGI IMG/M metagenome (GOLD analysis project Ga0209536, IMG submission 187461) | Marine sediment microbial communities from White Oak River estuary, North Carolina - WOR-2-8_12 (SPAdes) (version 2) | ecosystem: Environmental > Aquatic > Marine > Intertidal zone >...
CTTACATCTTCGACCATCTGGCCGTTGCTCATCTCGACAACCAGAAAAATCCGAAATTCATCTGCAGCTTTGCTTACCTGCTCGGTTGGAAACGGCCACAGTGTAATCGGGCGAATCCAGCCGGCCTTGATTCCTTCTTCTCTTGCCCTGCTGACTGCGCTGCGGACGATTCTTGCCGAAAAGCCATACGCAACCAATATGATATCAGCATCCTCAATCTCATATTGTTCACAAAGCACTTCGTTTTGTGCTATCTGTTTATACTTGTCCCGCAGTTTATTGTTCAGCTCTTCCAGTACTCCTTCCGGAAGCCACAATGAGCGGACAATGTTTTGCTTTCTCCCTTTGGCCCCGGTTAATGCCCATGTTTTAGCAGGTAATTCCCGCCCGGGCTTTTTCTCTAATACTATCGGCTCCATCATCTGGCCCAGAATGCCGTCAGCCAGAACCATCACTGTCATCCGGTACTGGTCGGCCAGGTCGAATGCGAGCGGTATACAATCGACCATCTCCTGCACTCCCGACGGCCCGAGCACAATTGTTCGATAATCACCGTGCCCGCCACCCCGAGTGGCCTGAAAATAATCAGCCTGTGACGGCGCGATATTTCCCAGTCCAGGCCCCCCTCGCATGATATTGACAACAACTGCCGGCAGCTCGGCGCCGGAAAGATAACTGATTCCTTCCTGCATCAGGCTAATGCCGGGACTGGATGAGCTTGTCATGGCCCTTTTGCCCGTTGCCGAAGCTCCGAAGACCATATTAATCGCAGCCAGCTCGCTCTCAGTCTGCACGAAAATCCGGCCCTCTTCGGGCATTCTTCGAGACATATAGGCGGGAATTTCGTTTTGCGGCGTAATTGGATAACCGAAATAAGCATCGCAGCCGGCAAGGATTGCCGCCTCGGCAAGCGCCTCGTTCCCACACATTAAAATCCTCTTGCCGGCACCTTTGGAAACCTGCCCTTCTTCTGTCATATTCCTGTTTCTTGTAGAATCTGCAACAGGGTTCATTTTTTCCCCTCGATCACCTTTTGCTCACCCTCTTCGTGAGGCTCGATAATTATCTCTACATTACCGGAATCGTCTTTAAAAACTTCTATGATCGCATCCGGGCATATAATCGCGCAGGAACCACAGCCTGTACATTCGTCGCTGTTTACCTTGGCGGGGAAATAACCGATGCTGTTTGATTTTTCAGAAACGACTATAGTATTTTTGGGGCATACGACCACACACAAACCACAGCCTTTGCATCGTTCGGTGTCGATAATGATTTTGCCAGCCATTCTTGAGTATTCTTATTACGTATCTTCTATTTATCCCCCGTCTTCATCGAGGGTCCTTCTCATATGGAACTTGCATCTTATCAAGTCCCGATGTTCCTGTAAAGTTAAAAGCTTTACATTTGATGCACATAGAATCATATATCTTTGCTTCAACAGCATTTAAAGTGTAACGTTTCTTTATCGGTCTAAAACCGGCCTCGCTAAATCTAAATGTAAAAAAACTTATGTTCTTTGTCGAATCGGACGTCTCGACCCTGGGCCACATCATCCGGGCCGAGTCCGATTAGTACCAGCGGATTATCGAATCCCATGGCGAAAAGTTCCTCGCAACTGACCAGATCCAGAGACGCCAGGTGGTTCATACACTGAAGCATCGTCGCCGAAGAGCCTCCCAGATACCCCGTTGTCAAATCGCGCAACAGACCGCCCTCTTCCAGCACCACTTGATGACCCAGTGCTTCGTATTTACCGGGCGGAAGTCCTGCAGGTGATGAAGCGTCACTGACCACTACGCATCGTTCCGGACCTTTGGTTCTGATAATAGTCTTCAGAATGGATGCAGGCAGATGATGGCCGTCGGTTATTATCATCGCGATAAGATCATCGTTACCTAATCCCGCCCATACGGGATTTTCATGCCTGGAAATCATTGCCGGCACGCCGTTCCCCAAGTGGGTCAAAGAGACGGCACCGGCTTGTACCAGCCTGTCCAAATCTGCTTCTGACGCCATTTGGTGTCCCAGGGAAACTGCAATTCCCTGACTCACGGCGTAGCGGGCAAGCTTTTCAGCTCCATCCGGATCGGCTGCAATCGTGAGCAGTTTGACCTGGTCGTCAGACCAATCGATTAGCTGCTTGAGGTATTCTAAATCCGGTTTCGTAATCCACTGCGTATCATGTGCCCCCCGCGCACCATCTTGTGCTGATATAAAAGGTCCCTCGATGTGAAAGCCCAGGAGTTTACCCCGAAATTCGGCTTCCTGAAGTACCGCGGCCATGATAGGTAAATTATGCTCGTAAACTTCCTTCGGACTCGTTATCATCGTCGGCAGAAACGCCGTCGTGCCGGCTTCAAACACACCCCGGCATGCCATAACAAAATCATCCCGCGTCAGGTTAATATCGGAAAAATGTACCCCCTTGTAGCCATTGACCTGGAGATCCACCAGTCCTTGTATCTTGATGCCATTCGAAATCTGTGCTTTACGGCTCATTCTTTTGTCTGGTTTCCAAAAACCATCTTATACGATATTTCTTCGTTTCTGTCAAATACACAGTTTCAATATCTGCCGGTAACGACATGAGATTTTTCTTGCTTTACCGGCGGCAAATCTCCTATCATTCCCGACTACAAACAGTTTGGAAACGTCATAGAGGATAAGAACTTATGACTTCTGATATCAGTGGCATGCGACCTGTCAGCAATTGGATTAAGCTGATTAAAGATACAAACAGCGCCTTTCACAAAAAGTTGCACAAAATCTACGGTGATAATGACGAGTTAAAGGTCGAAGCTGCTGAGATGTGCATGCGCACCCTCGAAGCATTCGCCGAGAGATACGCGGCTGATCGCAGCGTCCTGATAATCCGTTCGGCCGGCAGGATCAACCTTCTGGGCACGCATATCGACCATCGCGGCGGCTCGGTCAATCCTATAACAATAAAGCACATGTGGCTTGTGGTCGAGCCGCGCGATGATGATCTGGTGCTGGCTAAAAACGTCGAGTTGAACGACTTCGCCGATGAGCAGTTTAGTATCAGCCAGTGTCTGCCGGCTGGTGAAAAAATCAAAAACTGGGACACATGGTGTCACGATGAGTATGAAAAACGCAGGCATGATCCATCAATAAGCTGGTCGAATTATATCCGTGCGGCGGTTTTGTACATTCAGCATCTCAACACAAAAGACGGCGGCAGCTTCGCTCCGGTGATCAGAGGTATGAATATGATGGTTTACGGCAACATACCGAGAGCAGCCGGGCTGAGCTCATCATCGGCATTGGTTATGATTACGGTTGAAGCTGTAATACGGATAAACTCGCTTGACATTAAACCTGTGGATTTCATTGAGCATTGGGGCTTTGCCGAATGGTATGTGGGAACTCGCGGCGGTTGCAGCGACCACGCTGCGATTATATACGGCAGGTCCAAGATAATTCTCCATATCGGGGCTTTTCCGTTGTCTGTAGATGAGGCGACACTTCCCAAAGGCTATTGCTTCGTTTTGGCAAATAGCAGCATCAAGGCGAAAAAACAAGCTGGCGCCCGCGATGTCTTTAACAGCCGGGTCGCTGGATATATATTCGGCCTGATGTTGATACGTAAAAACTTTCCGAAATTTGCCGATAAACTCGAACGACTTCGAGATGTCAATCCGGAAAGACTTGGCGTTGACCAGAATCAAATCTATAGAATGATAAAATCACTGCCCGTTTCAGCCGGCAGAACTGAGATTTTAGAGCTTCTTCCGACAGATGGGCAAAAGATTCATCGTGTATTCAGAAGTCACACCGAACCAAAAGAGGGCTATCTCATCCGGCAGGTATGTCTTTATGGAATTGCCGAGTGTATTCGAGCGGAGATGGTTCCTCAGTGCCTGCGAGCCGGTGATATGAAAAAGTTCGGCGAGCTTATGAACATCTCTCACGACGGCGACCGCGTGACGAAGCTCGTTGAAGGCCGGCGAGTGCCCACCGACAACACCTATCCCGACAAACGAATTGATGCCCTGATCGATGATTTGGAATCGTGCGATGCCACACGTATAAGCCGTGCCGAGTTGTGGCGTCAGGGCGGTGGATATAACGTCAGCCTTCCCGAACTCGATATGCTCGTTGATATCGCACTCGAAACAGAAGGTGTAGTTGGTGCCGGTCTTGTCGGGGCCGGCATGGGCGGCTGCATCGTGGCGGTTGTAGAAGACAATCATGCCCGGCAACTGATTGAAAATATGGCTGAACAATACTATCACCCGCGCAACCTGCCGGTAAAGGCGGAGATTATCACCCCCGTGGGTGGTTTATGCTCTATGGATTGAGCAGCGAAGCCGCCTCGGCGTCCAGGAATATCTTACAATTGCCGTGCTGCTGTAATATCGAGGCTGGACACATCGGCGTCACTTCGCCTTCGAGGGCGTTTTTTACTGCCTCGGCTTTGCGCTGGTCGGGAACCGTAACAATCAAGCACCCGCTTTTCATTATTTGCTTAATGCTCATCGAGATTGCCTGCCAGGGCACCTGCTGGAGCCTCTCGAACCAGCCTTCGCCTAATTGCTGCTTCCTGCATTTTTCATCCAGCTCGACAATAATATACGGCTCTTCGGTCTCGAAGTCTGCCGGCGGATCGTTAAACGCTAGATGCCCATTTTCCCCAATTCCAATCATTGCCACGTCGATTGGGTGTTCAGTTATCAGAGAGCCTACTCTACTGCACTCCTGCTGTGGATCACCGGTATCGCCGGCAATGAAATATGCTGCTTTCAAGCCCGGCACCTTTTCCACAAATCGCTCTTTCAGGAATTTCCTAAAACTTGCCGGGTGGTCCTCTGCCATGTCGATATACTCATCGAGGTGAAACATCATCACTTTCGAGAAGTCCACAGTCTCGGCTTGAACCAGATTTTTCAGCATCTCGAACTGGCTGGCTCCCGTTGCGAGGATGATATTTGCCCGCCCGTGTTCATCTATTGCTTTTTTGATCGCCTGGGCTGCTACTGCTGCCGCCGCTGCTCCCATTTCCTGTTTTGTTTTATAAATGAGTTTTTCCATAATATTGCTCTGATTCCAATTTGAATGACGTTTACAGTAATCATAAGTAATTTCTGCGGCCGCGGCAAAGATTTTCCTTGCCCTGATAACAGCAAATCTTCTATAACGTCTGTCGGTTTGGTCGTTTTTCTATCAGGATGGCAATAAGTAAACAATCCGGAAATGGAGGTGAATTATAGTGACTACATGCAGACTTACCGCACTGGCGATAATCGTTAGCTTTTTTTATCTGACATCGGCATGGGCTCAACAGGCGACTGTAGATCCCTCTGATATCCTTAAAACGCTCGATAAGAGCCATCCGAGATTGATGCTAAAAGATAAAGACCTTCAGCGTCTGAAAGAACTTCACAAAACAGACGAACTTTTGCGAAAGTGTGTCAGGGACGTCATCGATGAGGCGAACAACTGTGCCGGTAAATCAATGCTAACGTACAGGAAAATAGGCCCCCGATTGCTTCACGTCAGTAGAGAATGCCTTCGCCGGATTTATGCGCTCGGCCTCGCGTACCGATGGACGGGCGATAACAAATATGCCAGCAAAGCCATCGATAACATGCTGACGGTCTGTGAATTCGAAGACTGGAATCCATCGCATTTTCTCGATACGGCCGAGATGTCCCATGCGGTTGGGCTTGGTTATGACTGGCTCTATTCCTATATGGATGCCGGGACGCGGGAAAAAATCAAGGCCGGCCTGATTAAAAACGGACTGGAGCCAGGGCTGACTGCATATACAAAGAGCGGATGGGTACGGAGCGAACACAACTGGAACCAGGTCTGCAATGGAGGCTTGATAGTTGGCTCGCTGGCGATTGCCGAGTCTGACCCGAAGTACGCCGAGCAGATCGTCACGGCCGCCGTTCGGTCGCTACCTCGGGCACTCAAGACCTATGGCCCCGATGGTGCCTGGGGGGAAGGGCCCGGATACTGGAGTTATGCCACACATTACACCGCTTATGGTCTGGCCGCCCTTCAAAGCGCGCTCGGCAAAGATTTCGGCCTGTTGAAAATCGAAGGACTGGCTCAAGCTGGAGATTTCCCTATATACACTGCCGGGCCAACCGGATATTATTTAAACTTGGCCGACGTCGGAACAAGAAGCTCCAGAAGAACGCTGCCGTGTTTGTTTTGGCTGGGGCGCACATACAATAATCCGTTGTATGTCGATGATGAACGAGCTATGCTGACAAAAAGCAAAGCAAGCCCGCAGCATGTGGTTTGGTACATGCCAGAGCCTCAAGGTAATGTCCCAGCAAGAGACCTTGACCGTTATTTTCGTGGCCCAGTGGAAGTGGCTGTATTTCGAAGCTCATGGGACGACCCGGACGTGCTCTGGACAGGCATCAAGGCTGGCTACAATCAGGTCAATCACGGGCATCTGGATTTGGGCAACTTCGAGTTGGATGCTCTGGGCGTGCGCTGGATTCGCGACCTCGGTGCGGACAATTACAATCTTCCCGGCTACTGGGACAGTAGAAGGGGTGGTAGACGTTGGAGCTATTACCGCCTGAATTCGAAAAGTCACAGCGTTCCATTGCTTGGTGGCGAGAACCAGGATCCGATGGGGACATCGAAGTTCATTAAATTTGAATCGAAGAAATCCTCTGCTTTTGCCCTTATCGATCTGACGAGTGCTTATGAGAAGTTTGCAAAAAAAGTTACAAGAGGTATCGCCATGCTGGAGGGCAGAGAGGCTGTCCTGGTACAGGATGAGTTCGAAATCAATAAGCCATGCGAGCTTGTCTGGGCGATGACAACCGATGCTGAAATCTCGCTGGAAAAAGAAAGAATTGCGAAACTAACCATTGACGACAAAGAACTCATCGCACGGATTCTGTCACCCTATGACGCTGAGTTTACTATTGAATCCGCCGAGCAAAAGCCGCCGGAGAAGTCCAATAAAGGCGTGAAGCGCTTGATTGTACATATTGATAATGCAAAAGGCAATGTACGAGTGGTTGTTCTGCTATCGCCTGTATGGAAGAATAGCCGTAACATTAGTTCCACTGAATTGCGACCATTGTTGGAGTGGTAAAGTCGATAAATAAGATGTGTGAAGATGTCATATTAGGAGGTCAAAAATGCTAAGTCGACTAAGTGAAATCTACAAAACTATGTTCATCAGCTTATCGGTGCTTATACTCGGATTGTCGCCTATTCCGGTACAAGGCGATGAGGAAAAGAAACCTCAACTTTGTCAGGGCAATTATCAAAGTGAGGAGGAGGCGAAAGAACAGCTTGCCAGATTCGTCCTGAGCTATTCCAACCTGGAGCAATGGAAAGCCCGGGCCAGGCTGATTCGTGAGAGCCTTCTTCATGGAGCCGAACTATCACCATTGCCGGAGAAGCGCGCGCTAAAGCCGATCATCCATAGCAAACGCAAATACAAAGGTTACACCGTGGAAAATGCTGCTTTTGAGTCTTTGCCCGGCGTTTTTGTCACAGGTAGCTTGTATCGTCCACGACGAGGCAAAAGGCCATTTGCCGGGATACTCTGTCCCCATGGTCATGCCGGCAGTCCCGAGAACTACGGGCGTTTTCGAGCTAACCAGCAAAAGCGTTGTGCGACACTGGCCCGAATGGGAGCTGTGGTTTTTTCGTATGATATGGTCGGATGGGGTGACTGGAAAAACGCAGGTTGGAGCCATAACCGGCCTAAAGTTCTCAAGCTCCAGCTTTGGAATTCAATCCGTGCAGTAGACTTTCTCCTTTCTCTGGATAACATTGATCCAGAACGTATCGGTATTACCGGCTGTTCCGGCGGAGGAACACAATCATTTATGCTGACTGCAGTCGATGATCGTATTGCTGTCTCTGTACCGACAGTAATGGTTTCTGCCCATTTCTTCGGCGGCTGCAACTGCGAAAGCGGGATGCCCATCCACAAAACCGATAAGCATGAAACCAGCAACGTCGAATTCGCTGCACTTGCCGCTCCTCGGCCGCAGCTTCTTATCTCCTGCGGGGGTGACTGGACCAGGAACACCCCGGACGTGGAGTATCCTTATATAAAGAACGTTTATCGTCTATACGGAGCGCAGGATAACGTCGAGTGCCTGCACCTTGCTGATGAGGGACATGATTACGGCCTTTCCAAGCGTCTCGGCGCATATAAGTTTTTGGCAAAGCACTTAAAGCTTTCACTCGATAAAGTCACCGGCCCGGATGGCTCAATCGATGAGAGCTTCGTCGTTATTGAAAAGCTGGAGGATATGTACGTTTTCAATAATGAACATCCTCGACCTGCTTATGCAGTCAAGCCTGATGTGAAAGAGCTGCCGTGGGATTAAATAAATTTATGCCGGGGCAAGCTGTTTACTGACTACTTTACGGTAACCGGTAACGGTGATACTCATGTTCGGCCGGACTTCGACGATGGCGTAAGAATTATTTTCCGGGCCGGGACCTTCGACCATCGCTTTTAAAGTGTAGTAATGAATTCCATTTATCAGGTTGTAACCTCCATTGTGATAATGACCCTGGAACACAGCCAACACCTTGCCTGATTGTTCGAGGATTTGCCGTACCTCGGCGGCGTTTTTGATATAGTGCGAGCCGGTGCCGTCAAGAAGCTGATGGATCAGGACAATAACTGCTCCGGGTGACTCAGCCAGGTCCCGCCTGAGCCACTGCAGCTCGGCCGGGGGGATATTGGCGTCGGTCCAGTCGAAATTGCCGTGGTCGTAATCGGTCCCATCTGATTTATAATTGGCGTCGAGAATGACAAAGTGCACACCGTTGAAATAGAACGAGTAGTAGCTTTTGCCGGGATCTATGCCGGTATTTTCGATATTGGCCAAAAATTGTGCCTTTGAGATACTATCAACATCGTGATTGCCGAGCACGTGGCAGGTCGGGCCGTCGAACCTGTGAAATACACTCTCGACAGCCTGCAGGTATGAAAGGGTTTTCTGCTCGGCAGGAGGGGAGTTCTGGTCCTTGAAATCACCGAGTTCCACGAGGAAATCGACTTTTTGGGTGTTCATCGCTTCGACGCATTCTGTTAGCTTATCAAGCGAATGCCGGTAATAGCGTGTGCCGGCAGTATCGGCATCGGCATAGTGACAATCAGTTACTATGCCGAATTTTACCGTCCCGGATCTACGATCTGTACTGGTCGGACAGGTGCAGGAAATCGGCGTCAAAGCCAAACCAGTAAGCGTTGCTGCTGAGGACTTTAAAAAAATCCTTCGATTGACTATCCAGTGCTGCTTGTGGAAATTTTTGCTTATCGTGCAGCCTTTCTAAATGAAAGATTTGTGGTCTGAGCAAAAATCATGCTACTTCCCGGAGGGCGTAGGTTATTGAGGCGGCTCTTGGAGTTCCTGCACTTTGGGCAGGTCTTTAAGAGTGTTTAGGCCGAAAACTTCGAGGAATTTTTTTGTGGTGCCGTACAGCATCGGCCTGCCTAAAACCTCCGCTCGGCCTACGATCTTTACTAATCCTTTATAGCTCAGGGATCGAATCACTTCGCCGACCGCAACGCCGCGGATGGCTTCGATATCCGCACGCATGACCGGCTGCTTATATGCGATAATAGCAAGCGTCTCCATGGCGGCGGGACTGAGCTTGTTGTCGCTGCGAGCGCGAAGCAGCTTCTTGAGCCAGTGATTGTATGGGCTCAACGTGAGCATCTGGTAGCCGCCCGCAATCTGCTCGATTCTAAAAGCGTTATTGTTCGTCTGGTACTTGTCATTCAGATTCTTTATATGCTGACGAATCTGCTTAGTACTTGTCTCGACAATATTCGCCAGCCGGGCCTCCGTAAGGGACTCATCGCTGGCAAATAAAACCGCCTCCACAACCGACTCGACCGTAGTGGTAATCTTCTGATCCGGCGGAAAGACATCAGATTGCTCTTCATCCGAAATTGGAGGTTCATCGTCCCGTACTTCCTGCGTTTCTTCTACCTCTTCGGCTTCCAGGAAGTCTTGTTCTTCCTGCATTTCTTCCGCTTCACTAAGGTCTTGTTCCTGGCTTACTTCTTGTTCTTCTGCTGTTTCCTGCAAGTCCTCAAATTCCTGCATATCTTCTATTTGTTGGCTTTTTTCTGTCATATATTTTTCCACTTAAATGGATCTGCATCTTTCTTGCTTATACTAATTTTTACCGTTTTTATCTGTTTTTGCAACTGTTTGGCGAATTTTTTTAATATAAACCGCTCCGAGACGGTATGGCTCAGGCAGATGCAAGTCAACCCAGCCTCCTGAGCGGCCAATGCCTGATGATGTTTTAGTTCACCGGTCAGATACAAATCGGCTTTGGTGGCGATAACCGAATTGATAATCCTGCCGCACGAGCCGGCACAAACCGCCGCCCGCCTGACGAGTCGATTCTGGTCTCCGACCAGGCCGACTGCTTTGGCGCCAGTGACCTTCTTTATCCTCTTAATTATCTGTGAGATTCGGACAGGCTTCGCTAATTCCCCGATCCGGCCCAAACCGAACGGCATGTCAGTATCGTGCAGTTTGAAAATGTCAAAAGCCGGTGTCTCGTAGGGATGTGCCTTTTTCATTGCTGCGACGACTTCATCGAGCCTGTAGGCTGACACAATCGTCTCAAATCGTATCTCGCTGACCTTTTCTATCTTCCCTTTTTTGCCGATGACCGGTTTTGCACCCTCATGCGGCAGGAAAGTTCCTGTGCCCTCTGTACCAAAACCGCAGTTGCTGTAGTTGCCGATTGCTCCAGCCCCGGCGGCAAAAACAGCATTCGAGACTTTCGCTGCTGATTTGATTGGGATAAAAACGACGAGCTTGTAGTTGTCAACCGCCGGGTTTGCCACATAATCTCCAATCGGCTTACCATCGACGATGCCGACAATCTCGGCAAGGCCGTCGTTGACTCCGCCGACAGCCGAATCCAGTGCGGTATGTATCGAAAAAACTGCGATGCCTGATTTAATCAAATCATAAACGACACCGGTCGGCCCATCGGCGGTGACTTTTTTGAGTCCGTCCCAAATCACCGGATGATAACTAATTATCAAGTCTGTTTTTAGTTTTTTTGCCTCAGTGACAACATCATGCGTGATATCGATAGTCAGCAGGATATTTTTAACATCTTTCTGCGAATCGCCAATCAACAATCCCACATTGTCCCAGTCCTGCGCCAGTTTAAGCGGAAGTATTTCTTCGATTTTCTCAGCTATGTTTTTTACTTTCATTTCTTCTCCCCGCACTCGCTTTTTACGAACTGATCAAAAAGCATATGCAGCTGTTTGCTTACAGACCCCACCAGGCCGTCTCCAACTGTGTGCTTCTCTACTTTGATTATCGGCATTACCTGCATGATAACATTCGTCAGAAAAATCTCGTCGGCGCCGAGCAAGTCATCTATCGTGAGATCTTTTTCAGTCAATTTAATGGAATTCTTCTGTGCAAGCCGGCAGACAGTCTTTCTTGCTACACCCGGAAGGACAGGTGTATTAATCGGCGGTGTATAAAGCTCTGAATCCTTGACCAGAAAAACATTGCTGATACAACCCTCAGCCAGACGATTGTCAACCGTAAACCAGATTGCCTCGGCGGCACGTTTCTGATGCGCCAGGTTCAGCGCAATCATACGCGAGAAATAGCTTGTCGTCTTCCGGCCGGAAGCCGGATCAATCGGATTCTGTTTGAATGGGCACAGCACAACCATCACACCTTTTTTGTAATATTCAGGAGGATAAGACCGCATCTTCGCCGCGGTGATAAGTAGCGTTGATTTGCGCTGCTCCTCGGATTCGGTCATCGGCCCGTTCGTGAGCGTCAAGCGCAGGCGCGCATCTGTCAGCTTATTTGCACTCAACAAATCAGTGATAGCTTTGGTGATGTATTCGGAGTCGTAGGGATTATTTATCGACAAAACATCGGCACTGGCAAACAGCCTGTCCAGATGGTCCTTCAGGGCAAAGACTATACCGTTGTGACTGCGCATGGTCTCGAAAAGCCCCGCTCCATACAAGAATCCGCTGTCGTTGACGGATATGCATGCCTTGTTGATGTCTACTAATTTGTCATTAAGAAAAACTTGTTCCATTATCGAATTTCTAAAACATCACTCTATTCGTTTCGAAATTTTTTCCGATACTTCAGATTTCATATGTTTCTTTTGTATTCCGACTATTTGCCGTCTTCTTTTTTGCGTTGCTGTTATTCCTGCGAGCAATGCTCTTGCTTTTGTAATCGTCTCAGCCCATTCAGCTTCCGGATCGGAATCTGCAACGATGCCGCCTCCTGTTTGAGCGTAAGCTTTTCGATCTTTGATGATAATCGTTCGTATGGCAATATTCAAGCACGCACTGCCGTCAATTCCGATAAAGCCGATACTGCCCGTATAGACACCTCTGGCTGTCGGCTCGGTTTCGTCGATGATTTCCATGGAGCGAATTTTCGGCGCGCCGGTGATTGAGCCGCCGGGGAACATGGCCTTGAGGACATCGCAAAAAGTCATTTCCTCACGAAGCCGTCCAGCAATAGTTGCTACAGCGTGAAAAACCGTCGGGTATATTTCAATCGTCCTGGGCTGAATCACCGACCTTGTCCCCGGCCGGCAGATTTTGGCCACATCGTTGCGTTCCAGGTCGATAATCATATTCAGCTCAGCCTGCTCTTTTTCGCAGCTGAGAAGTTCGCTGAAATTCCTGGCGTTGATTTGTTTTGCTTGCAAGGCGGATTTCGTTTTACCGTCGAGGCGAGGTCGTGTGCCCTTTATCGGCTTGGTTCGAATCGAACCATCGGCAATTGTGATAAACATCTCGGGCGATACACTGACGATGTGAAAATCCCCGCCGTCGATGTAAGATGCATAGGGACTTGGATTGTAATGGTTCTGCCAGTGAAATAACTCAATCGGCCGTGCACCATAATTGCATTCGAACCGCTGCGAGAAGTTGATTTGGTAAACCTCGCCGTCGTGGATGTACCGCTTTATCTTATCGACGGTTCGCAGGTAGTAATCTTTATCCATATTGGCTCGAAATTGTGAGAAATCGATACCGTCAAGGTCGGCAGGGGCAGGTTCCGGTACGCGAATCCGCTGAGATTCAGCCAACAAATGTTCCAGGGCGGCAAGTTTGTCTTCCGGCTTCTCGGCATCATCCGGCAATTCCAGAGCAATCAGCCAAAAATTGTCTTCGAGATGATCATAAGCGATAAACCGGTCATAAAAACACAATCGAATCAATGGAAGCACAATATCATCGATTGCTGTAGCCGGCAGCTTTTCAATATTTCTGCCAAGCTCATAGCTGAAATATCCGATCCAGCCGCCACAGAACATTTCCTTTGGAAGATCACCCTTACTATCTTCTTCGAGTTTGTACTTAATCAAAGCTTTATGTAATTTTCCGAAAGGATCGTTCTGCCCGGTTCTGAATTCCAATATCTCTTTAGGCTGCGCAGCCCAGTAGCTGAATCTGCCCACATCCGCTCTGGCTGGATTGCCGCCTATTATCGATGATAATTTCAATCCGGCGAATATTTCACTGAGTCCGGGTAAATGTGCCGATGCGCGGACATTTCTACAATACAATCGACATGCAATACTTCGATTACTCGTGGTAGTCTCTGTCGTTGTAACGGCTTTATTTGTCATAGCAGGTGCCACAGTGTGTTCCGTTTTTGAATTCCGGGATTTGGTCATAAATTGGATTCGATTTTTGTCGTGGCAAAACCGGCAGATTAAGCTGTTTTTCTTATCGCATCCAGATGCTTCCTGGCATCCGGGACCTTCTGAAAGAAATTCTTAAGCTCTTCACAGACATAATCATCGCAGTATGCACAATTCACAACTTGCTTTTCTTTCGCACATTTTCTTATCTGGCAAACTCTGCAGTGACCGAAAAGACAGTCGCTGCCGGATGTGCAGCCAAGACAGTTGATATCTGCAGTTTCTATATCGCAGTTGTATTGTTTTGACCAGAACTGGGCTACTTCTGCTCTTTTCTTATCGTCATCATACCGTGTTGCAACGAATGCATCGCACTGGTCACAAAACAAACCACAAACCGCTATCATTTGATTCATCTTTTTTCCCTTCTGCTAACGGTATATAACCACCATCTTAATTTGTTCCGGCGTTTCGATCTCGCCTGCCTCTCAAAATAGACGGTCATCTCCAAACCATCTTCGATTTTAATCCTGAACCAGTGTTTACGCAAATACTTTTCATTGCCGCCGCTGCGACAGGGTCCTGTTTCCTTCCAGGCCTCAAGAACATCAGCTACAGCATATTCTTTGTCTCTCCATTTAAATCGCTCCGGCAGCCCCGGCTCACCCCTGGTCATTGCCGAAGTATCAAACGTACCTGCGACCGGCTCGATTGGCTCACTGATGAATTCCTCGCTCATAAGCTCATTGTCCGGCATTAAATTCTTTCATAATCTGCACGCTGGAAGAAGTACCTATCCTTTGTGCACCCGCGGCCAACATTTCAATCGCCTGTTTTGCGGTCTTTATTCCGCCGGCGGCCTTTATTTTACACCCTGGAGCAGTTTCTTGCATCAGTTTTATAGCTTCAACTGTCGCTCCACCGGCCGGGTGTAATCCGGTGCTGGTCTTTATAAAATCCACGCCCACACCTTGCGCTATACGACAGGCGAATATTTTCTGTTCGTCGCTAAGGGCCGCCGATTCGATGATCACTTTAAGAACAACCGCCGGCCTCATCGACCGGCAGACTTTCAAAATCCTCGCCAACTGGTCGGCTAAATAATTCGAATCACCCTCAATGATTGCCGCCAGGTCAGCAACCATGTCGATTTCATCGGCGCCGGCAAAAATTGCATCTTTGGCCTGGGCCACCTTGATTTTGGTCGAATCTGCACCGAGTGGAAGGCTAACTACGCCACCAACAGCGACTTTCGAGCCGGCCAGCAAGTCTGTTGCCAACGATAGCCAGCGACCATTTACGCATACAGTGTGAAAGCCATAAGTTTTTGCCTCATGACACAGTTGTTCGATTTTTTCTTTTGTTGCTGTGGCATCAAGCAAAGTATGGTCAATAACACAAGCTAAATCTTTCTCATCATCAATAGTCACTTCCTTTATAACCTTTCTTCTTAAGCGCAAAAGTCCGGCCAGCTTGAAAATAAGGCTCAAGAACCGGACGTCTGGGCACTTTTACTGAACAACTGTTCCGCCGGGCAGCCGAGTTCCTTTTGCTTGCAGTATTTGCAGGCTAACGAACCTCTTATCAAAGCATTTCCATACAAACAAAGCACCGCCAATATTACCATCAACACTAATACGAGCCACGTAAAATCCATGATTAAAGCAATGATTCCGCCGACAAGAGGAAAGATAAGAACCAGAAAATCCGGAATTAAGTCTTTCCATGAAATCTCTGTCTCCTGAAATTTCTCTGGATTTCCTTTTTTGAAAAACAAAGGAGATAGCTTACCTCTGCCCAAACCACAGATTTTGCCGTAATAGTAGCAGTTCACGCAGCTTTTCTGCAATATCCTGAACTCAATCCACAGGCAAAATAATAAGTAGAAAATCGTAAGTAGGAATGTAAGTTGGTAAAAAATAAAAGCTCCTAATGTATAAATAGCTA